>JAABUK010000467.1_pt1 | contig 84335 bp, 71 predicted proteins | sample 5559141 | NCBI WGS metagenome assembly JAABUK01 (sample SAMN10711869, study PRJNA513367) | rock metagenome | isolation source: Antarctica rocks | place: Antarctica: Victoria Land, Pudding Butte nord | collected 2016-01-03
GCGGCACCCCCTGCACGACAAGCCGCCGGATCAACGCCCAATCCTCCACAGAAATCACCCATCCAATCTGTCTGGGTGGTCTCCGTTTCGACCGTCGCTATGGCCTACTTTTCAACCGTCATCGACAGTGGCGTTACCGCGTGCTCAGATGTCGTGATGCAGCAGTTCGGTCGGGGGTGACTCCGCGCAGGAAGCGTCCCGATCCGTATCGCGTCCGAACAGCTCGACGAGGTACATGGCCGCCAGCACGAGGCCACCGCCGAGCAGCATGCGGCCCGTCAGCGAGTCGCCGCCGAAGACGACGGCGAAAGCGGAGGCGAAGACCGGCTCTAGCGTCATCACGATCGCCGCTCGGGCCGCTGGCAGCTGCGCCTGTGCCCACGTCTGGGCCCAGAGCGTGCCTGCGCCGGCGATGATCGCCATGTACAGCACCGATGCCCACGCGCCGCCGGTCGACGGCAGCTCTATCCCGCCGGGGGCCGCGGCCGCGAGACTGATCACGGCGATGACGATCGTCTGCACGGTGGCCAAACCGACGACCGCCCCCGAGGTGGCGAAGCGGCTGAGGCCCACGATGTGCAGCGCGTAGATCGCGGCGGCGGCGAACGTGAGCCCCTCGCCGTACCCGATCCCGAATCCGCGCAGCGAGAGCACTGCCAGACCTGCAGTGGCCAGCGCGACGCCTGCCCAGGTCACCCGAGAGAGGCGCTCGCGGAGCAGGGCGGCGCCGAAGACCGGCGTCAGGACGACATACGTGCCGGTGATGAAGCCCGAACGAGATGCGTCGGTGTGCGCCAGCCCGACCGTCTGCAGCAGTTGGGCGACGCCGTAGAGAGCGCCGAGTCCCACGCCTACTCGTCGCTCGCGCCGAGACAGCGCGCGCACCTGGCGGGAGCAGGCCAGCGTCATGATGACGGCGGCGACGCCGAACCGGACGGCGAGGAAGTCGGCCGCCGGCAGGTGGCCGAGCAGGTCGTGGATCAGGAAGAACGTCGACCCCCAGACCGCCGTGACGGTGATCAGCAGCAGGGTGGCCAACCGTTGCCGGCGTCGGACAGCGGACGGCTCGGTCGTGGCTAGCGGGACATCCACTCCTGCTCAGAGCACCGTCAGGGTCACGACGCTGCCCGCCGGGGCCACCGAGCCGGCGCCCGGGAATTGTGCCGTGACCCGGCCGATGAGTCCTCCGCCGACGACGTCGTTCACCTGGACCTTGAAGCCGGCGTCCTTGAGGATCCGCTGGGCGTCCGCGACAGCCTTGAGCACCACGTCCGGCACGGTCAGCCCCTCCGGTCCGTTCGAGACCACGAGGCTGACCCGGTCACCCTTGGACAGGGAGGTGCCGGCACTCGGGTTCTGCCGGATCACCGAGCTCTTGGCGACGGTCGTGCTGAACTCCTGCTGCTCGCTCACCTTGAGCCCCTGCCCGGTGAGCGCCGTGACGGCGTCGGCCGCGGGCCGGCCCGTCCAGTCGGCGACGATGACCGGGCGAGGGCCCTTGCTGACCACCAGGTTCACGGTGGCGTCGCGGCGAAGGGACGTCCCCGCTTTGGGGTCGCTCGAAATCACCTGTCCCTCCGGGACTTTCGCGTCGTACGCCGAGTCGACCGTGCCGACGCCGAGGTGGGCGCCGGCGAGCTTCTGCTCGGCGCTGGATCGAGTCTGCCCCCGCAGCATGGCCACCCGATGGCGCTCCGGGCCGCGGGAGACCGTCAACAGGACCGTCCCGTCGCGCGGCAGCGAGGAACCCGAGCGGGGATCGCCACCGATGACGATCCCGCTCTTGACGCTCTCGCTGTAGGCGCGTTCCACCCTGGCCGACAGGTGCGCGGCGGCGAGCCGGGAGGTCGCCGCGGCCTGGGTCTGACCGGCGACAACGGGTACTGTCGTCGCGGCTCCGGGTCCGCCGAGGAAGTACCACACGGCGGCGGCCGCAGCGACCAGCACCATCAGGAACAGGAGCCACGCGCCCCTGTGGCGGCGCCGGCCGGGGGGCACCGGGTCGGCCGGCGAGCCCAGGGAGTCTTCGGGCCCCCGTCCCGCGGGGACGGCCGTGGCGCCTACACCAGCGCCGAGGTGCCGGGGCGCGGGCATGGTCGTGGTAGCCGGAGACGCGGGGAGCGGCAGGTACTCCGTCGTCGGCGCGCGTGCTCCGGGTTGAGCGCCCGGCCGTGGCACCGACATCACCTCCGTTCGCAAGCCGTCCGAGGCCGGCGCGCCGCCGTCGCCGGCTTGCGCCACCGCGACCGTCGGAGCCTGGGGTGGAAACCATCGCCCTTCCTGCGCGCCGTGGGGGCGCCGGTCGAGCTGTTCCGCGCTGAGCGTGGCCCGGACCTGGCGTACCTCTCGCAGGAGGGCCCGCGCATCCAGCGGCCGGTCGTCCGGATCCCGGGAGGTGGCCAGGGCGACCAGGTGGTCCAGCTCCGCCGGCAGCGTGCGGATCCGGCTCGACGGGGCGGGCACCTGTCCGTGGACGTGCTGGTAGGCGATCTGCATCGCCGTCTCGCCGGTGAAGGCCTTGGTGCCGGTGAGCATCTCGAACAGCATCAAACCGGCGGCGTACACGTCACTGCGGGCGTCGGCAATACCTCTTTCGACCTGTTCGGGCGAGAGGTAGGCGACGGTGCCCAGCAGCACACCCGTCTGGGCGGTGGCAGTGCCGGAGCCGGTGACCGCTGCCCGCATCAGCCCGAAGTCGGCGACCTTGACGGCGCCGTCCTCGCGCAGGAGGACGTTCTCGGGCTTGACGTCCCGGTGGACCAGGCCGGCGGCGTGCGCCGCACCCAGCGCCTGCAGGGCCTGGTCGATCAGATCCAGCGCGGCCCGAGGGGTGAGCGGGCCCTCCGCCTGCATGACTTCTCGCAGCGTGTGTCCCTTGACCAGCTCCATCGCCAGGAAGACTCGGTCGCCGTCGGAGCCCTGGTCGAACACGGCAACGACGCCGGGGTGGCTCAGGCGGGCCGCCGACCTGGCTTCGCGCTGGAACCGTTCCACGAAGGCCGGGTCGCTGGCCAGCGACGGCTTCATGATCTTCAGCGCGATCTCCCGGTCCAGACGCTCGTCGAGGGCCACGTAGACCGATGCCATCCCGCCGTCGGCGATGTGCGATCTGATCCGGTAGCGGCCGTCGAGCACCGTGCCGACCAGGGCATCGGTCACGGGGGAGGACACGCCCAGAGTCTAGAGCCGGCTGGCTGGACGTCCCCTGAAGCGACGGCGGCGAGTGGGCTGCGGCCCCGGGGGGCGGTGCCTGGCGGGTGCGGAGCGGGGTTCGCGGCCGGGTGCGGTGACGGGTTCGGGGCGCCCGTGACAGGCTTGACCGGTGACTGCCGAGCCTGAGCCCGTCCGACCGCCCGATCGCTCCGACGAGCGCCTCGAGCGCGACCTCGACGAGCTGGTAGGCGAGTGGCTCACCCTCCCGGACGTGGCGGAGGTGCTGGGAATCTCCCTCGCGGGTGTGCGCCGCCTGCTCGAGGACGGCGACTTGCTCGCCGTACGGCGCGGCGAGCGGTCTGTCCTGTCGGTCCCCGCGCGGTTCCTGGGCCCCGAGGGTCCGCTGCCCCACCTTCGCGGCACCCTCACCGTGCTGAGGGACGGCCGCGTAGCGCAGGACGAGGCGCTGCGCTGGCTGTTCAGCCCGGACCCCACCCTCCCGGGCGGCGGCGCTCCCGTCGACGCCCTGGCGGCAGGCCAGAAGACCGAGATCCGGCGCCGGGCCGCAGAGCTGGCGCTGTGATGGGACGCCGCGGCACGGTCCGGCGCAGGTCTCCGACCGGCTCCGGGTGAGCAAGTAGATGGGGCCGCGGCACTGGGCCTACGTCGCCATGCTGGCGTTCTGCCTGTTCGGGACACTGCCGCTGCAAGCGGCCTTCGGGCTACGGGTGCTCCAGCAGGTGCGGCGGTTGTGCCTCGCCATCCTGCCGGTCGCGGCCGTGTTCGTCCTGTGGGATCTCGCCGCGGCCCACGCCGGCCAGTGGCGCTTCGATCCGGCCCAGACGCTGCCGCCGCGGCTCGCCGGGCTGCCGCTGGAAGAGGTGGGCTTCTTCCTGGTCATCCCGCTGGCGGGGATTCTCTGCTACGAGGCGGTGAAGGTCGTCCGGGGCCATGTCGACCCCGAGCGACTCGACCCCGAGCGACTCGACCCCGAGCAGGGCCGGTGAGCTACACCGTCGCCTCGCTGATGGCGGTGGCCTTGGCTCTCGTGGTGGACCTGGTGTTGCGGACGGGGCTGGCGCGCTCGCGGAGCTGGTGGACGGCATACGGCATCGTGGTGTTCTTCCAGCTGCTGACCAACGGGTGGCTGACCGGCCGGGGGATCGTGCAGTACGCCGGAAGCGCCATCGTGGGCTCGGGACGGATCACGGCGTTCGGGGACGGGCGGATCGCGTACGCGCCGGTCGAGGATCTGGGGTTCGGTTTCGCGCTGGTGCTCTCGTCCTGCGCTATGTGGGTGTGGGCAGGACGCGGCGACCGGCGGACGCGGCGAGCACCCGTCCGACGGTCATCAGCCGTTGGCGCTGAGGGACGGTCGCGCGGACGCTGAACACGTCGTAGCCGGCCGCTTCGATCCGCCGCAGGATGCCGCGGTAGAGCAGGTACGCCGCGTCGAGGCACGGGCGGCTGCGCGCGTCGACCATGGCCAGGCCCGGACGCATCTGCTCGTACAGCCCGTCGGCTCGGGCGACCTCGAACGCCATCAGCGCCCGCAGCTCCGGGCTCATCGATGCTCCCGCCGCCGTCTGCGCGAGCATCGCCTCGGTGACCCCGTGGGCGGCCAGGTCCTCCAGCGGGAGGTAGATCCGGCCCAGCCCGAGGTCCTCCTTGACGTCGCGCAGGAAGTTGGTCAGCTGGAACGCCTCGCCGAGCAGCCCTGCGTGGCTGACCGCCTCGGGGCCGGCCGCCCCCAGGATCGGCGCCATCAGCTCGCCGATGACGGCGGCGCTGCCGCGCATGTAGCCGCGCAGATCCGCCCACGTGGCATATCGGGTCACCGTGAGGTCCATCGCCATGGAGGCGAGGAACTCCTCGAGCAGGGACAACGGCAAGTCGTAGGCGTGCATCGTGTGCCACGTCGCCGCGATCACGGGATCGGCGAGTGGGTGCGGAGGCAGCGGCGCCCGCAGAGAACGCATCGCCCGGTCGCTCCAGCCGATCAGCGCCTCGGGGTCGGGGCGCTCGAGGTCGTCGACGAACTGGTCGGCGACGCGCGCGAACGCGTATAGCGCCCAGACATGCCGCCGCCGCGACGGGGGCAGCTGGTGGGTGGCCAGGTAGTAGGTGCGGCCGTAGGCGGCATTGATCCGACGGCACTGCTCGTATGCCGCCTCCAGCGATCTGTCGCTCATTCCCGTTCGACCTCGGGTCAGCGCCAGGCGCGCGAGCGGTAGGCCGGGTCCGCCCCGACCACGCGCTCGGCGGCGAGCCGGCCGCTGATCAGGACCATGGGCACACCGACGCCCGGGACGGTCGACGATCCGGCCAGGGCCACGTTGGCGCCGACGGTGTTGGCGGTGCGGAAGGGCCCGGTCTGGGCGAAGGTGTGCGCGGCGGCGAACGGCGTGCCGGCGCCGAGGCCCTGCGCGGCCCAGTCCGCGGGCGTAGTGAGCACTTCGGCGTCGATGGCGTCACCGAAGCCGGCCAGCCCCGCCTTCTCGACGCTTCGCAGCATGTGCTCGCGGTAGGGGCCGCGCAGCCTGGTCCAGTCGATCGAGCCGCCCGCCCCGGTGAGGTTGGGAGCCGGGAACAGCACGTACGCCGTGCCGCCGCCGGGCGGGGCCAGCCCCGGGTCGGTGACGGTGGGCCGGCTGACCAGGAACGAGGGGTCGCGCATCGGCCGGCCCTGCTCCAGGTCGTCGAACACCGTGCCCCAGCCCCGCCCGAAATGCATCGTGTGGTGCGCCGGGTGCTCGTCGGGTGGCAGATCCTGGGCCAGGCCCGCGGCCAGGACGACACAGGACGGCGAGAAGCGCGTGCGCAGCGGCCCGCGCGCCCGCGGATCGGGGCGATCGAGGATGCGCCAGGCAGCCGGGTGGTCGACCGTGACGACGACAGCGTCGGCCGCCCACTCCTGCCCGTCGGCGGCGCGCACCGCGCGGACCCGGTCGCCGTTCCAGCGGACGCCGGTGATGTCCGCGTCGTAGCTGAACTTGACCCCCGCCGAGCGCGCCGCAGCCTCCATCGCCGTGGGCAGCGCGTTCATCCCGCCCTCGGGGTAGTAGACGCCTTCGACCAGGTCCATGTAGGCGATGACCGCGTAGATGGCCAGGGCGCGCTCGGGCGAGAGGCCGGCGTACAACGCCTGGAAGCCGAAGATCCGCTGGAGCCTCTCGTCGGCAAAGTACCGCCGCAGCGTCGGCGCGAGCCGGGCGAAGCCGCCCATTGCGGCCAGCCGGGCCAGCGACAGCCCGACCAGGTCGGTCGGGGAGTCGAAGTTGCGGTCGATGAAGTCCCGCATCTGCAGTCGGTAGAGCCTGGTGACGAACTCGACGTAGCGTCCGTATGCTGCCGCCTCGCCCGGGCCGGACAGCTCGGCGATGCGCTGGCTCATGGCGGTGAAGTCCGTGGTCATCGAGATCCCGGACCCGTCGGCGAACTCGGCGCGATACGCAGGGTCGACCGGCTTCAGGGTGAGCCAGTCGGTCATCTCCTGGCCGACGGCGGCGAAGCAGTCGGCGACCAGGTCCGGCATGGTCAGGACGGTCGGTCCCGTGTCGAGGTGGTAGTCCCCTCCGCCGGTCGCGGGGCGGATCACCCGCGCCGCCCGGCCGCCCGGGGCTCCAGCCCGCTCCACGACGGTGACATCTCGCCCGGCGCCGGCGAGGTGCAGCGCCGCGGATAGGCCGGCGAGCCCGGCGCCGACCACGACGACGGAGTCACCGCCGATCGGCCGGCTTCCGCGGAGCTTCACGACGTCCGCGCCGAACACAGGTCGACCAGTCGCTCGAGCATGTCCCGTCCCTCGTCAGTCATGCCGTGGACCGTGCGCAGCGCGTCTCGGGCCATCTGGCTCTGCTGCTCGATCAGCGCTTCCACCCGCGCCACGGCCCCGCTGGAGCCGATCATGGCGCGCAGCTCGTCCATGCTGGTCGGGTCGATGTCGGCCCAGCCGAGCAGCTTGTCGTAGGCAGCCAGCTCGGCCGCACCGGCGGTGTCCAGGGCGTAGGCGAGCAGCACCGTGCGCTTGCCCTCCCGCAGGTCGTCGCCGGCCGGCTTGCCCGTTTGGGCCGGGTCGCCGAAGACCCCCAGCACGTCGTCGCGCATCTGGAAGGCCTCGCCCGCCGCGAGGCCGTAGCAGGACAGGCCGGCCAGGTCGGTGGCGGCGGCGCCGGCCGCGCTCGCGCCGATCAGCAGCGGGTGCTCGACGGTGTACTTGGCGCTCTTGTAGCGAATCACCCTCCTGGCGCGCTCGACGCGTGCCTGCGTCGACTCGCCCTCCCACCCGCGGGCCGACTCCAGGACGTCGAGGAACTGTCCGCCCATCAGGTGCGTGCGCATCGTGTCGAAGAAAGGGCGAGCCCGGGCCAGCTCGTGCGACGGAAGGCCGCTGGTGGCGAAAAGCTCGTCGGTCCAGGTCAGGCACAGGTCGCCGCCGAGAATGGCGCCAGCGACGCCGAACCGGTCGGAACTGCCCGACCACCCGTGCGCCGCGTGGAAGGCGGCCAGGCGGCGGTGCGCGGACGGCATACCGCGGCGGCTGTCACTGTCGTCCATGACGTCGTCGTGCAGCAGGGCAGCAGCCTGGAAGAACTCCATCGCGGTGGCCGTGCGGATCAGCGCCGGACTGTCCGGTCCCCCACACGCGCGGTAGCCCCAGTAGAGGAACGCGGCGCGCAGTCGCTTGCCGCCGCGCAGCAGGGACGCCACGGCGTCGATCAGGGGAAGCAGCTCGTCGCCCACCTGCGCCAGCACCCCTGTCTGCACGGCGATTTCGGCGTCGACCGCAGTCTGAACGCGGACGCCGAGGTCTTGGCGGTCCAGTGAGGTGGTCAAAGGCACTCCCGGAAAGTGGATGGCCGAAGCCTACGTGGCGGCCCTGACATAGCCTTGACCGCATGGCATCCGGAGTCGCCTCCACCCTTCCGCAGGCGGCGAGTCACGCCAGGTCGATCCCCCAGGTGCTCCGCGAACACGGCACGTCGTACAGCTTCGAGTTCTTCCCGCCAAAGGACGACGCCGCCGAGCACGTCCTCTGGGGGGCTATCCGACGGCTGGAGCGGGTCCGGCCTACGTTCGTCTCGGTCACCTACGGTGCCGGCGGTACGACGCGCGACCGCACCGTGCGGGTCACCGGCCGGATCGCGCGGGAGACCACGCTGACCCCGATGGCTCACCTGACCTGTGTGGGAGCCTCGGTCGCCGACCTGCGTCAGGTCGTCGGGGAGTATGCCGACGCGGGTGTCCGCAACGTCCTCGCGCTGCGCGGCGACCCACCCGGTGGCCTGGGCACGCCGTGGACGCCGCATCCGGGCGGCCTGGACCATGCCGATCAGTTGGTGGCCTTGGTACGCACCCTCGGGTCGTTCACGGTCGGTGTGGCGGCGTTCCCGGACCAGCATCCGGAGTCGGCGAACCTGGACCACGACGCGGACGTGCTGGTCCGCAAGGCCGACGCGGGGGCGGAGTTCGCGGTGACGCAATTCGTCTTCGACCCCGACAGCTATCTGCGTCTGCGCGACGCCGTGGCCGCTCGGGGCCGCGACCTGCCGGTCATCCCAGGCCTGATGCCCGTGACCAACGTCGCCCAGGTGTCGCGGATGGCGCAGCTCTCGGGTACGCCGCTGCCGCCCGCCGTCGTTTCCCGGCTGGAGGCGGTGGCCGACGACCCCGCGTCGGTGCGGGCCGTGGGGGTGCAGATCGCGACGGAGCTCTCGCAGCGGCTGCTCGCCGAGGGCGCTCCCGGGCTGCACTTCTACACGATGAACCGGTCCACGGCGACGCTCGAGGTCTACGACAACCTCGGCGCCTGAGCGTCCCGAGGTGTCCGCGGCGACCACGACGAGATGCACGGTCCAGTGACAATGCCGCCAATGCCGCCAATGCCGCCGACGGCGCCCACCCCTCCGACGCCGAGCGGCTGGGCGAACCTGCTGGTCGCGGACTGTGCGAATTGCGCGGGTCTGTGCTGTGTCGCGCTGGCATTCGCCAGATCTGCGGACTTCGCCTTCGACAAGGGCGCCGGCGATCCGTGCTCGAACCTGGCAGACGATTTCCGTTGCCGGATTCATCCGGACCTGCGCCAACAGGGTTTCAAGGGCTGCACGGTGTTCGACTGCTTCGGCGCCGGCCAGAAGGTCACTCAGGGGACATTCGGCGGTCAGAGCTGGCGAGCGGCGCCCGATACGGGGCCGCTCATGTTCGCCGTGTTCCCGATCGTGCGGCAGCTGCACGAACTCCTGTGGTATCTCAACGAGGCCATCGAGATGCCGAAGGCGCGGCCGATGCACGCCGAACTCCGGGCGATTCTCGTCGAGACCGAGCGCCTGGCGGGGGGCCCTGCCGAAGCCATCGGGGCCATGGACGTCGGTGCTCATCGCGACCGCGTCACGGCGATCCTGTCCCGGGCCAGTGACGTCGTGCGCGCCGGAATACAGGGCTCGGTGTCGACGCGACGATCTCGCCGGCTCGGTCCGGGTGCCGATCTGATCGGCGCGAAGCTGGCCGGGTCCGATCTGCGGGGAGCGAATCTGCGGGGTGCCTACCTGATCGGGGCAGACCTGCGCGCAGCGGACCTGAGGTGGACGGATCTGACCGGCGCCGATCTGCGTGACGCCGATCTGAGGGGTACGGACCTTTCCGAGAGCCTCTTCCTGCACCACGTGCAGCTCAGCTCGGCGGTGGGAAACGCCGATACGGTGCTACCGATCCGGCTCGCTCGCCCGCCGCATTGGGCGAGTTAGGCGGGTCGGGAGCGTTCACGACGGGAGTGACACGCGGCTCATGGCCGTGCCTCAGGGGGACGCGGTGGGCGCCGTCGGGTCGGCCCCGCGGTCGGCGCTGCTGGCCGAGCTGCCGGCCGACCCTGGGACGAGCCCCGCCCGATCGCCCCACGCGTCATACCGGTGCTTGAAGCCGCGCAACCGGCGTAGCACCAGGATCACCGCGACGGTGCCGAGTAGCAACAGGACGGCGGCGATCGACGCCGACAGCCACGGGTGCACGGTGGCCAGCGAGACCACGCCGGCGACGGTCACGTCCTCGGCCGTACTGACCGCGATGTTGCTTGCCGGCTCGGGTGAGGTGTTGATGCCCGCTCGGACCCCCGCCTTGACCAGATGGCTGGCCAGCGCGCTGAAGCCGCCGGCAGCGGCGGAGAACGCCGCATCCAGGCTGGTCTGGTCGTGCGCGAGCAGGTAGCCGAGGGTGGCACCGACCGCTGGCCGGACGAAGGTGTGGATCGTGTCCCACGCCGAGTCCAGATAGGGGATCTTGTCGGCGACCATCTCCACCACGAACAGGACGGCGGCGGCGGCCAGGACGTCGGGCCGGGCCAGCACCTGCGGGATGGCGCCGACATGGGCAAAGCGGCTGAGCAGGCCCATGACCAGAACCACGGCATACGAGTTGATCCCGCTTGCCCAGCCGGAGGTGAACACCCAGGGCAGCAACTCGGTACCCATCTGCCCACACCTCCCACCTGGTGGCTGCGGAGAGCCGCTGCTAACGGACTCTAGACCGCGGCGGTGTCAACCCCAGGGATCCAGGCGCAGTGGGTCTACCCCTGCCGGTCGGGATGCGTGCCGGCGGCTGAAGCGGTGTCCGGGTCTTGAGGCCGCTCCGGTGCGGGGGTTGACGCGCAGTCCTGCAAGAGGTGTACATTCAGTTTAGTCGAACATGTGTTCGATTCTCTTCGGCCAGGGGATCGCGCAAAGTGCCGACCAGCCCGTCCGGTCCCGCGGTGGGCGCCTCGACCCCGCCTGCCGCGGGACGGACGTCGACCGACCACATCGCAGTCGCCAGACCTATCGGATCAGAGCCGGGGCACCACCCCACTACAGAGCGGGCGCGCGGCGTGGTGTCGATGCCGGCGGAACCAATGCCGGCGGAACCAATGCCGGCGAAACCAATCGAGCATGCCGAGATATAGGAGGAAAGGCCGCCCATGGTTCGTCGTTACGAGGAGCCCATCGAGGTGCGTGCCGACGCGGACGCCGATGTCGATGCGCGGCACCCTTATGGCGCCGTGCCCTCGGCGTTCATCTGGCGAGGCCGTCTCTACCTGGTCCAGGAGGTACTGGGCCACTGGCGTGAGCGGCGGGCCTGGTGGCGCGAAGCTCTTGACCCTGCCGAGCGCCCAGACCGGTCCGAAAAGCGCGACGCTCACGGCGCTCACGGTGTCCAGGTGGTGCTGAGCGAGCCGAGTCAATCGAGCGCGCCAGAACAACTCGAGCAGGAGGTATGGCGGGTCGCCGCCAGTCCGGGGCGGATGCACGCCACCGGCGTCTACGACCTGGGCAGGGACCGCCAGTGGCGGCTGCTGAGGGTGGCCGACTGATGACGGCCGCATCGGCGGCTCCTCCCGTCGCGGTGCCGGCAACTCCTCCCGTCGCGGTGCCAGTGCTCGACCTGCTCGACCGCGCCCGGGGAAGTTTGCTCATGTCCGCCCGCAGCGACAGCGTGACCCAGCGCTACATCGATGCCCACCTGTCCGCCTTACGGGCAGCGGCGGCGTTGCTCGCGGCACGCACCCGTCCCTCACGGCGGTCGCGACCGCGCAGCGTGTGGGAAGTCCTTCCGGTGCTCGCTCCGGAACTGACCGAGTGGGCGCTGTTCTTCGCGTCGTCCGCCCGTCGGCGGGCGGCACTGGAGCGAGGCTCCTACGTCATGAGTTTGCGTGAGGCAGACGACCTGCTGCGCCAGGCCGAGATCTTCCTGGATCTGGTGCAGACCTGTCTGGGATTGGCGCCCGACCGCCCGCTGCCGGGACTGGGCGCTTCGGTCACCACAGCCGCTCAGTTCGGAGGATGAGCCGTTGACGGGTTCCCAGGGGCAGGACTTCGCTCACCTGCACGTGGCGTCGGGGTTCTCCATGCGCTATGGCGCCTCGACCACGGCCACCCTGGTGCAGCGGGCGGCCGGGTGGCGGCAGCCGTTCCTGGCTCTCACCGACCGGGACGGCCTCTACGGCGCAATCCGGTTCGTGCAGGCCTGCACCGATACCGGAGTCGCGCCGGTGCTCGGTGTCGACCTCGCCGTCCGGCCGACGGCGCCCGACCTCCCCGCCCGGCTGGTCTGCCCGCCGATGCGCTCACCCGCGCCGCCCTATCTCCGGGCCGGCAGCGACACGGGGGATCCGGGGAACCCCCGTCGGCCTCGTACCCCCGCCCGCGGCGGGGCCGTGGTCGACCCGCGTCACCCCCGGGTCACGGTGCTGGCGCGGGGACAGGCCAGTAGCGGGGTCGACCCGGGAGCAGGATGGGGGCGCCTCTGCCGGCTGGTCACCTCCACCCATCTGTCCGGAGAGCGGGGCCAGCCGATCAGCACCCTGCCGCTGATCGCCGAGCATGCGAGCGACCCCGCCTCCGGAGCGCCGCTGTTCGCCGTCCTGCTCGGTCCCGACTCCGACGTGGGCCGGGCCCTGCTCGCCAAGCGCCCCGACCTCGCGCGGACGCTGGCTCGCCAGTGGACTGAACGGCTGCCGCGATCCGGTGTCGTCATCGAGGTGGTCTGCCACGGCGGTCCCGCGGGCAGTCTTGGCAGTGTCGGCCATGCCGCCCGCCTGCTCGGCCTGGCCGACGAGTTGGACCTGCCTGCCGTGCTCACCGCCGCTGTCCGGCATGCCGACCCCGGCGGCGCGGCGACCGTCGACGTCTTGGATGCGGCGCGACGGCTGGTGCCGTTGGACACCCGCCACCTCGACCGGGTGACGACTGCGGCATACCTGGCCTCGACCGAGCAGATGCTCGCCGTGGCGCGGGAGGTCGCCCGCGCAGCAGGCGCCGGCCCCGGTGGCGGCCAGACCGGCGAGGAGGAGCGAGCCCGCCGGCTGATGGCCGACACGGTCGCGCTAGCCCAGGCATGCGCACAGGATCCCCGCACGGATCTCGGCATCGGGGGAGTGCACCTGCCCGAGCCCGCCGTCCTCGGCATCGCCGCCGACCAGGACCCGGGCGAGGTGCTGGCGCGACGCTGCCGCGACGCGATCGGCACGCGATACCCCGGCATCGGGGAGCACGAGATGAGCGCCGTGCGCGAACGGGTCGAGGACGAGCTCCGGGTGATCGAGGGTTTGGGCTACCCCACCTACTTTCTGACTGTCGCTCAGGTATGCGACCTGATCCGCGACATGGGGGTCCGGGTCGCGGCACGCGGGTCGGGGGCGGGCAGCGTCGTCAACTACCTGCTCGGCATCAGCGGTGTCGAACCGATGCGCTACGGACTGATCATGGAGCGCTTCTGCTCGCCGCTGCGGGCGCAGTTGCCCGACATCGACATCGACGTGGAGTCCGCTCGCCGGACCGAGATCTACGAGCGGGTGCTCGAGCGCTTCGGTGGCGAGCGCGTCACCTGCGTCTCGATGATGGACACCTACCGGGTCCGCCATGCCATCCGCGACGTCGGTGCCGCGCTCGGGCTCCCACCGGTCGAGATCGACGCGATCGCCAAGGCGTTCCCGCACATCCGCGCACGCGACGCCCGAAACGCCATGGCGGAGCTGCCCGAGCTGCGCTCGAGCGGGTTGGACACGCCCCGGCTGCAGGTGATGTTCGACCTGGTCGAGAGCCTCGACGGCCTGCCGCGGCACATCGCGCTGCACCCGTGCGGCGTGGTGCTGTCCGACAGCGGACTGCTGGACCGCACACCGGTCGAAGCCAGCTGGCTGGGCTTTCCGATGAGCCAGTTCGACAAGGACGACGTCGAGACGCTGGGGCTGCTCAAGTTGGATGTGCTCGGCATCCGCATGCAGTCCGCCATGGCGCACGCCGTGGACGAGGTGTACCGCGTCGACGACGTGCAGATCGACCTCGACGACCCCGGTCAGGTGCCGCTGGACGACGACCGGACCTTTGCCCTGATCCAGTCGACCCACACCCTCGGGTGCTTCCAGATCGAGAGCCCCGGCCAGCGCGAGCTGGTCGGCAAGTTCGCCCCCGAGACGTTCGAGGACCTGATCACCGACATCTCGCTGTTCCGTCCGGGGCCGGTCAAGTCCGACATGGTCACCCCGTTTCTGTTGGCCCGGCAGGGGTGGCGGGCGCCGGAATACCTCCATCCCAGCCTTGAGCCGGCGCTGCGGCAGACCCATGGGGTGGTGGTGTTCCACGAGCAGGTGCTGCAGATCGTCGTCGCCACGACCGGGGTGACCCTGGCCCAGGCCGACGAGGTACGCCGCGCGATGGGGTCCAGGACCGGCCAGGTCGAGGTAGAGCAGTGGTGGCGTCCAGTCGCCGCGGCGCAGGGATACGAGCCCGCGGACCTCGACCGCATCTGGGAGGTGCTCAAGGCGTTCGCGTCGTTCGGCTTCTGCAAGGCTCACGCGGCGGCCTTCGCGCTGCCCACCTACCAGTCGGCCTGGCTCAAGGCGCACCATCCGGCGGCGTTCCTGGCAGGGGTGCTGACCCACGATCCGGGGATGTACCCCAAGCGGCTGATTCTGGACGACGCCCGCACCCTCGGCATCGCCGTCCTCGGACTCGACGTCAACGACTCCGGTGCCACCTACCGGGTGGAGCGGGTCGCCCCGTGGGACGAACCACCCCCGCGGATACTCGATCAGGTCGTCAGTGACCCGAGTGACCCGAGTGACCCGAGTGGCCTGAGTGGCGTGGGTGACGTGAATGACCTGAGTGGCCTGAATAACAGCGCGAATGGGGTGAATAACGAGCAGCGCTGGCCGCGGACCGCGCCAGTCGACCCCGGGCTGCCCGACGGCCGCGCCTACGGCATCCGCCTGTCCCTGACCGACGTCAAGGGGATCAACGACGCGGAGGTCCAGCGCATTGTGGCGGGTCAGCCTTACTTCACGCTGGCCGACTTCTGGCACCGGGCGGAGGTTAGCCGTCCCGTCGTCGAGCGGTTGGTCATGGCCGGTGGGTTCGACTCGCTCTACGGTCTGTCCAGCAGCTCGGGGGTGAGCGGCTTCACCTCAGGGCTGCCGGGCACTCTCGGGCCGCCGGGAGCCGCGGCCCGGACAGCGAGGCCGGCGGTATCCACCGGCCTCGGCCGGCGGGGGCGGGTCACCCGACGTGACCTGTTGCTCCACGTCACCGAGCTCGACCGGTGGTCCCGGTCGGTGCAGCACGGTGGCCACCGGGGTAGTCGTGGCACACCTCACCACGAGGCATCCGGCAACGCAGCAATTGGCGGGGTCCTCGACGTCCGGGTGCTCGCGGCGACGCAGTCCCAGGCGGCGCTGCCGGTCGTCCCGTCGGCCGCTCGGCCCACCCAGCTCACGCTCGACCTGGGGGACGCCCCCGAGCTCACCGTCGCGACGGGCCTGCCCGAGATGAGCGGACCGGAGCGCGTTCGAGCCGAGCTGGATGTGCTGGGCCTGGACGCCAGCGCGCACATCGTCGCCTTCTACGCTCCGATGCTCGAGAGCCTTCGAGTGACCCGCTCCGAGGGCCTGCTCCGCCAGCGCAACCGGGCGGAGCTGTTCATCGCCGGGGTCAAGGTAGCCACCCAGACGCCGCCCATCCGGTCCGGGCGGCGGGTGGTGTTCCTCACCCTCGACGACTCCACCGGCCCGGTCGATGCCACATTCTTCGAAGACGTCCAGGGACCGTATGCCGCGACGGTGTTCCATTCCTGGATGCTCCTGGTGCGTGGCGTCCTGCGCCGCACCGGACCGCGAGGGGTGTCGCTGCGCGCCACGGGCGCCTGGGAGCTTTCGGCACTCTGGGACGCCTGGACCATCGGGGGAGTCGATGCAGTGCGCACCGCACTGGCCGAGGCAGACGCGCGGGCTCACGCGCTGGCTGCTGCAGGGGCGGCATACGGCCCATCCGCCGTGACTGGAGCTGCGCAATCCCGGTCGAGCCGACCGGTCTTCGAACGGGGGGGCGCGTATGCCGCGCTGCCGGACCCCGCCTCGGCTGGGATCGGGGTCCAGGGCGACGAGGACGACGGCCGCGGCGACCAGCCCGGCGGGATGGGCGGGTCCAGACGCCGGGTCCTGGTGCACGCCTCCGGCTTCAAGCAGTCACCGTATGCCGACGTCAAGCCCGCAGGAGAGGACTCCCGCAACGCGCGCCAGCTCACGGGGCATGGTGGAGTGGTGCCCGACGACGGGCCGCCTCGCAAGCTGTGGCATTCCAGCCAGGGAAGTTCGGGGCACTAAAGTGGCGCCTTCCCAGCGATCTCATGGTGCCCACCAAGGAGCAAGGCTGTGCAGCAGGATCAGCGACACGGTCGACGGGCCGGCCTCCCCACCTCCCTCCGGGACTTCGCGGCGTGGGAAGCACTTCAGCAGGTGTTGCTGGAGATCTCGACTGCGCGGTCGACGGGAGACGCTGCCGGCCAGCCAGGCGGATTCCCCACCGGCGGGACAACCGCTCCCGACACACCGGCCGGCACCCAGGCCGGAACGTCGGCACTGCAGGTCATCGACATCGGCGGCGGCACCGGCGGACTGGCCGTCGCCATCGCCGAACTCGGTCACCGGGTCACCGTGGTCGACCCCAACCCCGACGCCCTGGCCGCGCTCATCCGCCGTGCCGCCGACGCCGGTGTGGCCGGGCAGGTCGACGCCGTACAGGGCGACACCGAGACGTTGGCCCAACTTCACCCCGGGGCCGACGTCGACCTCGTCTGCTGCCACGGCGTGCTGGAGTACGTCGATGATCCATACACCTCGTTGCAGTCCATCGCCGGCGTGCTCGCGCCGGGGGGCTACCTCAGCCTCGTGGTGGCCCAGCGGATGGCCGCGGTATTCGCCCGGGCACTGGCCGGTCAGTTCGAACAGGCCCATCAGGCACTGGTCAGCCCGGACGGCCGCTGGGGGAGCGCCGACCCGCTCCCGCGCCGCTTCGACGCCATCGGCGTCGGCGACCTCGTCCGCAGTGCCGGCCTGGTCGTCCAGGACTCACACGGCATACGGATCTTCAGCGACCTCGTGCCGTCCGCCCACCTGGACTCCGAAGCCGATAGGGCGGCCCTGCTCGAGTTGGAACGCGAGGCCGCGCGGCAGGGCGAGGTACTCGCCCAGCTGGGCGCGGCCGTGCACCTGCTCGCTCGTCGTGACTGACCTGACCGACGTGGGCGACCCGGGCGAGCTGACCGACGTGAGCGAGCTGACCGACGTGAGCGAGCTGACCGAGCCGATCGCTCCGGCCGAACCAGGTCCGTCGCGGTGAGCCGGCGTCAGTACGCGTTGCCCAAGCGGGCCACAAGGGCCAACGACGGGCCCGAAGGGTCCAACGGGTCGGACAAGTCCCGCGCGGCTGGCCGGGCGGGTAGCGGTGACGAGGCGGGCAACGGTGACGCGGCGGGTAACGGGTCTGATCACGGCTGCCCTATCCTGCACGTCGACATGGACGCGTTCTACGCTTCCGCGTCCCTGATCAGCCGGCCCGAACTGAAAGGCACCCCCGTCATCATCGGCGGAGGCGGCAACCGGGGCGTCGTTCTGTCGGCCACTTACGAGGCACGCGCGTTCGGGGTGACCGCCGCGATGCCGATGGCCCGGGCGCGCCGGCTGTGTCCGCAGGCCAGCATCGTGCAACCCGACTACGCGCGATACGACCGCATCTCGCGGGCCATCATGGCCCTGTTCGACAGCATCACCCCTGCGGTCGAGCCGCTGTCGCTGGACGAGGCGTTTCTCGACGTCTCGGGTGCCCGCCGCCGGATCGGCCGACCCGCGCAGATCGCCCGCATCATCCGGGACACCATCGCCGACGAACAAGGCATCACCTGCTCCGTCGGTGTGGCACCCACCAAGTTCGTCGCCAAGCTGGCCTCCGGCCTGGCCAAGCCTGACGGCCTGCTCGTCGTCCCGGCAGCCGATGTCGTCACCGTCCTGCACCAGCTGCCGGTGGGCGCGCTCTGGGGTGTCGGCGAGCGCACCGAGGAGAGCCTCCAGCGCCTCGGCCTGCGCACCATCGGCGACATCGCACACGTGCCGCTCGACACCCTGCGCCGCGCTATGGGCGACAACGCCGGTCCCGCCCTGCACGCCCTGGCGTGGGGGCGCGACCCGAGACCCGTCGTGCCAGCCCGCCGAGAGCGGAGTATCGGAGCCGACGAAACCTTCGCCTACGACGTCGACGACCCGGTGTTCATCCATCGCGAGCTGCTCAAGTTGAGCGAACGTACGGCCGCCCGGGTGCGTAAGGCCGGCCTGGTGGGGCGCACCGTGTCGATCAAGGTCCGTTTCGCCGACTTCACGACCATCACCAGAGCGCGGACGCTGCGTGATCCGACCGACGTGAGTCAGCAGATCTACGCCACCGCGCGCGCTCTTTTCGACGCCCTCGGGCTGCAGCGGGCACGGGTGCGCCTGGTGGGGGTGCGCATGGAGCAGCTGCTCGATTCCGCGCAGGCGCCGGTGCAGGGGCTGCTCGACGAACCGGCGCACGGGTGGCGCGATGCAGATCGAGCGGTCGATCGAGCCAGCGCCCGATTCGGGACAGGGGCGGTGCGGCCGGCCAGCTTGGTCAGTTCTGGCATCCCGGGTTCCAGAACCGTACGGGGCGATCTATCCTAGAAGCCACGCACAGAACGTCGACGACGACAGCCACCGCTACGCGGCGATACTCGCGGCTTCTCACGCGATCCGGTTCACGACGTGCGCGTACGGGAGGTCGAGAATGCCGCTCTCAGAGCACGAACAGCATCTGCTGGAGCAGATGGAGCAGGCGATGTATGCCGAGGACCCCAGGTTTGCCTCCTCGCTGCAGGGGTCGCTGTCGCGGGCTCGCCTTCGACGACGAGTCGCGATCGGCGCTGTCGTGTTCCTGGCCGGACTGGGTCTGATCGTGCTTGGTGTCATCAACGTGAAGATCGCCGTCTGGCTCGGCGCAGCGGGCTTTGCGCTGATGGTCGCCGGGATCGCCTACGCCGTGACCCCCATGAAGACCACCCGGGCACCGCTCGGCACCGTGGCGGCCGACGGTACGGTGAGCCGCCCCGCCGCTTCGGCGCGAGCGGGCAAGCCCAAGGTCGCGCGCGGCCGGAAAAAGCAGCGCGGCACCGGTGGCTTCATGGCGCGCCTGGAGCAGCGGTGGGACAAACGCCGCGGAGACTGGCAGTAACCAGTCCGCGCCAGCTTACGAATTGCCAACGGACTCGCCCGGGTTCCAGGTCCGGTGCGGCGTCTAGTAGAGCGCGGTTGACGCTGCACTAGCCGTGTCGAGCAGTGACCCGTCGCCGTATCGATCGGTGAGCCGGTCGACCGCAATCGACGGTGCGCCCCCTCAGCCGGTCGGTGCGAGCGCCACCACGCCGACGATCCACGTCGCGGCGATGGCGACGCCGGTCAGCAGTTCGATGCCCATGCTCAACCCGACGGCCTTCAAGGCGGCGACGGTCGCGGGCCAGGCGCGCTGGTGACTGCGCAACCGGGCGCGTTCAGCCAGATAGACGCCGAGCACGAAACCCGCCACCAAACCGACGACCGGCACCACGAAGAAGCCCACAAACGCCAGACCTGCCCCGGCGAGCATGGTGCGGCGCGGCACTCCTTTGGCCTTCATCCGCCGCCCGGGCAAGGCGAACTGCAGCGCCATCCCCGCCGCCAGCAACGCCGTAGCGATCCCGAGGACCACCCAGGAGGCGGTGGTGGAGGTTTCGCTGGCCCACAAAGCGACGCCCGCCCAGACCAGGATCAGACCTGGCAGGACGGGCAGGACGATCCCGACGAGACCGACCAGCATGAGCAGGGCACTGGCGAGAATCACCCCGCTCATCGGGACGGAGCTAGCCGCTCAACCTGCGAACGCGCCATCGCCGCCGATCAGCGGGCCTCGGGGGCGGTAGCGACGGAGGGATCGTGCAACCGGTCGGTCTCGTCATCGATCTGCACCGCGAGGCCACGCAACTTCGGCAGGTGCTCCCGACCGTGATGTGCGCAGAACAGCAGCTCCGATCCCGAAGACAGGCGCGCGCGGAAATAGGCCTGAGCGCCACACCGGTCGCAGCGGTCCGCCGCGCTCATGGTGGGGGAAAGAGTAGGAGTCACGTCAGCCATCCTTCGTGGTCGTCGTCGTCATCCGGCGTGCAGTCCGGTCGAGATCACTTCGTCGTGATGTGTTCGTCATGTGCTATTCGTCGACGCCCTGGCAATTGGATGCCGTGCTCTGCTGGTCATGCCGTGTCCAACAGTCAAGCATGCCGATCCCTTCCCACGTGTCAGCGCCCCGGCGTTATGGCCAATGTCACCCGTCGCCTGGGGTGACCCGCCCGGGGCCGCCGGCGGGTGAGCGGCCTCCGCTCCCGCCGTACGACGGCCGGTCGGTATTGCCGCGTCCAGGCGGGCGGGCACACGCACCCCGCGTGCCGCGCTCCACGCACGGAATGCCCGGGATAGCCTCCACGCCATGGCCGCAGCCGACTACACCGCCCGGCACCTCCAGGTGCTCGAGGGCCTGGAAGCTGTGCGGAAGCGTCCCGGCATGTACATCGGCTCGACCGACTCCCGAGGGTTGATGCACTGCCTGTGGGAGATCATCGACAACAGCGTCGACGAGGCTCTGGCCAGCGCCTGTGACCGGATCGAGGTGCTGTTGCTGGACGACGGGTCGGTCGAGGTCCGCGACAACGGCCGGGGTATCCCGGTCGACATCGAGCCCCGCACCGGGCTGACCGGCGTCGAGGTGGTCTACACCAAGTTGCACGCGGGGGGGAAGTTCGGCGGCGGCTCCTACACCGCGTCGGGCGGCCTGCACGGGGTAGGCGCATCGGTCGTCAATGCGCTGTCCGCCCGCCTGGACGTCCAGGTGGACCGGGGTGGGCGCACGCATGCGATGAGCTTCCGCCGTGGTGAGCCGGGCGTCTTCGCCGACCGTGGTGCGCCGTCGGTGGAGTCGGGCTTCACGGCGTACGTCGACAACAGCGAGCTGCAGGTCACCGGGCGGCTGGCCCGTGGGCGAACCGGCACGCGGGTCCGGTTCTGGCCGGACCCGCAGATCTTCACCAAGGACGCGGTCGTGTCGTATGCCGAGCTGGCCGGACGGGCGCGCCAGACGTCCTACCTCGTGCCGGGTCTGACCCTGTGCCTGCGCGACGAACGCCGTACCGCTGGTACAGCCGGCACCGGCGGGCTCGACCGAGCGGACCCGGGTGGAGCGTTCGAGGAGGTCTTCCTCCATGCCGGGGGGATCGGCGAGTTCGCCGAATTCCTGGCGCCCGATCCCGCCCTCACGGACGTATGGCGGCTGCAGGGCTCGGGCCACTTCACCGAGACGGTGCCGGTGCTCGACGGCCGCGGGCAGATGACCCCGAGCGTCGTCGAGCGCGAGTGCAGCGTCGACATCGCGCTGCTCTGGGGCACCGGCTACGAGGCCACGGTGCGCTCCTTCGTCAACATCATCGCGACGCCGAAGGGCGGCACGCACCTGGCCGGCTTCGAGCAGGGACTGCTGAAGGTGCTCCGCCGCCAGGTCGATCTCGCCTCGCGCCGGCTCAAGGCCGGCTCGGACAAGCTGGACAAGGAGGACGCACTGGCCGGGCTCACCGCCGTTGTGACGGTCCGTCTCGCCGAGCCGCAGTTCGAGGGGCAGACCAAGGAGGTCCTCGGCACTTCGGCGGTTCGGGCCATCGTCGCCAAGGTGGTGGACGGCGAGCTGACGGCGCGGTTCGGCTCGGCCAAGCGGGGGGATCGGGCGCAGACGGCGCTGCTGCTGGACAAGGTCGTCGCCGAGATGAAGGCGCGGATCAGCGCCCGCACCCACAAGGAGACCCAGCGCCGCAAGAACGCTCTCGAGACCTCCTCGCTGCCCGCCAAGCTGGCCGACTGCCGCAGCACCGACGTCAGCCGCACCGAGTTGTTCATCGTCGAGGGGGACAGTGCCCTCGGCACCGCCAAGCTGGCCCGCTCGTCGGACTACCAGGCGCTGCTGCCGATCCGCGGCAAGATCCTGAACGTTCAGAAGGCCTCGGTCACCGACATGCTGAACAACGCCGAGTGCGCCGCGATCCTGCAGGTGGTCGGCGCCGGGTCGGGGCGGTCGTTCGACCTGGACGGCGCGCGGTACGGCAAGATCATCATCATGACCGACGCCGACGTCGACGGCGCACACATCCGCACCCTTTTACTGACCCTGTTCTTCCGATACATGCGGCCCCTGGTCGAGGCCGGCCGCGTCTTCGCCGCGGTGCCGCCGTTGCACCGGATCGAGGTGGTCGGGGGAGGGGGGCGCAAGAACGAGCTGATCTACACCTACAACGAGGGCGAGATGCGCCGCACGGTGACCTCGCTGGAGCGCCGCGGCCGCACGGTCAAGCAGCCGCTGCAGCGGTACAAGGGCCTGGGCGAGATGGACGCGGACCAGCTGGCGGAGACGACGATGGACCCCCGGCACCGGACCCTGCGCAAGGTGACGCTCGGCGACGCCGCCGGGGCGGAGCGGATGTTCGACCTGCTGATGGGCGGCGATGTGGCACCACGCAAGGACTTCATCGTGGAGTCGGCCGCCGTGCTGGACCGCGAGCGCATCGACGTCTGACCCCACGGAGGTCGGTACCGCGCAGGCGACAGGTGGGCCGCTCAGGCGGTAGGCAGCGCTCCGCCGACCGCCGCAATGGGTACGGTGGCCGGCCCGCCGGACCCGTCCCGCCGGCCGGTGGCCGGCGGCAGCTCCACCGGACCTCCGCTCGCCGCTGCTGCTCGCGCCGGTGGGCGCCCCGCCCACGCCAGGATCAGCCGGTCCTCGCCGCGCAGGAAACGGTGGCAGCGCACCCCGCCGGTGGCCCGCCCCTTGGCCGGGTACTCGGCATACGGGGTGACCTTGACCGACCCCGCCTCGGTCCCGGGCAGCGCTGCCGACGAGCCGCTCACGGTGACCACGACCGCCTCGTCGGCCGGGTCCACGGCGCCGAAGAACTGGACCGCCGAGGACCTGCCGAGGGTGATGCCGGCCACGCCCGCCGCGCCCCGGCCCTGCGGCCGGACGGCCGTCGCGGGGAACCGCAGGAGCTGCCCGTCGGTCGTCACGAAGACCAAGTCCTCGGCGCCTCCGCGCAGCTCGGCGCAGCCCACGACGCGGTCGCCGGGGCGCAGCGCGATCACGTCCCACTCGTCGCGACCGGTCGGGAAGTCCGCCGCCAGCCGCTTGACCACCCCGTACGCCGTCCCCAGGGCCAGTCCCGGTGCGTCCGGTTCCAGTGCGACAAGCCGGACCGGCTCCTCGCCGCGAGGCAGGTCGACGAAGGCGCCGAGGGGCGCACCCCCGGACAGACTCGGTGCCCCGTTCGTCGGCGGCAGCGTCGGCAGCTCCAACGCCGAGAGCCGCAGCATCCGCCCCCCTGAGGTGACCAGGGCGACATACCCGCGGGCTGTGGTGCGGACCGCGGAGATCACGGCGTCGTGGCGGACCCGAGCGCCGGCCGAGGACGGCGGCTCGGCGCTGCCGGTACGCGCCAGTAGCCCGGTCGAGGACAGCAGGACCCAACACGGGTCGTCGCTGACCTCCAGGGGTGAGGTGGTCGCCGGCAGCGCGCCGGCGGACTCGAGCAGCACCGTGCGCCGTGGCGTCCCGTGCGCCTTGGCCACGTCTGCAAGGTCTTCCGACACGGTCCGGCGCAGCAGCGCCTCGTCGCCCAGAAGTGCCCGCAGCTGCTCGATCTGCCGCTGCAGGTCCTCCTGCTCACGCTCGAGTTCGATCCGGGAAAACCGGGTCAACCGGCGCAGCTGCAGGTCCAGGATGTAGCTCGCCTGCACCTCGGACAGGTCGAAGACGTCGATCAGGCGCGCCTTCGCCTGGGCCGCGTCGTCGCAGGAGCGGATCACCTGGATGACCTCGTCGATGTCGGCGATAGCGACCAGCAGCCCCTGCACCAGGTGCAGCCGCTCCTCGCGGCGGCGCAGGCGGTAGGCGCTGCGCCGGCGTACGACGTCCGTGCGGAAGTCGACGAACACCCGCAGCAGCTCGACCAGGCCCAGGGTGCGCGGCTGGCCGTCGACCAGGGCCACGTTGTTGACGCCGAACGACTCCTCCATCGGGGTGAGCCGGTAGAGCTGGTCCAGCAGCGCCTCGGGGTGGAAACCGCCCTTGACCTCGATGACCAGACGTAGCCCGTTCGTGCGGTCGGTCAGGTCCTTGACGTCGCTGATCCCGAGCAGGCGCTTGCTCTGCACCAGCGCCTTGATCTTCTCGGTGACCTTCTCGGGGCCGACCAGGTACGGGAGTTCGGTCACCACGATCGCCTGGCGTCGCGGCGTCACGTTCTCGATCCGGGCCGTGGCGCGGGTGCGGAACGCGCCGCGGCCGGTGAGGTAGGCCTCGCGCACGCCGTCCAGCCCGACGATCCGGCCGCCGGACGGCAGGTCCGGGCCGGGCACGAAGCGCATCAGGTCCTCCAGCGAGCAGGACGGGTGGGCCAGCAGGTGCCGCGCCGCGCCGATCACTTCGACCAGGTTGTGCGGCGCCATGTTGGTCGCCATACCGACCGCGATGCCGCTGGCACCGTTGACCAGCAGGTTGGGAAAGGCGGCCGGCAGCACGGCGGGCTGGAGCAGCTGGTCGTCGTAGTTGGGGACGAAGTCGACGGTTTCCTCGTCGAGCCCGCCGGTCATCAGCAGCGCGGCCGGTGCCGGCCGGGCCTCGGTATAGCGCGATGCTGCCGGGCCGTCGTCGAGGGAGCCGAAGTTGCCGTGACCGTCCACCAGCGGCAGGCGCATCGTGAACGGCTGGGCCATCCGGACCAGCGCGTCGTAGATCGCGCCGTCGCCGTGGGGGTGGTACTTGCCCATGACGTCGCCGACGACGCGGCTGCTCTTGACGTGCGGGCGGTCGGGACGCAGCCCGAGGTCGCTCATGCCGTAGAGGATGCGGCGCTGGACCGGCTTCAGGCCGTCCCGGGCGTCCGGCAGGGCGCGCGAGTAGATGACCGAGTAGGCGTACTCCAGGAACGCACCCTGCATCTCCTCCTCGACGTCGATGTCGATGATCCGCTCGGCGACGTCGGGTGATGAGTCAGCGGGCGCCGGGGTCGCTCGTCTGGCCATGCAGTTGCTCCTTGGCGGCTGGCGACAGGAATCGGCTCATCCTTGCTCACCCGCCCAGAACGCCCGAGGCGGCTCGCCGTCACCGGTTCGCCGCCTCGGGTGGTGCGCTGCGCTCAGCTGGTGCTGGGTTCAGCTGGTGCTGGGTTCAGCTGGTGATGTGGTTGTACCGGTAGGCGTAGTAGCTGCTGTAGTTGCTCAGCGGCACGCCGTAGCTGGCATAGCTGCCGGTCGAGGAACTGCCCTCCTGGTAGAAGTTCGCTCGGCTGTGGGCGCTGTCGTACCAGCCAACGAACATCACGGTGTGCACTCCCGGGTAGTCCATGATGTCGCCCGGCTGGAGGTCGACCCGGGGGATCCGGGTGGCCACGGAGGGCAGCGTGCTGGTCGTGTACGAGCCCTTCAGGCCCCAGGCCATGGACACGAAGCCGGAGCAGTCCATCCGGTAGGTGCCATGGGTGTCGGTGTGGCACGAGGTCTGGCTGTAGGGCACCTTGTAGGTCACCCAGGTCTTGCCGCGCGAGACGGCGGTCGCGCGGCTGACGCTCGACACCCCCGCAGTCGTGCAGGTCACCATGGAGCTCATGTTGGGGGAGGCTGCTGCACCGGCGCCGGCCGCCGGGCCGAAAAGCAGCAGCGACAGCAGGACCGAACCGGATGCGAGGGCGCGCTTGACCATGAGAGACGACTCCGAACGTCGTGGACTGGGACAGCTCCCCCAGACCCCCAGGTAGAGGGCGCGGTCAACCTAACGGGACTATTCGGACACGTCTACCCGTGCGGGAATGATGCGAATGACGCGAATCCGTGATATGGCCGATATCGGAAAGAGATGCACGAGTGACGTATTAGAGGTAATCGTCACCAAACGCTTTATCGATTTTCGCCGACATTTTCCGGTCGACAGGGCCGCCGGTCTCAGCCCTTGACTGCAGTACGGCGGGCGGCGCGGTCGCCGCCCTGACGGTGATCGGGGATCGCTTGCGGTGACCGGGGGGTCGCTCGCGGCGCCGCGCGCCCGCGCACGGGCCGCAGCTGTTCGAGGATCAGCTGCCCGACTCCGTTCTGATAGAGCCAGATGCCGTTGGTCTGGCCGCGGAAACTCGGCTCGCCGCCCATCCGGCGCCCTGACGGGATGAACCCCGAAGCCAGGCCGGCGCCGAGCAGACCGGCCACCGGGGAGCCGTCGGCCCGCAGAACACGGCAGCGGTGATCGACAAGTGGCGCCCTCGCTCCGGTGCCCGCCAGCAACGGGACGCGACGGCCGGATTCGTCGTGCACGGGCAAGGTTCGCGGCCGGTAGCCGAAGGCGGGGACGATCACAGACGCCCCATCGAGGAGCCCGCGCAGGGCTGGTTCGCCCGTCTCGGGCAGCAACGCGATCCGCACCCTCGGCTCCGGCGCGGACCCGCCGAGGCGCCATACCCGGCGGAGCAGGTCGCGGCCGGCCATCCGCAGGCCGGACAGCCGGTGCACCCGGCCGGTTACGGGGCAGATGTCGCGCGGCCCGAAGGCGTGGTAGCCGTCGGTCACTGCGCTGGCTGCGTCCGGGTAGCTGATGGTGGGCAGCCGCCGGCATAGCAGCGTGATCGCCCCCTCCCCAAAAGGGATCGGCGAGGACAGCAGCAGGTCCACCGTCGTCACGGCGCTGTGCGAGCTGCCGATCACCACCACCCGAGGGTGCGCGTACGCCGTGAGGCGCTCGGTGAGCTGCTCGACCCCTCCCGGCGCGACGAGCGCGGTTGTGGCAAAGGCCGACGGGGCATACCCGTCATTCAGGCGGATGCCGTGCGCCACCTCCTGTGTGAGCACGCGCGCCCAGTCCTGGTGACCACCGAGGGCTTGTACAGCCGTGTCGGCGCAGATCTGCGTGCCGTCGTTCAGCCGGACGCGGACCCCTCCACGGGCCAACCCGCCGCGTCGATCCGGCACCTGCAGCGAGACCGCGCGGGTGCCGAGCAGCAGGGCGCTGGCGGGATGGGCGGCGACGACATCGCTGCACACCCGGCCGACGGCTTCCAGGAAGTCGGCCGCTGTAGCCAGCGGTAGGGGACCGGTGCCGTACCCGCGGACCCGGGCCGCCTCGGCGCTGCCGCTCAGGGCGGACAGGGGGTTGCGCGGCCCACCGCCCAGGCACTCGAGCAGCACACTCGCGGAGGTGTCGGAGGCGATGGCGTAGTCGCCGACCGCACCCCGTCCGACGCGACTGCCCGCCTCGACCCAAACGACGCCGCGGTCCAACAGTGGGCCGTGTGCTCCCCTTTGCATCGCGGAGACGAGCGGACCCAGGCCGGCCGGCCCTGCCCCGATGACAACGGCAACGGGGCGCTCAGCCACGGGCCGCCTCGGCGGAGGCGGCATACGCAACCTGGGCCGCAGGGGACTGCAGGGCCGCGACGTCCCGCTCGGCGGCCTGCCGGTCGAGGAACCAGCGCACGTCAGGGTGGCCCTGGAGGCTCGAGGCGGGGCAATCGGTCGTCAGCGGACCGAGCAGCGCGTCGCGGACGGCGCGGCGCTTCGCGGATCCGGTGGCCATGACGCGGACCCGGCGTGCAGCCGTGAGCAGGCCGAGACCCAGGGTGACCCCGTCGACAGGGATGCCCCCGGGCACCATGACCGTGGGCCGGCTCGAGTCCGCCAGTCGCACCCGACGCGCCGCGGAGCGGAACGCGGTGCCCGGCTCGTTGAAACCGAGGTGCCCGTTGGTCCCGATGCCGTGCAGCACCAGGTCGATGCCACCCATTGAGCGGATCCGGTGCTCGTGCCCAGCCAGCTCGAGCGGTGTCTCCGCACCGTCCAGGAGGGAGGCCCTGAGCCCCAGAGGACCGACGACGGATGCCTGGAGGAAGGCGCGGAACACTCCTTTACCGGCCTCGTCAAGGCCGCAGTACTCGTCCATTTGCACCATCCGCAGGCGCTTCCACGGCACGGCGGCACGGTGCCGGGTGCGCAGCAGGGCGTAGACGAGCACCGGCGTCAGGCCGGCCGAAAGCACCACCACCGGGTGCTGCTTCTCGTCGAGCAGTTCGCGCAGGTCACGGACGAGTTGGTCGGCGACGCATTCACTGGAGGCCAGGTGGTCCTCCTCGACGTTCACCTGGCCGAGGTTGAGCGAAGCACGAAGGTCGGTGGGGCTCCGCGGGGCGAGCGCCGGGAGAGCGGCTCCGAGCGGCGGCGACTCGGCCCGGACCTCGACGAGGTGACCAATAACGGTGACACCTCGCGGCCAGATATCGGCGACCTGTTCTGCACCGACTACGGAGGAGGCGAATGACACCTCGGCGGCCAGCCGGTGCGCGTCGCCGTCGACCGGCTTCTCTTGCCCAGGGCCGGTGTTGGTCGTCGGACGCAGCAGAACGTCGCCCTCGTCGGAGACGGCCACCACCATGTCGCGCAGCCCTGCCACCCGCAGTCGGTAGGGCGCCCGGCAGACCAGGACGCAGCCGGTCGATCGGCTAGCGGCCACGTCGCCGAACACCGCGTTTCCGGCATCGTCGCTCGGCAGGTGGCGTGCCAGGGCGTCCCAACTGCCGATGTCGTCCCAGGCGAACGTCCCACGGACCAGCACCAGCCCCGGTTCTCCCGGCTCGCGGTCGGTCGCGTCCCATCCTTTCAACCGCTCCATCAACCCCCGATCGAGATCGACGGCAGGGAGCCGGGCGAACTGCTCCTCCATCTCTGCGCCGGCCGGAGGCACGGTGTCGCGGAACCGGTCGAACACGTCCTGGTGTGGGCCAGCGTGCAGGCGGCAGGCGTGGAAGAAGACCTCGAGGTCGAAGGCGAAGATGCCGGTGTTCCAGTCGTGCCGACCTCCTGCGGCCAGGGCGCGAGCAACCTCGAAGGACGGCTTTTCCACGTATCCGGTGCCAAACGACGCTGAGGTAGCGAACGGTGCCGGAGCGCCTCGGCCCATGTAGCCGTACTGCGTGCTGGGCCACGTCGGCACCACACCCAGGGAGACCAGGTGGGGACCGGCGCGGGCAGAGACCACGCAGTCGAGCAGGGCCTGATGGAAGGAGCGGACGTCGCCTACCACGTTGTCGGCCGCCAGAACGATCAGCGTCGCGCTCGGCATCACATGCTCGACCGCCGCCGCCGCGAAGCCCAGCGAAGGCAAGGTATTGCGCTGGCCGGGGACGACCACCAGATTGCCGGCGGGCAGGTCGGGCAGTTGGGCCTGCGCCAGGACTTCGTAGCCGCGCACCACATTGACGAAGATCTGCTCGGGCGGCACCAGCCCCACGATGCGGTCCCACGTCAGCCGGAGCATGCTGCGGACGGGGTCGACCAGCGCTGCGAACTGCTTGGGCCGTCCCGGCGTCGACAGTGGCCAGAGCCGCGTGCCGGTGCCGCCAGCCAGGATCAGTGCGGCGACGCCCCGGACATCCGCGCCGGTCGGCTCGGCGCATCCCGTCGCTGTCGCCTCTTGCTGATCCAACGACAGCCCCCCTCTTCGGGGGAAAGCGTGTCAGACCGGTCGCTCGGATGTGCCGAATCGGTGGAAGTGCACGACCTCGCCCGCCGGACGCCGCTGCCTCGAGCGTCCCGATGCTGGCGGCCGCACCGAGTCCGGTCCGGTGGAGGCGGCGTAGCCCAGGGCCACCACGCCCACCAGGGTGCGGTCCCGAGGGATTGCGAACAATTCCTGTACGCCGTCGTGGTACTCCGGCGGCACCCCGAAGAAAAGGGCGCCGAGGCCCTCGTCGACCGCGGTCAGCAGCATCAGCAGGGCCGCCATACCGGTGTCGATGTCCCAGTAGGGGACTGGCCACCGCGCCTCGTCGCGGTCGGTCCACCCCTTGTCCGGCTCGGCGTAACGGTCGAGGTAGGCGTCCTTGTGCGAGCAGCACAGGACCAGCACGGGAGCGGCGCGCACGCCGTCCAGCCATGCCCGGCGGCGGGCCTCGACCGGGTCCGGTGGCCTGGCGGCTGGTTCGGCCTCGGCTCTGTCGCCCTCGGTGTGGCTGGCTCCCCGAACATCGATCCCCGTGTCGGCGGCGCCGTCCTCGTCCGTCGTCAGCGACCAGTAGGCGCTCACGTCCGGGGCGTCGACGAGCACCACGAAGTCGAAGCCCTGGGAGAAGCCGGCGCTGGGCGCCCGCAGCGCGCTGGCCAGGACCCGGTCGAGGGCGTCCGGCGGCACGGAGCGCCCGGTATCGAACCGCCGAACCATCCGGCGGGCGCGGATCACGTCGGCGAACTCCATCAGCCGCGCAGCCCCGGGAAGTCGGCGTCCCAGAACTCCAGTGTGCCCGCCCGTGCACCCGGGTCGGCACCGGCACCGGCACCGGCACCGGCACCGGCACCGTGCAGCGTCTCCTCGCGCTCCCGCAGCTCGACCCGTCGGATCTTGCCGGAGATGGTCTTGGGTAGCTCGGCGAACTCCAGCCGGCGGATCCGTTGGTAGGCCGCGAGGTGGGTGCGCGCGTAGCCCAGGATCGCCTCCGCCGTCTCGGGCGTCGGCTCGTGCCCCGGGGCAAGCACGACATAAGCCTTGGGCACCGCCAGCCGGGTCGGGTCCGGCGAGGGCACGACGGCGGCCTCGGCGACCGCCGGGTGCTCGATCAGCACCGACTCGAGCTCGAACGGACTGATCCGGTAGTCCGAGGCCTTGAACACGTCGTCCGAGCGACCGACGTAGGTGAGGTAGCCGCGCGCGTCCCGCGAGGCTACGTCTCCGGTGTGGTAGGCGCCGTCGTGCAGCCGCTCCGAGGTCAGTCCGTCGTCGCCCGCGTAGCCCACCATCAGCCCGACGGGCCGGCCGCCCGGCCCGTCCAGCCGCAGGCACAGCTCGCCCTCGGCGCCTTCGCCGGTGCGCTCCGCTCCCGTGACCATGTCGAGCAGCATCACGTCGTAGCCGGGCAGCGGACGCCCCATCGACCCCGGGACCACCTCCTGGCCCGGCGGGTTGCCGACCTGGGCGGTCGTCTCGGTCTGCCCGAAGCCGTCGCGGACGGTCAGCCCCAGCCCGTCGCGGACCCGCTCGATGACCTCGGGATTCAGCGGTTCGCCGGCGCCGACCATCTCGGTGAGAGACAACCGGCCGCGCCAGGCGCGCAGATCCTGTTGGACGAGCATCCGGTAGACGGTGGGCGGTGCGCAGAAGGTCGTGACCCGCTCCCGCTCCATCGTCGCGAGCAGAGCCGCGGCATCGAAGCGGGATTGGTTGACCACCAGGACCGTCGCCTCGGCGTTCCACGGTGCGAACACCGAGCTCCAGGCGTGCTTGGCCCAGCCGGGCGAGGAGATGTTCAGGTGCACGTCGCCGGGGCGCAGGCCGATCCAGTACATCGTCGACAGGTGCCCCACGGGGTAGCTGAGGTGGGTGTGCTCGACCAGCTTGGGGCGTGCCGTGGTGCCGGAGGTGAAATACAGCAGCAGCGGGTCCTCGCCGCGCGTGCCCTGCCCCGAAGGGTCCGGCTCGAACGGCTCGGCGAATGCCTCGAACTGCTCGTAGGACGTCCAGCCGGGGACCAGCGCACCCACCGCGATCCGAGTGAGCTCGGCGCTGTTCACCGCGGAGAAGCGGTCGACGACAGCGGCTCCCGCGACCACATGGCGCACGCCGCCGCGTTCGACCCGGTCGGCGACGTCGGACGCCGTGACCAGTGTCGATGTCGGGATGACCACGGCGCCGAGCTTCATGCACGCCAGGAGCACCTCCCATAGCGCCACCTCGTTGCCGAGCATCAGCAGCACCCGGTCGCCGCGGGCCACGCCGAGCGCGCGCAGCCAGGCGGCCACCGTGCTGGAACGCGCCGACAGCGCGGCGTAGGTGAGCTCTTGCCGGCTGCCGTCCTCCTCGACCACCCGCAGCGCAACCGTGCGCCCGGTCGCCGGGGTGGCGGCGACGACGTCGAACCAATCCAGCGCCCAGTTGAAGTTTTCCGGCCGCGGTGCGACATAGTCAGACGATGCTCGGTCGTAGTTCGAACGCGTCGCCAGCAGCAGGTCCCGGGCGTCGCGGAATACGGCCGTCGGGCGGGCAACCTCGGACATAACCTGACCATAGCCACGAACGGCCACCAACCGGGGACACGCCTACGGCGTCTGAGGTGGCGTGACGACGGCGACGACCGACCACGGGGTGTTGTGGGCGCATCCCCTGGAGCGGAGAGGTGGGCTGCTCGTGACACAGAGCCGGACGGCACCGGCCGGCGCTTCGGACGCGTCCACTGAGCAGGCCGTCCGCGAGGTGTACGACGCCCACTTCCCCCGGCTCGCGGGATGGGCCACCCGGCTGGTCAGCGATCCGGACCTGGGGCACGACTTCGCCACCGAGGCGTTCGTCAAGCTGATCGGTCACTGGGGCACCGTGGACGAGCCGCGGGCCTGGCTCTACGCGACCGTCGCCAACCAGGTGCGCGACCACTGGCGCAAGCGCGGCCGTGAGGCGACGGCATACCGCAAGGTCCAGGGTGGTCGCCGGACGGCGGAGTACGACCCGGGCAACTCGGCTCACCGGGGCACCCGGGTCACCTTCGACGTGTCGCCGGAGCCGGCCGTGGACCATGCCACGACGCTCACGGTCCGGTCGGCGGTGCAGGCCCTGCCGGAGCGCCTGCGGATCGCGGTTCTGCTGCACTACTTCGCCGACCTGCCCGTGGCCGCGGTGGCCGCCCAGCTCGGCAAGTCCGAGGGCACGATCAAACGAGACCTGTACGACGCGCGGAACCGCATCGCGCACCTGTTGGAGGACATCCGATGACCGGCACGCACGACGACTACGACGAGGGCCGCCGGGGAGACCCGGTCGACCGGTTCTTCGCCGAGGAGAGGGCGCGGGTTCCGCCGTCCGCCGGCTACCCCAGCGGGGACCTGCACTGGCAGGGCATCGTCCGCTCGGCGCGGGCGCGGCGCCGCTCCCGGTTCCGGGGCTATGCCGTCGGCGCCGCCGCGGCGGCTGTCGTCGTGGGGTCGGTCGCGACCGGCGCCGCGCTGACCCACTCCGGTCTGACCCCCACCCCTCCGACCGCTGCTGGCCCAACGGCCGCGTCGATGTCGCCGTCCCCGACGGCGCAGGTGCCGTCGCGCACCGGGCCGTCCGCGCCTTCCTCGCCCGCGACGTCGGGCCGATCCTCCTCGACCCGTTCGGCGCCCCCGACCTCTACGCCACGGCAGACCCAGCCGTCGGCCGGTCCTCTGCCGCCGCAGGCAGCGGCGTCGGTGCCCCCGATGTTCACGGTCAGATCGGTGAGCAACGCGGGCAAGGGCGTGCTCTACGCCCTGGGCTCTGCCCGATGCGGCGGCTCCCGGTGCCCGACGCTCGCCCGCTCCGCGAACAACGGCGCAACCTGGGCGACCGTACACATCTTCGTGGACGCCCAAGCCGGCTCCACCGCAGCCGGCCCCACCGTCCAGTCGGCAGGTGCGCTCACCCAGGTCCGCTTCGCCAGCCCCGACGTGGGCTGGGTATTCGGCGGCGGCGCCCGGGTCACCCGCGATGGCGGGCGCACCTGGCACGACTACCCGCACGTCGGTGACGTCGTGCTCTCCCTCGAGACCGACGCCAGCACGGTGACCCTCGCCGGCGCCGCCAGGTGTGCTGGCGGCGCGTGCGACGGACCGCTGACGGTGTCGACGGTCCCGGTGAGCGCCGGCTCAGCGCTGGCCACCACCGGGAGCAGTGCCTCCGGCGGGCGTCTCACCGGAGCCCGGGTGGCGCTCGACGGCGGGCGTGCGTACGTCGACCCGACGCGGGCGACCGAGCCGGCCGACGCCCATGACGGCGCCCGGCTGACGCCGTCCGGCCTCGCGCCGGTGGCCCGGCCGGCGGGTTGTCCCCCCGGCGCGACGTCGGACCTGACGACAACTGCCGGGTCGCCGGGCACCCTGCTGGCGTTCTGTCCGGTCGATGCCGCCGCGGGTTCGGTCGGCTATGACGTGGGCGCGAGCAGCGACGGCGGCGCGACGTGGAGCGAGCTCGGTCCGCGACTGCGCCTGCTCAGTGGCCCGGACCGTTCGTTCGCGGCGGCCGACCGGTTGCACCTGGTCGCGGCGACCGGCGGCGATACCGGGCGGCGCGGGTCGCTGGTGTTCAGCAGCGATGCCGGCGGGACGTGGGCGCCGGCCACCGTGTGGGGCGGCGCCCCTGTCGGCGGCTGGCGCTGGGTGGGCGCGGCCGGCGGGGGCACGTACTACGCCGTCGCCGTAGGCCCGGCCCGGGGGTTCTGGCGCAGTACTGACTTCGGTGCCCACTGGAGCCTGGTCACCGTCCGCTGAGGTGTCCGCCGACCGCCCCTGTGAGCCCTGCAGCGGGTCGGCTGCGTGGGACCATGGGTCCATGACGGCTCCCGCGCCCGAGACGGCGGGCGGTGGCCCCCCCGCCTACCCCGCCCACTGGGCGGCGGACGTCGTCCTGCGTGACGGTTCGGTGGCTCGCCTGCGACCGATCCGGCCGCAGGACGCGGACGGGGTGCGCCGCTTCCACGCCGGCCAGTCCGAGGACTCGATCTACCTGCGCTTCTTCGCGCCGCTGAAGGAGCTCAGCGCGCGCGACCTCCACCGGTTCACGAATGTCGATTACGTGCGCCGCGTGGCTCTGGTGGCCACGGTCGCTGACGCGATCATCGGCATCGCGCGCTACGAGCAGGTCGATCCGAGCTCGGTGGAGGTCGCCTTCAACGTCGCCGACTCCTACCAGGGGCGGGGCGTCGGGTCGGTCCTGCTGGAGCACCTCGTCTCGATCGCTCAGGAGCAGGGAATCAGCAACTTCGTGGCCGAGGTGCTGCCGCAGAACCAGAAGATGCTCAACGTGTTCGCCGACACCGGCTACGCCGTCACGAACCACTACGACGACGGCGTGGTCTACGTGTCCTTCCGGATCGAGCCGACCGCCCGGTCCGAGCAGGTCCGGGACCGGCGCGAGCACGATTCCGAGGCGGTCAGCGTGCGTGCGCTGCTCAATCCCCGCTCGATCGCCGTCGTCGGTGCCGGCCGCCGCGCCGAGGCCGTCGGGCACCGGCTGCTGCACAACATCCTGACCGGCGGTTTCGCCGGCTCGGTCTTCGCCGTCAACGCCGAGGCCGAGCAGGTGCAGGGGTTGGCGGGGTATGCGCGGGTGAGCGACATCTCCGAGCCGGTCGACCTGGCGGTCCTGGCCGTCCCGCCGGAAGCGGTCCTGGACGTCGTCCGGGACTGCGCCGAGGCCGGCGTCCGGTCGCTGGTGGTCGCCTCCGGCGGTTTCGCCGAGACCGGCCCCGAGGGCGAGGAGCGCCAGGCGGCGCTGCTGCGGATAGCCCGCACCAGCGGTATGCGGGTGGTGGGGCCCAACTCGGTGGGGATCAGCAACTCCGCACCGGAGGTGGGGCTCAACGCGACGCTGGCGGCGGCCCTGCCTCCGCCGGGCGGCCTGGGCCTGTTCACCCAGAGCGGGGCGCTCGGCATCGCCGTACTGTCCTGGGCCGCCCGCCGCCATCTCGGCGTCTCGAGCTTCGCATCGGCCGGCAATCGCGTCGACGTCTCGGGCAGCGACCTGATGCAGTACTGGCTGGACGACGACCGCACGCTGGCCGTGGGCCTCTACCTCGAGTCGATGGGCAACCCCCGCAAGTTCTCCCGGCTGGCGCGCAGGCTCGCCGCCCGCAAGCCGGTCATCGTTCTCAAGGCGATGGTCTCGACGTACAACGCCCCTCCCGGGCACCGCACGCGACGGACCCGGGTCGCCCCCGAGGCGTTCGAGGCCATGCTGCGCCAGGCGGGCGTGATCCGCGTCGACGACTTGCACCAGCTCTTCGACGTCGCGCAGCTCGTAGTGCACCAGCCCATACCGAAGGGCCGGCGGGTCGCGATCGTCGGCAACTCTCCCGCGATGGGTGCGCTCACCGCCGAGGCCTGCCTCAGCTGGGGGTTGCAGGTTGCCCACGGCCCGGTGTCGGTTCCCACCGAAGTCTCGGGCGGGCAGTTCGCCGACGCCCTGGCGGCGGCGTTCGCCGACCCCCACGTGGACAGCGTGCTCGCCTGCCTGATCCCGCCGTTGGTGACCTCCGACACCGAGATGGCTGCCGTGGTGGCCGAGCGCGCTTCCGACAGCGACAAGACCTGCGTCGCCACCTTCCTCGGTATGCGGGGCCGCACGCGCGAGCTGTCTGAGGGGATCCCGGAGGAGCAGGCGCAGCAGGCGGTCCCGGCGTACGCGATGCCGGAGGACGCGGTGCGGGCGCTAGCCGCGGCCACGGAGTACGGGCAGTGGCGCGCCCGCGACTGGGGCAGCCGGGTCGCGCCGGGCGGCATCGACCGCGAGAGCGCCGAAAGGCAGGTCGAACGCGTGCTGCAGGACTGCCCCGCCGGACGGCAGCTCACCCCCGACGAGGTCACTGCGTTGCTGCGGGCGTACGGCGTCGAGGTGTGGCCCGCGGTGCCGGTGGTCAGCGCCGACGACGCGGTGGAGGCCGCCGGTCGGCTCGGCTACCCGGTGGTGGTGAAGTCCCTCGCTCCTGCGATGCGGCACGTGATGGGCTTCACCGGCATCCGGGTCGACCTCAACAGCCCGCTCGCGGTGCGCGAGGCGTTCGAGGCGTTGACCGACCGGCTGTCGGCCCAGCAGGTGCCGCAGCTCGTCGTCCAGCGGATGGCCGCCGAGGGCGTGGCCTGCGTCGTGGGGGCATCCGAGGACGAGCTGTTCGGCCCGGTGGTCACCTTCAGCGTCGCCGGGCCGCCCGGCGAGCTGCTCGGCGACATCGGATACCGCATCCCCCCGCTCACCGACGTGGACGTCTCCGACCTGATCGGGTCCGTTCGCGCGGCTCCGCTGCTGCACGGCTACCGCGGCGCCACGCCGGTCGACGACGCGGCGCTCCGCGACCTCGTGGCGCGCGTATCCGTGCTGACCGACGAGCTGCCGGAGCTGGCCGGGCTGACGCTCGACCCGGTAATGGCGCATCCCCTCGGCGTCAGCGTGCTGGGCGCCGAGGCCCACGTGGCGCCCGCACGGGTCCGCACCGACACCGACCGGCGCGCCCTCAGCTGATGACAGGATGGAACCCATGACTTCCCGAACCACGGTCGCCGAGCAGACGCCCCAGTTGCCGTCGTCGATGATGGCCGACATCGAGCGAGCCGGCTACTACCCGGCTCTGGTGGCCGACGTCCTGCGGGCGGCGCTCGGCCAGGACGAGGTCCTGTCGCACCTGGTACACCAGGAGACGACCTTCGACCAGGACAGCGTCCGGCGGCACATCACCGTGCTCGCGCTCACCGCCTCGCGGATGGTCATCGCCCATGCCGACGACTCCGCCGACGACCCGGCAGAGGCCGCGGTCGGCGACGTGGCGGCCGACAACGCCGCCGTCCAGGACGGCGCTGGCGCCGTTGCGACCGCGACGACCGAGAGCGTGCCGTTGCACGCCGTCAAAGGGGTGATGCTCACCCACGTCGTGCCCGACCCGGCCGCCTACGTCCCCGGGTCGCTGGGGCGCGAGCTCACGCTCACCCTTGCCTGGGGCGCAGTCAGCCGGCTCGACCTGGTACCGGCGACGTGCGGCGACCCTGACTGCGAGGCCGACCACGGCTACGAGGGCACCGCCACCTCCGACGACATCGGGCTGCGGATCAGCGCGGCCGCCGACGGTGACGCGGCGTTGAGCCAGGCGCTTGCGTTCTCCCAGGCAGTATCCGCCGCCATCGGCCGCTGACGAGGGGACGGTGACCGGCGACGGCCGCGCGCCGGGATGAGGTCGCTGCCGCCGGGCCTGCTGGCTCCTGCGTATGACGCGCACGGGCTCACCAGCGTGCTGCCCGCCGTACTCGCGTCACTCGTGGACCACGAGACGACCGCTGCGGGGACGTTGCCGCCGGGGCGCAGGGCCGTGGTGGTGCTGGTCGACGGGCTGGGGGACGACCTCCTGCGGCAACGCAGCGGCCATGCGCCGTTCCTGCGGGGCCTGCTGCCGCGGGCGCGACGGCTCCTCGCCGGGTTTCCCTCCACCACCGCGACCAGCATGGGCAGCTTCGGTACCGGCCTCCCGCCGGGCTCCCACGGCCTGGTCGGCTACCAGGTCCTCGTCCCGGAACGTGACCTGCTGCTCAACGAGCTGTCCTTCGATGTCGCGGTGGACCCTCGCCGCTGGCAGCCGCACGAGACGGTCTTCGAGCAGGCGGTCGCCGCCGGGGTGGCCGTCACCCGGATCGGGCCGGGCTTCTTCGACGGATCGGGGCTGACCACCGCGGCGCTGCGCGGCGGGGCGTTTGCGGCGGCGCAGTCCCTTTCAGACCGGGTCGACGCCGCGGTGGCGGCGCTGCGAGCCGCGCCACGGGCGCTGGTCTACCTCTACTGGGGTGATCTCGACAAGGTCGGTCACGTCAGCGGCTGCCAGTCGTTGGAATGGGGCGACGAGCTCGAGTCCATCGACGCCGCGCTCGGGCAGCTCGCCGCACGGATGCCGGCCGACACGGCGCTGTACGTCACCGGCGACCACGGAATGCTTGACGTGCCCTTCGACCGGCGCCTGGATCTGGCGTACGACGAGGAGCTGGCGAGCGGCGTACGGCACGCCGGAGGGGAGCCCCGCTCCCCGCAGCTGTACTGCGAACCGGGCGCCGCCGCCGACGTCCTGGCGACCTGGGGCGAGCGACTCGGGGACCAGGCACTGGTGCTCGGACGCGACGAGGCGGTCGCCCTGGGTTGGTTCGGAGCCGTCGAGGCTCGGGTCCTTCCCCGGATCGGCGACGTCGTGGTCGCGATGGTGGCTCAGGCGGCCGTCGTGGACTCGCGCACCGCGCGTCCGCAGGTGCTCGCGCTGCTGGGGATGCACGGCTCGCTCACGTCGGCGGAGATCGCCGTCCCGTTGCTCAGCGTGCCCGCCGGAACCTCCGGTTGATGCCCGGCAGCTGTTCCGGCGCTGACGTGCCCGACCCGCTGCCGCACGGCTCAACTGCTGTCAGAACCCTGCCGGGCGCCGAACATGATGTCGTCCCAGCTGGGCACGCTGGGCCGCGAGCCCTTGCGGCCGGACGTGCGGCGGGGCGGTCGTCTCGGAGACGCGCCGGCTGTCTCGGGCTCCGGCGAAGGGGCGGGGGCCGGCTCGTCGGCTGGTCCGGTGTCGGCTGGTCCGGTGTCGGCTGGTCCGGTGTCGACCGGTCCCGCGTCCGCCGGCTTCGCCTCCGCCGGAGCGTCCGCGTGAGCCGCGGCGGCCACCGGCGCCACGGGTGCCACCGGCAGGTCCTCGAGCGGAAGGGCCTCGTCCTGTTGGCCGGCCAGGACGTCCGAGGGATGGGTCGACGTATCCCGAACGATGCGGCCCGGAACCGCGGAGCGGCGCCGCCCCGCCCCGCTGCGCTGCCGCATCGCCGTCATCAGGTCGACGGGTTCGGCAGCGGGCGGCCCGGTCTGTACGCCGCCCTCCGCCTCGACGTCGTAGACCGATGTCGCCCGCCCGGCCTGGTCGGAGAGCTCCGGCCGCCCCCGCGGCGGCGGCACCGCTCCGTCCGAACGGGGCTGGTCCTCACTCAGCCAGCGGGCTTCGTCGTCGACGGCGACGACGACCCGGTCGACCGCATCGAAGTGCCAGGACGCCTGCCGCTGACGGCCTCCGGCTGCGAAGGTCACCAGCACGGTCCACGGTCCGTCCTCGGCGCGCCAGGAGTCCCAGGTGACCAGTGCGACGTCGACGCCCCGGCTGGCCAGGCGCTCGCCGACCCGGGCCGCCAGCACGGGCGCGCCCGTGCCAGACGGCCCGGTCCCGGCACCGGCGCCACCGACCCGCCCCCGGATCCGCGCGTCCCGGGCGAGCGCCGCGACGTACTCGCGTTCGGCCAGGATCGGTCCTTCGTAGCGGCGGACCTTGTCCACCGGCCATCCGGCCCGCTCCGCCACCTCTTCGGCCGAAGCCCCGGAGCGGATCAGCGCCTGGACGTCGCGCGGGCGCAGGCCACCGTCCCGATCCTGTTGACGTCGGGTCAGCTGGGGCGGCTCCCGGCGTACGGCCGCCCGAAGCGACTCGTCGACGGCAACCTGGTATCGCGCGCCGTCGCCATCGGCCAGGAGCAAGTGCTCGCCGTCCTCGTGAACGCCGAGAAGTCGCAGATCCTGCATCGGTGCCTCCTCCGCGGGCGTGCCCCAGCGCTGACTCTGCCATCTCCGAGCGGCTCCTGCCGTGTGGGCACGCCGATACCGCCCGGTTCCCGGCGCCGGTGGGTGAGCGGCCGCACCGCCCGGGTAGTTTGGTGGTCAGCCACCCTCACGGAAGTAGACCCTGTGACACCTTCTGCGCCCGACGCCCTGGCTCCGTACGACGGCATCCTGCTCCTGTCGTTCGGAGGTCCCGAGCGGCCCGCCGAGGTCATGCCCTTCCTGCGCAACGTCACGGCCGGCCGCGGGATCCCCGACGAGCGGCTGACCGAGGTCGCCGAGCACTACCACCACTTCGGCGGCCGCAGCCCGATCAACGACCAGAACCGGGCGCTGCTCGGCGCCCTCCGCGCCGAGCTCGATCGCCGGGGGATCGATGCGCCGCTGCGCTGGGGCAACCGCAACTTCGACCCGTTCCTCACCGAAGCACTGCGCGATGCGGCGAGCGCCGGTATGCGACGGCTGGTCACCGTCGTCACCAGCGCCTACTCCTGCTACTCCTCCTGCCGGCAGTACCGCGAGGATCTCGCTGCGGCGGTCGGGCGGCTGGCCGAAGAGGGCCTTGTCATCGGCGTCGACAAGGTGCGGCCGTACTTCAGCCACCCGGGGTTCTCCGCGGCCAACACCCGCCTGGTCACCGAGGCCGTGCGGCCGCTGCGGGATGCTCCGAGCGGCACGGTACGCGTGGTCTACGTGACCCACTCCATCCCCGCCGCGATGGACGACACCTCCGGCCCGGGGGACAGCGAGGGCAACGCGTATTCGCGGCAGCACCAGTCCCTGGCCGCCGCGATCACGGTCGAGGTCAACGCCACCCTGGGCACCGACCTGGATCACGACCTGGTCTACTGTTCCCGCTCCGGCGCCCCGGGTCAGCCCTGGCTGGAGCCGGACGTCAACGATCACCTGCGCGAGCTCTCCGGCCGTGGTGTGACCACGGTGGTGCTGGTGCCGATCGGCTTCGTGTCGGATCACATGGAGGTGCTCTTCGACCTCGACACCGAGGCGGCGGAGACGGCGGCGCAGCTCACGATGCGGCTCGTGCGGGTGCCCACTGTCGGCACCGACCCCGAGTTCGTCAGCGGACTCGTCGACCTGATCCTGGAGCGGGCCGGCGAGGCTCGGGAAGAGCCGGCGGGCCGGCCGTCGTGGCCGGATCCGGTCGCCCTGCCCAGCACCTGTCCCGTCGGCTGCTGTCCCAACCTCCGGGTCGCCGCGCCAGCACTGTGCGGCTCCGACTGATGCCGCACGCTGGCGCCTCGGACACCCGGGGGCAGGTGCGGGCCCGGCCGCCGCTTGCGGGTCCTGGGTTGACCGAGCCACTGCCTTGCCCCCCGGACGCGGAGCTCGACGAGCTGCAACGGGTCGCGGTCATGCTGGCCCGCGAGGCCGGTGCCTTCATCGTCGACCAGCGCCCCGCCGAGCTGGGGGTGGCCACGACCAAGAGCAGCGTGACCGATGTCGTGACTGTCATGGACCAGGCCTGCGAACGGATGCTGCGTGAGCGCATCGAGCAGTGCCGTCCCGGCGATGCCTTCCTCGGCGAGGAGGCGGGTGCCTCGGCCGGGAGCACCGGCATCACCTGGGTCGTCGACCCGATCGACGGGACCGTCAACTACCTGTACGACATCCCCTACTTCTGCGTGTCCATGGCCGCCGTGGTAGGAGACACGGACGTGGCCGGCGGCTGGCGCCCCGTGGCCGGTGCCGTCTGCGACCCGATGGGCGACGAGGTGTTCTCCGCCCGGCTGGGCGCCGGCGCCTACTTGACGACCGGGGAGCGGGCGCGTCGAGGGCCGGCGAGGCACCGGCTCCGGGTGACCGACGTCTCCCGCCTGGACCGCGCGCTGACCGGCACCGGGTTCGGCTACGTCGCGGAGAACCGCGCTCGGCAAGGCGCCGCGGCCGCAACGCTGCTGCCGGAGATCCGCGACCTGCGCCGCACCGGCAGCGCCGCCCTCGACCTGTGCTACGTGGCCGCGGCCCGGCTCGATGCCTTCTTCGAGTCCGGGTTGAACCCGTGGGACCTGGCCGCCGGGTGGATCGTGGCGACGGAGGCCGGGGCGGTGCTCTCCGGGCTGTTCGGTGCCGCGCCGGCGGAAGAGATGACCATCGCCTCCGGACCGGCGCTTCATCAGGCGTTGGTCGCCCGGATCGAACAGCTGTACCCCGCGCCGCACTGATCCGTGAGCTGCTCGCTACCAGGTGGCCTTCCGGTCGGAAGTGGCGCTCGCGCCCGGCTCGTGACCAGGATCGAAGATCGCCTCGATCGGCCGCTCGAACAGCCGGGCGATACGGAAGGCCAGCGGCAGGCTCGGGTCGTAGCGGCCGGTCTCGAGGGCATTGACGGTCTGCCGGGAGACACCGAGCCGGTCGGCCAAGGCGCCTTGGCTCCAGCCGTGACCCTCGCGCAGTGTCTTCAGTGCGTTGTTCACCGTTTCTCGACGAGCCGGCCGGCGACGAGCCAGCCGAGCATGCCCGCGCCGTAGACGATCCAGCCGGCGCCTCGCATCGGCAGGCCGGCGATGGCCAGGAAGCCCAGCGTCAGCGAAGCGATCATCGAGATGGCGAAGCCGACCCCCAGGCCTTGCAGCAGCAGCAGCCGCTGGTAGTCGTCGATCCGGCGGACGTGGCGGAGCACGGCGCGCACCGTCCACAAGGCCGGGACGACAGGCAGCAGGGCCCACCCGAATCGCCAGGGGCTGCTGCCGTCGAGGTGGCCCCAGACCAGGACTGCGGTCAGCACCAGCCCGTAGCCGAGCATGCCGGGCCAGAAGTCCCGGGAGTACGCGCGGGCTCGGGCTCGATCACCCGCGCCGGGAAGCGAGCTGTCAAGGTGATTTGTCATGTCGAGGATGATGCAGCACGATCGCGGCTACTGTCAAGGACGCTTGTCAGCGGCCTGTCCAGCGGCGTCGGTGCCTCACGGGCACAGATCCGCCACGGCGTCCAGGAGACGGTCGACGTCGCCCTCGTCGGTGTACGGCGCCAGCCCGGCCCGCACGCCGCCTGTGTCCCCGAGACCCATCCACCGGGAAGCCTCCAGGGCATAGAAGGTTCCGGCAGGGGCGTTGACCCCGCGCTGCGCCAGCGCGTCATACACCGCGTGGGGGGACTGGCCGGCGATCGAGAACAGCACCGTCGGGGTGCGCTGCGCCGGCCTGCCGTGCAGGACGACCCCGGCCAGGGAGCCCAGCCCGTCCAGCAGCCGGGCGAACAGCCGGTCCTCATGCCCTGCCGCCGCGGTCATCGAAGCCAGGACCCGGTCGCGGCGGTTCGCCTCACCCGTGTCCGCGCCGGCAGCACCGCCGCTGCCGACAGCACCAGCACCGCCGGCAGCGCCACCACCGCCGGACGCACCGGCCAGGGCGCCCAGGCCGGCGATGAAGTCGACGGCGGCGCTGGTGCCGGCCAGCATCTCGTAGGGCAGGGTCCCCAGTTCGAAGCGTTCGGGCACCGCATCGCTGGACGGCAGGAGCTTGTCCGGCCGGAGCGACTCCAGGAGAGACGGCGCCGCCACGGTGACCCCCAGGTGCGGGCCGAAGAACTTGTACGGCGAGCACGCGAACAGATCCGCTCCGAGCGCCTGCACGTCGACGGGCGCGTGCGGCGTGAAGTGGACCCCGTCGACATACACCAGAGCGCCGACCCGGTGCCCGGCAGCCGCTATGGCCGGGACGTCCGGCCGCGTGCCGACCAGGTTGGATGCAGCCGTGACCGCGACGAGGCGGGTGCGCTCGGACAGGACCGCGGCGACGGCGCTCTCGGATAGTTCACCGGTCTCGCGGTCCGGGTCGGCCCACCGCACGGTGGCGCCCGCCGTCCGTGCGACGTCGACCCACGGGCGGATGTTGGCGTCGTGATCGAGCCGGGTGACGACCACCTCGTCCCCCGGAGTCCACAGTTTGGCCAAGGCACGAGCCAGGTCGTAGGTGAGCTGGGTCATCGACCGGCCGAAGACGACGCCGCCCGGCGCGGCGCCCAGCAGGTCTGCCATGGCGCGGCGCGCCTCCACCACGACCTCGTCGGCGCGGCGCTCGGCCGCCGTGACGGATCCGCGGTTGGCCAAGCCGGCGCACATGGTGTCGGCCACCGCCTGGGCGACCTGGTGCGGAACCTGGGCCCCGCCCGGCCCGTCGAAGTGTGCGACGCCGGAGCGCAGGGCGGGGAACTCGGACCGGACTCGTGCGACGTCGAAGGACACCGCCGTAGTCTGCCCGACCGGGCTCCTCGAAACCCATCCCGGCGCCCCGGGCGTGCCGGGTGTGAGTGTCCGCCCGCGATAGGGCACAATCCGCCCCTGACGCGGGCACAAAATGATCCGGTTCTACGTTGACCGGGGCAGCCGCACGGATGCAAGCCATGCATCCTCATCGCACGTGACGAAAAGAGAGATTGCCCACCATGGCGACTGACTACGACGCGCCGCGCAAAACCGACGACGAGCTGAACGAGGACTCCATCGAGGAGCTGAAGTCCCGTCGGGTCGACAAGACGTCGTCCAGCGTGGACGTCGACGAGACCGAACAGGCCGAGGGCTTCGAGCTGCCCGGCGCCGACCTATCGGGCGAGGAACTCTCCGTGCGGGTCCTGCCGCGGCAGGCGGACGAGTTCACCTGCACCCGTTGCTTCCTGGTCCACCACCGCAGCCAGCTGTACAAAGAGGTCAACGGCCAGCCGGTATGCCGCGACTGCGCGGCCTGAGCGGCTCAATCGGCCGCCCGGCCCGCTGGACTTCGGCCACACCGACCCCCCGACCCGCTCGCTCGGAGCGGGCAGGTTCGACGGAGCCGACCGCCACGTGACCGAGACGACTGGCACGACCGGCACCACCGTGGACGTTCTGCTTCGGCGCCTCGACCCGGGGCTGCCGGTCCCGGCATACGCGCACCTCGCCGATGCGGGCGCGGATCTGCACTCGCGCGACGACGTCCAGCTCGCACCCGGGGCGCGCGCCGTCGTACGCACCGGCGTCGCCGTCGCCCTGCCCACCGGGTATGTCGGGTTCGTCCACCCCCGATCGGGTCTGGCCGCCAGGCACGGGATCACCGTCGTGAATGCTCCAGGGACGGTGGACGCGGGCTACCGGGGTGAGATCCTGGTGGTGCTGCTCAACACCGATCTGGCCCAGCCGTTCACCATCCACCGCGGCGACCGCATCGCCCAGCTGGTCGTGCAGCGCTTTGATCGCGCAAGCTTCGTGGAGGTGGATTCGCTGCCCGGCAGTGATCGGGGAGAGACTGGTCACGGGGCCAGCGGTGGCTTCGGCGCGCAGGTGGACGCCGCAGCAGCGGACGAGCGGTGACGAGTGTGAAGGACGAGGGGCAGTGAGCATCTTCCGGCGTCGTGGCAGCAGTGCCGCACCCGAGCCCGAGCCAGCCGACGAAACCGGATCCCTCGCGGGGGTCTCGGGTGCGCGGTCGACTGAGCCGTCCGGTGACCCGGCGATCGCCGCGCCGGGCGGGATCACCCCGGCTGAGGGATCCGGACGGAGAGTCGAGGCGAACCGCAGCGCGGGTCCGTTCGACCGGTCCGAGGTGCCCGACTCGAGTGGACGGCTCGATCTAGGCTCGCTCTGGGTGAGTGGCCGACCCGGGATGGAGCTGCGGCTCGAGGTCGACGAGACGGCCCAGCAGATTGTGGCCGCCAACGCCCTCGTCGGCGACTCTGCCCTGCACCTCCAGGCCTTCGCTGCCCCGAGGTCGACCGGGGTCTGGGACGAGATCCGGGGCGAGATCGCGGCGAGCATCACTCAGCAGGGCGGTACGGCGGACGAGGTCGCCGGCCCCCTCGGAACCGAGCTGCGCGCTCAGATGCCGGCAGCGGGGCCGGGCGGCCGTACGGTGTACTCGCCGGCCCGCTTCGTGGGCGTCGACGGTCCCCGATGGTTCCTGCGCGCGGTCCTCAGCGGCCGCGCCGCGCAGGACGCCGCGGCAGCCGAACCGTTGCTGGACATCGTCCGCGACACGGTGGTGGTTCGCGGCGAGGAGGCGATGGCGCCGCGCGACCTGCTGCCCCTCCAGCTTCCGCGGAACGACGCCGACGCCGGTGCTGAGGGCGATGGCGGTGTAGCGGACGGAAGCGGGGGCGGCAACCCGTCCGGCGCAGGAAGCACACCGGGCGCGGACGAGCCGGACGAGATGCGTGGCGCGGGCTCGTTCGACGACCTCCGGCCATTCGACCGCGGTCCCGAGATCACCGAGATCCACTGACAAGAAGGACAACGTCATGACCCAGCGGACCGAGCCGGCCGAGCAGACCCAGCCGCCCGAGCCCACGCAGCCGCCGGAGTGGATCCAGCCGCCCGAGTCGACGGGGTCGGCCGATCGGACCGGTAGCCCGGCAGCGCCGGACTGTCTTCGCGACCGCCCGCGGCCTGGACTGCTCGGCCGGCTGGCGGCGAAGTTGACCAAATCCGAGTCCGAGCTCGAGGCGGAGGAGCTGCAGCATGACACCGACCGCCTCGGCGCGACGCCGATCAGCAGCCTGGCCGACCGGCAGACCGCCAACATCTGTGGCGCCGTCCGTAGCGTGACGTTGCGACCGCGCGTCAACGTGCCAGCCTTGCTGGCTGAGCTGTACGACGGTAGCCAGGCCCTCAACCTGGTCTGGCTCGGCAGGCGCTCGATTGGCGGCATAGAGCCCGGCACGTTCCTTCGAGTCCATGGCCGGGTCACGCATTGCCGCGGCGTGCCGACCATCTTCAACCCGGTCTACGAGATCGTTCCGGGCCGTGGGCACTAGTCCCCGCGCCTCCCGGTGACCACCCGATCCGCGGCGGCGGCCGAGAGCTATGACAGCGTAGAGGCGCTCATCCGGGCCCGGGTGTCGGCTGCCGTCGGAGGAGTCCGCGGGTCCGTGGAGTCGGCGCTGCCGACGGTCGCGTTCGTCGGCGCCTGGGTGTGGCGGCACGACGTCCGCTTCAGCGTCCTGGCATCGGCCGCGGTGGCTGCGCTGCTGCTCGTGGTCTGCCTCGTCACCGGCCAGACGCTGCGCTACGTCGCCTCGGCGATCCTGGCCACCGCAGTGGCGGCGTACTTCGCCCTGCGCAGCGGCCGGGCCGAGGCGGCCTTCCTCCCGGGGATCCTGACCAGCGCCGGCCTCGCGGCGGTGACCGTGCTCTCGGTCCTCACCCGCTGGCCGCTGGTCGGATTCGTCGTCGCCGCGGGGGATCCGCAGTTCGCCGACAACCCGGCCGGGTGGCGGCGCGACGCGGCCCTGGTCCGGGTCTGCCAGCGGCTCACCCTCGTGCTGGCCGGCCTCTACGCCCTGCGCGTCGTGGTGATGGCCCCGCTGTATGCCGCCCACCAGGTCACCCTGCTGGGCGTCGCCAAGCTGGTCCTCGGTTGGCCGGCATACCTGGCGGCGCTGGCCGTCATGGCGACGATCCTGGTACGCGGCCGCACGCCGCCGTCGACCGAGCCGGTGCTACCCGAGTCCTCCGGTGCGGGCGGCCTTCACTCCTGAGAGCGGGGCACCCGGGCACTGGGGCTGAGCAGCGCCTCCAGCTCGTCTTCGACCTCCGGCGTGGCCAGCAGCAGCAACTCGTCGTGCGGCTCGAGCGAGTCGTCTCGGCTGGGCGCGATGGGATGGTCCTCGCGGATGATTCCCACCAGCACGCTGTCGCCCGGCCACGGCACGTCGCCGACCCGCTTGCCGGCGTACGGGCTGTCCGGCGGCAAGGTCAGTTCCACCATCGTGGCGTGGCCCTGCTGGAACTGGAAGATCCGCACCAGGTCACCGACGCTCACGGCCTCCTCCACCAGCGCCGTCATCAGCCGCGGGGTCGAGACCGCCACGTCGACGCCCCACGCCTCGTCGAACATCCACTCGTTCTTGGGATTGTTGACGCGGGCGACCGTGCGCGGCACCCCGAACTCCGTCTTGGCGAGCAGCGACACCACGAGATTGACCTTGTCGTCGCCGGTGGCGCCGACCACGGTGTCGCAGTCGGCCAGCCCGGCCTCGTGCAGTGCGGCGATCTCGCAGGCGTCCGCCAGCAGCCACGACGCGTCGGGCACCCGGCTGGTGACGACGTCGTCGGCGTCCTTGTCGATGAGCAGCACCTGGTGACCGTTGTGCAACAACTCGCGGGCGATCGAGCGCCCGACGCTGCCCGCTCCGGCAATCACAACGCGCATGCGGCTCTTCTCCGAATCGTCGTCGAAACAGGCGGCAGCACTCAGTGCGCCGGCGGCGGCTGGTCCAGGCCCCGCTCCACGTCGGCGAGCTGGCTCTGCTGGCAGAGCAGGTGCACCAGGTCGCCGTCCTGGTAGACGGTGTCGGGCGAGGGCAGGCTCGCGTGCCCGAGCCGGGTGACGTAGGCGACCCGCGCCGTCGCTGCCGTCTCCAGCTCGCTCAGCCGCCGCCCGATCCATCCCGGGTGGACATGGACCTCCGCCAGGACGATCTCGCCGCTGGGGTCGGTGTGTTCGGGCACCGAACCTTGCGGCAGCAGCCGGCGCAGCATCTGGTTGGACGTCCACTTGACCGTGGCGACCGTGGGTATGCCGAGCCGCTGGTAGACCTCGGCGCGGCCGGGATCGTAGATGCGGGCGACCACGTGCTCGACGCCGAACGTCTCGCGGGCGACCCGCGCCGCGAGGATGTTGGAGTTGTCGCCACTGCTCACCGCCGCGAACGCGTAGGCGCCCTCGATATCGGCCTCGCGCAGGGTGTCCCGGTCGAAGCCGACCCCGGTCACGCGCTTGCCCTCGAAGCCGGCGCCCAGCCGGCGGAAGGCCACGGCGTCCTGGTCGACGACGGCGACCTCGTGGCCCTGCTCTTCGAGACTGAGGGCGAGCAGCGAGCCGACCCGGCCGCAACCCATGATCACGAAGTGCACGGTGGCGACGCTACACCGGGCGCGGCGCCTGCTGCGGCAGTCGCCCACGCGGGCCATACAGTGGTCGCGTGGCGACAACCGGGCGGGTGGTCAAGCGACTCGTCGTCGGTCAGGCGATGCGCAGCGACCGCCTCGGGGAGACGTTGCTACCCAAGCGAATTGCCTTACCGGTGTTCGCCAGCGACGCCCTGTCCTCGGTGGCCTACGCCCCGGACGAGATCTTCCTGACGCTGGCGGTCGCCGGCGGCGCCTTCGCCACCACCCACTCATGGCAGATCGGCCTCGCCGTTGTCTTCGTCATGATGGTGGTGGTGGCGTCGTACCGGCAGAACGTCCGCGCGTACCCCTCTGGCGGCGGCGATTACGAGGTCGCGACGGTCAACCTCGGCCCCAGGGCCGGCCTCACCGTGGCCAGCGCGTTGCTGGTCGACTACACCCTCACCGTGGCGGTCTCCATCTCCTCGGGCGTCCAGAACGCCGCGACCGCCCTGCCCGTCCTGCGCGGCAAGGAGATGCCGGTCGCGGTGGGTCTGGTGGTCCTGCTCACGGCGGTCAACCTGCGCGGGGTCCGCGAGTCCGGGGCGGCCTTCGCGATCCCGACGTACGGATTCATGTTGGGGATCATCGGTATGGCGGGTGTCGGCTTCTACCGGGCAGCCACCGGCTCGCTGCCGATGGCCGAGAGCGCGAAGTACTCGCTGGTCCCGGAGTCGGACTTCGGCAACCTAACCGGCTTCGCGTTGCTCTTCCTGCTACTGCGCGCGTTCTCCTCGGGGTGCGCCGCGCTGACCGGCGTGGAGGCGATCAGCAACGGCGTGCCGGCGTTCAAGAAGCCGAAGAGCCGCAACGCTGCGACGACCTTGCTGCTGATGGGCTTGACGTCGGTGACGATGATGATGTCGATCATCTTCCTGGCCAGGTTGACCCATCTGCACTTTGCCGAGAACGCTGCGACCCAGCTGACGTTGGGCGGCAAGCCGGTGGGCTCGGCATACGTCCAGGACCCCGTCCTCGGGCAACTGTCCAAGACGGTGTTCTCCGACTTCCCCGCGGGCGTCGTCTACGTCTCCATCGTCACCGGGATCATCTTGATCCTGGCGGCCAACACCGCCTTCAATGGGTTTCCGGTCCTCGCCTCGATCCTGGCCAAGGACGGCTACCTCCCGCGGCAGCTGCACACCCGCGGCGACAAGCTCGCGTTTTCCAACGGGATCCTGATCCTCGCCGGCGTCGCGGCGCTGCTGATCGTGATCTACGACGCGCAGGTGACCAAGCTGATCCAGCTGTACATCGTCGGCGTCTTCGTCTCCTTCACGCTCAGCCAGACCGGCATGATCCGGCACTGGAATCGGCACCTGCGGGTCGAGCGCGACCCGGCCGAGCGGCAGCGGATGCATCGCAGCCGGGTGATCAACGGCGTCGGTGCCTTCATGTCCGGCACCGTCCTGCTCGTAGTCCTCGCCACCAAGTTCGTCCACGGCGCCGGCTACGCGATCGCCGCGATGGTCGTGCTGTTCGTCCTGATGCTGGCGATCAGCAAGCACTACGCGCGGGTCCGGCGCGAGCTGGCGGTCGACGACGACTACACCGCCGAGGCCGTGCTGCCCTCGCGGGTCCACGCCATCGTGCTGGTCTCCAAAATCCACAAGCCCACGCTGCGGGCCGTCGCCTACGCCCGGGCGACCCGGCCCTCGGTGCTGGAGGTGATCACCGTCGACGTCGACGCCGAGGAGACCCACGCCCTGCAGAGGGAATGGGAGCGGTTGGAGATACCGGTGCCGCTGAAGGCGCTGAACTCGCCGTACCGGGAGATCACCCGGCCCGTCGTGGACTACGTCAGGTCGATCCGGCGGGGCAGCCCCCGTGACGTCGTGGTCGTCTACATCCCGGAGTACGTCCTCGGTCACTGGTACGAACAGCTGCTGCACAACCAGAGCGCGTTGCGGCTCAAGGGCAGGCTGCTGTTCACCCCAGGTGTCATGGTGGCCAGCGTCCCGTGGCAGCTGAAGTCCTCCCAAGGCATGGAGGACCGCCTCGAAGGCCGCGTCGGCTCCGTCCGCCGTGGCGAGTGAGCCGGTCGACGGTCCCGTGACGGTCCCCGGGCGCTGGCGCGGGGGCAGGCGCCGAGGATCGGCTCGGGGTGCCGGCGTAGACGAGCGGCAGAGCCTGGTCGGGAACCAGTTCGAGGTCGAGATCGGCCCGGTCGCCCACGGGGGGCACTGCGTGGCCCGGTATGACGGCCGCGTGGTCTTCGTGCGGCACGCTCTGCCCGGCGAGCTGACGCGGGTCCACGTCACCCGTGGTCACGACGGTGACCGTTTCCTGTTCGGCGACGCGGTCGAGGTCCTGCGCCCGTCGGAGCATCGCGTGACGCCGCCGTGCCCCTACGCCGGTCCGGGCAAGTGCGGCGGGTGCGACTGGCAGCATGCGACCCCGGCCTACAGCCGCCGGCTCAAGGGGCAGGTGGTGGCGGAGCAGCTGAGCCGGCTGGCAGGACTCGAGCTCGAGCCGGTCGTGGAGCAGCTACCCGGCGACGAGGAGGGACTGCGGTGGCGGACACGGGTCGAGTTCGCCATTGACGACTCGGGCCGAGCGGGGCTGCGCCGCCACCACAGCCACGACGTTGTCCCGGTCCAGGACTGCCTGATCGCCACGCGGCGGGTGGTCGAGTCCGGCGTGCTCGACGGCGCGTGGGCCGGCCAGCGTGCGGTCGACGTGGTCGACGCGAGCGCGGAGGCCGGCGTCGTCGTCGTACCGGTTCCGGGGGGAGAGCGGGACGCCCCGGTCGTGCAGGAGAGGGTCGGCATCGACGGCTGGTCCGGCGACTTCCGGGTCGGCGCACGAGGCTTCTGGCAGGTCCACCCCGGCGCTGCGGCAACCTTCGTCTCGGCGGTCCTGCAGGGACTCCAACCCGGATCCGGTGAACGGGCCCTCGATCTGTACTGCGGTGTGGGGCTGTTCGCGACGGCGCTTGCCGACGCTGTCGGGCCCACCGGTGCCGTACTCGGGGTCGAGTCCGATCCGGCGGCTGCCGGTCACGCGAGCTTCAACGCCCGTGACCGGCCGGTGGTCGAGATCCGCCGCGGCAGGGTCGAGCGCGCGCTCGACGCGCTGGTGGAACAGGGAATCCGAGCCGACCTGGTCGTCCTCGACCCACCGCGCACCGGCGCCGGGCGCACCGTGATGCAGCAGATCGCGGCGCTGGCACCTCGAGCGGTCGCCTACGTCGCCTGCGACCCCGCTGCCCTGGCCCGCGACGTCGGCTACGCCCGTGACGCCGGCTACCGGCTCGACCGGATCCGCGCGTTCGACGCCTTCCCGATGACCCACCACGTCGAGTGCATCGCCGTACTACAGCCGAACCGGTGACTCAGCACCACAGCTGAGCCACCGGTCCGGGGCGTCTTCTCGATCTGCCGTGCATGGCCTGGGTCAGCCAGCGATGGCCGCCTTCTTCCACGCGTTGATCGACGCCGAGTCGGTGAACTTCCAGTTGTCACCGGTCGTCTTGGAGTAGTTCCAGAAGTAGATCCAGACCTTGGCCGTGCCCAGGGACTTCAGCCAGGTGTAGTCCTGCCCGATGACCTTGGCACGGGCGGCGGAGGAGGTGGAACCGATGCCGCGGCCGTACTCGCAGAAGCCGTTGAACTTCTTGCCCTTCTTGGCCAGCTCGGCCCGGAAGTGCGAGATCTCCGGGTCCTGCGACGCGGGCTCGATCTGGGAGTTCTGCTGGTAGGAGTCCAGGTAGAAGTCATCGGCCGTCGGGGGGATGAAGTAGCCGCCGATGCCGCGTGAGCCACCGCCCGCGCCGGTGTACTGGTAGCCGCCGCCGATGAACGCGACGGGGATGCTGGAGTTCGCGTGGATCACGTTCGCCTGGGCGTTGAACTCGCTGACGAAGCTCGCGCCTGCGGTCTTGGCGTCGCCGGAATAGTCGTTGTGCGTGCCCTCGGGCTCGTGGTGGTAGACGAGCTCCACCGGCGCGCCGGCGGGGATCGACCTGACGTAGTGCTGGGTGTTGGTCAGTGACGAGTGCAGGAAGGAGATGACCACGTGCTGGTTCGGGTACTTGACGTGGTAGGTGGAGGGCAGCTGGTCGTAGTACTGCCTGGTGGAGTTCACCGGTGACAGCGTCTTCAGCGCCGTCGAGTACTCGGTGGAGCGTGCTCCCGCGAGCAGCTTGCCGCCGGTGTTGTACGACGCTGCCTGACCGGAGGGGGCGGCGGCCAGGGCCATGGCCGCGACTGCGGCGGCCGCGGCAGGTACGCCGAGCATCTTCGTTTTCGTCATCGTCATGGTGAGGGTGCCTTAGCTGATAGGGGATGTGCCAAGGGTGAGCTGGTGCGCTCCCTGTGAGGCAGGTCACAAACTAGGTCAAATAGGTCAAATGCCTAGTTGAGTGAGGAAGGTAGCCGATATCCCTCCGTTACGCATCTTTGTGACAATTGTTGCAATCAGTATTGTGCCGCCGATGGCAAGGGAATAGCCGAAAGGCATTCTTAGACCGGCGATCCCGTGTTGTGGCCAAGGCGAGGCGCCTGCGCAGGCAACGGGTGACCAACCCGCCCCCCTGCTGCCAGCACCGCTTGACCTCTCAGAACCACGCGGGCGCGTGCACCGGCGTGGTTTCGGACAGGCCGAGGGCAGCCCTGAGTGGCGCCCGGCCTCGCCGTCAATTATCTTGACGTCAAGATAGTTCGCTGGTGAAAGGACTCGGTATGAGCGGGGCAAGCATCGACAGTTTCGGGGCCAGCGGGACGCTGGACGTGGGCGGGACGGCATACCGGATCTACCGGCTGTCGGCGGTGGAGGGCAGCCGGAAACTGCCGTTCAGCCTCAAGGTGCTGCTGGAGAACCTGCTGCGCAACGAGGACGGGCTGAACATCACCGCCGACCACATCCGCGCCCTCGCCGTCTGGGACCCGGCCGCGGAACCCGACACCGAGATCCAATTCACCCCGGCTCGCGTGCTCATGCAGGACTTCACCGGGGTGCCGTGCATCGTGGACCTGGCGACCATGCGCGAGGCCATGGCCGACCTCGGCGGCGACGCCACGCTGATCAATCCGCTCGCGCCCGCCGAGTTGGTCATCGACCACTCCGTCATCGCCGACGTCGCCGGCCGCGCAGACGCGTTCGAGCAAAACGTCGAGCTGGAGTACCAGCGCAACGGAGAGCGCTACCAGTTCCTGCGCTGGGGGCAGGGGGCGTTCGACGATTTCAAGGTCGTGCCGCCGGGCACCGGCATCGTGCACCAGGTAAATATCGAGCATCTCGCTCGCGTGGTGTTCGACCGCGAGGGCGTGGCCTATCCCGATACGTGCGTGGGCACCGATTCGCACACCACCATGGTCAACGGCCTGGGTGTGCTGGGCTGGGGCGTCGGCGGCATCGAGGCCGAGGCGGCCATGCTCGGCCAGCCGGTCTCGATGCTGATCCCGCGGGTGGTCGGGTTCAAGCTCAGCGGCGAGATCCCGGCCGGCGCGACCGCCACCGACGTCGTACTCACCATCACCGAACAGCTGCGCGCGCACGGCGTCGTCGGCAAGTTCGTCGAGTTCTACGGGCCGGGTGTCGCAGCCGTGCCGCTGGCCAACCGGGCCACCATCGGCAACATGAGCCCGGAGTTCGGGTCCACCGCGGCCATCTTCCCGATCGACGAGGTCACCCTGGGCTACCTGCGGCTCACCGGGCGCAGCGAGGCCCGCGTCGCATTGGTCGAGGCCTACGCCAAGGAGCAGGGCCTGTGGCACGACCCGTCCACCGAGCCGACCTTCTCGGAGTATCTCGAGCTCGACCTGTCGAGCGTCGTTCCCAGCATCGCCGGGCCGAAGCGCCCCCAGGACCGGATCTCGCTGAGCGAGGCCAAGAGCGCCTTCCGGATCGCTGTGGCCGACTACGTGAACGGCACCGACGGCAACGACGGGGTCGATAGCACCGCGACGGGAGCGGGTGACGAGGCGAGCAAGGAGTCGTTCCCGGCCAGCGACGCACCGGCGACCGACGCCCAGACCGCCGAACAGAAGCAGACCGATGCTCCCCGCCCGTACGCCGTGCCGGCCAGCGCCGGACGGCCGAGTCATCGGGTGCCGGTCACCCTGGCCGACGGCACCCGGACCGAGTTGGACCACGGCCACGTCGCGATCGCCTCCATCACGTCATGCACCAACACCTCTAACCCGTCGGTGATGGTTGCCGCGGCGCTGCTGGCCAAGAACGCCGTCGAGCGCGGTCTCGACGTCAAGCCGTGGGTCAAGACCTCGCTTGCGCCCGGGTCCAAGGTCGTCATGGACTACTACGCCAAGGCCGGACTGGTCCCGTACCTGGAGAAGCTCGGGTTCCACCTGGTCGGCTACGGCTGCACCACGTGCATCGGCAACTCGGGTCCGCTGCCCGACGAGGTCTCGGCGCTGGTCCAGGCGGAGGACCTCAGCGTCGTGTCCGTGCTGTCGGGCAACCGCAACTTCGAGGGCCGGATCAACCCCGACATCAAGATGAACTATCTCGCCTCGCCGCCGCTGGTGATCGCCTACGCCCTGGCCGGCACCATGGACTGGGCTCCGGGGACCGACCCGATCGGCACCTCCCCGGACGGCGCCGACGTCTTCCTCGCGGACATCTGGCCCGGCGCGGCCGAGGTCGCCCGCGTCGTGGAGGCCTCGATCAGCACCGACATGTTCACCGACGACTACGCCGACGTCTTCGCCGGCGACGACAGGTGGCGCTCGCTGCCCACCCCGACCGGCCAGACGTTCGAGTGGGCGCCGGACTCGACCTACGTGCGCAAACCTCCCTACTTCGACGGTATGACGCTGGAGCCCGTACCGGTGCAGGACCTCTCCGGGGCCCGGGTGCTGGCCATGCTGGGCGACTCGGTCACCACGGACCACATCAGCCCGGCGGGGTCGATCAAGGCCGACAGCCCGGCCGGGCGTTACCTGGACGAACACGGCGTCCACAAGCGGGACTTCAACTCCTACGGCTCCCGGCGCGGCAACCACGAGGTGATGATCCGCGGCACGTTCGCCAACATCCGGCTACGCAACCAGCTCCTCGACGGCGTCCAGGGCGGGTTCACCGCCGACTTCACCCGGGGCGGCGAGCAGGCCACGATCTACGACGCCGCCCAGTCGTACGCCGAGCGGGGCATCCCCCTGGTGGTCCTGGCCGGCAAGGAGTACGGCTCGGGCTCCTCGCGCGACTGGGCCGCCAAGGGCACGGCACTGCTCGGCGTCCGGGTGGTGATCGCGCAGTCCTACGAGCGAATCCACCGATCGAACCTGATCGGTATGGGCGTGTTGCCGTTGCAGTACCCCGAGGGCCAGGACGCCGCATCGCTGGGGCTCGACGGCACGGAGAGCTTCGACGTGCGGGGGATCACCGCGCTGAACCAGGGCCAGACCCCTCGGACCGTTCACGTCACCGCCACCAAGCCGGCCGGCGAGTCCACTGCCTTCGACGCGGTGGTCCGGATCGACACCCCGGGCGAAGCCGACTACTACCGCGGCGGCGGCATCCTCCCCTACGTCCTGCGCTCCCTGGTCCGCTAGGGCCGGGGGGCGTCTGTAGAGAGCGCAACAACGGCGATGTCCGTGCCACCCGGATGGCCCCGGCCGGTCCTGCCGGCCGGTGCCCCGGGCTGGCAGGAGTCGGCCACGGCGTGGTTGCTCGACCACTGTCCGGCCGACTACCGCGCCCACGCTGCCTGGCGCAGGTACCCGATCGCCCTTGCCTGGGTCACCATCCGCCACGTCGAGGCCCAGCTGGAGGCGATGCGTGCGGCATACCGCGAGGTCCGGGTGGACCTGGCCGACCTGGTGACGCGCGAGGCGCTGCCGGAGGTGCTCGCCGCGCTGGAAGCCGAGGGGGTGCGCCTGCGAGCCGCGGCCCGCGCTGCCGAGCTGCTGTACGACGCGCTGCAGGGCAAGGAGTACGTGCCCCGGCTGTAACCAGTTGGTCAGCCGCGCGCCGGTTACCGGCCAACCGCCGAGGGGGCTCCGGCGTCCTCATCTAGACTCGGGTGGTTCGCGCCACGTCTGAAGGGGAGCGCCGTCATCAAAGGTTTGCTGGGGTCCACCCTGAGCTCGATCCACGGCCCACGGGACGTCCAGGCGCTTTCGCCGCAGCAGCTGCCCGACCTGGCGGCGGACATCCGGGCGTTCCTGATCGGCTCCGTGGCGCGTACCGGCGGTCACCTGGGTCCCAACCTCGGGGTGGTCGAGCTGAGCATCGCCCTGCACCGGGTGTTCGACTCCCCACGGGACACGATCGTCTTCGACACCGGACATCAGGCCTACGTGCACAAACTGCTGACCGGGCGGCAGGACTTCAGCGGGTTGCGCCGCAAGGGCGGGCTCTCGGGCTACCCCAGCCGGGCCGAGTCCGACCACGACGTCGTCGAGAACTCCCACGCGTCCGCCTCCCTATCCTGGGCCGACGGCATCGCCAAGGCCCGACGGCTGCGCGGCGAGACCGGCCCGAGTGGGCGGCACGTCGTGGCCGTGATCGGCGACGGCGCGCTCACCGGTGGCATGGCCTGGGAGGCGCTGAACAACATCGCCTGCGACAAGGACCTCCCCTTGGTCATCGTCATCAACGACAACGAGCGGTCGTATGCCGCGACGAACGGTGGCCTCGCCAACCACCTCGCGACGCTGCGGGTGACGCGGGGATACGAGCGGTTCCTGGATTGGGGCAAGTCCGCGCTGGCGCGCACGCCCGTGGTCGGCGCTGCGATGTACGACACGCTGCACGGGATGAAGAAGGGGCTCAAGGACATCGTCGCCCCGCAGGGCATGTTCGAGGACCTCGGGCTGAAGTACCTCGGCCCGGTCGACGGGCACGACGAGGAGGTGGTGGAGAGCGCCCTGCGCAAGGCACGGGCATACGGTGGTCCGGTCCTGGTGCACGTCATCACCCAGAAGGGCCGGGGGTATGCCCCCGCACGCGAGGACCTGGCCGACCAGTTCCACGCCGTCGGCAAGATCAACCCCGAGACGGGGCTGCCGCTGGAGGTCGTCGGGCGGGGCTGGACCGACGAGTTCAGCGACGAAATCTGCGCTCTCGCCGCCGAGCGGGCGGACATCGTGACGCTGACGGCGGCGATGATGATCCCCGTCGGGCTTCGCCCGTTCGCCGAGCGCTACCCGGACCGGGTGTTCGACGTCGGCATCGCCGAGCAGCACGCCGTCACCATGTCTGCCGGTCTCGCGTTCGGCGGCCTGCATCCCGTCGTGGCGATCTACGCCGGCTTCCTCAACCGGGCCTTCGACCAGCTCCTGATGGACTGCGCGCTGCACCGGGCCGGCGTCACCTTCGTGCTCGACCGGGCCGGCATCACCGGCCCGGACGGTGCCTCGCACCACGGTATGTGGGACCTCTCGCTCGCCGGGATCGTGCCCGGGCTGCGGGTCGCCGCTCCGCGCGACGGTGCCCACGTGCGCTCGCTGCTGCGCGAGGCCGTGGAAATCGGCGACGGGCCGACCGTGGTGCGCTTCCCGCGTGGCGAGGTGGCCGAGCCGCTGCCCTCCGTCGACCGGCTCGGCTCGGTCGACGTCCTGCTCCGAGCCTCCGGCGAGCGGGTGGACCTGCTCGTGGTGTCGGTCGGAGCGATGGCGCCTACCGCGATCACGGTGGGGGAGAAGCTCGAGGCGCACGGCCTGTCGGTCATGGTGGTCGACCCGCGCTGGGTGCTGCCGGTCGCGGACGACCTGCTAGCCGTATGCGCCGGCGCCGGCGCCGTGGCGGTGCTCGAGGACAACGTCGTGTCCGGCGGAATCGGTACGGCGGTGACAGCCGCCATGCGCGCCGACGGTCAGCAACAGCCGGTGCACCTGCACGGCATACCGAAGCGCTTCCTCGAGCACGGCAGCCGCGACCAAGTGCTCGACGAGGCGGGCCTGTCGCCGGATGCGATCGCGACCGCCCTCATGGCAGCCCTGGTGGCGCCGGCGTCCTGAGCGGCCGGACCGGAGCCGCTACGCCGTGTGCCTCAGTGTCGTGTGCGTTAGTCCTGGGTGACCGGGTCCCCGGCCGTCTCGCCGAAGGGCGCCGAGTCCGGGTCGGCGGGCGAGTCTGGCGCAGCGGGCGCATTGCGCCGACCGAACTCGATCGAGGCCGTCGACGCCGCGGCGGCCAGGCCCAACGCCGCTAGTGCCCACCGCGAGCCCGGCTTGTCCAGGCCCAGTTGGGCGTCGAGCGACAGGTCGCCCGGCCCGTCCTCGGCCAGGACCAGCAGGGCCGCGATCAGGACCGCGTTGTACTCCCAGCCGCCGCCCGCCGCCCACGGCCCGTTGGGCAGGTGCACCTTGCGGATCGCGGTGATCATCACGCCGATCAGGTCGGCCGCCGCCAGCGGCGTGCCCAGGCCGGCGATCAGCAGCGCTCCGCCGGCCGTCTCGGATATTCCGGCAGCCAGGGCGTTACGGCGAGCCGGATGCATCGACAGCGCGCCCATCATGCCCTCGGTGCCGGCCAGCCCCGGGCCGCCGAACCAGCCCATCAGCTTCTGGGTCCCGTGGCCCACGAAGAGTGAGCCGATCAGGCTGCGTGCGACGAGACGACCGACCTGCATGGCGAACCTCTTCCTGTTGCGGCGTGTACGACGGGGGTAGTTATATATTCAACTACATGGGCGGCGCCGCGTCGAGCTCGCCCCGCCGCCGCAGCAGCAGCCACCGGGTGCGCTGCCGAATCGACGAAGACCGGCTCGAGGTGATCGTTCTCGACATACGTGGTCGGCCTGTCGCTACTAGGTAGCGAAGGCCTGCGTCGCGCCAGGCCGCGCGATCTGGGGGAGTGGGGGCTCAGATGTCGCGGAAGGTCTCGATGGTGGCGCCGAGCGCGTTGAGGCGCTCGGCGAGCTCCTCGTAGCCGCGGTTGATCACGTAGATGTTGCGCAGGACCGACGTGCCGGGCGCCGCGAGCATGGCCAGCAGCACGACGACGGCCGGGCGCAGCGCAGGCGGGCAGATGACCTCGGCCGCCCGCCAGCGGGTGGGCCCGTCGACCATGACGCGGTGCGGGTCGAGCAGCTGCACCTTGGCGCCGACCTTGGTCAGCTCGGTGAGGTAGATCGCGCGGTTCTCGTAGACCCAGTCGTGGATCATCGTCGTCCCGGTGGCGCTCGCGGCGATCAGCGCGAAGAACGGCAGGTTGTCGATGTTCAGTCCCGGGAACGGCATCGGGTGGATCTTGTCGGTGGGAGCGGTGAGCGGGCCGGGGATGGTGGTCAGGTCCACGAGCCGGGTGTGACCGTTGGCGGAGTGATACTCCGGCGTCACGGAATACTTCATGCCCATGCCCTCGAGCAGCGCGAGCTCGATCTCCAGAAACTCGATCGGCGCTCGCCGGATGGTGATCTCCGAACCGGTCACCACGGCCGCGGCGATCAGGCTCATCGCCTCGATCGGGTCCTCGGAGGGCGAGAACTCGACGTCGACGTCGATCACCGAGCGCCCGTGCACCGTGAGCGTGGTGCTGCCGATGCCCTCGATCCGGACTCCCAAGGCGGTCAGGAAGATGCACAGGTCCTGGACCATGTAGTTGGGGCTCGCGTTGCGGATGACGGTCACCCCGTCGTGGCGGGCCGCGGCCAGCAGGACGTTCTCGGTGACGGTATCGCCGCGCTCGGTCAGGACGATGGGCCGCACCGGCCGCACCAATGCGTCGACGCTCGCCTCGTAGAACCCGTTGGTTGCCGTGACGCTGAGCCCGAACGCGCGCAGCGAAGCCAGGTGCGGCTCGACGGTGCGGGTGCCGAGGTCGCAGCCACCGGCATACGGCAGCCGGAACTCCGGGTAGTCGTGCAGGAGTGGCCCGAGGAACATGATGACCGTGCGGGTACGCCGCGCGGCGGCTTCGTCCATCGACTCCAGGTTGAGCACTGAAGGCGGGATCAGCTCGAGGTCGTTGCTGTCCGGCAGCCAGCGCGTCTTGTACCCGATGCTGCTCAGCACCTCGAGGATGCGGTTGACCTCCTCGATCCGGGCGAGGTTGCGAAGCGTGGTCCGACCCCGGTTGAGCAGCGTCGCGCAGAGCAGGGCGACGGCGGCGTTCTTGCTGGTCTTGACGTCGATCGACCCGGAGAGCTTGCGGCCGCCGACGATGCGCAGGTGCTGGGGGCCGGAGTGGCCGAGCGAGACGAACTCCGAGTCCAAGCTCGCGCCGATCCGGGCGAGCATCTCCAGGCTGAGGTTCTGCTTGCCCTGCTCGATCCGGGCGACGGCACTCTGGCTGGTGGACAGCTTCTCGGCCAGGTCACTCTGCGTCATGTCCTTGTGCCGCCTCGCGTCGCGGATCAGGGTGCCGATACGGGCCAGGTAGTCATTGCTCATACTACCGATGATACCTCATATGTGAGATAACCCATTAGGTAGGGTATGGACTCCTGGCGGTAAAAAGCGTGTGCCGTTCTCCTTCTCGGACACGCCCTCGCGGTCCAGGTAGGCAGTGATGCCGCCCAAGTGGAACGGCCAGCCCGCACCGAGAATCATGCACAGGTCGATGTCGGCAACGGCGGCAACGACACCCTCGTCGAGCATGATCTTCACCTCCTGCGCCAGCGCGGCCAACGCCCGCGCCCGGACCTGCTCCCCGCTGAGCGGGGTCGAGCCCTGCTGCAGCAGCGCCCGGGTCTCCTCGTCGACGTAGGGGTGACCGTCCGGTCCGGGCCCCGCCTCGGACCAGATGCCGCGCTTCCCGGCGGCGACGAGGCGGGCGAGGTTGGGCGAGACCGCGAAACGCTCGGGGTACTGCGCGTGCAGCGTCTCCCCGACGTGCAAGGCGATTGCCGGCCCGACGAGTCGCAGCAGCTGGAACGGGCTCATCGGCAGGCCCAGCGGACGCAGGGCTGAATCGGCCACCTCGATGTCGGCACCCTCGTCGACCGCCGAAGTGATCTCGCTCATCATCCGGAACAGCAGCCGGTTGACGACGAAAGCCGTCGCGTCCTTGACGAGCACGCAGCTCTTCTTCAGCGTCCTGCCGAGCGCGAACGCGGTGGCCAGAGTGACCTCGTTCGTCCGCTCCGCGCGGACGACCTCGACCAGCGGCATGACTGCGACGGGGTTGAAGAAGTGGAACCCCACCACGCGCTCCGGATGCCTTAGCTCGGATGCCATCCGGGTGACCGAGAGCGAGGAGGTGTTCGTGGCGAGGATGCACTCCGGGCTGACCACGTCTTCCACCTCGGCGAGGACCTGTGCCTTGACCTCGAGGTCTTCGAACACGGCCTCGATGACCAGGTCGGCGTCGGCGAAGCCGTCCTTGCTGGTGGAGCCGGTCACCAGCGCCTTGAGCCGCGCGGCGCGATCGGGGGTCAGCCGTCCCTTGGCCCGCAGCGTGTCGAGCTCGCCATGAACCCGGGCGACGCCGCCGTCGACGCGGGACTGGTCGAGATCGGTCATCAGCACCGGGACCTCGAGCCGCCGCGCGAAGAGCAGCGCGAGCTGAGCCGCCATCAGGCCCGCCCCGACCACCCCGACCTTGGTCACCGGCCGGGCCAGGGAGGCATCCGGCGCTCCGGCGGGCCGCTTGGCCCGGCGCTGGACGAGGTCGAACGCATACATGCTCGCCCGCAGCTCCTGGCCCATCAGCAGGTCCGCCAGTGCGTCGTCCTCCGCGGCGAACGCCTCGTCGCGATCGGCAGTCCGTGCTGCCTCCAGCAGCTGCAGAGCCCGGTATGGCGCGGGCGCCGCTCCGTTGAGCCGGGCGTCCACCAGCCCGCGTGCGTGGGTGACGGCGCCGGACCACCGCCGAGGGTCGCGGTCGATCTCGGGTCGCGGCACCGGCGTCCGGCCGGCGATCACGCCATCCGCCCACTCCAGCGACCGCTCCAGGAAGTCGGCCGGCTCGAACATGGCGTCGGCAATACCGAGTTCGAGGGCCTGTGGTGCATCCAGCATCCGGTTGTTGCTCAGCGGATTGGCGATGACGACTCGCAGGGCCGCCTCGATGCCGATCAGGTTCGGCAGCAGGAAGCAGCCGCCCCAGCCCGGCACCAGGCCGAGGAAGCACTCCGGCAACGCGACCGCTCGGACGCCGGAGGAGATGGTGCGGTAGGTGCAGTGGAGCGGCAGCTCGACGCCGCCGCCCATGGCCGCTCCGTTGACGAATGCGAACGTCGGGACCGGCAGGGCCGACAACGCGCCGAAGGTGGCGTGCCCCAGCCGGCCGATCGCCAGCGCCTGCTCGCGCCGGGTGACCCGGGGGACGCCGGTGAGGTCGGCGCCGACGGCGAAGACGTACGGCTTGCCGGTGATGCCCACCCCGACGAGTTCGTCCCGCGCCGCGCGCTCGGCCAGGACACTCACAGCTGCCGCGAGACCGGTCAGTCCCGCGGGTCCGAACGTCGAGGGTCTGGTGTGGTCCAGCCCGTTGTCCAGGGTGATCAGGGCGAACGTCCCGGACGGCAGCTGGACATCCCGGACGTGGGCCAGGGTGACCACCTCGCCCGGGAAGAGGCCGTCTAACCGGGAGGCGGCCGGCAAAGCCGTGTCTCGCGTGTCTCGCGTGTCAGGGGCCTCTGGTGTGTCTGGCGAGCTAACGACCGCGCTCATGCTGCCGCCTCGCTGCCGTAGTCGGCGTGGTGCGGGTTCTCCCAGACGACCGCGCCGCCCATCCCGATGCCGATGCACATGGCGGTGAGGCCGTAGCGGACGTCGGGCCGCTCGGCGAACTCGGCGGCGAGCTGGGTCATCAGGCGGACACCGCTGCTGGCCAGCGGGTGGCCCAGCGCGATGGCGCCGCCGTACGGGTTGACCCGCGGGTCGTCGTCGGCGATGCCGAACGCTTCGAGAAACGCCAGCACCTGCACGGCGAACGCCTCGTTGAGCTCGAAGAGCCCGATGTCGCCGATCTCCAGACCCGCCAAGGCGAGCGCCTTCTCGGTGGCCGGAATAGGCCCGATGCCCATCACCTCGGGCTCCACGCCGACGAAGCCGTAGCTGACCAGCCGCATCTTCACCTGTAAGCCCAGCTCGTCGGCAGCCGCCGCCGACGCCAGCAGGCACGCGGTGGCGCCGTCATTGAGCCCGGCGCTGTTGCCGGCGGTCACCCGCCCGTGCGGCCGGAACGGCGTACGCAGGGCTGCCAGATCGGCGGTCGTCGTACCCGGGCGGGGTGGTTCGTCGGCGGTTGCCAGGGCGTAGCCCTGCTGGGTGCTGCGGGTGGCCACGGTGACCAGGTCCGGTTGGATCCGGCCGTCGGCGTAGGCCTGGGCCAGCTTGGCCTGGCTGGCGGCGGCGAAGGCGTCACACCGCTCGCGGGTGATCGCCGGATAGCGGTCGTGCAGGTTCTCCGCCGTGGAGCCCATCACCAGGGCCGAGGGGTCGACCAGCCGCTCGGCGGCGATGCGCGGGTTGGGGTCGACGCCCTGCCCCATCGGGTGGTGGCCCATGTGCTCGACCCCTCCGGCAATACCGACGTCGTAGGCGCCGAACGCGATCGACGAGGCGGTGTTGGTGACCGCCGTCATGGCACCGGCGCACATCCGGTCGATGGCGTAGCCGGGTGTGGTCCGCGGCAATCCAGACAGCAGAGACGCTGTGCGGCCGAGCGTCAGGCCCTGGTCGCCGATCTGAGTAGTCGCGGCGAGAGCCACCTCGGCTACCCGTTCGGGCGGCAGCTGCGGAGAGCGGCGCAGCAACTCCCGAATGCACCGGATCACCAGGTCGTCGGCGCGCGTCTCGGCGTACAGGCCGGTGCTGGTGGCCTTGCCGAACGGGGTGCGTACGCCGTCGACGAAGACGACCTCGGCCAGTGTTCGCGACATGCTGGGCCTCTCAGGGGTCGAACGTCGGGCAGTGCTCGCGCGCTCGTGCCGGCTAGCGGGGCGGCAGGGGAGCGCCGGCAATGCTACCGGCCGGTAACAACGTTACGGCGCCAGCTCGGACGGCGCGTTCAGCGCCTCGACCAGGATCGGCGCGGCGATGTGTACCTGCCACTCCCGCGCCCCCCGCTCGCGGAGCGCCGCGGCGACGGACTCCGGGTCGGCCGGTACGGGCGGCTGCCACAGCACGCGCCGCAGCGTGTCGGGGGTGAGCAGGTTCTCGACGGGAAGGGCGTGGTCGTCGGCGAACGCTCCCAGGGCCGTCCGGGCCCGAGCCAGCGCGGCGGCTGCCGCGGGATCGCGATCGGCCCAGGCCCGCGCCGGAGGCGGCCCCTCCGATGGTGTGGTCAGCGGGGGCAGGGCACTGTCCGGCAGCGACTGCCCACGCTTCAGCGCCGCGAGCCAGTGCTGCTGGTATCGCAGCAGAAGCCGCGACGCCTTGCCCTTGGGGAGCTCGACGCTCGCGCCCGGCGGGGTGAGCGCCAGCTCCACCAGCGCCTGGTCGGGCAGGACGCGACCCGGTGCCACGTCGCGGTCGGCCGCCACACGTTCCCGTTCGAGCCAGAGCTCACGGACCAGTGCCGCGCCGCGGCGGTTTCGCACCCGGTGCATACCGGACGTGCGCCGCCACGGGTCGACCCGCGGCGGCGGTCCGGCGAACCGGGTCAGCGCGTCGAACTCCTGCTGCGCCCACGTTGCCTTTCCCTGCTGGTCGAGGTCGGCGGCGATGGCGTCGCGCAGCTCGACCAGCACCTCGACGTCGAGCGTGGCGTAGCGCAGCCACGGCTCGGGCAGGGGCCGGGTGGACCAGTCCACGGCGGAGTGCTCCTTGGCCAGGCTCAGCCCCAGATAGTGCTCCACCACGGCCGCCAGCCCGACGCGGGGGAGTCCGACGAGCCGGGCGCCCAGCTCGGTGTCGAACAGCCGGGTGGGGCGCAGACCCACGTCGGCCAGGCAGGGCAGGTCCTGCGTCGCCGCGTGCAGCACCCACTCCTGGTCCTTCAGGACGGCGTCGAGGGACGCGAGGTCGGGGCAGGCCATCGGGTCGATCAGCCACGTGCCCGCCCCCGCACGCCGGAGCTGGACCAGGTAGGCGCGCTGGCCGTAGCGGTAGCCCGATGCCCGCTCGGCGTCCACCGCGACCGGTCCGGTCCCGCCGGCGATCGCCTCGACGGCCTGCTGCAGCTGCCGCTGGGAGGTGACGACCTCGGGGACGCCCCCGGCCGGGGCCAGGAGTGGGACGAGCTCCCGTTCCTTCGCCGGGGGTTCCTCGCCGGGCGCGCCGGGGCCGACGACGGGTACGTCTTCGGCGCCGGGGGTGCCGTCGGCTCCGATTGAGCCGCCGTCCATCGCCGGGGCGCCGGTCAGCGTCTCGGTCCCGGCAGGGCCGTCACGCCGTCGGGCAGCGGCGGCAGACCGGCGATGGTGCAGAGCAGGTCGGCCCAGGCGCGCAGGTGCGGCGCCAGCGGGGACGCCGCGGATGGCGTGGACAGCACCGGCGTCCACGAGGCACGCACCTCCATCTCGACCGTGGCGCTGCGTTCGGAGAGGCCGGCGAAGCTTTCCGACACGACCCGCGTCACCGTCCCGGCTTCTGCGGTGTAGCGCGCGCCCTGCTGTTCCAGCGCGTCGGTCAACCACGACCAGCCGACTGCGCCGAGCATGGGGTCGGAAGCGAGCTCCGGTTCGAGCTCGGCGCGGGCGAAGGTCACGGCGCGCCACATGCCGTCCCACGGTTCGGGGCCGGCCGGGTCGTGCAGCAGGACGAACCGGCCGGAGGCGAGCTCGTCGTCGGCGCCCCCGTCGACCACCTCGGCGGACAGGGCGACGGCATACGGCGCGATGCGCTGAGGCGCCGGGCCCTCGGTGATCCGGATCTCCGGACGCAACCGGACGACGCGCAACTCGTGCAGCGCCTGCGCGAACTCCGCCGAACTCTCACCCGGGACGCCTCGACTGCCCACCGGGGCAGGGTATGTCGCGCGCCCGCGGGCGGTGGATCCGCCGCGCCGTTGTACGGTGCGGCGATGTTCGCCCTGCTCGCCCTGGCGTCCAGCGCGCTGTGGGGCACCTCCGACTTCTTCGCCGGGCTGCGCTCGCGGACCTCACCCGCCGCGGCCGTCGTCGCGTGGTCGCAGGGGTCCGCACTGGTGCTGCTGACCCTGGTGGTGGCGGTCTTCGGGTCCTCACTCGGGCTGTTCGAGCAGCCCCGCGCCTGGATCGGCTGGGCCGTGGCGGCCGGGTTCGCGGGGCTGGTCGGGCTGGTCAGTTTCTACACCGCCCTGGCATCCGGCACCATGGGAGTCGTCGCGCCGATCGCCTCGCTGGGGGCTTCCGTGCCGGTCGTGCTGGGCCTGTTGGGCGGCGAGCGACCGGGACCGCTGGCCGTCGCCGGTATGGCGGTCGCGGTCACCGGGGCAGCGCTCGCCTCGGGTCCCGAGCTGACCGGTGGACTGCCCCCGCGACCGCTGCTGCTCGCGGTGGTCGCGGCGTTCGGCTTCGGGTTCGCGCTGTACTGCCTCAACCGGGGCGCACACGCCTCGTTGATCGGGACGCTGTGGGGGATGCGGCTGACCAGCGTGGTCGTGTTCGCCGGCGCGGGCCTGGTTCTGCGTACCGGTGGCGGCGTCCGGGTTGCCGACCTGCCGGCGCTGGCGGCAATCGGCGCAGGCGACATGGGCGCCAACCTGCTCTACGGCCTGGCGTCGACGCGAGGCCTGCTCAGCGTGGCGAGCGTGCTCGGCTCGCTGTACCCGGCGACGACGATCCTGTGGTCGCGGGTGCTGCTGGGGGAGCGGCTGCGCCGGATACAACTGTGCGGTGTGGGTCTCACGCTCGCCGGCGTCGCCGCGATGACGATGTAGCGCGGGCGGCCCGACCACCGACTGGTATCACCGGGGCGGTCCTGCCCGGCGGCGGTGGGCCGAGGGCATGGACCGCATGGCAGGATCGGCCCGGTGAGCGCTCGCAACAGCGCGCTGGTCCGCGCTGCGCGCCGCCAGCCCGTGCCGCATACGCCCGTCTGGTTCATGCGCCAGGCGGGCCGCTCGCTGCCGGAGTACCGCGCGGTCCGGGACGGCGTGCCGATGCTCGAGTCCTGCCGGCGTCCGGAGCTGGTCACCGAGATCACGTTGCAGCCGGTACGCCGCCACGGGGTCGACGCCGCGATCTTCTTCAGCGACATCGTGGTCCCCCTGGCGGCGGTGGGGGTGGACCTCGACATCGTCACCGGCGTGGGGCCGGTGATCGCGGAGCCGATCCGGGCTCGCGCCGACCTCGACCGGCTGCCCGAGTTGACGCCCGACCTCGTCCCCGACATCGCAGAGTCGGTGCGCCTGCTCGTCGCCGAGCTGGGGGACACCCCGCTGATCGGCTTCTCCGGAGCGCCGTTCACCCTGGCGTCGTACCTCGTCGAGGGCGGCCCCTCGAAGAACCACGAGCGCACCAAGGCGCTGATGTACGGCGACACGGCCCTCTGGCACGACCTGTGCGCCCGGCTGGCGCAGATCTCCGGCGCGTTCCTTCGGGTGCAGGCCCAGGCGGGCGCATCGGTGGTGCAGCTCTTCGACTCCTGGGTGGGAGTCCTGTCGCGCCGCGACTACGAGGCGTACGCCCAGCCGCACTCCGCTGCGGCGCTGGCGATGGTGACCGATCTCGACGTGCCGCGGATCCACTTCGGCGTGTGCACCGGTGAGCTGCTTGCGGCCATGGGCGCGGCCGGCGCCGAGGTCGTGGGCGTGGACTTCCGGGTCGACCTGGCGGACGCGGTGGCCCGGCTCGGCAGCGGGTACGCCGTGCAGGGCAACCTCGATCCGGCAGTCCTCTTTGCGCCGTGGCCGGTCATCGCGGCCAAGGTGGCGGACCTGGTCGCGACCGGCAGGACGGCGCCGGGCCACATCGCCAACCTCGGGCATGGGGTGCTCCCCGGCACCGACCCCGACGTGCTCACCCGGGTGGTCGACCTGGTTCATGAGATCTCGCAGCGGTAGGTCTGTCCGACGCGCCCGGTAGGTTCGCGCGATGGAGAAGACGTCGTCGCTGCACCGTCCCGACTATCCCTACGCCGTGCCGTTCGAGCGTTACCGCGTGCTTCTGGACGAGGACTTCGCCAGGATGCGGGCCCTGGCCGAGCGTGCTCGATACGAGGTGGTTCCGTTCTGTGACGGCTGGCGAGGTGAGGATGTGCTGCGGCACACGGCCACGGTCTACCTGCACAAGGTGGCCGCCATCGCGGCCGGCCGGTCCGGCCAGCCGCCGCGGCCGTGGCCACCGGAGCATCTGGGCGCCGTGGACGCGGTGGACCTGCTCGACGACGCCTATGCCCAGCTCATCCGGGCCTTCGACGCCCACGACCCGGCTGACCCGTCGTGGACCTGGTGGCCGGACGACCAGAGCGTCGGGTTCTGGATCCGCCGGATGGCGCACGAGACCTCCGTGCACCGCCGCGACGTCGAGAACGCCATAGGCGAGGGCACCCCGGTCGCGGACGACCTCGCCATCGACGGCATCGATGAGGTCCTGGCGCTGATGCTGGAGGGCGACTGGTCCTCGGCGATGGTGGACGCTGCGTCCGGGAGCACCGTGGAAGTGGCCAGTGGTGAGCACGCGTGGGCGCTGACACTGGAGTCGGCATCTGTCAGATTCTCCCGCGAACCCGCAACCCGCGCTGCGGCCCGGGTGTCCGGGCCGCCGAGCCAGGTGCTGCTGTGGCTGTGGGGGCGCGGCCCCTTGCCGCGCGCCGGCAGTGACGCCCCCGCCGCCCCGCCAGTGCAGGAGCTACGTGACCGGTTGGCTCTGGCCACGCGCTAAGCGCTGCCGGCGCCACCACAGCGCCGGCCCGGCCATCAGGCCCAGCACGACCGCGAACGGCAGGACGGCTCCGATTGCTGTGAGGACAGCGGTGACCGAGGTGCTGAACGCGTGCCACCCCGCCGAGAGCCCCGAGCCGAAGCCGGTAGCCGCGACCGGCTCGGTATGCCGAGCCGCAGCGGTCGTCAGGGTGAGGCTCACGATGGACTGGGCGACGCTGTCCTGCACATCGGCCAGCTGAGCCTGGAGCGACTCCAGGTCGGCCTGGCGCTTGCTCAGCTGGGTCTCCAGCGTGACGACCTGTCCGATGTCCTTGGCCCGTTGCATCAGCAGCCGCACCCGGTCGACGCTCGCCCGCATGGTGGCCAGGCGGCTCTGGGTGTCGATGAACGTGGCCGTCACGTCCTGCGTGGAGGACGACTGGCTGACCACCTTGCCGAGCCGGCCCAACTGGGCGATCGCGTCGTCGAGCCGGTTGGACGGCACGGAGACCGTCAGCGCGGCATACGCGCCGCCGATCCCGCTCGTGTCGGGCGACGGCACCTCTGCGCCGCTCCCGCCGCCGTTGGTCTCGACCGGCACGGGCGGGCTGCTTCCGTCACCGAGCTGCTCGGTGAGCACGATGCCGCGCAGGCTCACCGTGATCGATCGCACGCTGGCGGCGGACTGGTTGAGGTTGGCGACCTGGACCTGCAGGCTGGCCTGCTTGGAGAGCTTGCGGCCGACGACGCCCCCAGCCGCCGAGCGGCTGCCGGTCTTCGGTGCGGACGTGGCGGCCTTGCCCTCGGCAATCGAACCGGCGGAAGCGGCCGGCGCCTTGGCCGAACTGACGGCCGACGCCGCGGCCGACGACCCGCCCGAGTTGCCGCCGCTGCACCCCGACAGCGCGAGGGTCGCCGCGACGGTTGCGGGCAGGAGCAGGTGGCTGAGGCGGGCGCGGCGCACGGTTGCGGGCATAGGAACTCCTCGAAGGCGCTGGGGTACCGGCAGGGTCGTTGGCTCTGTGAGGCTCACCGGTCCGGCGGGGTTCCGCTCTGCGGGTGACGATCCGGTCACGGCTGCCGCAGGGCTTTCCAGGGCACTGCGGTGACGGTGGGCGGAGGGCCTGAGAGGCTGAGCTCATGGCGGAGGAACGGGTAGCCGTCGTCGGCGCAGGTATCGCCGGGCTCAGCGCCGCGTGGTTCCTCCGCCAGCGCATGCCGCAGGCAAGCATCGTCGTGCTGGACAGCGGGGATCGGCCCGGTGGCAAGCTGCGTGCCGCCGAGGTCGGCGGCGTCGCGGTGGACGTCGGCGCCGAGTCCATGTTGGCCCGGCGGCCGGAGGCCCTGGATCTGGTCGGCTCGCTCGGGCTGGGTGCGGCGGTCGTCCACCCCGATACGACCGCAGCGGCGCTGTGGTCACGGGGGGCTCTGCACCCGCTACCCCGGGGAACTGTCATGGGGGTTCCGTCGGCGGCCGACTCGGCTGCGGGCGTGCTCTCCGCGGACGAGCTGCGCCGCCTGCAGGCTGAGCCGGCCCGATCATCCCCCCTCACCGAAAGCGACGTCGCGGTAGGCGAGTTCGTGGCCGCCCGCGTCGGGGACGCCGTCGTCGACCGCCTGGTCGAGCCGCTGCTCGGCGGCGTCTACGCCGGTCACGCCCGTACGCTGTCCCTCCGGGCAACCGTCCCGGTGCTGTGGCAGGCAGCAGTCACCGGGAGTTCGCTCACGGCAACGGTGGCGGCGGCGGCAGCGGCGGTGGCAGGCCGCGACGTGCCCCCCGTTTTCGCGGGGCTGGAGGGCGGCGTGACCTCGCTGGTCGACGCGCTCGCGCGGGAACTGCGGGCCCGCGGCGTCGAGGTGCGCACCCGGGCGACGGTCCGGGAGCTGGACCGCATCGATCACGGCTGGCGGCTGATCGCTGGTCCGGTACCGGCGCCGGAGGCGTTCGACGTCGACGCCGTCCTGCTGGCCACGCCGGCGACCCCGTCGAGCCGGTTGCTGGCGCCCCACACGGCCACCGCAGCGGCGGACCTCGCGGCGCTGGACTACGCCTCGCTCGCCATCGTCACCGTGGCACTGCCCCGCGGGCGGATGCCAGCGCTGTCCGGCTCGGGGCTCCTGGTCCCGCCGATCGAGGGCAAGGTGATCAAGGCCGCCACCTTCACGTCGCAGAAGTGGGGCTGGGTGTCGGCCGCCGCTCCAGGCCTGATCCTGCTGCGGGCCTCGATCGGACGGCACGGCCAGGCGCAGGACCTGCAGCGGGACGACGACGAACTGGTGTCGATCGCGCTGCGCGAGCTGTCCGAGGCCGTGGGCGCAGCGCTCCCGGAGCCGGTGGACCGCCACGTTCAACGGTGGGGAGGATCGCTCCCGCAGTACGCCGTCGGCCATCTGGACCGGGTCCGCCGCATCCGGGAGAGCGTTGCGACCCTCCCTGGGCTTGCGGTTGCCGGCGCGGCCTACGACGGCGTCGGCATACCGGCCTGTATTGCGTCCGGTCGCCTCGCCGCCGAGCAGCTCGCTACCCACCTCGCCCAGCGGGCGGCCGCGACGGCGACAATAGAGCCATGACGTCCCAGCCCCAGCGCCCGGCCTCGAAGGCCAGCGCCATCAAAGAGATCAACGACAGCATCCGCTACGCGATGTGGTCGGTCTTCGCGGCCGCAACCCCGCTGCCGGAGGACCGCGCCAAGCTGGTCGACGAGGTGGAGACGCTGTTCGCCGACGTAGCGGCGGACGGTGTCGTCACCCGAGGCGTCTACGACGTCGCCGGTCTGCGTGCCGACGCGGACGTGATGCTCTGGTGGCACGCCGAGCAGATCGAAGCAGCCCAGGCGACATACCACCGCTTCCGGCAGACCGAGCTGGGCCGCCATCTACACCCGGTCTGGTCCGTGGCCGCGCTGCACCGCCCGGCCGAGTTCAACCGCGGCCACATCCCCGCGTTCATGGCGGGGGAGGAGCCCAAGGGCTACCTGTGCGTCTACCCGTTCGTGCGGTCCTACGACTGGTACGTCCTGGACGACACCGAGCGCCGCGACATGCTGGTCGAGCATGGGCAGATGGCCCGGGACTACCCCGATGTCCGCGCCAACACCATCGCCTCGTTCGCGCTCAACGATTACGAGTGGGTGCTCGCCTTCGAGGCCGACGAACTGCACCGCATCGTCGACCTCATGCGCCACCTGCGGGGGTCGAAGGCGCGGTTGCACGTTCGTGAAGAGGTTCCGTTCTACACCGGTCCGCGGGTGTCGGTTGCGGACCTGGTGGCCTCACTTCCCTGAGGCTTCCGCTTTCGCCGAATCATCCGATGTCGGCGAGGTTGCCGGGTTTGCCGAGGTTGCCGAGGTTGCCGCGACAGGCTCCAGGGTCAGGCTGATCGAGTTGATGCAGTAGCGCTGGTCAGTCGGCGTGTCGTAGCCCTCGCCCTCGAACACGTGGCCTAGGTGCGACCCGCACGTCGCGCACCGGACCTCGACCCGCTTGCCGAAGAAGGAGTTGTCCTCGATGTACTCGACGCGGTCCTTGGCCAAGGGTGCGAAAAAGGACGGCCAGCCGCAGTGCGACTCGAACTTCTCGGTGCTGCGGAACAGCTCTGTGCTGCAAGCGCGGCAGGAGTAGACGCCCTCGGTGGTGGTGTCGGTGTACTCACCGACGTGGGGGCGCTCCGTGCCCGCCTTGCGCAGGACGTCGTACTCGGCCGAAGTGAGCTCAGCCCGCCACTGCTCGTCGGGCTTGCTGATCGGGTAGGCGTGGGTCGGCTTCATCACGTGCTCCTCGCGGTAGGCTGGGTTCGGGTCTGACGGCTCATCGGTCTCAACCGCTCCCGGGCACGGTTCGTTCCTGGGTGAGCGCTTCGTCACCTCGCGATAAGCGCCCCGGCTACCCTGCCAGCATGGCCGACGCGAAGGTGCTGGAGGTGCCAGGCCCTTCGGGAATGGTGCGCCCGGTCCGCATCAGCAGCCCCGACCGGGTGATGTGGCAGGACGCCGGGATCACCAAGTGGGACCTCGCCTCGTATGTCGTCGAGGTCGCCGAGGCCTTTCTGCGCGCCAACGGCGACCGGCCGCTGGCGCTGCAGCGCTTTCCGGGCGGGGTCGAGGGCGAGGAATTCTTCTCCAAGAACCCGCCTCGTGGGGTTCCGGAATGGGCCCGGTCGGTGATGTGCGTCTATCCGTCCGGACGGCGGCACCCGCAGCTGATCGTCGACGAGATCGCCACGGCCGTGTGGGCGGTGCAGATGAACACCGTGACGTTCCATCCGTGGCCGGTCCGCAGCGACGACAACGACCGGCCGGACGAGCTGCGGATCGACCTGGACCCGCAGCCGGGGCGAGGGTTCCAGGATGCCGTCGAGGCGGCCTACGGCCTGCGAGAGGTGTTGCAGTCTCTCGGTTTCACGCCGTGGGCCAAGACCTCGGGCAACCGCGGCGTGCATGTCTACTGCCGGATCGCGCGCACCCACGAGTTCCTCGACGTCCGGCACGGTGTGATCGGGGTCGCCCGGGAGCTCGAGCGCCGGATGCCGGACCTGGTCACCACGGCCTGGTGGAAGGAGCAGCGGGGGGAGAAGGTCTTCGTCGACTACAACCAGGCCTGCCGCGACCGGACGATCGCCGGTGCCTACAGCCCCCGTCCACTGCCGGGGGCAACGGTGTCGATGCCGGTGGCCTGGGACGAGCTGAGATCGGTATCGCCGTCCGACTTCACCCTGCGGACGGTGCCGGCGATGCTCGCCGCGGATGGCGACGCCTGGCAGGGCATCGACGAGGCGGTCGGGGACGTCTCTGCCGCAATTGCCTTGTGGGATAAAGATGTCAACGAGCGCGGGCTGGGCGAGATGAGCTTCCCGCCGGACTATCCGAAGATGCCGGGGGAGCCGCCGCGCGTGCAGCCGTCGCGCAAGGTGGCCGCCCACTGGGTCGACGAGCCGTCCTGAGCGGGGGTTCGGGAGTGCGGGAATGCCGATGAATCGATGAGACTGCCGGTGATGCCACCCGTCGCGCCGATGCTCGCCCGCTCGGTTCCTGTCATCCCGGAGTCCGGGTCGTACGAGCCGAAGTGGGACGGGTTCCGGTCGATCGTCTTCCGCGACGGCGACGAGGTGGAAATCAGCAGCCGCAACGAGCGGCCGATGACGCGATACTTCCCCGAACTGGTCGACGCCTTCCGCTCCCGCCTGCCGCAACGCTGCGTCATGGACGGCGAGATCGTCGTGGCGACGCGCGCAGGCCTGGACTTCGAGACGCTGCAGCAGCGAATCCACCCGGCGGCCTCGCGCGTGGCGCTGCTGGCGCGCCAGACGCCGGCGTCGTTCGTCGCTTTCGACCTGCTCAGCCTCGGGAACGAGGACCTCACGGGACGGCCGTTCGTGGAACGGCGAGCGGTGCTCGAGCAGGCGCTGCGCGGCGCCGGCGCGCCCGTGCACCTCACCCCGGCGACCACCGACCGCGACCTGGCGCTGCGCTGGTTCGAGGAGTTCGAGGGAGCGGGTCTGGACGGGGTGGTGGCCAAGCCGCTGCTCGGCACCTACCAGCCCGACAAGCGGGTGATGTTCAAGATCAAGCACGAGCGCACTGCCGACTGCGTCGTCGCCGGCTACCGGCTGCACAAGAGCGGCCCGGACGCGGTCGGTTCCCTCCTGCTGGGCTTGTACACGTCCGAGGGTTCTCTTGCCTCGGTAGGCGTGATCGGCGCCTTCGCCATGGCCAGGCGCCGCGAGCTGCTGACCGACCTGCAGCCGCTGGTGACCTCCTTCGAGGACCACCCGTGGAACTGGGCCCGGCCGGAGGGCGATGCACACACGTCACGCTCGTCGGAGGGTTCGAGGTGGAACGCTGGCAAGGACCTGTCATTCACGCCGCTTCAGCCTCGGCTTGTCGTGGAAGTGCGTTACGACCACATGGAGGGCGCCCGGTTCCGCCATACCGCCCAGTTCGTCCGCTGGCGTCCCGACCGCGATCCGAGTTCGTGTGGTTTCGAGCAGCTCGACCAGCCGGCGGGCTTCCGGCTCGACGACATCGTCCCGGGGCTGGGCGAGCGCTAGGCGACGCCGAACGGGTCTGCTGACCCACGAGCGCGCGGGCGTACTCAGTGGTCGAGGACGGCGGTCAAGTCGTAGGCGATCGCGCGGTCGACCTGGTCGAGCGTGCAGGACTGAGGGTCGCGGTCGGGCCGCCACCGCAGGAACGTCACTGCGTGCCGGAACCGGTTGCCCTCGAGCTGGTCGAATTTCACTTCGACGACCCGCTCCGGTTGCAGGCGGACGTACCCCACGTCCTTGTTGCCGCTGAACCGCGACCGGTCGGTCTCGCCGCGAACGGCGTTGCCCGAGCTGTCGGTCATCACCCACGGCTGAAGTTCGTCGATCAGCTCGAGCCGGCGCGCGTTGGTGAACGCGGCGATGCCGCCCACGCCGACGAGCTCGCCGCCCTCGGTGTACAGGCCAAGCAGCAGCGAGCCCACCCCGTGGCCGGACTTGTGGATCCGGTAGCCGATCACGACCGCGTCGGCGGTGCGGGAGTGCTTGATCTTGAACATCGACCGCTTGCCCGGCTGGTAGGGGAGCGCGAGCGGCTTGGCCACCACACCGTCCAGCCCTGCGCCCTCGAACCGCCGGAACCACGACATCGCTTCGTCCGGGTCGGTCGTCGTCCGCGTCAGGTGCACGGGATCCCGCGGGGTGAGGCGGGACAGCGCCGCCTCCAACCGGGACCGCCGCTGCCCGAACGGCAGCGCCATGAGGGCGTCGTCACCGAGAGCGAGCAGGTCGAAGGCGATGATCTCGGCAGGAGTCTCGACCGACAGGCGCTCGATCCGCGATACCGCCGGATGGATGCGCTGCGAAAGGCTCTCCCAGTCCAGCTTCTGCGCCCCGGGTCGGCCCGCGCGGACGACCAGCTCGGCGTCCAGCGCGCAGCGCTGGGGCAGGTGCGCGCGAGCCGCCCTGACCAGCTCCGGGAAGTACCGGGTCAAGGGCTTTTCGCCGCGGCTGGCCAGCTCCACCTCGTCACCGTCGCGCAGGACGATGCACCGGAAGCCGTCCCACTTCGGCTCGTACGACAGGCCTCCCGGCACCGAGTCGGCGGCCGGTATCGACGGCACCGACTTGGCCAGCATCGGGGCGACGGGCAGATCGATGGGCAGGTCCACGCCAGCATTGTGGACCTGCGACCATTCGTCGGTGAGCGCCCCCCACTCCCCGATGCGCCGTGCCGTCCTTGTCGCGGGAGTGACCGGTGCCGCCGCGGCCGGCGCGTCGGTCGTCGGCACGCTCGGCGCTGCTACGTATTTCGCCCGGCGCGTGATCACCCCGGACCGCCGCCGCCCGGACGACACGGAGATCCGTGCGGTCGACGGCGGCACCCTGACCCTCAACGCCACGGACGACACGGTGATACCGGGCAGCTACGGCCTCTGGCTCGACGGCGGCGACGGCCATGCCCGCCTGGGCGACCTGGTGGATCTCGACGAGAACGCCGGCACGGTTCGCCGGGAGCTGCTCGGCGTGGATCGCGGACGGCTCACCGCCGGCTACGGGCGCTGGAACCCGTACTTCTACGGTGACCGGCCCGACCGCTCCCTGGGGCTGCCGACCAGCGACGTGATCGTCGGATCGGACGTCGGCGACCTGCCGGCCTGGCTCGTGCCGGCTGCGGCCGGCACGGTGCCCGGCGGGCGATGGGCGGTGCTCGTGCACGGGCGTGGCGCCCGCAGGGAGGAGTGCCTGCGTGCTGTTCCCGTCCTGCACGACCTCGGGCGGACCTGCCTGATCCCCATGTACCGCAACGACATCGGCGCACCACCCAGCCCGGACGGCCGCTACAACCTCGGCCTTTCGGAGTGGCGCGACGTCGAGGCTGCAATCCTGTATGCCGTCCGCCACGGCGCCGACGCAGTCGACCTCGTCGGGTGGTCGATGGGCGGCGCGATCGTCCTGCAGACCCTCGACCGGTCATGGCTGGCCGAGCGCGTCGCTCATGTCGTCCTCGATGCCCCGGTCATCGACTGGACCGACGTCCTGCGGCACCACGCCGGCCTCAACGCCGTCCCCGGACTCGTCGGGGCCGTCAGCCGCAACCTCATCGGCCGTCGTTCCGCCCGGCGGGTCGTCGGCGTTCACCAGCCCCTCGACGTGGCGGAGACCGACTGGGTCCGCCGGGCCGGCGAGCTGCGCCACCCGATCCTGCTGGTGCACTCCGTCGACGACGAGTTCGTGCCTGCCGGGCCGTCAGCCGAACTCGCACGCCGTCGACCGGACCTGGTGCGCTACGAGCCGTGGACTGTTGCCCGGCATACCCAGGAGTGGAACGTCGACCCCGAGCGGTGGAACGCGGTCATCCGGGACTTCCTGCCGGCCTGAGGTCGCCGGCTGCGCCTCTCACTCTCGATTCCGCCTGGCCGCCGAGCCGGTCGAGCCGGTCGGCCATCACCCATCGGCCGAGCAGGGCACCGTCCGCCTCCAGCAAGGCCATCGGTACGAGCGATACGTCGAGGTCGGCACCCGAAACCAGCCGACCCGACACGCCCCCGACCAGTCGAGGCACCGTCGTCAGGCACATCTCGTCGAGCAGCTCCAGCTCGACCAGCTGCCGCAGCAGCCGGGCCCCGCCTTCGCAGAGCAGCCGGCCGCCGTACCGACCGGCGAGCTCGGCGAGCGCCAGCGGCAGGTCGACCGCTCCGTCGCCGGCGACGACGACGTTGTCCGAGCCGAGTGCATCGCGGGCGGACGCGAGAGCCCCCCGGGGGCAGGCGCCGGAGGTCACCAGGACGACGGTCCCCGCCCCGTCCGCCAGGTCCGGCTGAAGCATGGGCGTTGGCAACGTCCCCGATTGGCTCACCACCGCCATCGCGGGCGCGGCTGGGCGTGAGCCACTCCCGCCGGCTGCTCGCAGGTCCCGCCACCGGGGGCTCACCCACGCGGCGCCGTACGCCTCTGCACGAGCGGTCCCCGCTCCGACGACGATGACGTCGCACAGCGCACGAAGGAGGGCGAAGGCGTCCCGGTCCGCTGCGGTGTTGATCGACCCGCTGCGCCCGTCTGGGCCGGCCACAGCGCCGTCGAGCGTCGACACGAAGTTCGCGCGAAGCCAGGGCGTCAGCGCCGTGGTGTCCGCTGGGTAGCTGTACCAGGTGGCCAGGGCGGCGTCGTCGAGAGCCGTATCGTCCAGGTCGCTCCGGTCACCGGTCGGCCGGTTCGGCATACCCCGTGGCCAGAGGAGGGGGCGCATACCCCCATCGTCGCAGTCACTAAGCTCCCGCCCGTGGTGCACCACACCTCGGACGGAGGCGCCGCCCTGGCCCCGGTAGTCCCGTTAGCGGAGCGCTGGCCGCAGGTCAGTGCCGAACGGCTCGTCGCAGAACTGGTCCCGCCGCCTCGCTTCCAGGGCGCGCGACTGCGCACGTACCAGCCTCAAGCGCAGTTCCCCAGCCAGAGTGCGGCGCTGCGAGAGCTGAATACGTACGCCGATTCCCTTGCGCCGCAGCGGTCCTCGTGGTGGAGGCGCAGCGCAATGGACCCGGGAATCGGCCGCTACCTGGACGGCGGGTTCGGCGTGGGCAAGACCCACCTGCTCGCCGGCCTCTGGCACGCCGTGCAGCAGCCCCGAGCGTTCGGCACCTTCGTGGGCTACACCCACCTGGTCGGCGCGCTCGGCTTCCAGGCGACGGTCGACGCGCTCCGCCCCTTACGCCTGGTGTGCATCGACGAGTTCGAGCTGGACGACCCCGGCGACACCGTCCTGATGTCGACCCTGCTCGGCCGGTTGGCCGACTCCGGCGTGTCGCTTGCCGCGACATCGAACATCCTGCCTGGCGCGCTCGGCGAGGGACGGTTCGCCGCGGCGGATTTCCGGCGCGAGATCCAGGGACTGGCGGCGCGATTCGAGGTCGTTCAAATCGACGGCGAGGACTACCGGCACCGCGGTTCGGAGCCGGCTCCGCCGGCTGTGAGGGATGGCGTGGCTCGCGACTGGGCGCGTCGCCGCGACGCTGCCGTCGACGACTTCGACGATGTGCTGGAGCATCTGGCCCAAGTCCACCCCAGCCGGTATGGCGCCCTGCTGGACGGCGTGGAGGCGGTGCTGTGGACGGGCGTACATCCGGTGGACGATCAGTCGGTCGCGCTGCGCCTGGTGGCGCTGGCCGACCGCCTATATGACCGCGACGTGCCCCTGATGGTGACCGGCACCCCGATCGACGCTGTCTTCCCGGAGGCGCTGACCCGCGGTGGTTATCGCACAAAGTACTTACGCGCGATCTCCCGTCTCACCGCCCTGGCCGTCGAAGCCAACGCTCCGCCGAAGAGTCGGCTGGCGGGCCGCTAGGCTGCACCGGCTCGCGGCCGCGCATCCACCAGAGGCCGATCCGTCACTCAGGCGTCGGAGGCGGCTCCGACAGGACAACCACAGAGCGACCCGCCACGGGGTGCGTCGACCCCGCCTTCCACTTGAGCCGCCTGGCCGGCGCGGGCACCCTGGGCTTGGAGGTGTCCAGGCATACCTGCCACATCTCGGCGTAGGCGGCCGGCGGCATGGTGAAGTCGACCGGTTCGTGGTGGCCGTTGAACAGCAGCAGGAAGTCATCGTCCACGATGGGCCGCCCACGCGGGTCCGGTTCGGGGATGGCCCGTCCGTTGAGGAAGACCATCAGCGACCGGGCGTAGCCGTTGCGCCAGTCCAGCTCGTCCATCTCGTTGCCCTGCGGTGCGAACCATTCGATGTCGCCGAGTTCGCTGATCCCTCCGTGGAAAGCGTCACCGGCGAAGAACCGGCGCCGCTGGAACACGGGGTGCTGGGCCCGTAGGTCCACCAGGGCAGCAGTGAACGCCAGCAGCGCTTTTCGGTCCTTGTCGAGGTCCCAGTCGAGCCACGACAAGGGGCCGTCCTGGCAGTAGACGTTGTTGTTGCCCTGCTGAGTCCGGCCAACTTCGTCACCGTGGGCGATCATCGGCACACCCTGACTGAGCAGCAGCGTGGTCAGGAAGTTGCGCTGCTGCTGGAGCCTGAGCGTGTTGACGGCGGTGTCGGTGGTCGGTCCCTCGATACCGCAGTTCCACGAGCGGTTGTGGCTCTCCCCGTCGTTGTTGCCCTCGCCGTTGGCTTCGTTGTGTTTCTCGTTGTAGGAGACGAGGTCCCGCAGGCTGAGGCCGTCGTGTGCCACGACGAAGTTCACGGAGGCGATGGGCTTGCGCGCCGAATGAGCGTAGAGGTCGCTCGAACCCGTTAGACGAGAGGCGAATTCGCCGAGCGTCGAGGGCTCGCCGCGCCAGAAGTCGCGCACGGTGTCGCGGTACTTGCCGTTCCACTCGCTCCACAACGGGGGGAAGTTGCCGACCTGGTATCCGCCGTCACCGACGTCCCACGGCTCGGCGATCAGCTTGACCTGGCTCACGACAGGGTCCTGTTGCACGAGGTCGAAGAACGCCGAGAGCCGGTCAACCTCGTGGAATTGCCGCGCGAGGGTCGCCGCGAGGTCGAATCGGAATCCGTCGACGTGCATCTCGAGCACCCAGTACCGCAGCGAATCCATGATCAGCTGAAGAACGTGCGGGTGTCGCATGAGCAGGCTGTTTCCGGTGCCGGTGGTGTCGTAGTAGTGGGCCTTGTTGTTGTCGACGAGGCGGTAATACGACGCGTTGTCCAGGCCACGGAAGGCAAGGGTCGGGCCGTTCTCGTTGCCTTCGGCGGTGTGGTTGTAGACGACGTCGAGGATGACTTCGATGCCTGCCTCGTGCATCGTCTTGACCATCGACTTGAACTCGGTGACCTGCTGCCCGCGGGTGCCGGTGCCGGCATAGCTGTTGTGCGGCGCCAGGAATCCGATCGTGTTGTAGCCCCAGTAGTTCGACAGGCCCTTGTCGACCAGCGTCGAGTCCTGCACGAACTGGTGCACAGGCATCAGCTCGATGGCCGTCACCTTGAGCTGGTTGAGGTGGTCGATGATCGCGGGATGCGCCAGGCCGGAATACGTGCCGCGGATCTCCTCCGGGATGTCCGGGTGCGTCATCGTCATGCCCTTGACATGCGCCTCGTAGATGACGGTCTCGTGGTACTCGGTCTCCGGCGGTCGGTCGTGGCCCCAGTCGAAGTACGGGTTGACGACCACCGAGAGCATCGTGTGGCCCAGCGAGTCGTCCTCGTTGCGCTTGGTCGGGTCGTCGAACCGATAGGAGTAGAGCGAGGCGTCACCGTCGCTCTGCCCGTCGAATGCCTTGGCATAGGGGTCGAGCAGCAGCTTCGAGGGGTCGCAGCGCTGACCCTCGCTCGTGTTGTACGGGCCATGGACCCGGTAGCCGTAGCGCTGGCCCGGCTGCACCTGGGGGAGGAAGCAGTGCCAGACATGACCGTCGACCTCGGCGAGTTCGATGCGCTCCTGCTTGCCCTCATCGTCGATGAGGCACAGCTCGACCCGCGTGGCCACCTCGGTGAAGATCGCGAAATTGACTCCGCTGCCGTCGAACGTCGCCCCGAGGGGGTAGGGCTTTCCCGGCCAGATCTCCATCAGGTCCTCGCTGTAGAGGGCCACACGTACTGCAGCCGCCGTCCATTGTGGCGGCCCAGCGCTGCCGAGTCACATCTGGGGGAGTGTCCCTGACCAGTCCGGGCGGGCGGAGGATTACGGTGATTGGGTGAGTGCCAGCGGGGCGGACGAAGGGTCGGAGCGCGATACCGCGTCCGTATCCAGCCCTCGGGCGAGGGTGCGGACCCAGCTGGTTCGGGTGCCGGGAGCCGTGCCGCTCGCGCGCCTGGCTGCGGCGACATTCGCCGTGTGTATGCGGTACCGCGTCACCGGGCTGGCAGCCGAAGTGGGCTTCTTCGCCCTCCTGTCGCTGCCACCCTTGGTGCTCGGGCTCTTCGGCGGCGTCGGCTATATCGGTCACTGGCTCGGGCCCGACACCGTGAGCCAGGTCACCTCCACAATCCAGTCGTACGCCGCGCAGTTCCTCACCGACGACAGCGTCCGCCAGGTCATCGTGCCGACTGTCTCGAACGTGCTGAAGCAGGGACGCTTCGACCTGATCTCGATCGGCTTCCTTCTCTCACTCTGGTCGGGGTCTCGGGCCCTCAACGTCTTCCTCGACACCATCTCGATCATGTATGGCCAGAGCGGCCTTCGCGGGATCCTGCGCACCCGCGCGCTGAGCTTCTCCCTCTACCTCGTCTCCCTGCTCATCGGCGTCGTCATCTTCCCGCTCGTGGTCATCGGGCCTTCGTTGCTGAGCCGAATACTGCCGGAGGCGCTGCATTTCGTCGGTGTGTTGTATTGGCCGGCCCTCGTGGTGTTGACGGTGACCAGCCTGACCTCGCTGTTCCACATTGCCACACCGCGACGCTCGGCATGGCACCGCGACGTCCCGGGGGCGGTGCTGGCGCTGGTGATCTGGGTCGGCAGCTCCTTCGTGTTGCGAGTGACCCTCAACGCCTCCATCGGGGGGACGTCGATCTACGGCCCGTTGGCTGCGCCGATCGTGGTCCTTATCTGGCTGTACTTCCTCGCCATAGCGGTGCTGATCGGAGCGGCGCTGAACGCGGCCTCACGGACCCTGTGGCCTGTGGTGGATCGTGGTCCAGCACGCACCGGCGCGTGGTATCACCGGAAGGTCGAGCCGACTCAACGGCCCAGACACGAGCGCCCCCTGACGCCCATGCCGCCGGCGATGTTCGAGTCCGACAGTTCCGTCGGCGGCCCTGACGGCGCGCCTGGAGAGGGGCAGCCGGCGGTTGCCGAGAAGGGGGAGGCGGGGGACGCCGGTCGGTTGGACTCCCTTCGGGGCGATCGGTTACTGTCTGGACGCACGCACAGCGGCGAGTTACACCGCTGACGTTCGTGCGGACGTGGCTCAGTTGGTAGAGCATCACCTTGCCAAGGTGAGGGTCGCGGGTTCGAATCCCGTCGTCCGCTCGGAGGCGTTCGGGGAATCCAGGCGATCTCTGGGGGACTTGGAACCCTTACGGTGGAGTGGCCGAGAGGCGAGGCAACGGCCTGCAAAGCCGTCTACACGGGTTCAAATCCCGTCTCCACCTCGAAGCGGCTTCATCGTCACGCTGCGTCACCTCGCGGCGGCACATCCGGAACCACCAGCACGGGCGATTGGCGCAGTGGTAGCGCGCTTCCTTGACACGGAAGAGGTCACTGGTTCAAACCCAGTATCGCCCACCCTTTGTATACGGTACTTGACCTGCGAAATGCGGAAACGCGCGCCGGTTCTGGTCGGCGCGGAGGTGATCTTTGCGTGGTGAAGGCGTGTGCACGTTCGCCGCGAAGGCTCCCCCAGCAGCATCCGTAGCATCCGTCCGAACTGTTCGCGTGCAAGGTCGCGCCAGCCCGTGTGGTGCAGAGCAGACCGGCGGTGAACAGCAAAGAGTCCCCGGACAGGAAGAACCCCACCAGGAGCCCGGTCTCGGCGAACATGACCAGGAAAACCCCGAGCGGCCCGAGGGTGGCCGGCAGGCTGTGCGGATCCAACAGGTTGAGCGCCGCTATCGCGGCAAGGACGTGCTCGATCACACATTCACGTTTCGGTTCACAGGCACGAGGAAGCCGGGACGAAACCGGACGAGCTACTACTAACACAGTCGTACTACAGACTGCTGTGGTACCCCTTGATACTACCAACAAACGTAGTAGTCCTGGAGGGTCCCAGCCATGTCCAGTAACCCCGCACCCGGACAGCGCCGAGCTCAGCTCCGGCGCCGCAGCAACGG
>JAABUK010000470.1_pt1 | contig 84016 bp, 108 predicted proteins | sample 5559141 | NCBI WGS metagenome assembly JAABUK01 (sample SAMN10711869, study PRJNA513367) | rock metagenome | isolation source: Antarctica rocks | place: Antarctica: Victoria Land, Pudding Butte nord | collected 2016-01-03
GGTCACCCTGTCACAGGGTCCCTAATTTGCTATGGGGCTGCATCCGAACAATAACTGTCCCAGGCGCGGTTGACCAGTCCCGCACTGCTCCGCGGGGACAGGCAGGGGCTCCGCCCCTGTCGTTACAGAGTGTTAAACTGAGAGGTGAGGATCACTCAGTGCTCTACTGAGCGTCTTACAGGCTCTGCACGTTGCTGTCCACATCGACAGGGCAGCCATCGCTCGATATTTAGGCGCTTTATAACTGGCGCAAACCCCTCTGTCGCAATTCGAGACTACGGCTTCGCTAAGATCGCTGTAAAAGACAAATAGGTTGTAGCGGTCACCGCCTGATTCCGATTTGCACGCACCCCCTGACTTCAGCAGCACGCGTGTGCCTTCAGAGGTGAAATGGACTCTCGGGTCACACTGCACAGCACAGCTCAGTGCTCAACAGTCGGTTTACGAGTCAAATGCAGACAGTCACGTCACAGGCGCTGTCTAAGGCCGCTCGCACGGTCTGCACAGAGTACAGCTCCACCCAGAGTGAGTGGAAAACCGTTGTGTGGCAGAAACCTTGCCACAGCGCCAGGCAAAGGTGGCTAAGCTGGGTGCAATGTCACGCAGGAGTCAGCTATGAAGGGCATGTCTCAGCAGATGACCGATATGCGCAAGAGCATGCAAGAAGACAAGCAGCTAGGAGTGCTCATGGCAGGCCTCAGGGGATCCAACATGGATGAGTCAGACTTTGCAGATGATAGCGTAGTCATGCAGCTTGTGGAGGTCGCCCATGATGACAATGACCAGTTGCCTCTTGCCTATGACCCCATGAGCATTGCTGCCTTTTGGGGTCGACGACCTGTTGCTGTTATCAGAAGGGCCCTGCAACTGCTTGGTAAGCTGCAAATCTGTATGAGTTGTTGCCACACGTTGACATGCATAGCAGCAGGAAAAGGGGAGGCATACTCTCAGACTGAAGCTCCAAATGAACCCCTCTTCCAAAACTCGTCTGCGGTCATCATGTTTATGAGCAACAACCAACCTATGCCCACCTGCATTCTGGACTGTCATGCAGCCCTGGTCCTTTGCATACTATGCATCACTGCACCACATGCATGTGAGAACCACAAACATGGTATAAGATACCCTGACACAGGCACTCAACCATGCACAAACTTATGAGACACCCCGTGACACAGTTTGACCATGCATGCATGCAGGCATAGGGTGGGGGTTCATGGCCAGACTGGGGTGGGATCTTGCCTGGGGCAAGCTTGCAGACAACGAAGTGGCACGAGCACGCGAGCTGCGTGAAATTGTGACCTCCCTAGGGCCAGCATACATCAAGCTTGGTCAGGCTCTGTCCATCAGGCCCGACATCCTCAGCCCTTCTGCCATGTATGAGATGCAGAAGCTGTGTGACAAGGTCAGCCTTCTGCTGCGCCCAATCATCAAGACGCAATGGTGCTATGTGCTTGTCACCCATCTTGCATGCCACACTCTGATTGTATCCACATCTGCTTGCGTTGCCAGCAGCTTTGTGCTTTTGAGACATGCTTCAGCTGTCTGTTGCATATGAAAAGTGACAGCTGCCAGCAAGGTGAGTGCATGCATCTTGATCTGCAAGCATCAGGATCAGGTCACATGGCGATGCCTCTGGGAAGCTCATCTTCAGAGGCATTTCCCAGGGCTGTGTCTGCCATAGCCCAAAGTTCCTGCAGCTGTGAGTATGCAGCGCCATGGGGGCTGACACATGGGTCATGCAGGTGCCCAGCTTTGACAGCAAGGTGGCCATGAAAATGATTGAGCAGGAGCTGGGGCGTCCCTGGCAGCAAGTCTACTCCCAGCTCACGCCCCGCCCCATTGCTGCTGCCTCCCTCGGCCAGGTCTGCATCCCTATGTGTCACCATACTGGAGGTCCATGTATGCATTTGTACTTAGAATATAAACCATTTTAATTTAATGTTTTTGACCCAATGTAGATTGTTGCAGCTCACCATGTCTATCTTGACTGGGATTGTGTGAACACTTGTGGCATGTCATCTTGTGCTGCTGCTGCCTTGGCCTTAAGGATCTGTCACAACCAACTACCATGTCTTCACATGGCTGGTCATACACCAAGCATGACGCAGGTAGCATGACTTGACATTGTTCTGTTGTGTGCTAGCTACTGTTTAGACAAGGCTGGATTACTCCGCCACAGGACCCATTTCTAATCCGCAACAGTACAAAAGGAAGTTGTGATTGCAGGTGTATCGTGGCAGGTTACATAGTGGTGAGCAGGTAGCAGTCAAGGTACAGCGCCCCTTTGTTCTGGAAACAGTCACGGTGGACCTCTTCCTGGTCAGGTAACCAGTTCTTCTATCCATTGCTTTGACTGCAGAACTCCTTTCGACAGAATCAACAGATTGTATGCCATGTGGTTGATGAGCTACAGCTGTGACTGGTGCCTGTGCTTGCTTCATGTGCCTACATGTGTTGTAAGTAGGCCACAAAGCTGTTGCAGCGGTATCTGCACGGCAATACAGAGAGCTCTTTACATTGGTATTTCTGTCATTATGGCTTGTCTTTGACTGGAGCTCTGACGAGGACACACTGATACATGATGCAGGAAATTTGCCGTGTTTCTGAGGCGGTTCCCAAACATCAAGACAGACGTGGTGGGTCTGCTGGATGAGTGGGCAGCCCGCTTCTTTGAGGAGCTAGACTACGTGCGGGAAGGCAACAATGCCACCAAGTTTGCTAAACAGATGGAGAAGGACCTTCCTCAGGTATGACGCATGCGTCCATGTGATATTTTCATGTAATTGCAACATGAATAAGTGAGGATCGGCTGACATATGGCGCAATGCCAGCAAGTGCGTTGTGTCTGTGCATGTATGAGGGCACACAGACTCAATGTCAGATGTGTGCAGTGCTTGCACACAGCAACATCACGCACACAGCTTGACACCTGATGGAGCACATGCATGCAGCATAGGCAAGGCTTGACTGCCTGTTGTTCACCCAGACAGACTGCCCATAGTACCCATCACTCAATTGCAAGATTGCGTCCCAACAAAGACACATCTACTTTTGCAAAAGCAAGTATCCTCTGCAGCATTGAGCTGCAGTGCAAGTGTGCTTGTTTAGTGCTGGCCTGAATGCAGCATATGTACATGGCAGGTGGTTGTGCCCACAACATTCACTGAGTACACCTCACGCCGGGTGCTGACAACCAGCTGGTTGGAGGGAGAGAAGCTGTCAGGCAGCAACGCCTCGGATGTGGGCGAGCTGGTCAACCTGGGAGTCATCTGCTACCTCAAACAGCTTCTGGACACAGGCTTCTTCCACGTAAGGCGCAATAGATCTGCTCTTGTTTCCTTGGCCTTCAGCCTTGGCTGATGAAATGCAAGGCAGCCAGCACTAGTGAACACGGTGCAAGGTTTCTGAACATGCATGGCCTGTCAGCAGTTTCAATGTTGTCGCTGCATTCCTGCATTCCTGCTGCATCATGCTTGTTCTTCTCTTGTTTAATAATAGGTAGCAGCGTCAATTTGGTATGGAAGTGTTGATGGGGTCATCAGCTGACATTGAGGAATCGCACCGGCCTTGTACATGTACAGTACTAGCCCATATGTCAACAGGCCATTACCTACAGTAATAGCATCACCAGACCACGTCATCCAATTTAGTCTTCATCAGTGTGGAAACACTGCATCAACTGGGGTTGTTGGTTTGACAGGCTGACCCCCACCCTGGGAATCTGATCAGGACCCCGGACGGCCGTCTGGCCATTCTAGACTTTGGTCTGGTCACAGAGATTGATGACAACATCAAGTATGGCATGATTGAAGCCATTTCTCATTTGATCCACCGAGACTATGAAGCCATTGTAGAGGACTTTGTGACGCTGCAGTTCATTGACCCTGGCACCAACCTGACCCCCATCCTGCCAGTCCTGGCCAAGGTATGTTCAATCAATCCCTCAATCAGTCCATCGATGCATGAGCCAGTGTCTCAGCAATTTTTGCCTTTGGGACCCATCTGGGGAACCAATGGGGAATGTGTGAAGAATAAGTGTGTAGAATCAATGCTGAGCATCAACTTCAGTGGGGTTCTTAACGAGCATGGACCATTTATTGTATTTTGTATGTTGAACTGTCCACTAGGCATGTGCATGCATTCCACCCTCTCAATTCCTATGCTGTACTGCTTCATTCATGCTGTGGTCAATCCGCCGCTTTCGTAGTGCTGCATCGTCCTTGTCTAATCATTGCAACAAGCATCTGTACATGCCACTTGGCGATGCATCTTGCATGAAAGATACTCTGGCCTGAAGCCTGGCATGGTGTGCTGTGGAGGTGTGCGAGTCACAATGTTGCTGGTGCAGGTATTTGACCAAGCCTTGGCTGGAGGTGGTGCTAAGAACATCAACTTCCAGTACGCCTGTCATCCTTTTGAAAATTGTATTGCACATGCCTCTGTGCTGCATGTTGTCACTGTCTTTGAAACTTGCTACACAGATGCTTTTCGTGCCAAAGCTGAGAGGATGTAGACACAAGTGCACCTTTCATGTCCATTGCTCAACAACTGTACGGCGCACTTTGGCAGCACATCTCTTGCTGCTTGTGATCTGTTCCATGAAACAATGCATACAGGCAAGAAATGGGCAAGCAGCTTGTCTTTGCAAATGATCGCAACCCCAAGACAGCTGTTCAAAGCAGCATGAGAGCCATGCACCCTTGCTGACCTCTCTCTCATTCACATGCAACATGCTAAAGAGAGGTCTGCCTCCCTGCAGAGACTTGGCGGCTGACTTGGCTCAGATCACGTTCGACTTCCCGTTCAAGATCCCTCCCTACTTTGCGCTCATCATCAGAGCCATCAGTGTGCTGGAAGGCATTGCCCTTTTAGGCAACCCAGGTGCTTCACTTTGATGTCCTGCCCAAGCACATGCTTGCTGGCCCACACAGAACGTCTACAGCCCTGTCTTCTGGTCTGGTGTGGCGTGAATATGCGCTCCCTGGATGAGTACCAGCCCATGGATGCATGCCCAACTGACAATCAATTGCTGTCAAGGATGTAGATGGGTCAGATGTTGGTCCAGAGGCTTAAGCATAGAAGAGTCTGCACTCCTGCGTGTGACGAGACATGCAGCAGCTGCTGTGCACCTTGCATGTATGGTGCCATATCAGCAGCCTTTGCGTGATGCTACCTTGACTTTGTACATTTGGAGAGGCCATGAGTTGAGGGACAAAACAGAAACGTGTGTTGTCTGCAGAGTTTGCCATTGTGGACGAGGCTTACCCCTTTGTTGCAAAGATGTTACTGACAGATGACTCTCCCAGGTTGCGGGCTGCCCTCAAGTACATGGTGCGTCACCAGCTGTCCTGCTGCTGCCCATGTCACTATGTTTCACTTGATGGCTTGCAGACTGGCCTGGGTTGAATCAAGTGCCTGTCCATCCTGGGTTTGCTACTGTTATTGCTAAATGTATGTCTGCCCAGTCAGTGCAGCCTTGCAGGCTCTTGGTAGACAATAGTTGTCTGACAGGGGGTGCTCATATCAGCATGGTCTCTGCCTTTTGTATCTTGTCAGCACTCCTCATAGACAGAACCCAGATCACTGCAAACTGTGCTACAGTCAGAACTTCTTGTAGACAGAACTCACATCACTGCAACTTGTGCTACAGTGAGAACTCCTCATAGACAGAACTCAGATCACTGGTCTGTGAGCCCCCAACGATTTTCTCCATCCTCTCACTGGCTGACATTTGTCTGCTGCAGGTATATGGCAAGGACTCGGTCTTTGATGCAGACCGCCTGATTGACCTGCTAGCAGCCTTTGAGGAATTTGCTGTGGCATCCAAAAGCTCCAGGGGGGATATGGACGTCGGCCCCCCTCGCCCTGGCAGCTCCTTCAGCCTACCCCAAACACCCTCCAGGCCACAAACCTCCTCTGATACGGATTCCTCCAGACGCACATCTAATGGCCAGGCGAGCACCAGCACGCCCTACAACCAAAGTGGGGCTGCTTTTGCGACCAATCAAGGGCAAGCAGGTGCTAGGTCACCTTATGGCAACTACAGCAAAGGCAATGGGAACGGCATGGGAGCAGGCTCCTACAGTGGTGTGAACATCAATGATGCACAGGTGGTTGCAAACAGCAGAGGGAACAACTACCAAGCCAGCCTGGCAAATGGAAACAGGAGTAGCCGTGCTGCTGGCGGTAGGAATTTACCTGAGGCTTACACTGGCAGTAGTGCTGGCAATCAAAGTTATGCTGGCCAGGGCAGCAATAGGCAGGCACACAGTGGGCAGCATGCCAATGAGCAGAGGCAGTTGAATGGCCATGACAGGGAATACAGTGGGCAGCATGCAAGTAGCTCATCAGGAGGTCCCTGGGGCTCTTGGGGCAATTGGCCCTCCCAGGTACACAGATCATCTGCCAAATATCAGAGGCTGGCCAAACTGTAGCTGTTGTTGATTTTGCAATTGTTTGCACTCCATGTGATGCATGCTGTATGTGGGTATGGGTAGCTTGATGAATTCTGCTGATGTCTGCATATTTTTTTGAGAGGTTGATAATAGGCAAATTTTCTGGAGGGTATGCGCCACTATGTGCCATCTGCTTGCTGCTTTTGTCCATGTGCTTGACACAGTGCAAGTTTGAGGGGGTTGAAGCAAAGCAATGTCTAACCATGTGCCACAAACTCTAGCCATGTGTTTGGTCTACAGAATGGGTCATGGCCTGCTAACTGGGGCCAGAATGCCCTTGATCAGCCTCTGAACGGCACTGACAAAAGTCAGACCCCCGAGTCAGCTCGGGAAGCTCTCAAGTTTGTGTTCTCAGCAGAGGGAGCATTCTTCAGAGACTTCATTATGGATGAAGTGGTTCGCAGCATTGATGCTATGTCCAGAGCACAAGTGAAGACACTAGTCGAGTTTTTGGGTCTCACAGGAGCATCAATACCTGTGTTTCTACCTGGCAGTCTCAGATTCATTCCCCTGACACCTGAGCTCAACCCTGAAGACAAGAAGGTCATGGACAATGTGAAGAAGTTGGGAAACTTCTTGACCGGCGGAGATGCAGCTGGCTTGATTGGTGGCAGCTCAGATCCTAGAGTTGTGAGAGAAATTACCCCTTTCTTGCCCAGTGTAGCTACTGAAATTGCTCCAGAGGTGTTCAAGCGTCTTGCCAGCAGGCTTTCTGCACGTGCTGTCAGAGAACTGTTTGTGTCCTCTCCTCCGTAAAGTCAATACATTGCCTTTGTATGTGCTCTTACCCTTTTCAGGTGTACTGTCTGCTCCCTTACGGATTTTTAAGCATTGTGACACTATATGACTAGCTTAGCATACTACGTACTCAAAGATGGTAACCTACTACGGTAGACCATATTGAATGGGCAATTACACTGCAACAACATTCTGTTGCAGCCATGCTAACATTCAGCAGTACGCAGCATGATATATGAAATTCGGTGATACTAAATCCAGCATTGAAAATGGTTCATCTTTTGTAGCTTGTGAGCTCTTCATGCATCCACCTTTCGACCACGTTTCACAGCATGGCATTGAGGGCGCTGTTGTCTGGGACCGTTAGTTGCAGCATTGCTGCGGCGGCTGCCATGTCAGCTGGTACAGGCGCTGCAGCACCAGAAAGTATCAGTACAGCACCCCAGTCGTGTAAGATGTAATTGCATGCAAGCAGCTGTGGGAAATGATAGTCAGCCCATACAAAACTGACCTATCAGCTGAAGTCTCTCCCCCGTGCATGGATGCTGTATTATTAATGATGCTGCATGCAAGGCTTGTCGATCAATCCAAGGCCCCTACGCTCAACAGGAGATTGTTGCCTTGTTCTGAAAGAACATAGCTGAGCGCTACAATGAAATTAAGACTGCCAGTAACACAAAAAACAAGGCAGGAGATTGTTGCCTTGTTCTGAAAGAACATAGCTGAGCGCTACAATGAAATTAAGACTGCCAGTAACACATAAAACAAGGCAGCATATGCAAAATATACTGTCTGATGATACCTGCAGTCCATACACGTCATCGCCAATTATTGCATGCCCAGCATGAGCTAGATGAACCCTGATCTGCAGAGCACAAGCGTGGACTTCAATGAAACAATTCCAGAGACACTTACAAAGCAGCAGGATTGCAATCAAGCAGCACATGTTTCACAGGCGGACATGCTGGTACAGTCATTGACTGCATGTGCCAGGGCCTGAAACATGGAATGTAGATGTAGTTGCAAGGTTGGACGTGTGACAGTGGTAAGAGTTCTGTGTAATCTGACCTGGTGAGTACGCCCAGTACGAGGCTTGGCAATGACCAATGCTGCGCCTCTGTGAACAGGCAGAAAGCTGTCATTGCTGCAAGAGGCGTCGTCAAGGCATGGCATGCACACTGTGCCCTGGCAGAACTGAGCCAGCAAGGGATCCAGGGTTGGTTGTGGCAGGATGCCTCATGTCTAAGGCAACACCACAAGCAGACTTTGCACTCACGCAACTGTCTACAGAGCTGTTGCATAGGCAACCCAGCACTTCCACCCTCAGCCACATTTGGGGACAACAGCCAAAACCTGTAATAGTGTTGGGCTTGGAGATAACATTATGGGCATATTGGGACACACATCCATGGATCAACCTTTTGTCTTTCTAGCAAGAGGCTCAGCAGCAAAGAAAACACTTTGTCGTAGAATGTCTTGCACAGCATGCAATGTGGCATGGGTACATGCCATCAGCACCAAACATGTCTGTAAGTGTGATACCTGGTCATGTACATTGCCTCTGTAGCCACAAGTCCAGCAGTGAAACCATCCAGTGTCGCTGCTTCATTGCTATCCACCACCACAAAGTCTGTCTGTGATGCATCCCCATTTTCAACGACCGCGCGAGCAATCCTACGAGGCAACCACCCAGTCAGCCTTGCACAACAAGTTTTCAAAAACAAAGGTGGCATTTCTACCCTGACACTACATGGGGGTCAGCCTAAGACCATCATCGTGCTATAAACAATCTAGGCCTTGCTTATGCAATGCGGTGGACTCAGCAATAAGCATGTAAATGAACCTACTTTTGGGTTGGGTGGCGGTCTATTGGGGCATCCACATGGAAACTGACTCGGGTGGGGGCTCCTGTGGTGATGGCCACATAGCTCTTCTTCGCTGTTCTTGCACTGCAGTGCACTGAAAAGCTGCTCAAGGCTGCGCGGCATCAATAAGCAGCAAGCAGCAGCAGATGCAAGCGCAGTATATGGGAAGCGCCACCCATTGCCAGCTTAGAAGCAGTACTGCTGTACTAACTGGTGCAGACCTTTAGTGTCAAGGCGTATTGCGTTGTATCCAAGCTGTTGCTGCAACATAAGGGTGTGATCACATCGGCCAGTCCATGTCAGGCTGCATTTGCAATACATTCATAACTGGCCATGAGCACAATTTGTAGGACCACACCCAACATATGGTCTCGTCAGTTGTCAGGCACAGCAAATGATAAACAAAATCAAGCCTGCAAAGAGTTGCAAACAAGACACAAGCAACCTGTTGGCGCACAAGCTGGACAGTCTCTGTGGTAGTAAGCAAGTTTGATTCTCCCAAACATGCTGCATGTTGTGCTGGCCAAGCTCTATTCTCCTCTTTGCTGGATGATGCAGAGTGCAAGATGCAATGAGGTTATCAGCAAGCTCCTCACAAATGAGTAGTGCTTTGCCCTGTTGAAGCATATGGTGTGTCTTGTGCAGATGTGGTGGTGCCCACTGCATGTGGCAGGGACACAATCACCTGAACTGTCCTCCCAAGGGTGCAGCAGCCACTTGCCTTTTGGCCATGACTAGCACACCACTAGTCATCATATCTAGCCGATGAACAGGGTAGGGAGCATACCCTACATGCCACAAACAGGAGCATACCCTACATGCCATAAACATGGTATGGAGCATACCCTACATGCCACAAACAGGGTAAGGAGCATACCCTACACGCCACAAGCAGGGTAAGGAGCATACCCTACATGCCACAAGCAGCTGCATAGATCACACTGCAGAGTTTGTGTCCAGCCAAGTGCCAGCCACGCTGTTGCTGATACGGGCCTTTGCACACGCAGGTGACAGCTGTGTGTCTAGGGAGACCAGGCATGAGACAAAGACGAAGGCGGCTGCGGCGTGGATGTGTGTAGCGCAAGCTATCTTGTGCGCGACACAGTTGTGTAAACGGCGGCAACCAGCGCTGCCACTTGAAACATGGGCTAGCTACATGTCTTCAGCTGAGACGTGTATGAAGGGTGTTTGAGGGGAGTCCTATGTAAGGCTCAACAACTGGTTTGTATATACGAAAGTGGGTGCAGTGAGGGAACATGCTTACCCAGGTAGCCTATGAGCCTGTTCACCATGCTTCCGCCCTGCATCACCATGCATCATACTTGCGACATATGTTGGCTAGATAGAGCTTGCAATGCTGATTTTAATGATATTGTAATTAAGACGCTTTCCAGCTCATGGGCTAGGTATGTGCAGGGCAAGTGGGGCAATGCTGGTACCCCATACATATGACCGCTACATGCACAGCTGAAGCTTGGTACAGAGCTTCACTTACTGTGAATCTGTGCTTGGGAGCAGAAATGACACCAGCAGGTTTGTTGACTGCAATGATGTCTTCATCTTCATAGATGACTTCAACAGGATCAAGATCTGCTACCAAAGGTATGGCTCTTTGAGCCATTTTGAACGCAGCCCTGACCCTACAGCCATACTTGTCCGCCTTTGTCACTGTTATACTTGGATCTGAAGGAAGGTCGTTGTTGCTGTTTGAGCAGGTGGAAATGGACACAGGCTTGAGTGTGAAAGGTCACCTGACCACTGGTAAATGCAGAATATCTGCCACCTCTTCAGGGCTTCTCTTGACAGGCTGCCCATCAGCATCCACTTGCCTGAAGGCTGTTGAGATCTACAGCAAACACTGTGCTGTCATGCATTTAGTTTTGTGCTTGTGACAGCTAGGTATTCAAATGTAAGAGTGGTAGCAGCTTGCTTACACAGGTTTTCCTTAGTTGTATTTCTGCTTCAGCAGCGTCTGCAAGCAAGGATGCTATAGCACCTTGATCATTGTTGGTAGCATGCCAAGCCTAGTGATGCAGATCACACACATTCTTTTTGTTTTTGTGCGGCATGATGGTTGCAAGGCTGTGTGTAGTCTTGACCTGTATCAATCTTTACCTGCCAGGAGATCAAGTCAGGGCAGCACTTCTGGAAGTGCCTTTCAAGCACAGGCAAGCGCTGTATCTGCTGACCGCAGGCTGGGCACAGGTGAGAAACTTTTGGTTTGTGGTGCCAGGCTGTGAGGGGCTGTGGCTGTTGGTCCGAGCTGCTATGATCAACAGCCTTGGCAACAGTGCCACGCACAGATACGTAGGTACAGGATGCAATTTTGGCCGTATGCCATCGGCGATGCGATAAGCAGAGCTCTGTGTGGCGATATAGCTGGAGCAGGCTCCCCCGACAGTGAAAGCGAGCTAGTGAGGCACCGAAGCTCAAGTGCATGTATCTACTCCAGCGAACTATATCTTGGCCATAAACGGAAACAATGACTCCTGGCTCGGGAGTCTCGATGGGTGCACATCCACAACAAGCCTTTGTACGAGGCGAGTATCGGTCAAAGTATCGGTCAAAGTATCGGCAAACTGTCAGCAAAGTTTGACTGCCGTACGGCACGCGTGCTCGACTGCAGAGTTGACCGAGCAGCTGCAAGCTCCAAAAGCAGCGCTTCTGTCTTCGACACTTCGCAGGCAAGCTGCACAGTGACGACAAATCTGACTGAGGCTGCGAGCTCACACTTCGCAAGCATTGCGTGTGCAGCAACTCGTAGGCCGCCATACCACGTCCAGATCTGTTAGGTCTTCCTGCCCCTTGCAAAAGACAACTGTCGACTACTTGCCTACTCGCGGCCACCCGGTTGTGCGCAGCAGAGAGAACGTGGATTGTGTGGAGCTTAAGAGCCACTGTCCTCCTCCCTTGTCGGTCATGCTCGGTCTTGATAAGCCTGATCAGGGTACTTTGCAGCAGATCGGCATCAGTACTGCTGCCTGGGCAGCTGTCTTTGTGATCATAAATGCCATCATACTCAGACGAAGATCTTTGGGCTTTAAGAACAGACTCGTCAGCTTCTTGCATGCCTTGGTTGCTCTTGTAATATGCCCTGCTGCCTTGAACTGGCAACACCCCCTATCCGGATTTGGGCAAACAACGACCAACTATCAGGTGCCTGCAAGGCAGTTTGTAGGCAGACGTTTGTACAGATCAGTCTGGCAGAGTCTTTGACCCAGCTGTTTGCTCTGCAGCGTTCCGTCATGAACCTCAGCTTGGGCTACTTCACTTACGACATGCTTTGTTGTCTTTACATTGACCTAGACTTTGCAAATGTTGTTCATCATCTATGTACCATGCTGGGCCTGGCAGTCGGCGTTTGCAATGGTGTGGTGAGCAACCATGCTGATGCTGCTCCAGGCCGTGATTGATAGGCAAACATCCAACAATCGCTGATGAAGGTGTGCAGTGCAGAGTGGTGCGGAATTGACTTTCTGTCTGCTGCTCATGGAGGTCTCAAATCCCTTCCTCCATGGCCGCTTTCTCATGAAGGTTTGCGCTGACCTTCATCATCTCAAAAAGTGCTGGAAACGTCATGAAGCTCTGACATGTGCACGCATTGTTGATTGGCAATCTGTGTGAACACAGTTTTCTGGCAATGCAGGAACTGGGCTGGAAGCAAAGTTCATTAAGCACCATAAATGACGTCAGTCCTTCATTTCTGCAGTGCTCTTGCTTCATGCCAAGTCTGGCTTTTGCAAGGATGTCTTTCAATATATTTGGGCATGAAGCTTGAGGGTGCTGGGTGCAGATAGCTTTTGCTGTATCCTTTTTCATCTGCCGCTTATTGATTGGCCCAGCGGTGATATACTACACCTTGATCTGCCCTACAAGTCCCATGATCGTCAAGGTGACACCTGCTCCTGTTTAATGCTTATTTTGGCAGGTTACATATGGGTCACATTGATTTGGCAGCAGTTGCCTGCCTGGCCCTGATTTTGCTGGCATGCACAGGTTGGTGGTGTTGGCATACAGATTGTGAGCTTGTTTTGGTTCTATAAGATAGCTCAGGTAAGGGCCCTTCTGACGAGGCATGTTTGCTTGCTATGTGCAATATGTCTTGATCTGTATACTTCCAGACTTAGTGTGCTTGAGACAAGCATCAAAACCAGCGTGCATGCAGATTGCCACCAAAAAGGCATCAAGGTCAGGTGGTAAGACCAAGAAGAGCAGTTGAGCTGCCTCAGCAGTCCTCGTGAATCAATTGTCTGATACAGCAGCCCAAACATGTACAATTCAACTGCCCACTTCCGATCTGATAAGATTTCCAGCACACAGCTTGAAAGTTGAATTCTGACGCTAGTTCTTGTTCTAAAGTGAGTGACAGTATGTGAGAGGCCAAGCAGTGCAACAAAGCAATTTTTGCAATGAGAAAAGACCAGATCAGCATCTTGATGTCATCTAGTAAATGTTGATGGCAGCATAGCCCTGCAGTCAATGTTGCACCAACAAAAATGAAACAGATGTTTGCTGTGCACACACTGAAAACAGACATCAAGATGACAGAAAGAAGAGTTATGGACAAGAAACTCAACATCCTGAACTAATGTGTAGCGTTGCAAATCAATCAAGGCGAGGCCACCAAAACGGTGTAGCATTGCAAACCAATCAAGGCGAGGCCATCACAACAAGGTTGGCAAAATGACCGCCCAAAAACAGTCAAGAACTAAGGAATTGCATGTGTCAGCAGTACAAAACACAGAACGTCCTGGACACTCACTGCGAAGCAAGCAGACCCATCACATGACACAATTTCACCAGGCAGGACGCAGAATTCTCACTGGACACATTGACTCAGCTGATTCATTTATGAAACACATTGTTGCTCACTGGCTAGGGGAGCGCTGCTTGTAATTAGCAAGCATGTGGGGAGTGCAATATGAATAGCCATGAAACATAGACTCCAGATTGGTAGGCGTGCCGGCAGGCGAGTCTGTGGGAGACTGCTCTGTCCACATCTTATCAAAGTTCTCAACACTGTTCAATCCCTGTGTGCTGGGCTTGAAAGGGGATGGGATCTCGCGCTTCTGCAGCTTGTCCCAGTTGATGCAGCTGAAGAAGGGATGACCCATGACTGCCTTGCTCCCCTCTGGGCCGTGGCCCAACCGCTTCTCAACATCCCGTACAAGCAGGCCCTTGAGCAAGTTTTGGGCATTGCGGCTCAGAAACGCTGCAGCACAGTTCAGAGCTGATCTAGAATGCCTAGCAATTGCCATCCAATTGACCACAGCACAGCATCAGCAGTCGCTGCAGCACAGTTCAGAGTTGTTGTGGAGTGCCTAGTGAATGCTACCACAATCGACCAGAGCACAGCATCAGCAGTCACAATGACAAAATCTATGCAAGTGAAGCAGATGCAATGTTATAGCAAGCTTGTGCCTGACTGATTTGTTCACAACTCAACAGCACAACAGATGCCATGGGACCGAAATCATCTGCTTCTTGGTTATTGGCATTTTGCTTGGGGGTTTCGGCAGACAGTGGATGCTTACAGGGATACTTCAGCTTGCCACCAGTAATCTGCTTCTGCAGCTGGTTGCGGCTCTTGGCATTGAAAGGCGGCATGCCAGTCATCATCTCAAACAGCAGGATGCCCACGCTCCACCAGTCCACATCCTTGCCATGCCCCTTCCCTTGAATGATCTCAGGGGCCATGTACTCCATTGTGCCAATGAAGCTGTTTGTGCGTTCCCCGTCAGCCATATTGCCTTTGGCCAAGCCAAAGTCTGTGACCTTGATGTGCCCCTCACTGTCCAACAACACATTCTCCTGCACATCACACAGTGCATTCATAATATGCACATGCTGAAGACACCACAGCAGACAAGCAGATCAACAGACAAACATACAGCGAAGCAGAGTCTGGCAGTCAAGATCCGAACAGGCCGTGGATAATGAGACTGTGCATCACACAGCAATGCAAAACGCTAGTTGTATGCTGCAGTGCTGCTTTGCCATCAGCACTAGTACAGTGTCATGCAGATGTGCAGCAGAGTGCACTCTCATGCTTCCAATTCCTTGTTTGCAGCACAAAGTTCATGTTGCAGCCTGATCTTACCGGTTTAAGGTCGCGGTGTACAAACCCAAGGCTGTGCAGGTGAGCTATTGCCAGCACAATCTCTGCTGTGTAAAGCCGAGCCAGCTGCTCATCAAAAATACCCTGTGGGTCAAACAACACCCCACATAAGCCAGTAAATATTTACGCACATTATGCTGTTGTGCAGCTGTAGGTGTTTTGCAGGTGCAGTTGTGACGGCTTGCTGCTATGGTACTATTCATTGCCACCTATCATCTATGAGCATCCTGTATTTGTGTCTACTAGTTCCCGCTTTCCAGAGTTGTCCCTCGATTGTCACGAGACAATTTGGTGGTGAATGACAGCAGTATGCAGGTTGTGTGCCTGCAAGCCTCACCTGTCTGTACAACTGAAAGAAAAGGTGGCCTCCATTGATGAAGTCCAGAACTAGGTAGAGCTTGCTGCTTGTCTGCAGCACACATGCGTGTTGATTCAAACTCTGGTAATAAAGGTATCCAATTTTACATCCCTTGCATTGACAGCACATGAATGGGCAACAGAACAATGTAATAAAATCATGTGGATGTCAGCATCACCTGAAATGAACAGCGCAGGGTGACAATATATGGGTGGAAGACTGCAGTGAGCACATTTCGCTCTGCTCGTACATATTCACCATGATCCTTGGCGATGATTCGTTCTTTGCGCATGACCTTCATTGCATACACCTGCCCGGTGTCCTTCTTCTGCACTTGAAACACCTGGCAGGCAAACAGTCCCACTTAACAGTTTCAAAGCAAGGCTGACAAGGTGCTCAGTGCAGGACCAGCGCTAAAGGAGCACATAAGATCTGTGCAGGTTGCCAACCTTACATGCTTTGCTAGGTCACAGACAATGTCTGCCACTGGGAAGATGCTATTTGAGGACTTGTTTTGCTGAGATTTTGAAACCATAATGACAACATGAATAGTCTAAACGCTTTGCAGCTCATGATGAGCTGGGTATGTGCAGGGGACGTCTTGTCTCTCCAGAGCAGCATACTTTCTTCTTACAATTATGTGTTGCTAAGCGTTTGGGGATGTACAGCAGGTTCTGGTACACATTTGAACGACTTGGGAAGTAAATCAAAAGTACCTTTCCAAAGGCGCCTTGACCTACAACCCGCAACAGAACAAAGTCTGCAGGGCCAACTTTGGCGTTTGCTAAATTGCTTGGCTGGCCTGCAATCTCTCCTGACTGATTTGGAGGCATGTCAGAAGGTGGCAATGCTGAGTGCAGTGGTGACTCTGGGGTGGAGCCAGGGGACGAGGAGGCTGACACCTGCAACACTCTGATTGATGATGAAAATCACAACAACAGAGGTGCTTCCTGCTACTCGGTGTGAACAGGAAGCAGGAGCAGTTGTGACTGTGAGCAGCCAGAAGATCAGGGCGCATTTCTGTGCTGATGATGATGATGCAAAACACGGACCATTGAGAGCCCCCCAGGACTGACTGGGCTGAGGTGGGAGTGGGGTGAAGGGGGACCAGCCTCCGCTTCAAACACATCTTCAAACTGCAATTCCTCGACTTCAAGTGCCTCTGCGGCGGGTGTTGGACATCTGTTTGATCCAACTGGCTGCGTTCCGTCCTTTGACTGAGAAGGTTCTGGTGAGGCTGGCAACTGAGTCTTGTTGACAGGGCTTGCAGCAGTGCTGACGTTCAGCAGCGAGATCTGCTTGCCAACTCCTGGTACGTACTCACGCGCAAAAGGATTCAGCGGCATGTTGTAAGCGCAGATCAATCTGGGCGGTATCACCCAATATCACAGCAGACACGGCTACAGACCTTCACACGTGGGATGCCAGTGACGCAAACAGAATTGCAGCAGCTCACGCGAAGGAATAGCGTAAGAATCATGACTTGGAGCAACAGACAAGGTTTCAGCCGGAGGTCATCGATTGCATGCACCACCTCGCAGATCCGAGTTGTGTCACACAACGGCATGCATCTGCCTTGATGATGAAGAAGACAGATGACTAAGAAGTGTATTTCTGCAAGACCACTAGAACGCAGTCCGACAGACGGACTGCGAAGAGCCACGTAAAAGGCAAATATGAAATGCAGAGAGCGATAGATACAAACCTGCAGTGCACAAAAGCTGTGTGAGCTGGGCTGGAAGATGCCCCTGCGCTGACTGTGCTGAGCTGTTGACACCAAGGTATGCATATGATATTTGCCAATTGGCGTCAAGATGTGCACGAGACAGCTTCGTGCCTCATGCACCATGTTGGTCAGCTGGAGACTTTGAAACAAGAATTTGTAAGCCCGATGCTAGATTGGTGAAACCGACCTTGAGGCTCAGTGCCAATCTGATACATCATGAGTGCCAAAAAAGTCTCACCATGATTCATCAGTGTTGAGGGTGCCTGTCAGTCTTGTGACTAGCAAGTGGTGTTACACTACAGTAGTGGCTTGCGTCAGACGCTGCATTAGCAATCTTCAGACACCATGCACGGCACCAATGACTCTTGCAGGCACTCAAATACCTTTATCTTTGCGTGCTTGACTGCATCTCATGCGTACGGTTGATCACATAGGACCGTCCAATGCAGGCTACTCAAATGCTGACACCAAATCATGCAACAGGCTGTCCATCAGCCAAGTATTATTAGTCATAGGTTGTAGAATCACGAAGGTACAGCATTCTGTATTGCCGCTGGACATCGGGCTCCCCTGGTCTTTGACGAAGTGTGACTTGTCTGCTATTGGCATCAGCAACTGTGAGTGCAGTGAAAGCTGTTTTGACTGGTGTTTGGCCTCAGTGACTGACCGTGGCCGCAATCATCGTAACTTCCTCTGTCGTCCGTGGTGCCCTCTTGCTGTGTGAGCCAACGTGTGCGTTGCAATCGATCTCTGTGACTGATCGGGACGTATCATCGTCTGAAACAATCAAGGCCCGCTCACGAGGTTGCCAACAGAGTCCCTGGTATTCAGTAGTGTCAGGTCACAGCCTCAGGGAAAGTAGGCAAAGCATGACATTGTGCTATCAACGCACAGTCTGGAGGCCTGACATTGCTGACAGACATGGCTATCAAGAGGCTGTTGGCAACACTCTTTTGTGAACAGACCCCAGACTTCAGCAGGCCGCTGGACGTCAGCACACAGTGCTAAGCTCACCGACACTCAGCGCTGGCTGAATTTGCCATCAGGACTGAAAAAGACCAGTACAGATTTCTGTAACAGCGGCTGCAGCAATAAGCCTGCCAACAAGCCGTATCTGAGATGTCTTGCCAGCTTTCTGGCTTAACCATCAAGCAGTGGTCTGCCTGACCACGTGTTGACATGGATGTCTCCGGTCAGTGCACAGCTTGTTTGCTCTGCTGCTGCTGCTTGCTGTTTCTTTCACTGGTTGCTATCAGCTGTCTTCCCAAAGCAATCTGTAGCAATATGAGTCCTGACCTGTCAAACATATATTGCAGTCATGCATTGGTGAAATTTGTCAGCAAAGACCTCACAATGATGTGTCTGCAACAGAGGTTGTCAACCGGTCAACGGCAACAGAGAAGTCTGACAGGCTGCAGCGCTGCCTGACTAGGGTGCAAGACTGCAAAAGGGCGGTGAATGAGCTTCGCAGCGAGGTCAAAGCAGCAATATCTAACCGGGAAAAGTGCTGCATGGTTTTGAGCGCGGCAATGGCAGCATGCCTAGCTCTTGAATCGGTAAAAAGTTGTCCCGAGGCCATTCTAAACATCATGCCAGCACATATGCCCATCTTGTGTTGTAGGACCTGTTTGCTCACATACGTGCCTTGCATGGGGTGGTATGTTGCATGTCATCTGCCTCATTGCATCAGTAATTTCCTGTGCAAACATGTCCAGACATGTCTGTATTTGGTGCAGCTGGTGTACTCTGGCAGAGTGGACAGCGCCAGAGAGCAACAACTACAGCGGCTGTGTGCCAAGGTCACGTCTACTGTAGATCTGGCGGGCGCCCGCGTCAAGGTAGCATTAAGCACAGCTCACACATGTCTTCTAATGCAAATTTTTGCAACTCTTTTACATACATTGTTGTTTTAAAAAGAATTGTAAACCTTGTTTTGCGACGCAATGCAGAGCTAAGTTGCAATCATGGATCTGCTTCAATGCTATGTGTCAAGTCACCGGATGTACATAGCATTGCTCATGTTGTACAAGCGCATGCATTTGTGACAGGCCAGGTGTATGCAGCATGTTTCACTGTTTGTCATTCTGCTTTGTCAGGATGTGCATAGCCTTGCGGCAGACATCTCCCGTGCTGTCTGTAATGCTGCTGAAGTGCTCTTTGGGGTTTCTCCATGTCAGCACAGCTTCACAAGCTGCGTTGTTGCAGATGACAAGGATTGTCCTGCACCTACCTAGCTCATCATGAGCTGGAAGTGTTTTTATTGTTACTACTACCATTATCATTGTTGCAGGTGTATGGACAGCAGACCAGGCTGCAGAAGTACTGCAAGTTCTTTCGCAAGCAGCACACCATTGACAAGTTTGATTCTGTCATCAACCAGCTAGATGAGCACAGCGAAAAGGCATGGCAGCTGGCAGACAATAATGCCATGCCAGTGCGCAGGAGAGGCATGCGTGCAAGCTTTTCTCAGGGGCTTCAGACAAGCAGCTTTGTTGGCCCCACAGATAGCAATGTCTTTGACAGTGCAGAATGTGCAGGTACAGCAGCTGCATCTGCCATGTTCCCAGCAGTATGGTACTGCCAGTGTATACAAACTATGGTGTGCTGCATCACATTCTGACCACCTCTGCACATATGATGCATGTCCCTCTGCAGCGCAGATCAAAAGCAGCCATTTTGTTGCGGCCATGCCATTGCATGATGGTAATGGACACTGCATTGTAGTGCCTGTTCAGAACCAGTCTGTAAAGTTCCAAGCACATGCTGTTGTTACAGATGCTCAACCATTCCATGATGCACCTTTGACCCGGTGCCGCCTGCGGCGAGGTACCAGGCACAATGGTGTCCGCTGGATGTTCATTGACCCAGAGACAAGCATGCATGTGGGCACCATGGGACACGTAAGTTCTCATTCATTGCATGCATATACATGACTACCTGTGAGTGCATGCATCGAGCTTTGCTTATGTCTCATGTCAAGCTGTCTTCATGTCCCCTTGCTGCATGACACCCACTGTGCATCAGGTGACTGTGGCTGACACACTCTGTCTTGCCAATCTCTTCTGCCTGCCTGCCTGCTGGAGTTTGGCGGTGTGCTTCTGTGATGTCGTGAAAGACAATCACGCAGGTTTGGTGGTACATTGCTGGAGCTGTGGGGGGCAACCTGTACATGCACAACCTTGCCACCGATGCTGTCATTGAGCTTGAGGATGCACGAAGAGAGCCTCCCGTGTCTTTCATGCACCATGATGGTCAAGGTCATGTCTGGCTTGGGTACAAGGGGGGTATCGTGCGGGTGTGGAGCGAAAGCAGCCTCACGCCTGTCACGCTGCCCATCAAATGCTTCCATGCCGAGATAAGGTGCCTAGCTTGCTCTGCTCAGCGCGCCCATACTTCTTCCAAGGCATGGCATGTTGATGTGCATAGCAAAGCTGGAGACAAGAGGCCGTGTGTTCTGCTGCTGTATTACAGTGTGCAACTGCACACGCCAAGCTTCATGAGAAGATGTTGAATTGTACATTGGGTCACACACATAAGCTTTTATTTGCTTTGACACAACACTCCTGGTTGCATGAAACTGTGCTGCAGCAGCAGACAGCAGGAGCCCCTGCTGAACTTTCTGTCTCTTGACTTGTTGGCAAAATGCGATAACAATGGTCAGGCGCACCCTCATATGTTCTCCTCCCAAAGATGTGCTGCTGGGTGGTTTGCAGGGTGATCGTGACAGATGGTGCTGCAGCCTGGGTCGGATCTGACTCAGGCAACGTCAAGCGCATTGAGCTGCAGAGCGACCAAGTCACAGGTGGCAGCACCAAGTGCTGGCTGGAGCACACACACACCCTCAGACACCAAGCAAAGCGACGCCGCTCGTCCACTGTCTTCAGCTCAACAGCTTCTGCTGAGCTGGATGATCTCAGTAGGGTTGACTCAGCTCGAGCCAGCGAGGACTACACAGCAGGCGAGGAACAGCCTGCAGTGGGCATTGTAGGGGTCAGAGCCCACGCTGGGCCTGTGACTGCTGTTGAGGCGCACCAAAACTTGGTGTTCACATCTGGCGGATCTCCCAGCCACCCCGCTCTACATCAATGGGCGCATAATGGCGTGTTGCAGCACTCACACAAGCTGACAGATTTAGGTACATGCTCAGCTGGGCTGCTTTTTCTGGGGGCGACTGCTGTCTGGTCTGCAGCACCAGGCATCAATCATCCCCCCCCCCCTTCCACCACACCTACATCTAACTGTTGCTGCACAAGCACTTACTGCACTTGCATGCACATCTCGTCAGTACAACCTCATCAATGCTGCAGCCCTAGCATGCCTTGCTCGCCTTGCTTGACATGCATTGACATGATGCACATGCAAAGTAGCAGAGGACAGAGCAAAATTTGCCTCCAGCAGCAAAGGTAGTACTTCACCCACAAGAGTGTTTCTGCCGTGTTGACCCAGCACATGCTTGACATTGTGCAGACTGGGCAACACTGACTCTGCTGTGTGCCTGTCGACAGGTGCGGCAAGGGCCATAAAAGCACTCAGCCCCATTGTGCATGTTCGGGGGCCTGTTGCCGTGGCAAGGCAGCATAGCTCAATGCAGGGGATGGACAATCTGGATATCAGCAGCCTTTCGTCAGTAGGATCACAATCTCCACTGACTGGCAGCATTGAGGCAGCTCCTTCTCGCCGCCGCAGCGACTGGCAACTCCTTACTGCACATGAGAATGGCCAGATGCAAGTTTGGGAAGCCTCAACTGGCATGCTGTGTCCTGTGCTCAGAATCGGCACTGCAGGGCCTGCTGCTAGGTGCGTTACTGTGCATGTGTGTACGATCTGAGCCGCAGTACTGTTGAGGCTGTGATTGCATGCAGCTGCCTGGCTCACTGCCGCAACGCTCTGCAAGGCTGCCTGCCATGCACGCACAAATACATTCCCACCACATGATGAGTTTGCATGCCTGGTTTTGAGTTGCATACAGAGGGCTGATGCAACGTGTGCAGGTGCCTGGTGCTTTGCAAGAGTCTTGGCATTCTGGCCACTGCTCATGCTGATGGCAAGCTGTTCCTGCGTCTGCTGCCACGGCTGCAGGCTGGTGAAGGGCCAACTGTGACTGCTGGGGAACCTTTGCAGACGCTGACCAAAGATCCCACTGCTCTGATTCAGGTATGCTGCAACACACATGTCTGTGCTCTTGGCCACTTCTGGCACCTGTATTGTCTTGGAACATCAGAAATTCAGTGTCCTATCAGTAAGTTATCTTCTTTGGAGTGTCAAGACTTGTCCCGCACATATCTAGCTCGTCATGAGCTGGAAAGCGTAATTATTATCATCATTATTGATGATGATGATGATGATGATGATGATGATGATGATGATTGTTATTATTATTATTATCATTATTATTATTACCATTATTATTATTATTATTATCATTATTATTATCTGTACATATACCATTGCTTCTGGCAGACTGGGATTGGCACCAGGCATCAGTAAGGCATTGTAGCACGCCGCACTTGGTTCAAGCAAATGCTTCATGGCAAGAGTCAGCCGAATGAGTGACACTCCTGGCTTCAGCATGCATGATGTCTGAACACTTGGTATGTTGATTAGCTTTTGCAACCAAATAACTGGCAACCCTGGCTCATCTGCACGGCCTACTTGATTGGCTGAAGATGCAAATTCTCATCCTCTGGCTTTCCATGGGCTGACTGTGTTCCTGGCGCAGGCGCACCGTAGTGCCATGGTTTCAGCAGTTGGTGCCAATGCTGGCCTCATCACATGCGGCATCTTCGGCAGCATCATGTGGTGGCCAGAGGCGGAGCTCAGATCCTGTGTCGAAGCAGCTGGCATGAGGTTGCCAAGCGAAGAGCGTGCCAGGTCATTCACAGCAGGCAAGGAAAGCCCACGATCGGCCATGTCCAAGGTCTTGCGGCGCTACTTCACGCCGTCTTCAGCTGCGTTGGCGCAAGCCACACTGGAGCGCATGCACAGCAGTGGGGACCTGCAGGGGTCTGTGGGCGCTGCAGATCGGACGTCTACTCAGCCTCATGACTCAGAGCATGCTGACAGCAGGCAGCAGCTCACTGCTGGTGCGCAGACAGGCGTGTCAGATCAGGGGAAATCTTCATGTAAGCTTGCTTTTCCCCCGGCAAAGCACTATGGCTCAAATGTTGTCCTGTCAGTTCTTTGGACTGATCCTGCATGATCTGCAGACTCTTGTATCAATTGTCCTTGGAAAAACAAGATTGCTCCACTTTGCATCAGATCTTGAGGTCATGCAAGCATCGGTTTGTTCTGTCTGGCTCAATGTTGATGCCCAATTGCAGCTGGAGGTAGGACCATGAAGAGTTTGTCTTCCTCCGGGCCAGCTGCTCAGCAGTTCATAGCACAAGTGAACCGCATCTTGGTAGAAGGGACTGCTCGACAAGAGAGCGATCAGGAGATGACTGGCAAAATTGCCCATGCTGCATCAGCGTCAAACCTGCCTTCACAAGCTGGTACAAGTAAGTCCTGTTCAAGACAGTTTTTGCTCTTTGTGTGTTCATTTGCCTGCTCATCAACCAATCATGTCACTGAAATGCACACAGGTAGCAGGCAGCCTTGCGCACATGCACTTCTTGCTTTGCTGCTCTGCACAGAACTCTGGTGAATTAACTCTCCTGATGTACACTGCTTGGCCCTGAGTGTCCATGTCTGCAAGCAGTCCAGGGAATGTGCAGCTTTGCTCTGATGATGCTCACGGTTTGAATGTTCAGCTCTGGTGTTGCCAGATTTTGTCATACAATCACAGAAAATTCTGCTCACTGGCTGCTGGATCTGATTGTAAATGTAGGTTCTGCCCGGTCCTCCGAGGAGTCTGCCAGAAGCTCCTCAGGCTTTGCAGGTCCAGCCTCAGGGCCGCTGGAGATTGCCCCCGTCTTGTCAGCACCACAGAATCAGTACAGTGGCTACCAGCTTAGGGAGCACAGTAGCTGGCAAGCGCCTCCACCATACATACCCAGCCCTCGTGTCTCAGCAGAGAGCACAGAATCAATGCCTGATGCAAACATACAGCCGCAGCTGTGGCAACAGCAGCCCTTGTTCACTGCTGCCCGTCTGAATGAGCATGATGCTCAGCTGAGCGCTGAGCAGCTGAGCGCTGAGCGTCAAGCAAGTGTCCTGCTCAGAAGTGAGTCTCTGCAGCAGCAGTCAGAGTCACAGGGCAACCCTGGCACGCTGCGCAAGTCCCTGTCAATGGGGCGAGAACCATTTACTCAGAAGGAAGCACTGAGAGCGCTGAAACAGATTCAGAGGTCTTCATCTGGCAGTGTGGCCAAGTTGCCTAATAGCTTGCCTGGCAGCTTGTCGGACACAGAGTCAGCTGCCTTCCAAAGGCCTGCTGGGGCATTGGCAGAAGCAGGCACGCTAGGCAGAGGCAGTGGTTCCTCCACTGTGTCTGGCAGCATCTTTGGGGGCTCCTGCCAGTGGGTTATTGAATACAGCGATTTGGTGAGTGCTGTTGAGATGTACGTGTTGACCACTGTTCATACAGCCCCTGCTTCTGCCTTATTTCAGTCTCAACTGGGTGCGCGTCTCATGCACTGCTGCTTTTGTGCACTTTGTGCAACAGTTTCATGCTTTCACAGCAATTGTCATGGTCTATTCTGCTCTCCACAAGACCAGAAATAGTCTCCTAGCAGTGTTCTGTCGGCCCATGCACTGTTTGCAATCAGTGGTCAACTTGACATGCAACACACTGCTGTCCCTGGGGTTTCTGTGTGACGCCAACTGCAGTGCCCCTTGCTGGCCCAGTAGCGCTGAGTGCAACCTATGGGCTGCAGACTTTCAGGAAAGTGATTGGGGAGGGGTCCATAGGGCGGGTGCATCTGGGGCGGTGGCAAGAAACAGATGTCGCCATCAAGGTGTTGGGGCATATCCCCTCTTCAGCCACAGTGCCAGTAGCTGCACCGATGCAGTCCACAGGCCAGATGTCTGCCATCAATGAAGGAGACTCAGACGAAGACGAGGGGACTGATGAAGATATCCTGGACAGCAGCATCGACACCACTATCAAGACTCTGGAGCGTGAGGTGGGCACATTGGTATCTTTACAGGACTGACATGGGCTTTGCATAAGCTGGCCGATGTCCTCGCAGGCCTTCATTAGCATTCCCTTTTGTGCGTGCATGAGCAAGTGCCCACTCTTGATGAACACAATCAAAGGCATGCTCATAGAGTCATTGACACAACCAGCACCCATAGGCTGATGCGATTTTGAGTGATGTGGCTCAGAACATTGTGCCATGCAGGTCAGCATCATGTCAGCGATCAGGCATCCAAATGTGGTGCTGTTCATGGGTGTCTGTTTGGATCCTCCTTGCATGGTCACTGAGGTGAGACCTGCCTGCTGCTCTGCATCATCACCACATCATACACTCATGCTGCTCACACTTGCTGCACTTCTCAAGTCACTCTACTATTGATCTTGTTGAAGTTTCAAGGCTAAGCCGCTTTGTCTATGCTGCAGCTGTTCTCACCCTTTCCAGCGCAGTGTTGTGGTTTTCATGTGGCGATGACATGTTGCAAGCATGCTATATCTGCCATGCACCAGTCATCAAAATTTTGTGGCAATGTGTAACCTTCATTGGCACACGTTTCTCAAGACTGCCTGTGTGGTTGTCACTTGGTACATCAAGCTAGGCGTGGTTGTAATTTGAGACATCAAGCTGTGTGTGGCTCTCATGCGACACATGAAGCTATCTCTGGTGGTCATTATATATAAATTTATCTGTGACTGCAGTTCTGTGCACGCGGGTCGATGTTTGATGTGTTGGCCAAAGCGCGCACTTCACCACTACTGGCACAGCAACTGGACTGGCCAAAGCGAGTCAGCATGGCTTTGGATGCAGCTAAGGTCAGCATCAATCTACACATGATTTTGCGCTGGCTGGTTTGCAGGCATCACGAGACAGCCCTTACAGATGTTCTCTGTGCAACAATTCAGTGCACAAGAGCAAAAGGTTGTGCTGATTTCTGTGAGCTGCATCAACAACACGAAACCCTTCTGCAACACATCTGTCAAGTCTGAATGTTCACATCAAAGCAGCACCACCCGTCTCCGTCCTGCTTGACCAGACCCTGCAAGTCAAAGCAAGCTTCACACCCACAGCTCAGCAGACATGGCTCAATAGCTTCACAACAAGCATGCACACCTGGCAAATGCCTGCAGGGCATGCTGCAGCTGCATTCACACAAGCCACCCATCCTGCACAGAGACCTCAAGTCCCCCAACCTGTTGGTGGACAAGCACTGGCGGGTCAAGATAGCTGACTTCAACCTCAGCAGAGTCATGGAGGCTCAGGCTGTCGTCTCCTCCATCTCAGCCAACAATCCTAGGTGGTTGGCGCCTGAGGTGGTGACAGATCAGGCCTACAGCACAGCTGCTGATGTCTACTCCTTTGGCTTGATTCTGTGGGAGCTGCTGACCTGGCAGCTGCCCTGGGCAGATCTGGGCCCTTTCCAGGTTGGTTCCTAAACATACCCAAGCCGGCATTGGGCCTGCAGGCACTGTTGCATTTTGGGCAGACAGCATAACTTGAATCTCCCTGAAATCTACCTGCAGTTTGGTTACAACTGTCAAACTCTATCTAGCTTTGCTGGCAGTACTATAGCTGCATGAGCCGCTGCTGTCATTTCATGCCTGATGTCCCATGTCTTTTTTTGCTCTAGGTCAAAGCAGTGTTGCCGTTCATTTGAGACATCCATAAGGAGCAGCCATGCCACATGCATACATTTATATCACTGCACACAACAGCGTTGTACGCTGCCTTGTTCAAATCCTGTTTCACACTCACATATCATCCGCGTGCTTGGCTCTCAAGCAGCTAGATCACCAGAGATACACAAGGTGCACTCAGTGTTCAAGTATGAAGTTAAGCTGTGCTTGATGCCACCTCTGCGTGTGTAGATCATGGTGGCCATTGCTGAGAAGCAGCACAGGCCGCCCATTCCCCCAGAGTCTGACCTGCCAGGTGGCACCTTCCCTGGCCTGCCTGCCTACCTGGACCTCATGCAAGCCTGCTGGCATGCCGAGCCACAGGACCGGCCTGCCTTTGAGTCCTGTATCATCACTCTCAGAGGACTGTTGGAGGAAGCCATGACTGTCAAGTAACTCGGCAGCAGCTCTGCATACACTGCACTTTGGTCAACAAACCTGCTGCCTCTGTTGTTCAGTGCACGAGGCCATGTACACTTTGCTGTGCTAGCATGCCTGTACATGCAAGACATGTTCATTAGTTGATAGCATGCAAGAAGCTGCATACCTAGGCAGACTATAGACTCTTAAGCATCTGTGTGTGAGCCTGCAACACCGTGTATCCACATGCGACCCCCAGTGCCTTACCCCTTGTGAAAGTGGCAGCATCAAGACCGTCTGGTGGTTTGCTGTAAACAGTCACCGCCCTTCACATGGGAAAGCTGCGCTGGACTGCAGATCGCAGCAGAAGGCTGCCAGTCAGAAGGATGCATCCCCCAGGCAGCAGGCAAGCTCCTCCCCTTTCAGCACATCTGCACAGGGCAAAGCCCCTTCTGCTCCCCATCCCCTTTCCCAGCCCCCTGCCTCTGACCCTGCTCCTGGCAGGGCTAGTGCCCCAGGTGATGTTGCTGGCCGGCCTGGCGGCCCACAGCAGACAGGCAGCATGCAGCCTGGTCCTGTTGACATGCAGCAGCTTCAGTCAAATCTGCTGCGGCCTGCTGTGCATCCAGCAGCAAGGCTATCATCAGCAAGTGTGCAAGGTCAGTACCAGGTTTAACACTCCTCAGTCTTGCAAGGAGCAAGCAGTCTGCTGTTCTGCCTATTGCTTGTTGTGCTATAACACAGTCTCACCTTCAGCTTTAGCTCCTACATCCTGAATACAGTCATGCAAAGCAAGTCTGGCCAGCAGGAACTGCATGCAATGAGTTGCCCGCATCAGCTGCTGGCTATACAGGAGTGTTCATGCCAACACATTCATTACCCTTGGTCATACCCTTCTGCCCTATCATGCTCCCTGGGAGTTGCTCTACAGTACAACGGCAGGCATCTGCATGTCGTTGTTTAGGTGGCATGTGCAGCTGTTTGCTTCAACCATATGAAGCCACAGATTCTGCAAAACTGTGTCATGCTGTGGATCATGTTGCTGAACAGTGCGTCTGCGCAACAGGCAATGGGGAGGTTCCGTCAGCAAGCGGTGGTCATCAGGCAGCTGCTTCGGGCCCTGCTCATCCGAAGGGTCAGGATGAGCAGGGTCCTCCTGCTCCTGTGCGCTCCAGAGATGCTCTGCTGGCGCTGCAAAACCAGGCCCCTACTGAACATGGCAATGCCTCTGCGCCTCCCAGGTCAATACATCAGCAGACAGTTGCTGCACAGCAGTCTTTCCTTGAAGCACCCAGCTCTAGCACCAGCAATCAAGAGCAGCAGCTTGATGAGCAGCTTTACACATACCATCAGCAGCCAGGCCTGGTAGCAGCGCCGGACAGGCGCCTTCTGCAGCGATCAGGGCAGGATGCATTCTCAGGCCACCTCACAGATCAGCATAACACATACGCACAGAGCCAGTCTCAAAAGCCACCTCATCAGTCATCACATTGGTGGCAGCAAGATCGCCTAAGCAGCCTGCTGGAAGCAGAGCAGGCTGATGAGTCAAGCAGCAGTCAGGCAGCAGCTGCACAGCAAGCACAGCCCAGGCAGTCAATGCACCAGCGGCCTCGCAACTCCATTGGTGCATTGCATGGGGAAGGCGGTGGCGGCGGCAGTCACATGAGCCCATTTGCTGGCTTTGCTGCTCTGACCAAGACCAGGACGTCCACAGATGACCGGGGAGATTATCGTGCCGGTCAGACTGGGCATAAGTCAAATAGGCAGTCGCTTGAGCAAATCGCGGGCAGTAACAGAATCATGAAGACTGTCCCAAAGCACATACGCAGGTCTCTGGAGGCTACCCCTGGGGTGCGCAAGTCTCTAGAAAGCCAGGCGCCCCCGCCAGCCAGCAGCAGTGGCATGCGAAACAGCAAGGATGGCATCAACGCACAGACTGCTGAACAGGCATCTGCTTTATGGGATGAGGAGAGACGACGTAGCTCCTTGGATGCAAGCATGCAACATAACCAGCAGGGCGTGCACAGCAATATGGGGGTGAGCACCACCATAAAGGAGGTGCCCAGTGATGCATCCAGTATGGATGGTGACGCATCTGATGCTGGGCCATCTTTAGCAACTCAAAGTGGCACTGCTGACAACACTGCTGCTGCACCAAATACGGACATAGGCTCTTCAGGTTTGAGCAAGTTCAGCCCATTTGCCGCGCCAGGGCTTACTAATGCGCCCTCTTTTTAATAGAAGAATTGATAGTATTGTAGCAGCTTCTACCTGGGTGTCCTTTGCTTTGTTGTTGATTTGACTACTGTTTGGTAAGGTTGTTCTCATGTTGTTTGTCATCAAATATGATGATTACCGGAAATGACTTTTACGGAACTTTGACAGATGCTGCATGTTGTGGGAGACCCCTTGTGGGTGACCCCTTGTCAGACAATAGTCCCTCACAAAGATTCTTTCTGCAACAATTCTGACCACCACTAAATGTGCAAAACATTCAGAGCTATAGGCTCAGTCACATTTGTGTTCTGCTTCTATGCACATTACTTCGTCCTGAGATGTTGATTTTGGTCTGTTCTGATGGTTCTTGTACTCACAGGTTTTGAAATGCGTGTAGTCAACCCCATAATTTGTCAGCATGAAAAGGAAACCTTTTGTCACGATAGATTGTTGCACTCGCAGGAGACGTTTGGTTGACATTGATTTGTAACATAGGTATCTGCATTGATTGCAAATTTACATGTCCCTTCAAATGTCGCTGCATAGGCCTATCGACATCTGCAGACATCTTAGATGTCTTCTAATGCCTTCTAATTGCCTTCATCATTGTGTTGTTGGGTAAGCACTTTCTGCAGCAATTTTCTGCTGGCAGAGCGCCAGTGGAAAAGACGGAAACAACCATGCTTATGCGTGCCCAGCGATATGTTGTAATGTCCCGCACGTGTGGTTGACTAAGCACAGTGAAATCGAAATCTGAGTTTGGTGCGGGTACTCTCAGCCGCCTACGTTGCCAGAGCTTTCACACAGCATAGCTGTGATTGCGCAAACAACTCTCCTCCAATCCTTTCAGGTGGGTCGCTACTCGAGCAGGCGTGCACGACTTTTGCTATCCTCGGTCTGCGCCAGAACTGAACTCTACTTGTCGCAGGTTGCCCAGTATGGCGGGTGAAAATGCTTACAACGAGAAAGACTATGACGCGAAGATGCAGGAGCTGTGAGGCCCTTTCATGCTCTTGATATGCCCAGCAACTTTGCGCTGTGAGCTGAACTCCAGTTTGGGTTTGTCCGCGAGTCTGATCAGCCTGTCCTGCTTGTGATGCAGTTCACAAGACAACAACGAGTTTTACACAGAGTGGGAGGAGTCCTATGACTCCTTCGACCAGATGCAGCTACATGAGAACTTGCTGCGTGGAATCTATGCCTATGGTCAGCTTACTTTTGCAGCAGGCCCCTTGAGAGCCAGCTGTGTGTGTTTGACACTGCACATTTCTCGCTTTGCAGGATTTGAGAAGCCATCAGCCATTCAGCAAAAGGGCATCGTGCCTTTCGGCAAGGGACTGGATGTGATTCAGCAGGCCCAGTCTGGCACAGGAAAGACAGCCACCTTCTGTGCTGGTATCTTGCAGAACCTGGACTACCAACAGGTTGAGTGTCAAGCCCTTGTGCTGGCACCAACCAGAGAGTTGGCTCAGCAGATTGAGAAGGTCATGAGGGCACTAGGAGACTACCAGCAGGTCAAGTGTCACGCTTGCGTTGGTGGAACCAGCGTTCGTGAGGACACTCGCATCCTGCAGTCAGGCGTTCACGTGGTCGTCGGTACACCGGGCCGCGTTTACGACATGCTGCGGAGACGTGCCTTGCGCGCTGATGGCATCAAGATGTTTGTTCTGGATGAGGCCGATGAGATGTTGTCTCGTGGTTTCAAAGACCAGATCTATGACATCTTCCAGCTGTTGCCACCCAAGTTGCAGGTGTGTGTCTGCTGGACTTGCCGCAATGTAGTCAAGAGTCAAAGCTAATGGTCTGGTACAACAGCCTACTAGGCTGTTGCTTGATTGGAGTTTGCATCTTTTTTACTATGCTATCAAATCTTACAATGCTATTGCATATCGTAATTTGCACTTACTGTACTGAAGGCAGCACTTGACCATTTTTGCACTCCACTAGCTTGCGGTGCGCAGGTTGGAGTATTCTCAGCCACCCTGCCCCCTGAGGCTCTGGAGATCACTCGCAAGTTCATGAACAAGCCAGTGAGTCACCTCCTGTACAGTCATATTGCTGTAGTATATGGCTGAATGATCGCAGTTGTCACATGTTGCGCGTCTGAGCATCAATGTTGTGCCTCCTTATTTTTGGTTTTGGTGAATCTGAATGCAGAACAAAGTTCAGAAATGAGTCCATTTGAAGTCAGTTTGCAGTGGCTTTGTGTTATGGCAACAGCTGTGTGGCAAGCGTCAAACAAGCTCCATGTTGCTGCGTATAGGTGCGCATTCTGGTGAAGCGTGATGAGCTGACCCTAGAGGGTATCAAGCAGTTCTATGTGAATGTGGAGAAGGAGGAATGGAAGTTGGACACATTGTGTGACCTGTATGAAACACTGGCCATCACACAGTCAGTCATCTTTGCTAACACCAGGCGCAAGGTGAGCCTCAGCTGCTTGCTGCTACCTTGATGTCACCGCCAGCAAAGCCAACATCCCAGCCTCTGTACATGTTTACATCTGATTGCTGCTGCATCACTGCTGTAGTGCATTATCTTTTCTGCATGTTTGCCTAACGTCCTGGCAGGTCACATGGTTCTGCGTCACTCTCTGGATGTGTTCTTTGACACACTGTTGATTGGCAGAAGCTGCCAGCATAGTTTCTGTAAACTTGTCTGTTGCGCTTTTTTTGCCTTGAAGATATGGTATGCAATTTGCTGATGCAAATCTTGTTTTCCAGGTGGACTGGTTGACAGACAAGATGAGGGAGCGCGACCACACTGTCTCAGCTACTCACGGAGACATGGACCAGAACACACGTGATGTCATCATGCGTGAATTCAGATCTGGCTCCTCCAGGGTGCTGATCACCACTGACCTGCTGGCACGTGGCATTGATGTGCAGCAGGTGTCTCTGGTCATCAACTATGACCTCCCATCACAGCCAGAGAACTACCTCCACAGGTGCGCAAATTTGCATGCAGTACTTCGCTGCCTAGTAGCTCTTTCTGAGTTGTATGTTGAGATAAGTCTGCGTTGCCCTTGTGCTGCCGTCTGTGTTCAGTCTGCGTTATCCTCTGCTGTCAAAATAGCGAGTATACACTGCTGCTGTGGTGAGTATCTGTGTGGGCATTGTTGCCTGCTCTGCTATTGAAGGCAAGCTGCCTGTCTGGGTGGGTGGAGTGCTGCAGCTTTGTGCTGAGTTCGAGCTTGATCATATTGCACTGCAGGATTGGACGGTCAGGCCGTTTTGGGCGCAAGGGAGTTGCTATCAACTTTGTCATCAAGGATGATGAGAGGTTGCTGCAGGACATCCAGCGATTCTACAACACTGTCATTGAGGAGCTTCCAAACAATGTCGCTGATCTCATCTAGGCTGACAATTTCTGAATTGCTTCTGCCTGCTCTCCTTTTGCTTTCAGCAGCCTGATCATGCTCTATTGCTGCAGCAGCATAAACATGGTGTGCCAATTTTGCTGCTATTGCTCTCGTACCTTCCTCGAGTATATTGCCCTTGCCAGACCTTGTTGCCTAAAGTTGTCCGCCCTCCTGAAGTTGTGGCTGCAGCTTTGTTTGTCTAGTGCCAGCCCTAGTCAACTTGTCAGTTTAGGAATGAACAGTATGCACAACACTAAGCTCTGTGCCTTTGACTGGACACTTGTAGTAGACTGTAAGCTTTCTCAGTACCTGCCTTTTCAACAGTACATGACGCGTATGTGGCATGTGAAAGTGACATGTCGATTTCGAATCGCCATCTCAATGGTTCCGGAGCAGAGTCAAAATGCAATAAACATGTTGACAATCTTGCGATCGTTCAAAGCTGTGTCGGCAGAAATGCTCCCTACAGCAGCATCTTTCCACAACCCGCCTCATGATCAGGCTTTCTGCACGTTGCATCGGCTGAGCCCACTCTTCAACCGTCCAGCACAGCTTTCGTCGCCAGGGGTGTACCTCGGAATACAAGGCTTGCAAGCAAAGTGCTCACATGCTCGCACATCCCCTTACCTGAAGTACAGAAGGAGCTGTGCTCACCGTGTCGCAGCTATGTCAGCAGCACACGCGCACGTCGAACCGTCCACCCAAAGTGTCGAAGTAGCGATTATAACCACAGTGGGCTGCCAGTTCTGCAAGCGAGCTAAAGAAACCCTGAAGCAGGCAGGACTGGAGTACAGAGAGATTGAAGCCAGCAATCAGCCAGAGCTACTCAACAAGATCAAGGAAACAACTGGCCGAAGAACTGTACCTCAGGTATCTCAATGTCCACAATACTGATCAGCTGGCCCCAGTCAGTGCAGTATTCAGTCTTTGCAGCTGAGACCTCAATTCCTCACACAGGTCTTTGTGGGAGGGAGTTGCATTGGTGGCTCAGATGATCTGTCCCGGATGGTCACAAACAATCAGCTGTCCAAGCTGTTGCATGAAGCCCAGGGCAAGCCAGCTCTTCCAAAAGACCTGCAAGATGCTATAGACACAGCTTCAAAAACCAATGAGGCCAGCACTGATGCAGCCTTCATTCCACCAGGCATCAGCAGACACGAATACAATCGCTCACAAGAGCTGGCTGCAAGCATGGAATTATCCCACCATGACATTCGATGGTAACCCCTTAATGGTCTATCTGTTGACACTCTGTGACTTGCTTATGAATTGCAGTCTGTCAAAGCACAATACAATACAGTACAATACAATACAATAAAAGCTCACCACTGCATGCCAAAAGAGCACTGTTTGATGTCTAGTTGTGACTGTTGCACTCACTGGGCAGAACTGTATTGCAGGGCTAATCCAGATCTGCGAACCTTCACTGCAGCTGAAGCCTTACGATGGCTGATGCAGCACAAAGGCATGCAGCAGCAAGAGGCAAAGCAGACGCTTGCTTTGCTGCAGCAAACACATCAGATCAGCGTTGTTGACAAAGATCTGGATCTGAGCAATGAACTCAGTGAAGCAGAGCTGTCAACTACACATTTGCAACTTGTCAACGCTGCACCTGTGCCACAGTTTGGTCAGCCCCTGAACAAGCACTATACCTGGTAACTTCCACGCAACTCACCTGATGTGGCTACATCAAGCATGTCTGCTAGCCCTTAGCAACTGCTGCTTTCAGTGCAGATGCACAGCAAAGCTGCAAACAGCAATCGCCAGCTGCTGCACTGCTGCCTGTCTCTTTCTGTGTCAATGCATGCAGTAGTGATGTGCACCAAGGAACCCTAGCCTAGTTGCTTCTACGCTGTATGCTAGCAAGCCTGGTTTTAACACTTGGTCTTCTGCTGTGACATGCAGCAGCATCGCTGATCAGCTTGGCTGTCTATGTACACCCTGCAATGAGTATTCATGCGTATCATGGGCGTCTGTCCACTGTGTCACCTGTCTGAGGCTCCTCTCATTGGCTCATCTGTTCTGCTGGTCTTGTTTTGTGATTGTGAAGCTTGCATGTTTAGGAGTTTTCCTTTCCCTTTGGGCTATGGCCTATGGTCATAGCTCCGGGCTGCCGCCTTAGGAGGCTCCCGTTATGATCGCTGAAAAGCTTAAAGTTTTCTTGTCTTTTCTTTCTGAAGCTTGCGTGGCTTGTCTGCACAGGTTTGGGTCAGCCAGGAGTCCATCACAGGTGTCTGAGAGCTTACGTCAAATCATCCTGCGCCTGTATGACAAGCACTTAGCTTCTGATGGCAAAGCGCTGAACTACAAAGCTCTCAAACAGGATCCTGTCTTCAAGACGTACGTCAACTCCACAGCAGAGCTTCAAAAGGTTGATGTGGTGTCACTCAATCGCGAGGAGCGCATGGCCTTCTTCATCAACATTTACAATGCTGTTGTGGTACATGCATTAGCTGTGTTTGGGCCGGCGTCGAATCTCAAACAGAGGTCAGGGTCACATGTCACAGTTCCCCCAACAATGCTCATCTTTGCATTGTGTATGTATCAAGCTTTTGTTCGTGTACTGCATGCTGCTGCAGAGGCATTCCATGCGATGCTCTGGCATAAGCACGCACATGACAATGAATGCAACACTGTGAAACGGGAGGAAGCAAGCTTGTAAAGCATGATGGTGTGCAATCACATAGAGGTCCTCTCTCCAGGTTGACCTTCTTCAATGCCATCAAGTACAACATTGGCGGTCAAGAGTACTCAGCCAATGACATGGAGCATGGGGTGCTGAGAGGTAATCGACCCACCCCAGCCTCCCCCTGGGTCCTGCTGGGGGTACCCCAATGGAGCTCTGGCTACTTCAAGCCCTCAGACCCCAAAGCAGCGCATGTGAGAATTCACATCTCCCTGTTTGGGTGTGCAGGTTCAGTCCAGGGGTTGGTGAATGGTGAGGCTGCAGACAGCTAGCCTGGCTATTGTCATCCTCTCACCACCATCCATCACTTGCGCTTCATGCCATCACTATGTCTGAAGCAGCTACAATTGACAGCATTCCAGCCAGAAAATCGGTCGCAGCAAGTCAGGGTGCATGCTTTGGTACAGTGCCAGCTGCAAATCATGCCTTGGGCACTGATTGCACATTCCCAGCATGTCATGTCAAGTCTGAATGTACGGAGGAGGTATGACTGAAGGCAGGGCTTGGTGTTTGGTGCAGGTGGTGAGCCCAATGGACCCTCGCATCCACTTTGCGCTGGTGTGTGGGGCCAAGAGTTGCCCCCCCATCAAGGTGTATACACCCACCAGCCTGCAGGAGGGCCTAGACTCGGCCACCATGGCCTTCTGTGAAGGTCAGCAACACCAGCTGGAATCCCCACCTGTTGGCTTTGTACAGCACAAAGCAGTTGCTGCATTGATTGCACTCTCTTGCTTATTGCGCCAGCTGTGGAGTTAGAGTTTTGCGTGTCTTCTGGTGCATGAAGGCCATAGGTATACCATGACCAATTCATGAGATGTCTTTCAGCCAGTGAATATACAGTGTTGCTGTTTTGCAACCTTATCTGGCCACCCACATGTGGTGAGATACAGCCTGTTGATGGCCATGTTGGGTTCACGGAGGCCATTCCTGCCAATCCTGTCAGGTAAAGTGCACTGCTTTTCAGCTGCTGCTCACCTTTTGTTTCATTTTATACCTTATGGTCACAGTTACAGGGGTGTTTAGCCAGTTGTGAATCATCAGACATCCTGGCTGGAAAGCACAGGTGTATACCAAACAGACATTCTATGACTCAGCCAGTCATGTCTCTGACAATGCTGCTGCATCATCGTTGCAATTTGTAGACCCAACTGTCGCATGACTAATGTCTCTACTGTCTCATGTCATTCATTCTTTCATTATTCATTAGAATTTAAGGTCTTGGGGGCCAACCATGATCATTGGACCAGTAGTCTAAACATGTCAAACCAAACATGCAACTGTGGATGTGGATGCAGGTGAGGTCATCATCCACAAGGAGGAGCACACTGCTGAGGTCTCCAAGATCTTCAAGTGGTACAAGCAGGACTTTGGTCCTCAAGAGCACCTGTTTCCATGGCTGGTGCAATATCTGTCTGGCTCAAGCAAAGCTGACCTGCAAGATCTTCTGGACAGCGTAGGAGCAAAGGGCATCCATGTCAAGTACCGGCACTATGATTGGGCTCTGAACTCGCAGGAGTAAACAGCTTTGTTGGGTCAAAAAGCTGCTGCATTTATCTTGTACTATGTACATCACACTAACTGGTTCCTGAGCTTTTGTACAATTAGTCCATGTACAGCATATCTTCATTTGCTCTGTGCGCCTTGCCAGACCATGTGCATCTTTACTTGTGAAACACGCATTGTTGAATGTCACTGGTAGTGTACTTCAACTTCTGGACCTGTAAAATCTATTGCGGTTTTCTTTGCTGAGACATGTGATGACTGTCACAGTTCAAGTTTGCCGCGAATATGTGCAAGCCTCAAGAATCTCCAGACCATACGCGCACAAAGTACAATAAGCAGAACGGCAAATGGTTCATCAGACATGCATGTCAGATGTTGAAAGCAGATCAGGACTGATCAGCAATTGTGGCTGCTCAACAGCATGCAATGCATAGTCACGTTTCTTGCATAAACTTTATTTACACATACTTCAACACTTGAGCCCCTCTTTTCAGAGGTGTACACAGTGCTGCAATTCTCACACTTCAAATGTTAACTCTCATCAAAACACACTCAACCTCACACAGGCTCATATGGATGGAGCTGCAGCACCGCCAACAAAGTTGCCCTGGATATTGTTACCCACATCGTTATTGCCAGCATTGCTGTTGCCATAGTCGTTCCCAGCATTGTTGTTCCCAGCATTCCATGTGCCTGCATGCACAGACAGATTGCATAAACAAGAATTTGGACCAATTTACATGAATGTGCTAGCATGCTAGAAATGGCCACATATGCAAGCAGCATGCCTGCAATCAGCCAACAAATCCAAATACATCAAAGCACCGGCTTCAGCAAAGAGACGCACCATTGTTGGCATTGCCAGAATTGCCAGTACCGCTGTTCTGATTGCCAGCGTTCAGCTCTCCACTGTTGTATGTGCCTGCAGAAATGAATAAATTGCTGCCAGTCTGGCCGAGCATCCAGAAGGCACAATCTTTGCTGTTTGTGAGCAAGCACATTTTCACCTTGGTTGTAATTGCCAGCATTCACATTGCCTTGATTGAAGTTGCCAGTGTTGTTGTTTCCCTGGTTATACGTCCCCAGGTTTCCAGTACCATTGTTGTACAGACCTGCACATGTAGCATACTATGCTAAGCATAGTGCAAATCAAAGTTTCATGAGCTGCATGCCATGCATTGAACTCAGGATTATCTGCATTGACATACTCCATACATCTTGGCAAAATAGCTGCAGCAAGTCAGGTCGTACCACTCACCATTGTTGTAATCACCAGAGTTGTTGACTCCTTGATTGTAGTTGCCCTGCATGCCATCAGGCCTTTGGCGCTGTTGTTCAGTCAACAAAAGCAAGGACACGGTGCTGTAAACTTTGCTTCAAGAACATACAGCAGACCGCCAAGGTGCACAGATTGCTTACCAAGTTGCCAGTGCCATTGTTGTAGCTGCCGTTGTTGTAGCTGCCCATGTTGTCATCACCTGCAAGCAACTCACCAGTCTTTCCCTTGCTGTATCTGCCCAAGATATGGTATGTCGAGACATTCATCCTTTCAGGCACAGCAAGGGCAGCAAGTCTCACCAAAGTTGTGGTCACCCACATTGTTGTTCCCCACATTGTAGCAACCCTGGTTCCCATAGCCATCATTGTAGCAGAAGGCAGACCCGTTGATTTGGTAGACAGAAGCTGTGCCAGAGGGAGTGTATGCCACAGTCTGTGGAAAGCACACTAGTCAGCTGCTTATTGCCGCATTCAGTTGGACTAAGCCCTCTCATGTGCAACAACCAGCCAGACAGCATGACACCAGCTTGTCTGATGTGTGTCAGTATGCAAGGTGTCCCAGCTTTGCTCTGGCCGAAACAGTATGCAACTGCAGCTGGAGTGATGATTAGGGAGCTTTACGGTGTTTGACTAGTTGTGCCATGGGTTGGATCCACTGATTCAGTGACTGAATGCATTGGAGAACCAATGCAGCACAGCTTTGAAGAGGAACAGATCTCTAGAAGCAGCGTCCTACCTCTACAGAGGGCGCTGGAGCCGCAGCTTCTGTCCGAGTGGCATCAATCTGTGACCCTGACTCAGCTGCACAGACTCACAGACAGTCATCAGCCTTTAGTCACCACGAGGGTCACCCCCCATTCAGCCTTGATGGAATTGCCTTTGTGCTAGCAAGAACTGTGGTGAGTGACCAAGCTTGAAGGCAGGCTGCTTTACCTGACATGTCCCCTGTTGTATAAGCAGCGCTTTCTGAGCTCTCTTGGTCCTCATCTGACTCGCAAGTCTGGCACTGGATGCTGTCAAACCCCAGGCAGTTCTCACCATTGCAGATCTTGAAGTCTGAGACGGCGTATGTCTCTTGTAGGTACGTTGAGCTGACTTGAAAGGATCCAGCCTTGGAGTAGTCGTTGTCCCTGAGCAGCATGATTGACTCAAGCCAAGGAGCTTATAGGGGATCACAGCTGTCTAGAAGATGTGTTGCAGCTGTCACTAGACCTGTGCACAGGCTGTGAGTTGCAGATATACGCTTTACATTTGCTTTAGCTGCGTGATTGCCAGTCCTGGCCTATACAAATCCAGAGGATGACACAAACACACTAGCAACTCGCCTTTTACTTCAGCTCTGCTACAACTGCTACAATGACCAACAACTCATCTATGACGTGGTCAGTCTTACACAGCTGCTCAAACAACCAGAGTGTGTTGTTCTTACCTGCAGAACTGGTCTGCAGCAGGTTTGCCACCACCACACAGAAGCTGTGTGCGCACCTCTCCACTTGCTGTGCCATTCACTTGCCAGCTGAAGCAGCTGTCCACTCTACCCAGGAATGTAGCACTGCCTTTGGTGATCTGTATTCTGCCGCAACACAGGCACGTGAGAGATCAGGGTAAAGCATACATGTGCATGAGCGATCTTGTACAGAGGTGGATGGTGGTGATTGCTGTACAGCTATGGTGCTTACTCAGGAAATGTGAAATTGTCTGTGTCTGACGGGGCTGTCGACAAAACACAGGTCCCGTCTACTACAGGGACCGTAGATGCGGCACCTGCAATTCACAGGATACTGCTGAATCACAGCGGAGTATGTGCACTGATGCGAGTCATGCAACTGGCAGCTGCAGTCTTTACTGGTTAGTAATCTTCTGCTATGTGCTTTTCCAGCGCTAAGACAGAAGATGATGGCGACGGTAACGACGGAAGAAGCCATGTGAAGGAATGTCGTCTTGTATCTGCAGCAACATTGAAGCTGAGCAAGACTTCGTCACTGCACGCAGCTGCAGCATCCGTCTCTCACGAGCCTTCGTCAGGCGCCGAAATCTGAGTTTGCATCACGACATTTGACAGCAACAAGCTGAGCAAGACGTTAAAGTACAATGCAAAACATCCAGACAGTCCATTGGCCTGCATCACATGCGGCAGACATGGGTGCTGAAAGTTGTGATGCATATGCATGCCTCACCGAGCGCCCCGTCAAATGCAATTGACCGAGTATCGAACAGCTATTGGTTTACAATTTGCAAGGAGCGATCAACTTTACAATGCTCGTGCGTTTCAAGTTGCTTGCAAGGGCGCCACTGGCAGTTTTGTGATTGCAGCAGACGCGATAAGCTTGGCGTCAGCTGCAATGCCCTTTTGAACCCGTCCCCAGCACGCCTTTCGTTCTTTCGCCGGGACGCACATGAGCGTAGCGCAGCTGCTTCTCACTTGCCATTCTGGCGCATACGCACACCACGCTCAAGGCATGGTCACACAGCAGGGTGATGAATGGTCTGTCATGACTAGCATCTGGAAACAGCCTGCTCTTGCACAACATCGTTCTGCTAGTTGATTGTTCTGATTCAAGAATATCATTGCTGCCTAATTCTACTGCAGGATAGCTAAAGCAGTAAATCAGTGCTGCCCACAGCAGCCTTGGACACAGTTTAATGGTGCTTTTCCATCATAGGTTTGAACTCCAGTTTCAAGCTAAATTTTGGATGCAGTTGTATTGAAAGCTTAGCCTTGAGGTATTGCAGGGTCATTCTTTGCTGCATACCTTGCATACAGTAAATGTCAAGAACTGAGTCAGATTGCAAATGATGGAAAAGTTTTGCTCACTCACTTGAGCTGGACAGATCATTGGTAGGCTGAAGGCATTGCTCATGTCATGGGCATGCAACGTCAAGATGTACTGTGTGAGGCCACGGCAAGTGCAGTGATCCAGCTGTGGCCACATTGTTCTGGTGGGTGTGAAGCAGACACGTGTGTGACTGCAGTAGCCATGTGATATGCCCCGGTCTCATGAAGCATCTGCCTTGCCATGTCACATTGCTGCTGTGCAGCATGCCGCCTCTGCATATCCTATAAACTGGTGCAGTGCTCCGTCCCTGCTCAGCAAAGGTGTTTGAAGCTGTCACCATGATGCCCAAGCCTATTTATCTGCCAGAGATAATAGCCCGCCTGTCGGGGTTGCTCCTCAGGCTCCACCGATGTGGGGTACCCACAGCTGCAGGTCTGACAGGTGCTCTACCCCCCCTGGTTGTCTTCCAATATGGCTGCCACACTTCATCACAGAAGGGTAGGAACATGGCTTGAGACCCATCCAGCTTCTTGTAAGGGCCAGATCTGCAGATGACAAAGAGCCTACTCACTTGCACAGGTGTACCAAAGACTAGCATATGCGCATCTGCAACTACATTTTGCCAAAAATAGGGTTTAGGCTGACTTGCAGCGCATCATCCGCTATATACATGATGCTTTTAGCTGTGAGTGTGCTCAGCTTGATCGTGCCATCCTCAGACAGCTTTGTCTACACACCTTCAGAAAGGCTTTGCCATTGACCAGCGCATAGGGAACTGGGCCATAGTGACGCGAGTCAGTGGAGTTCAGGGTGTTATCGCCTTGAAGCCAAACATGCCCTGCTGGTACCTGTATGCATAGTTGCACTTTGTATGCATGGCAGAGCTGTGGCAGGCAGCGCTTTACGTTCAACATACAGGCATGGGCAAAAGCTGTTTGTAAGCTTGGTTGCATGCAGCCCCTGGTGCATTGAACTGATATTACCTTGACTGTTCTTGCTGGACCATTTGTGCTTGACCAGGGAACTTTGATGGTGTCACCCTCAAGACCGAGTACGCGCTTGCATACAATGTGTCTGGGATTCTGCACACTATACGCCGTGACCACGTCTCCTACAGTCAGCAAAGTCTTCAAAAGCTTAATTTGCAAATCTTTGTGTCATTGCCTGCATGCAGCTCAGGAGGATGACATATACTTACCAACTTTGATGATTTTGGCAAAAACTGAAAAGTGCTCAAGCAAAATAAGGTCGCCTTTGATGTTGAAGAACGGCAGCGAAAATGGCAGCAGTGGGGTGTCTCCCCTGCTGTTGAGTGTTGGAAACATACTCGGTCCCGTGCACTGCAGGGCACAGCGTGTGCACGTTAAACGTTGCATGCCGGACGATTCTTTTACTCCCAAGCGTTTCTCTGCTGAACAGTCTCAATAGTAGTCCCAAGCATTTTCGGCTCAAATATTACCGCTGTCAGCGCCATGACGTACGTCCGGAAACAATACACCGCCGAGCCGTACTTAACGAAGGTGAACGCCATCTGTTGAACTTCTTTGGTAAAGGCCAATCGACGAAGGTGTGCGAAGTGCGCCGCGGCTTGAGACCCCATATTGACGGAGTTTGCTAGAGTAGAGGGTGCCCTTGCCGACGGGTAGACCACCAATGTCAGCTTTTCACGCAATAGGCGCTGATCTTCTTCTCATTGTCATTTGCATTGTACACTGATTCTCCACGACCTTCCTGAGTAAACCACCCGTGCACAGGCGTATGGCCCTCCTGCCAATCCTGAGATCATGCAGCGTACAAGTGCCGTGAACGTAGGGCAGCTCAGCACTGTCTATATGCCGCTGTACGTCAAGTCTGATCAGCTGTGTTGACCACCTACTGACAGCGGAGCTCCTGGGAATCAGTGCACACAGGTAAACGATAGATGCCATTCAGCCGGTACTTTGGGGATATTGCTCCCGCTGGCCAGAGTTTCTGTCCGTTGCCTGTGCAAGTATGCTGCATGCAAATGGTTTGATACACTACCTTACTGACATGCGCACCCTCAGAATGACATCCAAAGGACCATTTGTTTATGTTACATGCGATCGTGTATGTCTGCTGTAGGGCACGGCCCAGATCAGCAGCCTGCACAAGTGCTCACATCAGCTTCAGCTCCAAAGTAAACATAGGCCCAGGCAGCAGGCAGCAGGTGCTCAGCACGTGCTGCTGCACTGCTGCAAAATTTAAGCTACCGCTTAACTGGAAGCGCTTTAAAGGTCTGCAAACAGGGTGTCAGTGTTGTTGGACAAGCAGAAGCATACGTCAAAACTTTCCGCTTGTGCCTTGGCGACAATTACACGTGCCACAAGCCCCAGGTGCAGGTTGGCGGCGGTGCATGACAGCCATACAGGGCAGCTCTGCAAGCACAGACGTCCCTCTACCTGCCGACAAGCTCAGCCCTAGCTTGCCATTGGATGTGGATCAGAAGCCTGTGGTGTTGGTAAACTGTGGTAGCTTCAACCCGCCAACCATAATGCATCTCCGTATGTTTGATGTGGCAGCGCAGGTTCTCAGAAAGGTAATGTACAATCAGGTGGTGTTCTTGGACTCACGAAAGCATGCTCAGCCTGTACAATAAGTTAGCCAGTTGCTCTGCCAAGACATATGTTCATCGCCATCTGCTCTGGCAAAGGACATGATCATTGCCATGCTTTGTGTTGTGGGAGATGTAGTTTCCCTATACATTCATGCAAACATATTGTTGTGCTGACCACCTGTTTGACTTATGCAGGCAGGCCATGCTGTCCTAGGTGGGTATGCATCTCCAGTCAACGATGCCTACCACAAGCCTGGTCTACTTCCCTCCCAGCATCGTATTGCCATGTGCCAGCTGGCAGCCGCTGAATCAGATCTAGTCATGGTGGACACATGGGAAGCGGCGCAAGCACAAGCTCAGCGCAGCCTCATTGTTCTGCAGCATGTACAACACGCCGTGCGGGCACACTATGCTGATGTCAGCAGGTCACAGCAGCAGATGCCCACAGCAGGGAGCACAACCCAGCATCCACAAAGTTCAGCAAGCCAGCAAATTAGCAGGCAGGTACGGTTCCACTGCTGTTTTCAGGAGCTCAGCAGTGTGATGGCAATGGTGCAGTTGACTATCACTTTCTACGAAGGCTCCTGTGCTGACGCATGAAACAGTCCTCTTGTTGCAAAAGTAACATGATCTCTGAAGTGAAGCCCTCGACCATGTGCCGTGCGCAAAGATTGCTGGGACTTTCTCTGAAGGCCTTTCACAGGAACGCCAATTAACAGACAAAATTGTGCAATTGCATAAAAGCATGCTGACTGTCATAGGTGACATCAGTACTGGTCTGTGGAGCAGATGTTCTGGAGTCATTTGTCATGCCAGGGGTTTGGGTTGAAGAGCAAGTCAGACAGATTCTGAATGACCATGGGGTTGTTTGCATCACCAGGTAGAATGACAACTGTGGCATGACTGAAAAGCAATGTGTGTGCATACTCAGTGCATTGTCTCCAAGTACACCAGGACTGAGACACTAGAGTCAAGCAGCATTTGCAGAAAATATCAGGTAACAGTTGTGTAGTGAAACTGTACATTGCTGCACCTGGTATGCATAAACCCTAAAGGAAAGTGATGTTAGGTTATATATGTGCTATATCCGGCACACACATGGTCAGCAGTAGCATGTGCACTACACTTATCGCATTGCTGCTTTTGCTCATGACAATTATCACACCAGCTAATTCACAATCAGCACCTTGACGTTGATTTATGATCATATAGGAACAGCGCAAAGCTTCATCAGCTATTGCAAGAGCGAGGCAATCTTCTACATGAGCACAGGCACAACATACATGTTGCAGAAGACCCAGCTACAGCAGGCATTAGCTCAACCATCATCAGACAGGAAATTGGACAGGTGAAGCAACACCACTGACGCTGTGCTTGTATGCTCAGCATCCTGTGTTATTACCCAACAGAATAGGCAAAGCAACACACAGCTTCTTGAAGGTCATATCAGCACATCTGGTCGTGGCTGCCATGTATGTTGAGGATTTGGCATCTGTTGTGGCTTCTGACAGTTCAATTTTCTGAACTAGTGAGTTGGTATGCAGGGCAACACAGTCAAGTTTCTGACTACAAATGGTGTCATAGGCTATATTCACAAACATGCACTATACACCCGACAGTGACAAATGGCCCTGCTCATTACAGGTAGAGCATCAAAGTGCAAATGTGCTCAATGTCAGCCTTCTTATGCAAAAGCTGCATGCTTCAACATATGTCCCTCATGGTTACATGGTATACACCCTTTCAGCTGCAGAGCTATACATTCATTGTAACCATGATGCCGTTTGTGCTGCATTGTTCAATTCTCCATTACTTAAGCAGCTGCAAGCTAGACTGCAGAACAAGATCAACTCATGCTCAGGTGTCATAGTCAGCACTTGCCTGAGCTGTGAGTGAACAGAGTAACATGCTGGTGCATCAGTGACATTGTGCACATGTATTTAATCCTGAGAAACATGCACTAAATTGCATGTGATGCACTGCAACCATTTGGAGTAATGTCTGTATCTGACTGAGCTGCTACTAAGATGCAGCTGGCGGCTGTCGGCTTGGGCTATAAGAACCTAGGCAAACAAAGGTGCCTCAGGAAGAGGCAAATGCAACCCTAAGTGCTGAAACTTGCTTTCATGCCTAGACGGCTGTGCACAGCCAGCTTGTATGTGACAGTGCTGTTGTTACCCTGTGACCATTTCCAAGGAAGCTACTATGGTGTTGCAAAAGATTGATATACCCTAAATCAAACTGATGACCTGACTTGTGAAACCCCGTATTGGCTTTGTTTTTCATCTATCTACATGTCTAATCCATGCTGGACTTTGTAACTTCACTTAAGCCTTGCTGATGTTCATGCCCTGCAGACAGCAACATCATCTGATGCAGCAGTCAAGCACAGGCCATGACGCAGACCAAGAACCCAGAGGCAACCTTGCTTACCTTATTCCAGTCTTGTACTGACAGTACCCACCTCATTTGGTTCAGCTGCACGGCCTCGTTTGACAAATGGCAGGCAAAGAGCAGGTAGTTCCTAGGGTTGATAGCCCAGGCAAAACGCATGAACAGTAAGCTGTATATACACATGACTGCAGAGCATGACACACAATCAGCCGCAGGGTTTGCATATTGCACACAATCTGCTGCCAGCAAATAAGATTGGGTCTATCTTGCAGACATACCTCCTGTCATGTTTGGCGATACTAATTCAGCAGGCTTTCGGGTGTCTGACAACCCCTACAACAACCATTGCATCCCGTGTTAGCATCGGAGTGTAGAGCATACACTGATGTTCGTTGAGCTAAATTCTGGCGCTTTGATGTGCTGAGCTCATGACGTCAATCACTTACCGCAATCACAAAGCCCCAGTTTGCAATGGGCCCCCAGAAATGTGTCGTCCGTACACCTGTTGGCGAGTTCCAGATTGCCTGGGCTCGGCTAGCTAGGCTACTGGCTTGCTTTGTAGCGCACATGTCTGCCGTGACCGCCAAACAACCCGGGTCAGGTGCAACGATCTGGCTTGGTATTCGCGATTGCCCTATGATATGATGCACGCGCAAGCAGCCGGTACTTCAAGTCTCTGCCGATGGCCGGTCCAAACGCGACGACCGAAGCAGTGAGCTTATGGCGCTTCGGCCGAACTGCAAGCAGTTAGCGACCTGCAGCAGAGCAGGGCGCTATGACACATCCGGATCCGCCCTTGCAGTTTCCCTCAAGACTGCGCAACATGCTGTGTAGGTGCTGTCTACATTTGCGGCTTGGTCTGCATCCATCCGAGCATAAGCAACACTAGCGTTGCGCAACACAGGTCAGCTCAAGCTTGTCTGCGACTCTTTATGGCGCAAAAGTCCCTGTTCAAGAACAAAAAGAATCCGTCGCAAAAAGCAGTTGCGGTCAACAGGCACGGCAAGGTCGCTAAAACTAAAAAGGGTACGCCATCTTCTACCGTTATCTCTCTGCATTGTGATGCTGATGCGCGACAGCAGGAGCGCCACTCACTAATTTGTCATAATTGCAGGCAACTTGACAGCGCCTCCGAAGAAAGCAAGCTTGCTGAAAGCCTACACTGACAACAAGGTACACATCACAGGCAGGATCTGCATTTTGATTTGATTGAGGGCTAGCTGCTCTATCCAGTACCCTTGTGCCTGTGCAGGCCCTAACAACTGCTATCAACAAGAGGAACGAGAAAGCAGCTGTGGGACAAGCTGCACATGCAGGAGGCAGGCTCAAAACTGTAAGCGTACCCTCTGTCAATCACAAGCCAGTGCCGTCCCAAGATGCTGCTGTCCCATCTGTTCCACCTAGCCTGCTGAAACCTGTTCTCCTTCCTTGCAGATGCAGCCCCCAGTGAACGGAACAGCAGATCAAAAGCAAAGGTCAAAGGCTGCTGCAACAAACAAATAGCAAGTGCGAGCTCAGCTTTGCTCAGACAGCCAAGGCTGCTGAACTACCCCTAAGAATGTATTATGTGAGATAAAATCTGCCACAGGCAGCAACAGCCATTGCTTAAGGACTTTTTGGGTGAGGAGCGGATGCCCCCCCCCCCCGGGGGCGTTCTTTCCCCCTCTCCTCTTTGACATACTGCTCTGCTCCCTTGGCTTGGATAGTCAGGGAAAGCAAAAGCATACTGGGGGAGTGTCTTTGCTCGTCCCTCTCAGAGACCCTTCAGAGTCTGATTCAGCTGAATTGCAAGGTTATGGCATAGGATTCTACTGCTGTCTAGTTGCAATTCTCCTGCTGCAGCTGTGCATTTGATATTTCCCTTTTTGGCCAGCACCAAAGACATGTGGTTTGAGCAGCAGCATAGATGTGTGCCTCTCGCTGTAGCTGTCATGCTTACATGCTGCACACCTGGCCCATCAGAGTCGTGTATACTCAGGGCTAAAGTACACCGGTGCCTCCCAAATCGAGAGTTCTGCCGATGCAAGCCTTAAGCTTGCAAAGGCAAGAGTGGTCATAGTCTCTATGGAGCTAGCTATGTGAAGTGACCTATCATTTGCAACTGAACACTGAGTCATGTTGTAGTGTGGCCCGTATACGGGTGATGAGCCTGCTTACAAAGCTAGCTGCGCCCTTCAACCTACCCCTTTACAAGTCTTGGCATCATGGAGGTAGCAGAATGCATGGCTGGCTTACTTGTCATGCTTGCTCGTCATGGCAAGTTGCACCCGACTGCCCCCCAAGGTGTTGCTCTTCCAGTAAAGCACCAAGAAGATGCATTCCAATGCCAGCAATGTAGATGGGAATTCTACATTTTGCGGGAATCTGCACCAACGGCGTGGGCGTCGGGTCCACGTGTCGACGCATCAGAACGTTGGTCGCTATAGTCGCTCGGACTGCACAAGTAAACTTCCTCGAACACGATCCGAGCGGGCGGACAAAAAATCGGTGCGCCTCGCAAAAACTTTTGCAAAGGTCCTCTGGTGTTACGCAAAGCTCGACAAGACTGTGCGAAGCTGAGGTGCCAGCGGTTCCTGTGATGCAATCGCGCTGCTCGAGCAGCCTGTGCTAATACGGTATATTCTCCAGATCTCCTTGCGCTGCAACACATCCAGAGTGACATACAATGGCAAAGTTTCCCCGCCGAGGAGCCTCCAGCAATGGCCGGACTTACGGGGTGGTTGGCTTATGTCTTGTCCTTGTACTATTCGCCGTGACCAGTCGGTCGGATTGGCTCAAAGCATCTTCCGATCAGACAGTACCGCACGTGGAAGGCAGATCACTTCGCTCTGCAAGCACTGGGTCCTCCTTTTCTCTCTTCAGCTCAACTTCCACCGAGCAGCCCAGCAACGATGCCCAAGGCGACGATGTGCTCGTCATGTATTTGTACGATAACCGGGACCCTGTGTGGATCGAGAACTTCAAGTTCTTCGTCCAGTGGGGGATAGCTCCTAAAGATGGCTGTACCTACATCATCCTGGTCAGTGAAGCCATGTATGCTGTCAAGGTGAGCAGCCAACATCATGGAGGGGAGTCATCATCCATGATTTGCATGCAAAAGTTTTTACGCAAGGCAAGCCGCCGGTTCGAAGCTTTGGCTATATGAAGTGTTTGAAAAATCTTGTGTTATGCAGGAGACGTTGCCAGGCTACGAAACATTGCCTTCCAATGCTGAATTCGCCCAGGCTAATACACAGAACTGTGCATCAGGGCTAGGCATGTTGAGTCAGGCGTTGAACACCACCACAGCAAAGTCACACACATTCAAGCACTACATCTTCATGAACAGCTACGTCCGAGGTCCATTTCTGCCAAACTATCTCATGGTGAGGGGAAATTACTCGTCTCAATGTGCCATGCAGAGATCACCATGTTGAGTGTACTGCAGGTCTGATGCTGTTGAATATCTGCTTCTGTACTGCTGTGCTATATTGCTGTCACAATCACAACACAGTGGATGGTTGCAGCCTTGCTCGGCTGAGACCTTGGCAAGTCCTCTAGTTATTGATGTCTGTAATCGCCACTGTGCAGGGCTCCATGCACTGGTCAAGACTGTTTACCAGAATGCTCAATGCTGAAGTCAAGCTTGTTGGACCAACCATCACTTGCTCCAACCCTGCTACAGTCAATGTCAATGATACTATGCCATATGTTCAGTTCAATGCCCTGGCTACTGATAAGGTATCACTTCACCTCCTGCTGGACCATGATGATAGTCACACTCAAACTGTACTTGTGAAGCATGCTGTCAGTTCTGTCTATGCTTGACATGCCAACTCAACACCCACTTGAGTTATGTTGCAAGATCAGCAGACAAAGCGTCCGCCACAAATTCAAGCTTGCAACAGCGTTGCTCAATGGTCATGCGTTGCCTGATTGCAGATTGGTCTGGACGTCATGCACAAGAACGGTAGTGTGCTGACATGCCACAATGCCCCTTGGGAAGATGAGTACTTTTCCCAGTTAGGAGCGTCGAGAGCACTACTGGCTGCTGGCTACAACTTGGACAGCTTCATGCTGCGCTACAGAGGTGTCGACTGGACTCAGCACAGAAACTGGGGTTGCAATGCCAAGTAAGCTCTTGATAGCTTCTTGCCATGCTTCAAGTGGCATTCATGGCAAGCATGACATTTCAGATCCTGGTGCTCTTTGTCATGTATTCAACAGTGCTATTCAAAAGTGCTCTTTGTTATGTGTTCCCAAATCAGTGGCCTGCAGTATGCCACTACTGTTCAGGGAGCATCAACGGTTTTATGTACAGCTGTGTCAGCCACAAGCAATAACAGCAATAATGCTGAACGCATGCCTGAGCAAACTCTGCACAAGCATATGTATGATCCTACACTGCCAATCAGTAGCCTTGGCAGCATTGAGGGCATTGTTGGCGGTGCAGGTTGAACCCTGTAGGTGAGTTCTTCTACGACGGAACAACCATCAGCCCCTTTGAGGTGGTGTTTGTTGCCATGAACACCCTGGTGGTTGAAAACAACTGGTCCTTTGCTCGGCAGGCATCCATATACCAAGACTGGCTAAAGATGCAGGTGAGCTTGCAGTTCCATGCAGGCATATTGACATCAAGGCATGCTGCTTTGAGTTATGGTGATAGGAATGGGGTCAGCCATGGCTTTTCTCTCTCACTTGTGAGCTAGTGTTGTCTGTTTTTGCAGATGTACAGCATGCTTTGCACATTGTACAGCATGCTCTGCACATTGTTCAGCATGCTGCCCATCACTTCCAAGCTTATCTTTGGCTTTGGCAACATTGCATCAGATGTGATACTTTTTTGCAAAACCATTGGCCGACTCTGACACAAGACAAGTTGTGCACTATGTTTCTTGACCTCTTTCAAATCCGCAGCATCTGCTACATGCTTGTGCACTTTGGTGCCATCTCATTGGTTGTTTAATGCTTCTGTAGGATACAGACTTGTTGGATGTGAATGTGAACAGCTGGACTTCAAACCCCTGGCCTATCAAGCACCAACGGATAGCATACATGCAGTCCAGAGGACCTGGTTGCTTCGACCACCGCTACTATTTGCAGAAGAATCCCGATTTGAAGGTGCTCAAGACTGTGCTTGAGCTTTGGGAGCACTTTGTTATGCTGGGACAGTTCGAGGGCCGGTCCTACAGGTAATTTATATATTGCTGCTCAGCACAATTGCCCTACATTGTTGCACTTACCCAGACACTCTTATACAGATTTCCTTGTACAGGGCTTACATGTGTGCATGAGCTGGAGTCTTTGTGGTCAGGGGTGCACTTCTGACTTTGCCTACAAGTTGCTGCTGTACTTGTGGGTATGGTGTTGCTGTAGTGGGAATGGTGACTGGCCACTACGGGCAGTACGATGCATTCAAGATTTGATTCCAACAGCACACAATTCCAGCTGATGATACCATAATGATGCATGTTGCAGGTGGTCATGTGATGATGACAGGAAGTTGCCATTCTAGAGGGAAGGACGTGGCGTTCAGTTACTGCTTGGCAAGGCTAATGTATGTTTTGACACCGAGGGGCTCTCTGGCTGGAAACAGGCATTAATACGTTTGTGTATGACCCAGCGGCATGGCGTATATGTTGCTTGGCATGAATGCATGAGACTGCTGCTATTTTGTTGATGTCCGTTTTCTGATTGTCAGTACTGTGAGTTTAGTCAGACTGGGGTTGCAGCATGTGTTCAGTTGTGACGTTGAGCAGGAAAGTTGTTCAGGCATTGTTTGGTTGAACACAAGCGAACCAGGTCATGCTGTTGTGATTTGTCTTGTGCGTCGGTCTCAGTGTTTGTTGTACGAACCTCTTAAATGTTCTTACAGTTGCTAGCTAGTCTCTAGGCTTTTCTCTCTCCTTTGGAATGTCTGCAATGACTGTATACACTTACATAAGGCAGCGTGTTGGTCACATATGTGTAGTTACCTATATGTGATTTGGTGTTTCATGTATCAGTCTGCTGTATGTGTGACAGCTGTAATCATATTTGAGATTTAACATGTAATGTACCTGCTGTCACTGTGAATGCGTGGGAAGCAGCCATGGTTGAAGTTACGCAGCGTAACATGTAAGTTTACACATCAACTTCGGAGGTAGATTCCTTCAGTTTTGAACGATAAAATCGCAGCGAGCCAGCGCTACAAGGCTGCTGCAGCCTCGGCTTTGGTCTGCGCAGTATGGCGAGCAGCATGGTCTCCTGTTGCCGACACGATCTTCAGTCAGCACGTAAAGTCCATATCACTTGAGCTTGTGCAACCTCCAGGCTTGTGAAATAGGTGCCGTATGGCCTTGTTATGGCTAGAAGGTGTCACGCCGTGGGTTGCAGCTATTGCAGCTTTTCTGGTTGCAATTTTATGCTACTGTCTGTCGCAGCACCTGCTCGGAGAGGGCGCACACCGGTACCCATCAGTAGGATTGACTCCACTGTGGAAGCACACCCCTTGGACGCAACGTCGCGTCAATTGGTGTCCTCACGCTTTCTTGACATTCAGCCATTGGATTGAGTCTCCTTTGTAGGGATCCTCCACTGCCGCCCAAGGCTCGAACATAGCCGTTCATAGGAACGACATTTGAATACCTGCAAGATGGACCCAGCTCGGGGGCAAAATACCACAAGCAGCTGGGTAACATATACAGGTGCTGTATGCATGACTGTAACTGTATCAGAAGATGTGGGCAGGCTTCATGACAACTCAGTCTGCACATATCAGAAATTTGCACCTGCAATTAGGTCATGGCTGCTTGGCGAAAAGATCATCCATGTCGGGGATGGAGATGCCTGCAAACTTCTCATGACTTGCGAGCACGACTTGGTAGAAGGTGAGCCTCTGTGAAGGGCCTGTCCAGAAACGAATATGCACATCATTTCAGTTGGTCAGCTGCCTTTTGATTGGGACTTTTGCTTGACTTTAACAATAACTAGGAAAATAAAGAAAGATCTGGAGGTGTTGTTTGAGCACACAACTTGGCATCAGCTTGGCAGCAATTGCATGTATCTGTGCCCAGTTACTTGTTCCATAACAAACATCAATGCCAACATTTTGCAGGCCGGATTATGCTCTACTGCACTGTCCATTTGTCCCCACATGATGCAAACACATTCATTTCCCATGTCACAGTCGCTCTGTGAGACTCTTCTCATCCTGATGCAACACATGTGACAGGTGAGTGGCCATACACCATTGCCACTCTGATTGGCAGCAAAGCCTTGAACACTGCTCATGGCAAGCGTCACTTCCAGCTGCGCAAAATCATGGCCCCAGCATTCTTGCCTGAGGCCACCCTGCAGTACATTGCGCGCACAGTCGAGATAGCTGAGCTGCATTGCCAGCAGTGGGCCAAGCTGAAGCAAGTCAGTGGGGAACATGCTGTCAAGGACTTCACCTTCCACGTGAGAGACACACTGTGCTGCTTGTGTGACTGCTTGTGTGACGTGCTGTAGTCTTGCAGTACTTGTAGTCGTGCAGCTTGGCGGCATGAGCGCTGCGCTGTATGCATTGTCCAACATGCTGTGCATGCATGCACGGGCTCCGCAAAACCTGTATGCAGCTTGTTGCAATCACACAACGCCGCCATCTGTATCAGCTTGATGCAGCATCTCCAGAAGCTGCTCACAAATCAGTATGATTGGCAAGAGTACATTATATTTGTTACACTGCTTGGAAGGTACACAGGCCCTGTTCTGCTTGATCAGCGGCATGCAGACTGCCTTTGTGACTCATCTGACGCACAGGTGGCCACAGAGTTAGTCATAGGCTTCCCTACCAGCTTCTTGACCGAGGAGTTGCTGGCCCGCCAAAAACGCCTCTTCCTAACTTGGTTGGCTGGCTTTGTGGCACTGCCCGTCAACCTGCCTGGCTTTGGTAAGCAGATCAAATCATCGCATAAGTAACCACCATTCTCTGTGTAAATCAGTTTATGCCAATTGAACCACCAATGGGTGCACCAATGTGACTGCAGACAGTGGATGGTCTGGATTGCAATTAAGGCAATGATATTGCCATTCTTTCTTTGCCATACCTTGTGCAACCAGGGGTTCTACTTTGCATGGTCTGATGTTGTGAAAGTCATAAGCGTTCAAGGAAATAAGCTCATGGCACATGCAGGCCCTCAAGCCTGAATGCAACCCATTTCAATCTGCACTGCATCCAATCAGCATTGGTGCATGCCACCCTACATAACCCGTACAGCCCCTGTACACCCCCCCCCTTCAGCACCCATGCATAGTCCCTGATGCATGCACTGCTTCCCATACACCCCTAGGTGATCCCCACATCTTCCCTAAAGAAGTTTGCTGCAAGCATCACATCTATTCAGTCTCAGCACGGGTCCCGCACACTTTGCGTCAATGAGAAGCTAATTTGAATGGACTGCAGCTTTTCACAAGGCGCTGCTTGCCAAGAAGGCCCTAATGGAAGAGTTCAAGGAGCACATCCTCAGAATGATGGCTAACTTGGACAGGTCAGCAGCCTGTATCTCCCCACACCACAACAGTCACACCTATGCCAAGCTGCTGCTTGATGAGGCTTCAGAATGCCCCACCATGCATCTCAGTGGCAGCATGCTGTGCTGTGCTGTGCTGTGCTGTGCTGTGCTGTGCTGTGCTGTGCTGTGCTGTGCTGTGCTGTGCTGTGCTGTGCTGTGCTGTGCACTTCTCACCAGTTGTTTTGTCTATCCCCGACCTCATCATGTGAGTCTACATGCTTGACATTGCCAGTTGCACAGCAGCACACACTGATAATTAGCTGAGCAACATTTGCTTGATGGGTAGGCCTTTGGAGGGGCGGCCCAAGGCGTGCATGCAGATGCTGCTGGAAGCCTCTCAAGCAAGTCCTAAGGACCTTCCTCCCGACATGGACTTCTTTCAGGTCTGCATCTCATCTTGAGATGCTGAAATCCCTTAGGCACCTGCAGATTCTCTGGGTTGTTGTGAATGCTGACAATCCTGCAGCACTGTTTGCAGTAAGGGCATGCTGTCAATCGGCTGAGGTGTGCTTGCTGCAGTTGAGGCCGCTGTGCACACTAGCACTGCTACAGATTAGCATAGACATACCTGCCAGCAGCAGCAGAATGTCCTGCAACATGGCTCATACCAATATATTGTGTTGGGGAATGGAATGATTTGCCACGTCTGCAGTATTGAACAACAGTCCAAAGCGGCAGATTTAAAACATGAACTGCAAGTGCGATTGTGTCATGGAGCAAGTTGATAGACCATACAGGAGCAGTGCATGCCTGCGTCAGTGATCATACAAACAACGATCATCCGTGTTTCAGGACCCGCAGGCAAGCATGTACTTAGCGTTGCATTACAGGCTGCATCACCATGCTTCCTATCTACAAGATCCTGACTTGACCATTGCTGCAGGAGAACTGTCTGACCCTGCTGTTTGCTGCACATGACACCACAGCATCCGCGCTCACGATGCTGCTGCGATACCTGAAGGAGCAGCCAGACGTGCTGCAGAAGTTGCGTGCTGAGCAAAGACAGGTAGGCGTCTGTCCACAGCCCTTTGCTTTAAGGCTGTTCAGCTGTGCTGCAGTAGTGCAGCTGTGCTGGCTTCCTTCTCAAGCCTACAGCAACTGTAGCTCTTGCATAAATAGTGCTGTGCCAACAGTTTGCCTCTACAGATGTTGTTGTTCCTAGGCCACAGCATCGTGCAAGCCGAGTATGAGCTTGTTTGACTCTCTGCCATTGTGTATCTGTAACTGTTGCAATACCGTACCTGTGCAGCGATGCTAAAGACAGGCAACATTGTTATGCAGTCTGCCTGACTCCCTGTGGCACAAAAGCAAATGCATTTGCACACAGTCTTGACACCTTAGCGCATGCGTGCTTGATCATGAGCAAGCGAGGATGTAGCCCAGGTGCTAGGCAGCCCTGGTGAGCAGGCCATTGTGAGCTCTGTCATCCTGTTTTGTTCTAACACAAGCCTGAGCTGTTATAGCCGGAGAGTTGCATGTTGAGTAAAAAACGATATTTCTTCCAGACCACCAGTCTTTGCTGCAGGTCATCTGTGAGCGCGGCAGCAAACTGAACATGGACACACTAGCCATCATGCCGTATGCAGATGCCACAATCAAGGAGGCTCTGCGTCTAGGGGCTGTCATCAACATTGTGCCCAAGAGAGCTCTGAAGACGTTTGAGGGGCTACACTATCCCCAAGGTACTGCTTGCTGGTGCAATGATGCCCATGCCACACACACGTGTATACCATGCCACACACATACATACGCCATGACACACACATGCAGATGCCATGCCCAATATGCCGATCAAGACAAAGCCTGCATTGTGAATGGTAACTAAGCAAGCATGCAGGTAAGCTGTCACAGGGACAAGTCTCCAGAAAGCATTCCATGTGCATGCCAGCACTCTGTCATGTGCAGCTGGCCTAGCGCCTGTGTATACTGGTACTACATGAACACTTTTCCAGACACAGACTGTGAAGCATCGGTTGAATGTATCAAGACCTTATACATAAGCACATGCAACAGATCGATATGCAGATGAGTTACCAACACATAGAACTTGTAGTGCCTTCAGTCAAGATGCAGCGACAGTGTTGCTGCCATTACTTGCAAGCGCAACTCAAGCTGAGCTTACCTGATAACAAAGCTGGTTTATAAAGCCACGTCCCACGCTCCCTGCCTATTGTCTATTAGTGGGTCTCAAGCGTTTCCCTTTGCTGGCCTGGGGCCATGCAGGGTGTTAGGATCAAACGATGGCATGTCATGTTTGACGTAAAACTATCAGTCATGGCCCAGATTACCTTAGCTGATGACACGTAAACCATGACTGCTGTTAATCTCCACTCCAAAAGCAACCTTCAAAAGCTGCAGATGGTGCACTGCTTTGTAAGCCTAAGCACTTGCAGATGGTGCATTGCTCTCATTCAGTCAGAGCAGGATGTTCAAAGCAGAGCTGGAAGCAGCCAGGAAGGTGGCACCACTGAAGTTGTTTGCATATGCATGGCTCACAGCAGATGCGCTCGCAGGGTTACAGGCTGCAACTGGAGTTGTGGAAGGTTTTGCTGGAAGATTCCCGATGGATGGGCATGGAGGGCCCCATGGCACCATCGCAATTCAACCCTGCCAGGTCTCCACCCACCCCCCCCCCCCTGCCCCCCCTCTTCTGTACAAATCATGACCCACTTTACCCCTCCCCCCGGGGCTGCCCTACCCTTGGCCCTTGCCTTATACACGCCTGTCCATGTTGTGCACTAACCATCTTCAAGTCTGCCAAATGTGTATCTGTGCTAGTTCTCCATGTGAGCATCCTTTTGGTCAGTGTAGGGTTGGTGCAGTGCCCTAAACATCACTGTAGGGTCGGTGCAGTGCCCTAAATTTCACTGCTGCATCTTCTCTAATGTTGCAAAGGCCTTGTCCCCTTGAGGGAGCTTCCGCCCAGGTCCGCCCTGTGTTTCATACTCAAGCTTGGCATGTGTTGCACAAGTCTTAAATGACCCAGCAAGACAGTCAATTGAGTAGCACACAGTTTACATCAGTGCCAGGTGACTCAAAAGTGTCAGCCGTAAGTGTTGCAGGTGGTTGAATAAGGAGGGGCGGTCTTCCCAAATGGGCTCCTGGGTGCCCTTCAGCGCTGGGCCTCGCATGTGCATTGGCTACAGCTTTGCCCTTCAGGAGATCAAGGTGAAACCTTTTTTCCCCCCCTTTTTCTTCATTTTTCCAATTTATATCTCACAATCTGGGGTGTGGTGAGACTGACCTGTGCTGAGACCTGCTCCTACCTGTCTGCTTGCTTGCTGCATCACCTTCCACCTGCCTCACAAAGATCATACCAGCCACTGCAGTTCCACCAGACAGCTCACAGGCTGACTAAAAGGCTGACTAAAAGGCCGTGGCTGAGTCTGCAGGGCTTACATCCATGGCATGTAAGCAGAGCTCCCTGTGTGATCAGCCGTAGCAATGCCAACTGTAACGGATGCTCCAGTGCATTGCTTAAGTTAACATGTACAGTCAAAGTGCACTAATGTCCCTGTTGACCACTGCCAGTGCTAGCGTTGGTACATGCACTGCCTCATGACTATGCATGTGAATGCATTGACCAGTACCTGTCTTGTCTTTCTGTAGATATTGCTTGCCATACTGGCTAGGAAGTATGACTGGGACATAGACCTGACTGAGCCTTTGAAGACCTTTCCATTGCCCTACCCTGCTCGGGGCCTACCAATGACATTCACAGAAATTGAGACTGCAGCACTGCAGCCCCAAAAGTCGTCACTTCAGTGAGGCATTAGAAGTTTGTTTTGGCTCAGAGGCTGCATGTGCCAGACAGCATGACCATGGTGAGCTTGCATGCCAAAATGGCCAATGATCTTATATTAGCAGTTAGTAATTACTTTTAGAATGTTTTATGCTTGTCATGATCATGATCACGCCAAAGCGTCTGTTATGCATGCACAGGCGGGGTGCTTTCTTTCATACGCACTACTTGTTGATGACATCATGCTCCTTGTATGCATACGACTGACTTCAGTCATGAATACACAGATACACTCAAATATTATGTCTGTAGTCTCAAGACCAAGCTTGGGTCAAGCATATAATCATGTGTCTCATACTTGGGTCAAGCACATAGATAATGACAGTGTTGTATATGTACGTTGTTAGGCGTCTGCGTTTGTGCAATTGTCTTTGATCAAACAGTGAAGTGTGAGCTTGCTCTGTCTTTATTTGCGCATGTACAGACACGTAGTCAAAAGTAGACAAGCTGTGACGCAATTCTCCTTTGCTGTTATGTCAGTGTTCCGCTGCATGCAATATCACTAACAAAGCCAGGCCACAGTTCTTCAAGACTCACGCTTGTCATGACACAACTGGCTGTTGAAATAGCAACAGGCAGCATGTAATCACAAGCTGAAGTATCGACCTTTTCTTGTTTTGCAGTTGCTCTAGCATTGTTGTTATCAAGTCATTTGCTTGATATCATGCCTGATCAGGTCTACCAGTGTGGCATGCACGTGCATGCCCCTATCACTCCTGCTTGCACATGAAAGCGCTCAGTGAATTCTTATGTCAACGGCTTTTCATGAAAAGGCCTATGCTCAAAGAGATGCTATCACATCTGGCAAGTTAGGCTCCCTACATGTGCTGCCCTGAATTTCAGGGCAGTACACCGGAAAGGCCCTGTGTAGGGGCAGTCGTATGTTTGTGTTCATGAAGCGTTTTCACTGTTCCGCTCGGCATCCCGCTCGCTCATGGGCAAGCAGTCAGAAGGTCACGCTCAGAAGGCTCTAGAATCTCCGTGCGCCAATCTATACCAAGCTTCCCTTCGTTGTGAGTGATGCTGCAACTGCAAATCTCACCAGACCTGCATCAGGATTTGGCGAGCTTGCCCGGGAACACTTCGCTGTGCCAAGCCTCCCTTGTCCACAGGTACTAGATCTTACTATGTGTTGCAGGTTTGGAAGTGAACAAGTACAACAAAGACAAGTGTGTAGACGCTTTTACAGCATACAAAGAGTGTAAGAAGCAGGAGGTGCGACAATACCAGTTTGCAGATGTTCAGTATCCTGCCTCGTCATTGCCTCACCAAGTGAAAAGGCAATGCAGGTAGCCACAAGGCTAGAGCGCCGGCAAGAGGCCAAACGCAACAAGAAAGGCTGGTTTTGAAAGCAACAAGTACAGCCATCTGTGTCGTACTGCATACATTAGCAATTTTGTGTGCCATATGGCACAGCTAGCAAGAAGCGTTGTGGAGCTGCAGCTCCAATGCAACGGGCACAGTCGCGCCTTGTTACCTCTTATCAATGCAGCACAAGCACTCTGTACTTCCTCCCTGTATTCAGACACTTCACAGGCTGATTCAGCAGCATTGTCTGTCAGATTGTTGCCACCACCAATTGCTAACAGCGCTTCTCAGGCATTCCCAGTTGATGAGCAGCTGTACAGCAACCTGCATGAATCACAGCAGTCAGCCCCACAGTGCCTGGGCATAGCATCACCAGCCAGCTCAAATGACGCGCAAGCATCATGCCATGCCATCTCTGCAAGCTGGCAGCTGCTGCATCAGACACCTCATCATAGGTGGTCCCGACCAAGCACGGGTCTCAATTTGCTTCCCCAAATACCTGCACATGCTGTGCACACAAGTACCACATTGCAGGCCAGGCATCTCCACAGCACAGCCAGCTACAGACAGCATCCAAATTTCAGCCAGGAAGGCTCCCACCAGCATGGCACCAACAGGCCACCTCCCAATGCAAGGCCGGGCTTCTCACGTCCACCACCTTCAAACAGTGCATCACGATTTGGTGAGGATCAAAGAAGGCCCCCGGCATATGGATCTAGTCAGCAACCTGCTCAGTCTGGTTCTCAAAGACCGCCCCTCCAGCAGCCACCTTCTCAGGGAAGCAGGAGTCCAGGTCTGAGCTTGTGCTTTCCCTCTGCACAGCTTCTGCTGCATGCTTTGGCATTCACTTGCTGCTGCACTGCCCTGTTAGATGCAGAAAACAGTTATTGCTCTTTCCAATCTGTTTTCGATCAGAAACGTCATTCTCACACTGGAAATCAAAACTCAGAAACGCGTGGGGACAGACAAAACGCGTTTCTACACTGTGGAGATGATTTTGATGTCTCAGGCTAACCCCACTGAAATGGCCTGACTACTACAGTGACAAGGTAATGTCCATCCATCCATCCATATAATGAAGAGGCAACCTGGGGTATGAATCTCTGTGATTCGTTATGAAAAATCGTAATGTTGCTGTACAGGCAGCTCCATCCCACAGCAGGCCTGGGGACCCACCTACAAGTACGCCAGGCGTAATCCCCGGGCTCCCCCTGCTGAGGCTCCCCAAGTGAAGCGGCTGAAAGCCAACCAGGAGATCACTGCTCCAGAGGTGCGCCTTGTTGGCACCGATGGCACACATAAAGTCATGCCACTAGCAGAAGCTCTTCGGGCAGCTCGCAATGCCAAGCTAGACTTGGTGCAAGTTGCAGGTATTGCCTGCTGCTGTCACACTGATCTGGACAGTTTACCGAGCTTTGCTGAAGAGTGCAGTTTCGGGAACTGAGCATCGAATTCATATCGTTAAGGAAATGCTTGTCGTTGCCTTGCCCATTCCATGTTTGCAAAAGGCTTACCCCGGCAGGTTCTTGAGTGTTCCAGCATCTCATGATCAGCCATACAATGCAACGTCTGCCCAGCTATTGTGACTGATGTAAACTGGTGCTGCTTTAGCAAGCGCATCATCTCTTCATAACCACAACACTCCGTTGTTAAATGTGTGTGGTGTATAATGGGAAGCTGCTTGCTGCTTCAGGGGCGGCTGATCCACCAGTCTGCCGCCTTCTCAATCACTCTCAAGTTTCTTATGAAGCCAAGGTGAAGGAGCGCAAGGCAGAAAAGAAGCAGCATGAGAATCGCAAACTTGCCACAATCAAGGAGGTCAGTTTCTGTTCATTCACTTCCTTTGTATTGCTGCTACTCTTAAGGCTCTGAGTCTGCTGTTTCTTTGCCCTCTGGATAGTTGGTACCTGCCATGCAAATCCGTGACCTACCAGTTGTGATGATCCTTTGGTAGCAGCTGTAGCAGGTCTCATGACTCTGCACAATGAATATGTTGGAGACTATCAGCAGGGTGCATACAGACCTCATAAATGCTGCAAAATATGCTGCTTATTTTGTCAAGCATTTGTGTGCTGGGTTGAGCTGGTAGCGCATGCAGGTGCACTTTGGAGCCCACACAGCTGAACATGACATGCAAGTGAAGCTAAAGAAAGCAAAGGAGTTCCTTGACAAAGGGCATAAGGTCAAATGCACTCTCAAGCACAAGCCTGTTAGAGGCCAAGGTCAAAAGGATGCCCTGAAAGCACTGCCAGTTTTGAAAGAGCGCATGGCTGAATTTGCTGAAGTCTCAGCTCCTCCTCCTACAGAGAGGCAGACCCCAAATAGTCTGTCATTCTACCTGGCTCCTTTGCTTGAGCAAAAACAAGCTTGAACAAATACATCATGTCCTGACATGCTGAAATCCTTCCTGCCCTTTGGCAATGAGCGCATGCATGGAGCCTCATGCATTGGCACACTGCAATGCGTTTTTCTTCTCTGCAAGTTGCACATGATCAGGCAGGAAGCGCCATGCATCATGCATCAATAGCATTTTGATGCTCGTTCTGCTATATTGTGCCCTCTACTGCGGCAACAATGCAGTGACTGTGAATATGATGTACTATTGAATGCTGCAGCTGCCAGCTGCGTAGACATGGGTGGTCTTGTGCAGCAGGATCCAGTATCTGCCACAAAGTCCAGCCTTTAATTTTGGTGTGATACTGTTGGTGCTACATGGTTGGTGCGTATGTACTGCCGGTACGGCTTGCTGCTTCAGGGGCTGCTGCTGACGGCCCTGGCACAGCACAATTGTGCTTGCAGGAAGCGGTTGTGATATGCGCTGTGTCTGCACCGCATCACAGATCGCTACGAGATCTGAGACTGCTAGCATTTGTACCTCTCACCGCTGCTGCATCGTTGCGCCATCAAAGCCCTCGGCGTCAACTCAGTTGCGCTGACATCCCTGCAGTTTCTGCAAACCTGTGTCGGTCAGGCATAAGGCCGCTGCCTGGAAGTGTGGTCTTGATTCTGGCGGCAGCAATAGAATTGTTTGCAGGCTCACCGACACTCAGGACGCAATCATCAGGAGCACTCTCGACAGATCAGTTCGGATCCGAGACAACGGCATATTATCGAAACTAAGATGCCTGAATGGTTGCACGGCACTCTGTACGTTGGTGTCTTAGCAGGCAGAGATTTGCCAAAGCACAAGAATCTGTCGATCAGGCACGCCGTGCCCACGACGTTGGACAGCTGTTTGGGAGGCTGTGAGAAGGTTGCTTGTGCAAGCAGGCCCTGCAAGGCGTATTGCACGGTCAATGTGGGACCGACACGCAGGTAGGAAGGTTACACCAACCGGCTTGTTTCGTTCTGTATGCCATGCGTGCTGCACAGCTGCATACATTTGCAGGGCCAGAACAGATGTTTTGGGCCATAGCTCTAATCCAGAGTGGGAGGAGCAGTTTGAAATTCTGGTTGCGGACGAAGCAGAGGAACTTTCTTTCACTGTCAAGGACGACAACTGGATAGGTCAGCACCTTGTCTGCTGAATTGTTGTGGAAAAACACTTCAACCTTGAAGTATCTACACTTCAACTCAAGCTTTGAACTGGTTTGAGCTGCTGATAGGTGCTCCTCACTTGGGGCGTGTGGTGATTCCCATAGAAGAGGTTGTATCAGGTCAAAGGACTGAGGGCTGGTTTGACCTTGTTGGTCCAACAGTGACACACAAGAATGGCAAACCTATAAAAGCTCAGGTACATACGCACATACCAATCATCGCTCATCACTCATCAAGTCTGTCTGCACCTGGCAATGCTCATATGTGAAGGGCACAAAGTGAACATGCATTCAGTCCCCTCTTGCAAGCTCCCAGCAGTTTCTTGCTTTCATCTTTGTAGCTGTGCTTGGCCTTCTAGGCCAAATGGTTGCTGCTTACAGTGGCAGCGCACATGCTGTAGAAGCTGTGACATGGCATATTACTGTCACATGCAGCATTTCACACAATAATTCACAATGTCTGTCACAGGACATGCATGCCTCAGGCTCTTGCAAGGAGAGGAATCAAACATTCCCTCTCCTTGCAGCTGCTTGGCATGCCTTGCCACAGTACAGGAACAATGTCACTGTCTTGGGGCACTGTCACCACAGCACAATGGGGTCCCAGTGCTGCATTACAATGCTACAACATCGACCTGCAAAATTGTGCTTTTAGGGATCAATTTATCTGACCATTCAGTACAAGCCCATCAGCGAGGACCCGCTGTGGAACTCAGGCGTGCTGGGCAGCAGCAGAGGCAAAGAGGATGACGTTCCAGATGGTGCCGTACCCCACGTTTATTTCCCCATGCGCAAGGGCTGCAGGGTCACCATGTACAATGACGCACATCAGGTACATGTAATGACTCTGCACATCTCTTGAACATACCCATCATTGGCTGCTGGACGAATCTTGTGTGCAGTCATGGCCATATTTGCAGCCCTTTGTGATTGCAATCCATACTTGTGGGTTCAACATGCAAGGTTGCTTGACAATTGCACGGTCATGTGTCACATGTCGCTGTGTATTTCATATGATTTGTATCATTGCAGGCGCATCGGCCTTACGCATGCACAATCGCAGCTTACACCAAGCTGTCCATGCCAGTAGTTGCCTGTTATTCATTGCCATCTCATCAACTATGGTACCAGTGTGCACACTGATGGTGCTGTGATGTGGTGTGCAACAGGAGGCTGGGCACAACTCTCAGGTGCGCCTGCCCACCGGGGTCCACTGGGAGCCTGAAAGCTGCTGGGACAACATCTATGACGCCATCAGCGACGCCAGGGTGCTGTGTTATGTTGTTGGTAAGCCTGCCTTGCTGCTGCTCACCATTGCTGACACCCTATACCTGCTTTTGCTGAACAATGGGGCATGGATGTAGGCAACAAATTTTATTGCTGCTTGCCAATACCAGCCACACTTGAACTGGTTCAAATAGTTTACAAATTGACTAATGCCTTGCATGTGTCACTCCCTCCTGCTGCAGACCTGTATTGATGATAGCTCAAGCGCCACATTACATGCAACCGTAGCTACGACACACCATGTGACCTGTAAGCAGTGATGCTTCTTCTCATGCAGCACCAGTATCTGCTATCTGGTATGCTGTCAGCCTGGTCTGCTGCCCGTCTCAAATCTGCTACATAAGGCTGCTGCGACTTGCAACACAGGACATGCTGTGATGCCAAGATCACCAGATCACAATGTGATGCCCAGATCACCAGATCACAATGTGATGCCCAGATCACCAGATCACAATGTGGACTGCAAGTTGTACCAGATGCTGGCTCATCTACCAGCTCTGAAGCTGTGACTGCAGGCTGGTCCATCTATGACAAGATCAAGCTGAAGAGGGATCCCAATATGACCATGGAAGATGCACCCTTCTTGACGCTAGGTAAAACATCCTGCAGCCGCGTGGTGTAGCAACAGTGGTAGCCTAGCAGGACACTTGCATAGCATTTGCTGAGTACAATGCTGCCTGCACCTCTTCACAAGTACACAAGCCTTGTGAGTCATCACAGCTGTCCCTGCCGCCCATGTATCAGCACAAAGGCAGACCACAGCATGCGTATCTTTGCAGCACAGTCACAGCATGGCACGATCAATATCACACGCCACAGTCAGCAAGTGGTTGCTTCAGTTGTCACTCAAGCTGACATGTTTAGGGGACCTGTTGGTGAAGAAGGCTAGGGAGGGAGTGCGGGTGTGCATGCTTGTGTGGGATGACAAGAGCTCTCTCAACTCCAACATCATGGGAGGCTCGGGTATGATGGCCACCCATGATGAGGACACCCGCAAGTTCTTTGCCAACACTGGGGTACGAATACACCACCTTCTTTGCTTGCCATGTACACTTGTACACACTTGAGGCATGCCGAGCAAAACAACTTGTTGATGCAAAGGGCATGATAGTTGCCAATGCAGACATGCAAAGCTGCTCATTGCTCCAATGTTGTACACCTTGCATGTGAGATGATGCAAGCTCATGCTCTGCTGCATGCTTGATGCCCATCTCATGTATGAGCTGTCAGGCCGCTTGAATGCTGATCCTGTTGCTAATCAGGAACAGGCTGACCATTTGATTCTCACACAAGCAGCTCAGCTGCATAGCTGTGTGCAAACTGGCATACTGCAGCCGGCTGCTCTGCACCCCAAGACCTGTAAGATTGGCACACCATGCAATGCCGTGAGTGGTGTGGTAGGTGCAAGGGTGTCTTGTGCAGGTGCACTGCAAGATCTGCAAACGGAATGGCAGCAATGACGACAGCTTCCTGCAGCGATTCACCACAGGAAACATGTTCACGCATCACCAGAAGAGTGTCATCCTGGATGCTGGGGGTTTGCAGGGAGGACCCCAAGTGGAGCACAAGCACTTGGGAAAAAGTAAGTATAGCACCCCTGCTTATCAGTCCTCTCGAGCTTGTTTAGCAGTCACAGCAGTCATGACAGACCTCTTGTGTGTTGTTGTATATTCAGACCGTGGCTGCCCAGCGGCAAAGACTGCAACAACGATCAGAAACTGGACCAACAGAGCTGAAGCAACACATGTTCACAACCAGCGCTCACTAGCTGCATGGCAAGCTCCTGCCCTGGCCATTCTGCTTTACCATCTCTGGCGTCATCAGCACAGCCTTGTGAACGCTCCCATGGCTGTCTCATGGCATTCACACACAACACGCAAGGCTCCAAATTAGCAAGCATCTACCTGGCCGTGCATCCAGCCTTGGCACCACCCCTTGCAGCTCTTCAGGCCCACTGGTGTGCACTGGTGCAGTGAGTCCCAAGGGACAAGGCAGGCGAGCACAAGAGTGGACCAAGAACAAACTGGAGGAGCTGAGACGCCGCAGCCCCGGCCCTGACAAGAAAAGCCCTGCTCATCATGCCAAGCCGGGGCCCAATGCAAACATGGGGGACCAGAAGGAGAAGCGGCGGCTGGTGTGTTTCATTGGGGGCCTAGACATGTGCGATGGGCGCTACGACACCCCAAGGCACTCCCTGTTCCACACGCTGGCCACTGTGCACACTGAGGACTTCCATCAGGCCTGCATCACTGGTGCCGATATCAGGAAAGGAGGTACAGCGCCTCTAGCGTTTCTTCCTTGACCCATTGCGATGTCATGGCCATGTGTGCTGTTCAGTCTGTTGACTCAAGCATTGGATGATGATTGGCAGTCATCACACAAGCACTTTGTCCACACAGCAATGAGGTTTACAGACCTGCAATCCAGAAAGTGTCAGTAGTCTTGTTGCTCTTCCCCTTGACAAACACATCAGTCAAAGCAGGAGAAGCAGACAAGGTGGGATGTTCCCTGCAGGGCCACGACAGCCTTGGCATGACATTCACTGCAAGCTGGAGGGACCAGTTGCCTGGGATGTCTACCACAACTTCATTCAGGTACACTTCAATTTGTGCTGTGCACTACAACCATTGCTCTTGCTTCTGCCCTGGATGCTGAATGCTGCTGGACAAGCAATGGCAACCCACATACCTACACGCTTCTGTCTCACCTGACACACCGTACACTCCAGATCTGCTGATCTATTCAGCTGCTACTACTCTATTGATGTCTTATTGGCTGAAAGCGACAGTACACCCCATCCACAGTGCAGCAAACACTTTGATGCTTTTGCTTTGTGTGCAAATCTGCAGAGGTCAAACAGACAAGGCGATGCTTCCACAATGAACTTTTGCGTGCTGTGTGTTGGTATAGAGGTAGAACAAACAGTCTGCACCTGTTACAATAACACCTTTTGCATGGTTTATGTTAGTCCAGAGGTAGAGCAAACCGTCTTATGCTTGTGCAATGATATACTGCTTGATGTGTGTGTTGGTGCAGAGCTCTTTTCAATCTCAAAACATCCATTTCAATTCACAAGAAGTCATCCTGCAGTGGCAGTATAAACTCAGAAACGCCTGGGGACAGTAAAACGTGGTGTCATGTTTGGGAGACTTTCAAGTGGAAGGCACAGTCTGATGCTTCTGCAGCGATGTACTGCTGGGTTGGTCCCAAAACGATCACTTTAGTTCAGAACACCAAGGCACAGTAACAATGCATTTTTACATCAGGAACATATTTGAGGTAGAGCAAACATTTTGACGCTTGTGCAATGAAGTACTGATTGGTGTGTGTTGGTGCAGAGGTGGAAGGGGCAAGCCAGGGAGTACCGGCAGAAGCAGCTGCTGGACCTGGAGAAGCCCAAACACAACGGCCGCTTGTATGTGCCCGACATCGCACGTGGTGTCAAGACTGAAGATATTGGAGATCCAAGGGTGAGCATCACACATGTTCACAAGCAGAATCCTGCATCACACACGTTCAGAAGCAGAATCCTGTGTCTTTGTGCATCTCCTGACATGGATGTTGGAGCGGTGCCACAGCTGCAAAGCACAAAACCATACAGATGTGGATGTGTACAGCTACAAAAAGGCATGTGCTGCGTTGCTTCAATTCCCCTGTGCTGTGCAGAACTTTGCTCCAATGCTCATTTTGTAGATCATCATCCGTCCTGTTAAGGTAGCATTCAGTACAGCCTGAGAGTTGAGTCTTTCCACAGCAACTGTGATCCCCAAACATACAGACTGTAAATCCCACAAACAGCGACTGTGATCCCCAAACACAGCAAGCATGATCCTCAAACAAAACAGTCTGGTTGTTTCAGGCAGCAACACTTTGCTGAGGAAGCCTGAGATGTCTGAACCCATGCAACATGTGTGTTGCAGTCGCAAGTGGGAGACCCTGAGAAGTTTGAGGAGACCTGGAATGTGCAGATCTTCCGGTCCATAGACAGCAGCAGTGCGGCAGGGCTGCCTCACACTCAGGCCGCCCTCAAGATGGGCCTCTCAGCACAGAAGGGCAAGACTGTGGACTTCAGTATACAGGCACGTGCTGGGTGCTCCTACCTGCTGAGTGTCACTACCTGCATGCACAGGTCCTTATTTAAGACTTCAGTATACATGCATGTGCTTGGTGCCTCTAGCTGCGGAATGTTCAGCAACTATTTGCTTGAACAAGTCCTGGTTTAAGACTTCAGAGTATGCATGTTCTGCTTGGAGTTTGTCTTTGCGTTTGTAGCGCGTGTCTGTTTTATGGGCAAGTGTTTGAACTGTTGAGGCTGCCTCAATGAGCATCTGTGCAGATGCAGTCTGCTTTCCTCACCAGCCACGTTCATAACCATAGTGTATGCATTGCCCCATTTCCTCACGTTCAGCAAATGCTGTGGTGTTTCAGGAGGCGTATGTGCATGCCATTCGCCGTGCCAAGAGGCACATCTACATAGAGAACCAGTATTTCCTGGGGAGCTCTCACGCCTGGATTGAAGACAAGGGTGTAGGTGGGCCCTCACATGTTACCCGCTGCTAGCCTGTGATATCAGGCAGCTCATGCTTACAGACACAGCCTGGCAGAACTCAAACTACTGCCATGACGGTCACATCATTCGTGGTGTGCCAGCTTGGTCTGCATGTTGCATTGACAAACTTTGTCTTGTGCTGAATTCACAAGCACAGTCCTGTGTTGTGCGCCAGCATAAATACTTTATCAAGGCATGCTAGCTGTGTTGTGCTGACAAGCACGGCCCTGTGTCATGCCCCCAGCAATCATACTTTACCAAGGCACTCTAGCTATATTGTAGTGACTGTTACGGTCATGTACTATATGCCAGCATTTGTACTTTATTGAGGCACTCTAGCTGTGTTGTATTAACAAGCTGTCTGTGTTCCAAAGGCAACGCAAGCCACCTGATCCCTGTGGAGCTGGCCTTGAAAGTGGCATCCAAGATCAAGGCTGGCGAACCCTTTGGCTGCGTCGTAGTGCTTCCTATGTATTCTGAAGGTGCGGCATTTGTATTAGACGGGCTTCCTGTTGGCGTCACACACATGCAGTAATTTTTAGCTTGCATGCAGCCTTTTGTCCACAAATGCCTGCCAGAAGTGTCCTGCTGCAACTCCTGAGGCTTCTGGCATGTCAAGGCTATGTTTGCGCCATCTGCACCACATGTAATACTCAGAGTGCAGTGTGATGCTCAGAGTGCACTGCTGAACCAGCACTTGATTCCAAGCTGCGGCATTCTCAATGCACAGTGGGAGCAGCGTTTCTGTTTGAAATGCAGGAGTGCCAGACAGCGCATCTGTGCAAGAGGTGATCTTCTGGCAGGGGCGCACCATTCAGATGATGTACCACATCATTGGTCAGGCAATGCAGGATGCTGGTGTCCACAACCAACACCCCAGGGACTACCTTGCCTTCTATTGTCTAGGTACAGTCATTTTTGCCAAATTGGCAAGCCCCCTTGTCCATGTGTGCCATGAAACAACCCTCTCAGCTGCTGAGGCTGCACATTTGTGTTGGGACACGGAGGGTAGGGGCAGTTTTGGGAGAGCGGGGTACAGGTGGGGACGTGAGAGGAGGGTATTTGGAGGCGGGAGGGGGTAATTTGAAGGTGGGAGGGGGCGATCTGGAGGTGGGAAGGGGGGGGGGGGTCCAGCATCAGAGGATGTACTCTCATTGTGACCCAGAAGGGCTTACACAGGGTCTAGCACAACAGCAGACCTCCTGAGGCAGCTTTCATCCACACCATCAATCCACCTGGTCGCACACCAAATCTATTGCCAAACAGTTCTTTGTCAAATGGTTGTTTGCCTGTTAAACATCATGCTTTGTCTTGTAGGTAACAAAGAGGCTCACTGGGATGGTGAGCCCACCCCTCCTCAACACCCTGCTGCAGGCACCCCCTATGAGAAGGCTCAGCAGCATAGGCGCTTCCAGGTCTATGTGCACTCCAAGATGATGATTGTGGACGACGAGGTACAGAACCCTCCATGTGCAGATGTGCAATGTCAGCATGCCATACTGTTTCCATGTCCCTCGCTGAACATTGCGCATTTAGGACTCTTTGCATCCCCTATAAAGCCTTAGCGTGGCATGCATGGTTGTCTGCTTTTACGTGAGTCTTGACCCCAAGGACTGAGTGCTTGAGTGCAAGACAGTCTTTCTTGCAGCAGCTGGATGCATGCTGTTGGTGGTGATCCTCAATGCTGCATAAATTTAGCCTGCTGAAACCTGCATGGAGCATGGAGGATAAATCACCAGCCATGCAGGTTTCAGCAGGCTAAATTTATGCAGCATTGAGGATCACCACCAACAACATGCATCCAGCTGCTGCAAGTGACAATTTGCTGCCTTCTGCGAGAATGCATGCATGGAGCATAAGCTTGCATCAAGCAAGCTAATCAGAGAATCATCAGGCAGGGAAGAATTAAGAGTATGGCTGTGCAGTACATCATCATTGGGTCTGCCAACATCAACCAGCGGTCTATGGATGGGTCGAGAGATACAGAGATTGCTATGGGCGCATTCCAGCCCAAGCACTGCACTGGCAACACCAAGGGCAACTACCCTAGGGGGCAGGTTAGTCAATGTGCTACCTGGCATCTGCAAATGTAGTTGTCAAGGCATTTGAATTTGCTGTTGACTTGTTGATGTACCTGTGCCTAGGTGAGATTGAGAACAAGGTATTTGTGTATGTACAACATCAGCAAGAAACACTCTGGTATGTACATGTAATGCCCAAAACTGTCGGTGCATACAGCAGAGGTTGTACAGTTGCAAAGCCTGAATCATCATCCTGTTTGGACACACAGTATGGACCTTTAAAGTCAGCAAAGATGACATCCTGTCCCATGTGATACTTGCCTCGCCGACCTTTGCTCGCTCCAGGTCACAACAAGGCTCTGCCACAGCAAATCCCAAGTGACTCTCACTCTGCAAGCTTAACTTGGTGATTGCTGCCCTGTCAATGCAGCTAAGCCTCTCTTGCTGACTGCACTGGCTGCAGATTCATGGGTTCAGGCTGAACTGCTGGGAGGAGCACACATGTGACGTGAAGGAGCTGTTTGAGAAGCCGGAGTCCACGGAGTGCATGCGGGATCTGGCTGCCATTGGCCAAAAGAACTGGGAGAACTACTGCAGTGAGGAGATGTGTGACATGAAGGGTCACCTCATGACCTATCCCATCCAGGTGACCTGGACGCTTTGATCATGCTTAGTCACATTGGGTATGACAACTTGCCAGAATTGGAAGCATTCACAATATGGCAGATGGCTCACAGTTATCTTACATATTGTGAATGCTTCCAATTCTGGCAAGTTGTCATACCCAATGTCACTGAGGACGTGTGGTATGGTGCAAGGTGATACAGGAGCCTGTCATGTGAGCAGGAGTTGCATTGTGTTGATGATCACAATGATCAACTCACCACCTATGCATGTTGACATGATACACTATATGTACATGATCAACTCACCGCCTATGCACATTGCCATGATACACTAGATGTACACGACCATATTGCTCTGAGTTTGGAAGCATGGTGTGAACTGGTTTTTGAGGCACAATGCTGAAAGAAGCCTTACTATCAGCAGAACAGGCACTGGCTGATTTATTGGCATGCATGATGATGCAGGTGAATCAAGATGGCGGCATTGGTCCGTTGCCAGACTGGGAGCATTTCCCTGACTTTCCTGCTGCCAAGGTGTTGGGCACTAAGTCGGCAACCCTTCCTGACCTGCTTACAAGCTGACCAATTCTTTGCTGGCTGTTCTGATTTGATTTGACACCACTTCACCTCTTGACATAGACAATGGCAGTACAGAATAGAGATGCAGATGCAGATGCAGAACAGGAATCAGCTACAAGCTGTGCCTTGACTGAAGTTGAGTGAAGACTGGCCAGAACCAAGCGTGGTTTGTCTCAAAATCAAGGCCGATAATCATGACGCCTGGTGAACTGTTGTCCCCATACCCTTGATTGTTTGCTTAGACTGGTCGATCCAGGATCTGTGTGTTGTGAGCACTGCTGTTGCACTTGAAGCTGGTATTTTTTGTAGTGAATTGCAAGCTGCTGCGTACTGTCGTTTTGCAATCAGAAGCAAGGTTAGGGACGTCTGCAATGCCAGCATGTGAATAACGCTCTGAGTATGGACAATGCTGTTAAGCCCTGCATTGCGAGCTACTTTCTGCTTCAGGCTTGACACGTGCAGCCACATGCAAGTTCGTGCAAAACTCTATCTCCTTTCGTGCAAAATTACGGAAAGTGACTAAGATTACTGCATCCTGTAACCATCGGCCTGTTTCACTGCAACACGAAGAGTATAGCTGGGCCGCAGTACGTGCCAAAAGCACAGACACCAACGTCTGATATCTGGCCTGAATCATCATGGCGCATGCACGGGTACAAACCCTTGCAGATGTGCTGAAGGGCAATAGCGATGCACCAGGAGTCATATGCGCTGGCGGAGGCCCAGCCTTCACCCGTGGTCAGCTGGAGGAGAAGATCAAGTACGTCGCAAACCTGCTCCGCAACAGTGGGATCAAAGTTGGCGACACTGTCAGCATCGCCAAAGCCAACACGGTATGTTTGTCTGCATTGTAGCGTGTACGTTGTGCAGCACGTGCGCTGGCATGTACTTACATGCATGATGGTAATTGCAAGCCATGTTTCGCTGCACCTGTCAAGCGATGTTCTGAAGTGTGCTCGGGTTAGCCAACCACGTCCATGCACGGGGTCCTTTTCCAGCCATGCATGCTGCTGTTACACGGCCGACTCCCTGATATGCACACGTGACGTGATGATGGATCACCCTCATGTTCAATGCTAGTGATCATAGGTGCAATGCTTGTGTATGTAGGTGGACTTCATTGTGGCCTTTCTTGGTGTGACATATGCAAGAGCTGTGGCAGCACCACTGAACCCCAACTACAAGCTGGTAGGCACCACGCAAGCAATGCCATACATGCTGTCAACACATGCAAACACATGGACCTGCCAGTTTCACTTTGCTCTGCGATCGTTAGGTCATACCGTACCCAGCAAGGTGAGGTCCGCATGGATGCAGCATTGAGCAAGGTTGTGTGTGTTGCAGGATGAGTTCAAGTTCTTCATGGATGATGCCAAGTCCAGGCTGTTGCTGGTACCCTCTGAAGGCAACTCCACTGCAGAGAAAGCTGCTACAGACTTACATGTACCAGTTGCCACATTTGCCATCACATCTTCTGGCGGTGAGCACAACCGAGGCTGCCCACTCTGAGATCACTTCTGTGGTGACACCAACTGCACATTCACTCACTGCGCATGCAAAGCCTACCAGTGGAGCATGTAAGCGTCAGGTCGATCCGCATAATCAAGCTTGGTTTGTCAGATCATACCTGCAGCTATGGCAGCCTCAAATGCAAGGTGCCTGCTGTGAACCTCCACTCATGTCAGCTGGCATGTTGCAAGTGCCTAGAGGGAGCTTTGATTGGATGCCATGCAGTGGACATTAAGCCAAAGAGCAAGGGCTTCCAGGTGAAGCAGGCGTCCGCTGAACTGGTAGATACCCCCAAAAAGGAGGATGTTGCTTTGTTCCTTCACACTAGTGGAACCACCAGCAGGCCCAAGGTGTGAGCTTGTGTCTCTCTTGTCCCCTAGCTATGCAGATGCATCACCCAATGTGAGTTCGCCAATGTGAGTTCGCCAGGTCATTGTATATCGGCTGTACTTGCAGTACACATGCGCATCATATTGCAAGGCAGAGCAATCTAGATGCTGATGATGCTAACCAGGATGTTGCAAGTGGAGAGTGCATTGTCATGCACACCTTTCATGTCAAGCACAGCATGTGGTCACACCTGCTTTGCAAGCACTCCTGCAGCCACACTCATCTCCTCAACCTACTTGACTCACTATTGCTTGTAGGGTGTGCCACTGAACCAAGGCAACCTGGCGTCCAGCCTGGCCAACATCATTGCCACCTACGAGCTGACCTCAGAGGACAAGTCCCTTGTGGTCATGCCCCTCTTCCATGTGCACGGCCTTATGGCAGGTCAGACTCACCTCTTCCTTATTCTGCACACCCATTGGGCAGCCCCCCGGTATAATACTTGACTTCTAATTAAATTGACACTGAAAGGCGCAGTCTTTTCTTTTCTTGTCTTTCTTGTCTTCTGTTCACCCATTCACACCTGGGCAGACTGTTCCTAGCATGTTACATCTTCAAACAGCACAGCTGCAGATCTTCTTCATTGAGCATTGCTGCATGCTTCCTGGCTCATTGCAAGCTCACCTATCTCCCGTGGACACAACCATTGTGCCTCATGACAACTTGAGGGCATTTTGAAGCATGCAGCCCCACCTGTCTCGCATGACCCCAGTGTGATGCCATTGGCACTGCAAAGATGTGTGCTGAGGGGGATGTGTGCAGGTCTGCTGGCTCCCCTGGCTGCTGGGGGGTCTGCCATCATCCCAGCTGGGGGCAAGTTCTCTGCTGGCACCCACTGGCGTGATGCTGTGGAGCACCAGGCCACCTACTACACTGCTGTCCCTACCATGCACCAGGTATGCCACCCATGTCACGTGTTCCACATCAGCCAGAGGGCCGTCCTGCATGGCTCAGATGTTGCAGGCCCATTGCGCAAAACATGATGCTTGACTGAGCTTTGCAACAGCCCATGCGCAGATGCGCAGGCACTTATTCACTTGTTTTTAGAGCTCCCTCAGATACGCTTGTGCCATTTCAGCTCTGAAGGAGCGCTGACTGGTGCAACGCAAAGCCACATCTTCTTTAGCAAACAGTGCTCTTTGCTAATATTTGCTGCACAATCACCAATAGTTGCACGTCTGCATGCATCACAGACAGCTGCACATAGCAGGTGCTGATTGCACGCCCTTGCTTTGCAGGTTTTGTTGGCTCGGGCGAGTAAGGACTACCCATCTTCCAGCCCTCCACCCCTGCGCTTCATCAGGAGCTGCAGCAGCAGTCTGGCTGCTGCTACCCTCCACAAGCTGGAGGCGGCTTTCAAGGTTCCTGTGCTTGAGGTGAGTCTGTGAGTGCTTGAGGTGAGTCTGTGAGTGCTTGAGGTGAGCCTGTGAGTGCTTGAGGTGAGCCTGTGAGTGCTTGAGGTGAGTCTGTGAGTGCTTGAGGTGAGTCTGTGAGTGCTGCACAAGAGGTGCTGCCCATTCCTGTCGTATGCCATAGTTGCCTGTACATGTGACCACCTTTTACAAATTGCCCCACTATGTTTGGCCTGTGGACTATGGCATGCAGCCACATGTTTGGCCAAGCCATACACATCATGACTGACAACAAGTTAGGGTACTGATAGTTAGATCAAGCCATGTTTTGGTTGAGCAAAACAACTCGCGAGCTGCCAGGCAGTCAGAGCACTGGTTTGCAATGAGGGTTAGGCCTCACACATCAGCAGCATTTCACGCACAAGTTTGCTTCAGTTTCCCTGACTGACACCAACTTGCAAGCAGTACAGCCTGACAGCTATGGCGAATTGGCTGCAGGCTTATGCAATGACAGAAGCATCACATCAGATGACGTCCAACCCCCTGCCCAAGCATGGACCCCACAAGGCTGGCACTGTGGGTAGGGCGCAAGGCTCTGTCAAGGTGCTGCTCCCATCTCACACATACGCACACACATTCATGCAGACACATCCTGATCTGTGACCTCACTGCCTGTCTGCCTGTCACAAACACTCTGCAGGTTCACTTCTGCTGTTGTGGATGGTGCTATGGTGTCAGCACCTGTGAGTATCTCTGTTGATGTCAAGTGTAATCTCTACTTGCTGTTGTGGGTCTGGAATGCTTTCTAAGGTTGCTGCACTGCAGGCAACAGCTTGTATACAGAGTGACAGGTGCATTACATCAGATGAGTGCTTTGTGTGTGAAATAGAGCATGCGTCAAAGCCTAATTGATGTTGGTATGCACAGGTAGCTGCGCTGGACAAGGACAACAAGCCCTTGCCTGCTGGCAAAGTTGGGGAGGTGTGCATCCAGGGCCCCAATGTCACCAAGGGCTACCTCAACAGGCCTGAGGCAAATGAAGAGGCCTTTGCAGGTACTGTTCTGCTGTTCTACCTAAAGCATCTCCACAAATGCAGAAACGCCTTTTTACTGTCCCCAGATGTTCATTAGTTTAGATTTCCAGCGTAGGGTGGACGTTTCTGAAGTACAATAGACGTTTCGGTATTGAAAAGAGCGACAATTGTGTTGTTTTGTGCAATGGTGTGAAAGCGTTGCTGCCAAATGTGCATTTCCACCCTATGCAGTATGCTGGAACTCTCAACAGCTCACATGGTGACTTCGTGGGCATTGCTGAGCAAGCAGGGTGGCAAGCTGGTGGCAAAGTTGTCAGCATTGAATGAGCAGCACTGCAATCCAGACACAATTGCTGCAAACATGTCAGCATCATGTGTCAGGAATCACCTGTTAATAATGTCAATAAATTGAGTGGGCTGGGGGATATGGTCTGTTCTGCCACATCTGGATTCTTACTCAATTCCAAATCCAAAGTGTGCAACCTCAACTCCCTAGGCTGAGTGTGGCGTGTGGTGACAGCACATGTGGAATCTTAATCTATCCCAACCCCGAAGTGTGCAATCTCAGCTCCCCAGGCTGAGAGTGGTGTGTGGTGATAGGTGGCTGGTTCCATACTGGAGACCAGGGGTTCCTGGATGAGGAAGGTTTCCTCACCCTCACCGGCCGTATCAAGGAGCTCATCAACAGAGGAGGAGAAAAGATCTCACCCATCGAGGTCCGCCATACTCTTCTTCCGTTGTCCCCAGGAGACAGCAGCAGCTTGATACTGTTGGTCGTGTTGAATGTCAATGCCTGACGCCTTCACCCCTGTGTGTATACATGCATTGCATGCGTCCCATTGCCTTTGATCGTGAGTCATAATGTTTGTGTACCATGACATGCTGTGTTTGCCAATCTGCTCAGCCCCTTTTGCTCACATTGCATGTCACACTCTGCAACAAACAATGCCTTGCTGACTGTCATGTCGCTGCTCTCATCAGGTGGATGGTGTGCTGATGTCGCATCCTCAAGTGGCAGAGGCTGTCGCCTTTGGTTGTCCTGATGAGAAGTATGGCGAGATCGTGGCAGCTGCCATTGTTCCCAACCAGCCAGTCTCTGACACCGCCGCCTTTGCCAAGGACATTCAGAAGCAAGCTGGTCAGAAGATGGCGGCGTTCAAGGTGATAGCTGCTACCTTAGCGCATCATGCTTGGTGTCATTGCCTTGCTGCTATCAAGCCAAAACAGGATCTTGTAGGTCGCTGATCAGGACTGTTAGACAACAGCGCCATGTCTTTGCTCAGATGGTATGCTGCAAAACCTTTCTGCTGAAAGTAGCAGTAAAAATAGCTGGGTGTCATGGGGGCATGCATGGTTGGGCATACGATCTTGCACCGGGCCTATCTTACACCTGAGGGTGGTCATACGCCCCATTACAGACATGATACATGGTATGCACAGGTGCCAGTACGCATCTTCATCACCAAACAGTTGCCCAAGACAGCGACAGGCAAGATCCAGCGCCGCATGATGGTTGAGCATTTCATCAAGGGGCCCGGCCAGAAGGAGGAGGCTGGCAAGGGGGGTTCATCAGGCAAGACCCCTGCCCAATCCCACCAGTCCAAGCTTTAGAAGCCCGATTCTGTATGCTTTATCAAAGTCTACAGCTTTGGCAGTACTTCTGAACACAAGGCTGGAACTGGGCATATCAGATGTCTTCAGCATGTTGCAGACCACTTTATGTCAGGATTGTGATGTTCTTGCTGCTGTTTCTGTTTGGTCATTTAGTGGGAGTGCTTGCGCGGTTGAGTAGCTAATGTATGGGTGACAATAGTCACAGCTGGCAATCTCTGTTGTCCACACTTGCAAATTACAGCCTGTATAGCTTAGACGCTCAGTGTTCATGTGTTGTCCCACCACGTGTGGTAGGCCAGAGCTGTGAATGTTTGTTGATGAGAGGTTCAGCTATTGTATGCTAGACTGTGTGATGTTTTGGAACATTGGTTTCAACAGTTCAGCAAGGACTCACCTTTTGTAACATACAAAGCACTTCAACTGCCAACTGCTTTGTTTGCCATATACTAGGCACGCTTGCTTGCCTGCCTGCCTGCCTGCCTGCCTGCCTGCCTGCCTGCCTGCCTGCCTGCCTGCCTGCCTGCCTGCCTGCTTGCTGCTGGCTGGCTGGCTGACTGGCTCTCAGGCTGGCTCCCTGGCTGGCTTGTTCACCAGCCCAGCTGAGCTGCTATCTTGCTCAGCCTCCAACGAGGTCCTTCTTAGCAATGCATTCATCCCTGTGCCACTACGGCAGCACACCGCAGCTTTTCTTCCTGGTGTTTGTGTGGCAGCTCATTGTTTCCAATAGTGCTCTTGCTGACACCAGCAATTTGAGTTGCAAGGCTCCAAGGGTGACCAAGGCATTTGCTCCTCTCAAGTGCTACTTATGCTTCAGTCCTACCTGTAATGCATTTGTGGTAGTCACTTGTGTCTTGTCATGCTGCAGACAAAATCAGCAAGGCTCCAAAGGCTAATCACCAATGCAGTACCTCCAACTGTTGCTGTCCATGCTCCAGTAATGTCTGTATTGCACTAATGGCATTGAAGTGTGTCTCATCATGCTGCAGACAAACCCAGCAAGGCTCCAGAGGGTGGTCACCAGGACAGTGGCTCTAACAATGGTTTCAGTGTGGTGGCTCATGCATTGGCCAAGCTGGGTATCAAGCACATGTATGGAGTTGTGGGCATCCCTGTAACTGAGCTCGCTTCTGCAGCCCAGGTACACCACCTGCTGCTGACATGCCTGCCATGTTTGTGATATGCTGCACGTCCATGCCTGCCATGTCTGTGATATGCTGCATGTCCAGCTTACACGCATGCTGCTTGTCGACTCATGAGCTTTGCTGATGTGCAGCACAACCTGCAAGCCTGCCTTGTTTGCTGCTGACTTGTTCTGTTGCAGGAGCCCACATTTCCATCTGCCGACCTGCATTTCACAGCGCACTTTTGCAGCAACACTGGCAGGTTTGGATTCAGCTGCAGTGACAAATTCATGTCACGGCAAGCAATCCGGGCTGCTGCCTTAGGAGGCCCCCATTATGATTGTCACAGCTCAAAACTTTCTTTTCTGTTCTTTCACAGCAAGCAATACAATCACAAATAACGTGCTGTTGTCTGCAGGCAGTTGGCATCCGCTTCATTGGCTTCCGAAATGAGCAGGCGGCAGGGTATGCCGCAGCAGCTTGTGGGTACCTGACAGGGGTCCCTGGGGTGCTGCTGACAGTATCTGGCCCGGGTGCTGTGCACGGCATTGCAGGCTTGTCTCATGCTGGGATCAATTGCTGGCCCATGATCATGCTTTCTGGCTCCTCTGAACAGGTACCAGGCAGCCGGTTGCTATGGTGCATGCTGTATGCTGTACTGTAGTGCATGCTGTACTGTACTGCACGCTGTATGCTGTACTGTAGTGCATGCTGTACTGTACTGCACGCTGTATGCTGTACTGTAGTGCACGCTGTACTGTACTGCACGCTGTATGCTGCACTGTAGTGCATGCTGTACTGTACTGCACGCTGTATGCTGTATTGTAGTGCACGCTGTACTAAAGTGCACAATGTGCTGTAGTGCATGCTGTACTGTGTTGCATGTTCTACTGTAATACAAGCTGTAACTCAGAGCATGCTGTAGTGTATTGCACGCTGTACTGCAGTGCAAGCTATATTGCACTGCATGGTGTACTGTAGTGCGTGCTGTGATGTAGTGCATGCTGTACTGCAGTGCTTTGCTCATGCCGCTCACAGCATGACAACAGGCTTAATATATTGTTGAATCACAGCTGAAAGCAGTTGTGTTTTGATTGCCTCTTGATGCGGCAGCTTCTGGCTGCTCTGTTGCAGTAGAACCATCAAATCAGCTCTTTTCATCATCCAGCACACATGCTCATGCCTGGGCGCTACAGTGCTCTGTCATGCACATGCTGAGGTGGGACATGTGGTGCAGAATGAGTTGGGGAAGGGAGCATTCCAGGAGCTGGACCAGGTGAAGGCGGTGCAGCAGTTCTGCAAGTATGCAGGCCAAGCAGCTTCAGCCCAAGACATCGTCCCCACTGTCACTGCTGCTGTCAAGGTATGCCAAGCCACCTGCTGTGCCTGCCTGCCTGCCTGCCTGCCTGATTGATTGATTGATTGCTGGATCGATTTGAACCTGCGACAGCCTCTGCTTTTGCATGAGCCAGGTAGGCAACAGGTATGCCTCACTCCATTTCCGAAGGCCATACAGCAGGAGTTGTGGGTGAGCTTTTGAAATTAAACCTGCCTAGCTTGCTTGTATGATGCTCTTGCTGAGTCCTTGTGTAGCAAGGGTTAAGCAGAGACGGCCAAGTTTTCAATCTGCTAATGCAGCAGGCATGCAGTACTATGCGGATGATGTAAGAAGTTTTGCACTGAATAAGTAGTTGCATGTAGCAACAGTGGGGAATGTCCAACAAACATTATCCGATGGTTTGCATCAGTTGAAAGTGTGAGTACATGTGCAGGCGGCAGTGTCAGGGCGACCCGGAGCATCCTATATAGACATCCCCTCCAACATTCTTTTCGGCCCTGCCCACCAGGGCTCAGCCGAAGAGACCACCTCCAGCCTTCAGATTCCTGCCCTGGGGCCCAACAGGCTGCTGAGGGAGCGCCCCCATGCTGACGGGGCAGCTGTGGAACAGGCTGCAGAACTGCTGGCCAAAGCTCAGAGGTGAGTGGCTATGCCTTGCAGTAGGCCCATGCAGATCGGTTGTGTTTTGGTTGCTGCTGAAATGATGGGTGGTATTGAAACATCAGCTGTACTGGTGAAGAGAGGGTGCAGATCTGTCATGTTTTGGTTGCTGCTGAAATGTTGCAATATCAGCTGCAGTGGTGAAGAGAGGGTAGAGATCTGGCATGTTTTGGTTGCTGCTGAAATGTTGCGTAGATTAAAACATCAGCTGTAGTGGTGAAGAGAGGGTGCACAAGATCAGATGCTGCAGCAGTCATGACTTTGACCTGGTATGCACTTGCAAACATGCTTTGTGGCTTGTGCTCTTTGTTGTTAGAGTCTCAACAAGCCATGTTATTGTGCAGCTGAGTCACAATCTTAGGATAGGAAGTGTTTCAGAAGACAGATGAAGTGTATGCATGGTCTACACACTGCAGCAGGCTCTCTACTGGAAGTGAAAGCAGGTGTTTGAGGTGATGCACAGATGATGTACAGACGGGCACACAGGCGTGTGATATCCCACAACAGGATGCATTGAATTACATACACATGGGTCATGATTCCATGTGTTACACAAGGGTGTCTGACATGAAGAGTGGCATTTGCAGGCCACTGATAGTAGTGGGCAAGGGTGCAGCACAAGCTCATGCAGATTCCCTCATCCGCCAGCTGGCAGACAAGGTCCAGATTCCTGTGCTGAGTACGTCCATGGGGCGGGGGGTTGTGCCGGATGACCACCCCCTCTCGGTCATCGCTGCCAGATCTTTGGCTCTGGCTAAAGCAGATGTTGTCCTTGTTCTAGGCGCCAGGTAATGCACACACGCACTGAACGTTCTAAACTGTGATGGTTGTACTCGGTGGATTTGGGCGTGATGTTACACTAACTTAGGCTGCTTACCATTGCTGCCACATCTTGTCTGATATGTGTCAGCCTGCGGGACCACCTGGATTTCTGCTGCTCTACATGAAGCTGCTGTTGTCCTTGTCAAGAGTGGCGCTCAACAAACTGGGCAGCATTGGGTGCATGACGGCTGCATCTTAAGTATTTGCACAGCCAAAATCAAGCTGCACACCTGCTCAGTCTGCTTGCTGTGTCTGTTTGCTGATTGGACTGTGCCCACCTGGCTGACCAGATCATCACTGCAAATTTTCCACAGGCTTTCCAGAACTTTTTCAGACTTATACATTGGCTGCTGTCTCTTGCCTGTGCAGGGAAGTCTGTTGCATCCACTTGTTGCAACAGTGCTGTCTGCTTGCAAAGTATGCGTAAAGCTGAGCTCCTGCCAAAGGCATCTGCTGACAGCTCTAGACATAGTGCTGTCAATGACCAAACTGTCTTTGTATAGATCATGCTCAGCTCTTAATCATCTCATCAATGCATATGATGACGGATTCTGGCTTCACACCCCATGAAGGGTGTCATGAGGGGTCAGATGCCAATGGAGCTGTTGTCACACAGGCTGAACTGGCAGCTGCATTTTGGAGAGCCTCCCAAATGGAGCAGCAGTGTCAAGTTCATCTTGGCAGACATTGCCCCTGGTCAAAGGGATGTGCAAAAGGCAGCTTTGAGCTTGACTGGGGATGCAGGCGCCATTGCATGGCAGCTGGCACAGGCCCTTCCTGCCACTCAGGGCTTTGCTGCAGATCACTACAAGGCCTGGCGTCAGCAGCTTGCTGAGAAGGTGCTGCTTCACTGACAAGTGTGAAAAGGCATTGCTGTCCCTTATGCCCTTGCCCTTGCCCTTGCCCTTGCCCTTGCCCTTGCTGCTTTTCTCTTCTCATCCCCCTCTTTCCCTGGCCTGTCTGTGTCCTTGTTCTCCCATTCCCCCTTTCCTTTTGATGGTCATTTTCCTTTTGATGGTCATTTTCCTTTTGATGGTCATTGTCCCTTGTTGCTTTTGGCAGCCTGCTGCGTCTTGGCACTGACAACAGGCATTGGTGATGGTAATCCAGTGTGCTCGTTTTAGCCATCAAAGCGTGGCAATGTGAGAGATAATACTCTACAAAGCACGTGACCTACCAGTGTTGTCTATTTTCCGCACCAGACCATGACTTTCAATGCTGTTTGCTACCCAGATCATCTGAAAGAAGCCCAGCAACTGTTTCCTCATATCCTTTGTTGCTGGCCCACACAAGATCAGTACCGTGACTGTGACTGTGACCATGACCGTGACCGTGACTGTGACTGTGACTGTGACTGTGGCTGTGGCTGTGGCTGTGGCTGCGACTGTGACTGTGATTGTCTTTGTGACTGTGATTGTGACTGTGGACCATGTGTAGGTGGCAAGTGCTAAGGCAAAGCTAGAGAAGTCTCTGGGTGGGGATGCCTTCCCTCTGGACTACTCCACCAGCATGAGGGTCATCAGAGATGCCCTAGCTGCAGTGTCACCTGCCCCTGTGGTGGTCTCAGAGGGCGCCAACACCATGGACAATGCCAGGTACCTCCCTCCCTCCCCACCCACACCCCCCTATCTCTCCCTCTGCTATCACCTCTGCAACACTGGCTCTGTTTTTGGACAACGCCAGGTACCTTTCCCCCCTCCCCCCCTTTATCTCCCCCTCTGCTATTGCCTCTGCAACACTGGCTCTGTTTTTGGACAACGCCAGGTATCTGTTCCCCCTCCCCCCCTTATCTCCC
>JAABUK010000471.1_pt1 | contig 83994 bp, 73 predicted proteins | sample 5559141 | NCBI WGS metagenome assembly JAABUK01 (sample SAMN10711869, study PRJNA513367) | rock metagenome | isolation source: Antarctica rocks | place: Antarctica: Victoria Land, Pudding Butte nord | collected 2016-01-03
CCGGCCACCAGGCGGCAACCAGGCGACGCACCGGCTCGAAGCCCTCGGTGCGTTCGGCGATAAAGGCCTCGTCGATCAGCTTGTCGCGGATGGCGATGTGCAGCAGGCCGTTGGCCAGGGCGGCGTCGGTGCCGGGCGCGGGCTGCAGGAACAGGGTCGCCGCCTCGGCGGTCGCGGTGCGGCGCGGGTCGGCGACGATCAGGCGGCCGCCGCGCGCCGTCTGCGCGTCGAAATACTGCATGATCGGCGGCATGGTCTCGGCCGGGTTGCTGCCGACGATCATGATCGCGTCGGCGCCGGGAATGTCCTCGAGCGGGAAGGGCAGGCCGCGGTCCAGCCCAAAGGCGCGGATGCCGGCCGCCGCCCCGGACGCCATGCAGAAGCGGCCGTTGTAGTCGATGTTGCGGGTGCCGAGGCCGATGCGGGCGAACTTGCCGAGCATGTAGGCCTTTTCATTGGTGAGCCCGCCGCCGCCGAACACGGAAACCGCGTCGCCGCCGCCGCGGGCCTGGGCGGCGCGAATGCCGGACGCGACCCGGTCCAGCGCTTCGTCCCAGCTGGCCGGGCGAAGCGGCCCGCCCTTGTGTTCGCGCAGCAGCGGCGTGGTCAGCCGATCCGGCGATTGCAGCGGGTCGGCCGCCGTCCAGCCTTTGCGGCACAGGCCGCCGCGGTTGGTTGGGAAGTCGCGGGCGGCGACAGCCAGGCGCGATGGGTCGTCCGCGTCGGCAACCAGCCGCATCGCGCATTGCAGCGCGCAATAGGGGCAGTGCGAGCCCGGCACCCCGCTAGATCCGCCCCACGCCGGCGACCGCGCCCCAGGTGGTGCGCCACCGCGTCTTGACGGTGGACACGCCCACCAGTGCCACGACGGCCAGCAGCGCGAACACCAGGAAGCCAGCCTGGTACGAGCCGGTGAGCAGCTTCGAGTAGCCGAGCGACGAGGCCAGATAGAAGCCGCCGATACCCCCGGTCATGCCGACAAGGCCGGTCATGACGCCGATTTCGTGGCGGAACCGCTGGGGGACAAGCTGAAACACGGCGCCGTTGCCCATTCCGAAGGCAAGCATGCCGATAATGAACGCCATAAGGGCGCTCCAGGCCGTGGGAAGGCCGAAGCTGACCACGGCGATGGCAAAGGCGGCCACGGCGTACATGATCGACAGGGCGCGGATGCCGCCGATTCGGTCAGCGAGCGTGCCGCCCACCGGGCGCACCAGCGATCCCGCGAGCACGCAGGCGGCGGCGAAGTATCCGGCGACCTTTGGGTCCATCCCATACTGATCGTGGAAGTAGCCGGGCAGCGACGAGGCCAGGCCGGAGAACCCGCCGAACGTTACCGCATAGAACAGCATGAACCACCAAGCGTCGCTGATGCGGAACACGGCGAGATATTGGGAGAACGTCTTGGCGGGCGGCGGGTCCGGGCTCTCGCGGGCGAAGACGAGATAGGTGACGAGCGCCACGGCCAGGGGGATGACGGCCAGGCCGAGCACGTTCACCCAGCCGAACGCGGCCGCCAGGCCCGGCGCGAACAGGGCGGCGAACACGACGCCCGAGTTCCCAGCGCCGGCGATGCCGAGCGCGATGCCCTGCAGCTCCGGCGGGTACCAGCGCGACGCGAGCGGCAGCGCGACCGCGAACGAGGCCCCGGCCACGCCCAGCACCACGCCGAGCAGCAGCACCTGCGGGAAGGAGTGGATGCCGAACCACCAGGCGGCCAGCAGGCCGGCGATGACGACGACCTGGCCGATGATCCCGGTTCGCAGCGGCCCGATCCGGTCGACCAGGAGCCCGTTGACCACCCGAAGCAGCGCGCCCGAGAGCAGCGGCACGGCCACCATGAGGCCGCGCTGCCCGGCATCCAGGTGCAGGTCGGTGGCGATCTGCACGCCGAGCGGGCCCAGCATGACCCAGACCATGAAGCTCATGTCGAAGTAGAAGAACGCCGAGAATAGGGTGGGAGGATGCCCTGCCTTGAAGAATGCCCGACTGACCATGCTGTACTGACGACCTCGCGTTTCCGGACCCAGGGTCCCCCCGCATGCCCCATGCAACCCGCGGGCCGCATGCCGCCGGTCGACATCGGGGCGGTCGACATCGGGGCAGCTTCGGGAGAGGATTGCCGCACCGCAGCATGCCCGGCGGGACTCCGACCCGGAAACCGATGCTCTGACGCCAACTCCGCCCCAGCCGCCGCCCGCCCAGCAGGCTCGGCTCGATGTACGCGTGGGCCTGGTCAGCGAGCGTGGCCAGCGGCCGCGCAACGAGGATTACGCCGGGTGCTGGCTGGGCGACCGGCGCCGGCGCTCCCTGCATGGGGTGATCGCGGTGCTGGCCGACGGGGTCGGCGGCGCCAAGGGCGGCCGGGTCGCGGCGGAGACGGCGGTGCGGGGCTTTATGGACGGCATGCTCGGCCAGAGCGAGGCGTTGGGCGTCCGCCGCAGCGGGGCGATCGCGATCGAGGCGATCAACCGCTGGATCCACTCGGTGGGTCGCGCCGACGCCGGGCTCGCGGGCATGGCCTGCACCTTGACGGCCCTGGTGCTGCGCGGCCGCCGGCTGCATGTGCTGCATGTCGGCGACACGAGGCTGTACCGGCTGCGGGACGACCAGCTCGAGCAGCTCACGACGGACCATACGCCGGGCCGGCCGGGCACCTCGCATGGCCTCACCCGCGCGATCGGGGCGCTGGACTCGGTCCGGGTCGACTATGCCGAGCACGCGGCGCGCGCGCATGACCGGCTGCTGCTGGTCAGCGACGGCGTGCATGGCGCCTTGTCCGACGCCCGGCTCGCGGCCGAGTTGGGCCGCCGCGCGGCGCCCGAGGAAGCGGCCCGGCGCCTGGTCGAGGCGGCGCTCGACGCCCGTATCGGCGACAACGCCACGGCGTTGGTGCTGGACATCACCGACCTGCCGCCGCCCGACCATGCCGACCTCGAGTCCAGCATGGCCGCCAGGCCGATCCTGCCGCCGCCCCGCGCCGGCGCCGAGGTGGACGGCTACCTGCTGGAGGCGCTGCTGGCCGACGCCCGCTACAGCCGCGTGTTCCGCGGCCGCGACGGACGGGACGGGCGGGCGGTGGTGATCAAGTTCCCGAAGCCGGGCGGCGCCGAGGAGGCGACCTTCCGCCAGGCCTTCCTGCGCGAAAGCTGGATCGCGGCCCGCGTGCGCAGCCCCTTCGTGGGCGAGGTGCTGGAACCGCCCGACGGCCGGGCGACGCAGCTCTATTCCGTGATGCCGTTCTACGGCGACGACACCTTGGAGCGCCGCCTGCTGCGGCCGCCGCCGGTGCGGCTGGAGGAAGGCGTCACCATCGGCATCCAGCTCGGCAAGGCGGTGGCGGCACTGCACCGGGCCGGGGTGGTGCACCGCGACATCAAGCCCGACAACGTCATGCTGATGGCGGGCGGGCTGAAGCTGATCGACCTCGGCGTGGCGCGGCTGCCCAACCTGGAGGAGTTCGCCTCCCCGGACGTGCCGGGCACGCCCAGCTACATGGCGCCGGAACTGCTCGCGGGCCAGGCGGGCGACGAGAGCTCGGACCTGTTCGCCCTCGGCGTTACCCTTTGGCGCATGTGGAGCGGCGGCGCCTACCCCTATGGCGAGGTCGAGCCGTTTTCCCGCCCCCGCTTCGGCCGGCCGACGGCGCTGGTGGGGCCGCGGCCCGACCTGCCGTCGTGGCTCGACGAGTTGCTGGCCCGGGCCGTCGCGGCCGACCCGCGCGAGCGGCAGGCGGACGTGCTGGAGCTTGTGCTGGAGCTGGAGACCGGCATGGCCCGCGGCGCGCCTGCGCCCGCCCGGCAGCGGTCGCTTTACGAACGCAACCCGATCCGGTTCTGGAAGCTTGCTTCGGCGCTGCTGCTGGGCGCCCTGCTGGCGAGCTGGGCGCTTCGCCTGCACTGATACGCTGCCGCAGGGCTGGGATACGCTGCCCCATGGCTGGCGGCCGGGCGCTGTATGGCCCATGCTCAGCCAAAACACTGGCGAGGGGCGGGATGCGGGCGATCGTGACGGCCGTGCTGGCGGCGGGCCTGGCAGCCCCTGTGGTTTGGGCCGAGGGCCCGGCGCGGGTGGTGAACGCCGGCACGCCGCCGCCGGAATGCACGCTGCATGTGACCTTCGACCGCAATATCGACCTGCCGGGCTATGCCGGCGCGGGCGGCTGCTTGCCGTTCACGGCCACCAACCAGTTGGTTCCGCCGGGCTATGCGGGCGACTTCTACGTGGACCGCTTCACCGATGCCGCGATCCGGTCGCGATGGGCGGAGTGCAAGCCAACTCCCGCTTGCGCCGAAGCGGCCCGGCGGGGCGCCAAAGGGTTTACCGCCTACGAGCCACGGGCCACCGGCCGGGTCGATCCGGCCGGACGGATCGACCCGGAGGGCGAGGTGGACCTGCGTTCCATCCGCCGGCCCAGCTATTTCGGCCGCGCCGGGCTCGAGGAGCCGATCGCCGCGGCCGAGCAGCGCACCTATACGGTCGAGTTCACCGTGCCGCGCGACCCCTACGAGCGCTTGCACCTCGACAAGCAGGACCCGATCAAGCTGCGCGGCTGGTACCTGGAAGGCGTGGGACTTGCCGCCGGCGGCGCGCCGGTCCGCGCCCTGGTGGTGATGAACAATGGCGGCGGCAGCGAGTTGACCGCGCTCGACGCCCCGCGCGTGCCGAGCGTGACCTTCGACCCCGCGACCCAGCGCTGGCTGCTGGGCAAGTTCCCGGACGGCAGCACGGAGCAGCCTGGCCTGCGGCACTGGCGCGGGTTTGCGGCGGCGCTGAACGCGGCCGGGTTCGACGTGCTGATCACCGACCGGCGCGGCAACGGCATCTCGGGCGGAGTGATGGGCTTCAACACCGCCGAGCAGGCGCGCGACATGGTGCGCGAGCTGCAGCAAGCGGAAAGCGGCGAGGGGCTGCGGCTGCTGACCCCGTCCGGCCAGGTTCTATCCGGCCCGGCGGCGGCGGGCCGACTGCTGGCCGGGCAGCGCGCGCAGCAAATCCCGGTCGTGCTCGCCGGCTACTCGCGCGGCTCCTACGCGACCGCCTGGGCGATGCACCGGAACTTCGTGGCCGATTGCGACCGCGAGTTGCCGGACGGCGCCTGCCGGCCGCCGCTGGGCTGGACCAATATCAAGGGGGCCATCCTGTATGGCCCGAACTCGGCCGGGCTGGGCTACCGGCTGGCCGGGCACGACATGATCGAGGCCGCGCTACGGACCGAGGCGAGTACGACCTACTACCCGGACGGCGAAGTGCTCGCCCATATCGGCGACTGGCCCGGCGTGCTGATCGTCAAAGGCATCTGGGACTACGTGGAGGGGCTGGAGGGCTCGCTGGACGCCTACCGCCGGGCGCGGGAGCCGAAGGAGATCTTCGTGTTCCGCGGCCCGCACCCGCTGATGACCCAGGACCCGGAGAACATGCGGCTCGTGGGCCAGCGCATGGCGGCCTACGCAAAGGCCGCGGTGCTGGGCCAGCAGCGGGTCGAGGGCGCCCAGCCGCCGGCCGACCTGAAGGCGCTCGTGCTCTCCAGCCCCGACCACTGGGAGCAGACCATGGCTTCCCGGCACTGATCGACCGCGAACACAGGAACCCGCCCATGTCCTTCCATCGCCGCACGCTGCTTGCCGCCATCACCGCCGGCGCCCTGCCGCGCCTCGCCCGAGCCCAAGCGCGGCCGGTGCTTCGGCTTGGCGTGCTGACCGACCTTTCGGGCCAGTACCGCGACAACTCCGGCCCCACCTCGGTGCTCGCCGCCCGGCAGGCGGTGGAGGATTTCGGCCCGGCCGCGCACGGCTTCGACGTGGACGTGGTCGCCGCCGACCACCAGCAGAAGCCCGACGTGGGCGGCGCCATCGCCCGGCGCTGGTTCGACACCGAGGCGGTGGACGCCGTGCTCGACGTCAACAACAGCGCAATCGCGCTCGCCGTCCGCACCCGGGCGATCGAGAACGACAAGGCGCTGCTGATCACCGGGGCGGCCAGCAACGAGTTGACGGGCAAGTGGTGCAGCGACAACGCGGTCCATTGGGCGCCGGACACCTTCAGCGTGCCGCACTCGACCGGCGGCGCGTTGCTGAGGAAGGGCGGCAAGACCTGGTTCCTGATGGCGTCGGATTACGTGTTCGGGCACTCCTTGCAGGCCGAGATCACCGCCGTCGTCGAGCAGGGCGGCGGCCGCATTCTGGGCGCGATCCGCTATCCGTTCCCGGGGACGACCGATTTCAGCTCGTTCCTGCTGCAGGCCCAAGCCAGCGGGGCGGACGTGATCGGCCTGTGCAACACCGGCGGCGATATGGAGAACGCGGTCAAGCAGGCAGCCGAGTTCGGCCTGTCGCGCAGCGGCAAGACGGTGGCGGCGATGTTCGGCTTCATCACCGAGATGAAGGCGCTGGGGCTGGAGACGGCGCAGGGCCTATTCATGACCGAGCCGTTCTACTGGGACCTGAACGATCGCACGCGGGCCTTCACCCGCCGCTTCCTGCCCAAGGCCGGCGACAACTACCCGAGCAGCCTGCACGCCGGGGCCTATAGCGCGGCCATGCACTACATGAAGGTGGCCGCCGCGGTCGGGCCGGCGCGGATGCGGTCGGGCCGGGCCGCCATCGCGGCGATGAAGGCGATGCCGACCGATGACGACTGCTTCGGGCGCGCCAGCATTCGCGCGGATGGGCGGTTCCTGTGCGACATGCACCTGTTCCAGGTGAAGCGGCCCGGCGACAGCAAGGGGCCGTGGGACCTCTACCAGCCCATCGGCGTGACGCCGGGGGCGGAGGCGTTCCGCCCTTTGAGTGAAAACGCCTGCCCCTTGGCGAAGGCCTGAGATGGACGGCGGTGGGGCATGGCCGGCTCAGCTTGCGGCATGCCGCATCGTTGCCCCATGATCGCGGCATGCGCAGGGCGATCCGATCCGTCTACCGGCTAGGCTTCCTATTGGCAGCCCTCGCCGCCGCTCCGGCCGCGGCGGAGCAGCGGCTGGTGCTGTATTCAGCCAACGACAACACCGTGAACACCCTGGTGGCGGAGGCCTTCACCAAGGCGTCCGGGATCAAGGTGGACGTGGTCTCCACCGGGTCCGGCGTGCTGTTCCGGCGCATCGCGTCCGAGCAGGCGCGGCCGCAGGCGGACGTGATCTGGGGGGTCAGCGCGTCGCTGCTGAAGGACAACGCGAAGTATTTCGAGCCTTATGCCGCCCGGGACCGCGCCCTGATCCCGGCGGAGTACCGCGATGCCGGCAACCTCTGGATCGGCACCAACCTTCAAGTGCTGACCATTACGCAGAACACCAAATCGATCCCGGCCGGCGAAGGGCCGCGAAGCTGGGGCGACCTGCTCGACCCCAAGTGGAAGGAGCGCATCGCCTACACCGACCCTGCGAACTCCGGTTCCGCCTACGCCACCGCGGGCTTCCTGCTCGCCTTGTGGGGCGGCGACGAGGCGGCCTGGACCAAAATGGGCGCGCTGCTCGGCAACGTGAAGGTGCTGAACCGCTCGACCCTGGTGTTCGACGGCAATGGCACCGGCGAATACCCGCTGGGCATCTCGCTCGAATACGCGGGCTACCTGTGGCAGCAGAACGGCGCGCCGGTGCAGGTGGTTTATCCCGCCGACGGGACGACGGCGCTGGCCGAGGGCGTGGCGATTATCAAGGGCGGCCCCGACCCGGCCGCGGCCCGCGCTTTCGTCGACTTCGTGAACGGGCGCGACATCCAGCAGGAGTTGCTGCGCACCACGTTCCGGCGCCCGGCCCGGCAGGATATCGACCTCGCCGCCATGCCGGGCCATATGCCGGCGCTGGCGGCGCTGAAGCTCGTGCCGTACGACGATGCGAAGTGGGAGGCGGCGCGCCGCGACACCCTGGCCCGGCTGAAGACGCTGATCCAGAACACGCGTTGACCGCGATCCGGCTGGAGGGGGTCACCCGCACGTTCCAGGCCGTGCGGGCGGTGGACGACGTGTCGCTGAGCATCGCCGAGGGCGAGTTCTTTACCCTGCTGGGTCCTTCGGGCTGCGGCAAGACGACCCTGCTGCGGATGATCGCCGGGTTCTGCCCGGTGGAGCACGGGGCCATCTGGTTCGGCGACCGGCGGATCGACCAGGTGCCGGCGCACCGGCGGGACACCGGGATGGTGTTCCAGAGCTATGCCATCTTCCCCAACCTGACCGTGGCACAGAACGTCGCCTACGGCTTGCGGGCGCGGAAGGTCGGCCGGACCGAAACCGCCGAGCGGGTCGCCGGGGCGCTGGCGATGGTGCAGCTCGGGGCGCATGGCGCGCGCTGGCCGCACGAGCTGTCCGGCGGGCAGCTGCAGCGGGTGGCGATCGCGCGGTGCCTGGTCATCAAGCCCGTGGTGCTGCTGTTCGACGAGCCGCTCTCCAACCTCGACGCCCAGCTGCGGACGCATATGCGGGTCGAAATCCGGCAATTGCAGAAGTCGCTCGGCCTCACCGCCGTCTATGTGACGCACGACCAGGAGGAGGCGCTGGCCATCTCGGACCGGATCGCGGTGATGCGCGCCGGCCGGGTGGAGCAGGTCGGGCCGCCGGAGGCGATCTACCGGACACCGGAGACGGCGTTCGTGGCGGGGTTCATGGGCGCGACCAACATGCTCGCGGGCGTCGTCGGCGGGTTTGATGGGCGGGACACCATGGTCGAGGCCGGGGGCGCCGTGTTCCGGGTGCGGGGCGCGGCCGGGGCGCCGGGCCGCCGGGTGCTGCTTTCGGTCCGGCCGGAGACGCTGCGCGTGTCGGCTGCGGGCGACCCCGCGGTGGCGGCCCGGCTCGTGTTGCAGGAGTTCCTGGGCCCCATCCTGCGCCTGCATGCGGCGCTGCCCGACGGCACCCCGCTCCGCGTCGCCGTGCTGGCCGGGCACGACCCCGTTGCGGCCGGCGCCGACCTCCGGCTGGCCTATGATCCCGCCCAGATCACGCTCTACCCCGCCCCGTGATGGGCGGGCTCGGGGCGTTCCGGACCGGCATCTGCCTGCTGGCGCTGGCGTTCCTGGGGCTGTTCCTGCTCTATCCCCTGGGGATCGTGCTGCAATCCAGCGTGCAGGACGAAACCGGCGGCTTCAGCCTCGCGCCCTACGCGCATATGCTGGCGAGCCGCTATTATCTCGGCAGCCTGCGCAACAGCCTGGTCGCCGGCACGCTGTCGATGGTGCTGGCCTGCCTGCTCGGCGTGCCGCTGGCCTTCTGCCTGGCGCGGGTGGCGGTGCCGGGCAAGACGGTGCTGCTGACCCTGGCGTCCCTGCCGCTGGTGCTGCCGTCGTTTGTCGGCGCCTATGCCCTGGTGCTGCTGTTCGGCCATGCCGGGGTGGCGACCACGGCGCTCCGCGCGGCGGGACTCCCCGTTGGCTCCATCTACGGCATGCCGGGCATCGTGCTCGTGTTCACGCTGACGCTGTACCCTTATGTGCTGATGCCGACGCTGGCCGGGTTCCGGGCGATCGACGTGGCGGTGGAGGAAGCCGGCCGCAACCTCGGCGCCTCGCGCGGGATGGTGTTCCGGACCGTGCTGGTTCCGATCGTGGTCCCGTCCGTGCTGGCCGGCGCGCTATTGGTGTTCATCGAGGCGCTGGAGAACTTCGGCGTGCCGGCGGTGCTGGCCGAAGACCGGCCGTTCCTGGCGCTCGACATCTTCAAGCTGTTCGCCGGCGAGGCGGATTCCAACCCGGCCGCCGCGGGCGCGCTCAGCATGGTGCTGGTGGGCTGCACGGTGCTGGTGCTGCTGGTGCAGCGACGGTACCTGGCGCGACGGCGCTTTGCCACCAGCGCGCGGCAGCCGCCGCCGGTGATCCCGCTCGGCCGGCTGGCGCGGCTGCTGGCAAGCGGGTTCTGCTGGGCGGTGGTGCTGCTCTCGGTGCTGCCCTTCGGCGCCGTGCTGGTCATCTCGTTCCAGCGGTTCCGCGGGCCGGTGATGCAGTGGGAGCTGGGGCTCGGCAACTACGCCGCCCTGCTGCGGGGATCGTACCAGCCGCTCGTCAACACCTTGCTGCTGGCCAGCCTGGCCGCGCTGGCGGCGACCCTGCTCGGCGCCCCGATCGGCTACGTGCTGGCCCGGCACCGCGGGCGGCTGGCCACGCTGCTCGACATCGTCGGCACCATCCCGTTCGCGGTGTCCGGCACCGTGCTCGGCATCGGGCTGATCGTCGCTTTCAACAGCGGCCCGCTGGTGTTGACCGGCGGCTGGCTCATCCTCGTGCTCGCCTACGTGGTCCGCAAGCTGCCGTTCAGCGCGCGGTCGGCCAGCGCCATCGTCCGCCAGATCGACCCGAGCCTGGAGGAGGCGTCGATCAACCTGGGCGTGTCGCCGCTGCGGACCTTCGCCACGCTGACCGTGCCGCTCATGCTCGGCGGGCTGGTGGGCGGCTTGGTGCTGGTCTGGGTGACGGTCGCGTCCGAACTCAGCGGCACCATCGTGCTCTACAGCAGCCGCTGGCGGACGATGACGGTGCTGATGTTCCAATCCCTGGAGGGCACCGCGCCCGGCGAGGCCGCGGCGGCGGCCTCCATCCTGATCGGGTTCACCGCGGTGCCGCTGCTGCTGCTGCACCGGGTGTTGCGGCGGCATGGCGGATCGCTGCTGTAGCTAGAGCACGATCCGTGCTGATAGGCGCACGGCTCGCGCTCTAGCCTTTGTCTTTACGAGCATGTTCATCCGACGGGTGATGCCGTGTGGTCGGATCATGCTCTACCCTTTCTTCAGGTTCCAGAACTTCGGGATGCCCTCGAGCACGCCGGTGACGTTGGCGCGGAACGAGGTCGGCTGCAGGATCTGGCCCAGCGGGATGTGCGGCGCCTGCTCGAGTGCGGCCACCTGCATCTGCTCGCACAGCGTCCGTTGCGCGGCCGGGTCGGGCGCGTCGAACCAGGCGGCGCGGGCCTCCTCGAGCTTGGGGATGCTGGGCCAGCCATACCAGGCGTCCCCGCCGTTGCCGCGGCTCAGGAACGAGACGGCCGGGTTCAGCGTGTCGGCGCCGCCGACCATGGAGGGGAAGCAGCTCCAGCCGCCTTTCTCCAGGCCCTCGCGGTTGGCCCGGCGCTGGAACATGGTGCCGGCATCCATGGCTTGCAGGTCGACGTTCAGGCCGATGCGCTTGAACAGGTCGGCGCCGACCTGGGACATGGCGTTGTTCACCGGATGGTCGGTCGGCTGCATCATGACGAGGCGCTCGCCCTTGTAGCCGGCGGCCTCGACCGCGCGCCGGGCCTGATCCGGGGTCATTGTGTCGGCATAGCGGTCGAGCCCGGCCGTGTTGGCCATCGGCGTGCCGGGCGTGAACAGCCCCACGCCGTCGCGCCAGGTGCTGGCGTCGCTGCTGAACGCCTCCATGAACTCGCGCTGGCGCGCGGCGCCCAGGGCCGCCCGGCGCACGCCGGCGTTGCTGAACGGCGGCTGCAAGCAGTTGAAGCGCAGGATCGGCACCACGCCCACCTTGTCCTTCACCTCGGTCACCAGGCTCCGGTTGCGCCGCAACACGTCCACCAGGTCCGGCGTCGGCACCTCCCACCAATCCACCTCGCCGCGCTGCAAGGCGGCCGCGGCGGTGCTGGCCTCCGGCATGGTGAGCCATTCCACCCGGTCGACGTTGACGATCTTCGGCCCGGAGGTCAGGCCCGGCGCGCCGCCGGGCCGGGGCACGTAATCGGCAAAGCGTTCATACACGGCGCGGGAGCCGGGCACGCGTTCGTTGGCCAGGAAGCGGAACGGGCCGCTGCCGACGACTTCGCTGATGGGCTTGGTGGCGGGCTGGCTGGCCAGCCGCTCCGGCATGATGCAGGCCATGCTGGGCGCGATCTTGCCCAGCACGTCCGGCAGCAGCCGGTAGGGCTGCTGCATCCGCACCACCACCACCCGGTCGGACGGGGCGGTGATCTCTGCGACCACGGCCAGCAGGGCGCGGCCGGCAGGGTCCGCGGTGCCCCAGCGCTTCAGGCTGGCGACCACGTCCCGCGCCAGCACCGGCTCGCCATCGTGGAAGCGCAGGCCCTCGCGCAACGTCAGCGTCCAGCGCTTGAAATCCTCGTCGATCTGATGGCCGGCGACCATCTCCGGCTGGGCACGATACTCGGCGTCCTGCGCATAGAGGGTGTCGTAGACCAGGTAGCCGTGGGTGCGGGTTTGCGACGCCGTGTTGATCATCGGGTCGAGGATGGCGAGGTCGACATAGGGCACGAAGCGCAGCACGCGTGCATCCTGCGCGCGGGCGATACGGGGTGCGGCGAGCGCGGCGGCGCCCGCCTGCAGGAAGTGGCGTCGGTTCATGGTCGTTCCCTCCATCGATGGCGACGCTTGCGGCCGCCTTGTGGCCTCGATCCTTACGCCTTCGGCAAATCGCGGGCGACTGCCGCCAGCGCGTCCCTTACTCCTTCGGCGGGTTGCGGGCGACTGCCGCCAGCGCGTCGAGCAGCCCCTCCAGGTCCGGCGCCGCGCGCTGCGCCGGGGTCATGGCGCGGCCCTGCAGCCAGGCCCAATCCTGGCGCTCCGCGATCGGGCCGCTCAGCAGCGGCGCCACCCCCGCCTCCTGCACCGTCCGCGCGACCTCGCGCATCTCCTCGGCGCGGCGCTTGCCATGCAGCAGGGCGCGGCCGACCATGTAGCGGGCGAGGCCGCGCCAGTCCTCGTGCGGCAGCGTGTCGCCGAGCGATCGGATCACCGCGTCCTCCACGCCGTAATGGCGGGCGGCGAGCATGCTTTCGGTGGTCAGCGCCTCCAGCCCCTTGATCATGACGCTGCGGCACATCTTCACCGCCGACGCCCGGCCCAGTTCCGCCGAGAAGGGGGTCAGGTCCATGCCGAGCCAGGCCATGTGTTCGGCGAAGGCCGCGGCATGCAGGCCGCCGAGCAGCATGGGCGAGCGCAGACCCTTGGGCGGCACGCTGGCCATGACCGCCGCCTCGACGTAGCGCCCGCCCGCCTGCTCCACCGCCTGCGCGGCGGCCTGCTTGGTCGAGGGGGAGACGGAATTGACGTCCACCACGAAGGGCGCGTGCGCGAGCCCCCCGGCCAGCGCCTGCGCCGCCGCTAGCGCCGACCCGGCCGTCACCGAGATGAACACGACCTCCGCCCCGCGCGCCGCCTCGGCTCCGGAAGCGTGCGGCGTGCAGCCGGCGGCGCGGGCGCGGTCCCGGGCGGCATCGGCGGTGTCGAAAGCGTGGATCGTGGCGCCCGCCGCGCCGAGGTCGCGAGCGAAGATGCTCCCTACTTCGCCGAAGCCGATGATCGCGTATCGTCTCATGGGCTCTCCCCTATTCCGGGTGGCAGCCCGTCCCAGACCTCGTCGAGGCGCAGCGGCCGCGGCAGCATGCCTTGCTCGTGCATGTAGCGGAGCGCCAGGCCGATGGCGGGCTCCAGCGCCGCGCGGGTTGTCGGGAAGGGGCCCTGCTGGAGCAGCGGGACGAACTGGGCGACGAGGCCGGGTTCGGCTTCGGCCAAGCTGCGCCGGATGCAGACCATGTGGTTGATCGGAACCAGATGGTGCCGCCGCCAGAATGCATCGGCGGCGGCGGCCGGGTCGGGGAAGACGGTGCGGAGCGCGGGATCGCTGGGCGTTTCGGCGCCGAAGATCGCCGCGTCGATGTCGCCGCCGCGGAGCATGGCGAGCAGGTCCGCGCCGGGCGGCGCGCGCTCGGCCCAGGCGGGGTCCTGGTATTCGGGGACGTGCGCGTCCTCGAAGGTGACCCACTGGACTGCTTCGGGGCGGACGCCGTACTCGTCGGCGAGGATGCCGCGCAGCCACAGGCCGGTGGTCTGGCTGTAGGCTCGCACGCCGACCCGGCGGCCGGCGAGGTCGGCCGGGCCCGCCACCGGGCCGTCCGCGCGGCAGAGCAGGGCCGATTGCTGGAATCGTGCGGCCATCACCACGGGCAGCAGCACCAGCGGCTTGCCGTATGCCCTGGCCTGCAGAAAGGTCCCGATCGCCATCTCCGACACGTCGAACCGCGCGGCGCGGACCATGGGCGCGAAGGCGCGGCTGATGACCGGCATGTCGGCGAAGTTGAGGTGCAGGCCGGGGTGCGTGAGCGCGCCCGAAAGCAGGCCTTCGGTGTGCGGATAGCGGCCGATCGCGGCCGTGAGGTTCAAACCAAGCTCTCCACCACGTGCGGGAACACCGCCTCGTAGCCCTCGCCGTAGGTAATCGCCCGGTCGGAGTTGCGGGCCGCCTGCGCGCCGCGCTGGAGGGCGACGCGGGTGTAATACTCCCAAAGGTGCTCCTGCCCGGCCATGCATTCGATGGCCGCGCGCTTCTTGGCCCAGACCGGGGTGATGTTCAGCAGCACGTCGGGTATCCAGCCGCATTGTTCTGGCTGATGCGGCTCGAACAGCAGCACTGGCGGCGCCCCGATGACCGGCACCTCCGGCTTGTGGCCATGCGCCTGGGCGATGATGCGGGCGTGCTGGGCGAAGTCGGTGACCGCGGGATGGTCGTGGTTGTAGGGATCCTGCCGCGAGTGGGTCAGCACCACGGCGGGACGGATGGCGCGGCATACGTCCACGAGGCGGAACAGCGCGGCCTGGTTCAGGTCGATCGGGTAGTCGCCAAGGTCCCAGAACTGGATGTCGTGCACGCCGAGCGCGGCGGCGGCGGCCTCGGCCTCCTGCTGCCGGCCGGCCTTTACGCGCTCGAGCGTCATGCCGGGCTGGCGCCACAGCTTGGCGGACTCGCCGCGCTCGCCATAGGAGAGGCAGACGACGGTGACCGCGACCCCGCGCCCGGCATGCAGCGCGATGGCGCCGCCAGCCCGCCAGACGAAGTCCGCCGAATGCGCGCTGACCACCAGCGCCGTTTTGCCTGCCATCCAACCCCTCTTATGCGTGCGTCAGGCCAAAGGTGTCGAGCCGTCCGGCGTGCCTTCCCGGCCGGTCGCCAGCAGCATCGCGACCGTGACGTAGATGCCGGAGACGGTCACGAGGTCCACCACCTGCTGCTCGCTCAGCAGCGCGCGCGCCTTGGCGAACGCGGCGTCGGAGACGGCGTGCGTGGTGCAGAGCTCGGTGCAGAGCGCGTAGACGGCGTCCTCGTCGGGCTGCATGCCGCGCGGCCGCTGCCCGGATTGCAGGTCGGCCGCGACCGCCTCCGGCAGTCCGGCGCGGATGGCGATCGGGTGGTGCGCCTTCCACTCGACCTGCGACGTCCACAGCCGGGCCTGGATCAGGATGGCGAACTCGGTCAGCCGCGGCGGGAGGGACGAATTGAAGCGGAGGTAGTCCAGCAGCGCGATCATGCGCTTGGCCATCACCGGGCTGCGCAGCATGACGTTGTAGGGGCCTTGCAGGCCGAGGCTGGACACTTTCAGGATTTCGTCCGCAACCTCGCGCTGTTCCGGCAGGAGGCCCTGCAGGGTGAGCTGCGGAAAACGCTTCTCGTCCATGCCGCTTAGTCCGCCGCCATCGCCTGCTGGTCCGCCGTGTGCCAGAGCGCCCCGCCCACCACCACGCTGTCGAGCGCAAAGCGCTGGCGGCCCGCCCGGGTCTGCCCGGAGACGTCGGCGAAGGTGAAGCGGCCGTCGGCGATCCGCATGACCGTGGCATCGCCCGTGCTGCCGACCGAAAGGTCGGCCAGGTCCGGCCGCTTCAGGGCCGCGGCCGGGGTGGCGGTGACCGCGCGCACGATGTCGGGGAGCGGCATGCCGAGGCAGAGGAACTTGCTCATGGTTTCCATGTTGTCCCAGGCCGGGCCGTCGATGCAGAGCACATGGACGTCCGAGCTGATGATGTCGGGCGGGAAGCCGCCTTCAAGCATCGCCTCGGCCACCGCGAAGTCGAACGACCCGGCACCGTGGCCGATGTCGAACAGCACGCCCCGCTCGCGCGCCTCCCAGCACGCCTGCTTGACCCGGCCATCGGCGTGAACGGGCGCGTTGGGGAACGGCTTGAAGCAATGGGTCAGGGTATCGCCCGGCCGCAGCTCGGCCAGCACGTCGGTGTAGCGGGGCGGCGGGCGGTCGATGTGGCACATGACCGGCAGCCCGGCGCGGTCGGCGGCCTCCAGCGCATGATACAACGGGCCGATGCCGTTCACGCCGCTGGTGTTTGCCCCCACCCGCACCTTGATGCCGCGGATCAGGTCGGGGTTGGCCCGCGCCATCGCCGCGCAGGCGGCGGTGTCCATCAGCCGCATGTCCTGGCTTTCGCCGACCATCACCGTCGGCGAGAAGGCGAAGATGCCGGCGTGGCTGACGTGCAGGTACGCCAGGATGCGGGTTTGGCTCACCTCCATGACGTGCTTGCGGAAGCCGGGGAAATTGCCTGGCCCGGCCGAGCCCACGTCGAGCCAGGTCGTCGTACCGCAGCGCCGGGAGAGCCGGTCGGCGTCGATGCTGATGGAGGTGCCGCCCCAGTAGACATGGGTATGGAAATCGATGTTGCCCGGCATGACGATGCAGCCGGAGACGTCCCGCTCGGCCGCGCCCCGCAGCCCCGTGCCGATCGCGGCCACCGTGCCGCCGGCAAAGGCGATGTCGGCGACCTCGTCCCGTCCGGTCCCGGGGTCGAGCACCCGCCCATGGCGGAGGATTAGGTCGTGGTCCATCGGGGGTGCCCTTTCGCAGCCTGCTGCCGGAGCTTGCCCCGGCTTGCGGCCGGTGTCGAACACGAAAGGGCTTGCGTTCGGTCCGTCTACGGCTATGTTAGCACTCTAGGCCGATGAGTGCTAACCGGTGCTGCGCGAGCGGGCTGGCGGGGCGGGCCTGCCAATAGGAGCCATATTATGAAGTTTCGTCCCTTGCACGACCGGGTCGTCGTCCGTCGCATCACGCCGCTGGAAAAGTCTGCGGGCGGGATCATCATTCCCGACACCGTCAAGGAAAAGCCGATGGAGGGCGAGGTCATCGCCGCCGGGCCGGGCGCCCGCAACGAGGCGGGCGTGATCGTGGCGCTCGACGTCAAGGCCGGCGACCGCGTGCTGTTCGGCAAGTGGTCGGGCACCGAGGTCAAGCTCGACGGCGAGGAGCTGCTGATCATGAAGGAGAGCGACCTGATGGGCGTCATCGAAGGCGCGCCCGCGCTCGCCAAAGCCGCTTAACAAAGAACTAAGGAAGCAATCACATGGCAGCCAAAGACGTTCGCTTCGGCGACGACGCACGGAGCCGCATGTTGCGCGGCGTGGACATCCTCGCCGACGCGGTGAAGGTCACCTTGGGCCCCAAAGGCCGCAACGTGGTCATCGATAAGAGCTACGGCGCGCCGCGGATCACCAAGGACGGCGTGACCGTCGCCAAGGAGATCGAGCTGGCCGAGAAGTTCGAGAACATGGGCGCGCAGATGGTGCGCGAAGTGGCCTCCAAGACCAACGACGTCGCCGGCGACGGCACCACGTCGGCCATCGTGCTGGCCCAGGCGATCACCCGCGAGGGCGGCAAGGCCGTCGCCGCCGGAATGGCGCCGATGGACCTCAAGCGCGGCGTGGACAAGGCGGTGATCGCCCTGGTCGAGGAGCTGGCCAAGCGCACCCGCAAGATCACCACCGAGGCCGAGACGGCGCAGGTCGGCACCATCTCGGCGAACGGCGAGGCCTCGATCGGCAAGATGATCGCGGAAGCCATGCAGCGGGTCGGCAACGAGGGTGTCATCACCGTCGAGGAAGCCAAGGGCATGGATACCGAGCTGGAAGTGGTCGAGGGCATGCAGTTCGACCGCGGCTACCTCAGCCCCTACTTCATCACCAATGCCGAGAAGATGACGGTCGATCTCGACAACCCCTACATCCTGATCCACGAGAAGAAACTGTCGGGCTTGCAGGTCCTGCTGCCGCTGCTCGAGGCCGTGGTGCAGTCCAGCCGTCCGTTGCTGATCGTCGCCGAGGACATCGAGGGCGAGGCGCTGGCCACGCTCGTGGTCAACAAGCTGCGTGGTGGCCTGAAGGTCGCGGCCGTGAAGGCGCCGGGCTTCGGCGATCGGCGCAAGGCGATGCTGGAAGACATCGCGGTGCTGACCGGCGGCCAGGTGATCTCCGAAGACCTGGGCATCAAGCTCGAGAGCGTCACGCTCGCGATGCTGGGCCAGGCCAAGCGGGTGCTGATCGAGAAGGAGAACACGACCGTCATCGAAGGCGCCGGCGCCTCCGAGGCGATCAAGGGCCGGGTCGAGCAGATCCGCGCGCAGATCGAGGACACCACGTCCGACTACGACAAGGAGAAGCTGCAGGAGCGGCTGGCCAAGCTGGCCGGCGGCGTCGCCGTCATCCGCGTCGGCGGTTCGTCCGAAGTCGAGGTAAAGGAGCGCAAGGACCGCGTCGACGACGCGCTGCACGCGACCCGTGCGGCCGTGGAAGAGGGCATCGTTCCCGGCGGCGGCGTGGCGCTCGCCCGTGCCAGCCTTATCCTGGCGCAGGTGCAGGCCGACAACGAGGACCAGAAGTTCGGCATCGAGATCGTGCGCAAGGCGGTGCAGACCCCGCTGCGGCAGATCGCCGAGAACGCCGGCGAAGACGGCGCGGTGGTCGGCGGCAAGGTGCTCGAGAACGCCGAGTACGGCTTCGGCTTCGACGCGCAGAACGGCGTCTACAAGGACCTGGTCGCCGCCGGGATCATCGATCCGACCAAGGTGGTCCGGGTCGCGCTGCAGAACGCGGCGTCGGTCGCCGGGCTGCTGATCACCACCGAGGCCATGGTGGCCGAGCGCCCGGAGAAACGCGCCCAGTCCTTGCCGCAGGGCGGCGGCATGGCTGGCGGCATGGGCGGCGGCATGGGTGACATGGACTACTAGATCGCGCCCACACACTGATGGCCATCGGGGCCGCCGTCCGGACGACGTCCGGCGGCGGCCCCGAACGTTTGGGCCGCACTTGAAGTGGGCGGGCCTGCGGCACACCTCAGGGATCGAGCAACCTGGGACGGCAGCGTGCAACTCACCCTCAGCCCGGTTGTCGCGGATACGCCTTTTCGCCTGAGCACCGCGCCGGCCGATGTGTTCGTCCATCCCGGCTGGCAGCAGGCGCGGATGGCGGCTTTGGCCTTGCTGGGCCGGGGCGAGCCCGCGGTCTTGCTCGGGGCGGCCGGGACCGGCAAGACCATGCTGCTGCTAGAGCTCGCCGACACCTTGCGCCGCCGCGGCAAGTCCGTGCGCGTCGTGGAGCGTGGCGACGCACTGGACAGCAGCCTGAACGCCGACGTCCTGCTCATCGACGAGGCCGGGTCCCTGGGAGCTGAGTCGCTGGCGGTCTTGTGCGCGGGCGGCGTGCCGTTCGTGCTCGCGGCACTGCCGGCGTTCGAAGAGCGGCTTGCGGCCTTGCCGCGCGAGATCACGCCGATTTTCCTGGACCCGCTCTCGCCGCAGGATGTTGCCCGCTTCGTGGCCGGCCGGCTTTCCGCGAGCGGGCGGCCGCGCGACCTGCTCGAGCCGGATGCCGTATTGGCGCTGGCCCGGCACTCCGCCGGTCGTCTGCGGCTGGTGAACGTGCTGGCCGGGGCAGCCGTGTTCCTGGCGAAGCTGGAGCACGCGCCCCATGTCGGCCGCCGGCATGTCGACGAGGCCGCGGCGATGCGCGGCGGCACGGACGCGGAAGAGGAAGCGGCCCCCGCGCCAGTGGTCGCGGTACCGCTGCCGCCGCCCGTGGCGCCCGTGAACGTTGAGATCGCCGCTCCGCCGCGGGCGCCTGCCCGGCAGCGGGCCGGGCTCATTGCCGTGGCGGCAGCGGTCGGGCTGCTCCTGGTCGCGGGAGTGGTGTTCTCGAAACGAGATCGGCCGCCGCCGGCGCCTATCGTGGCTGCCGCTCCGACCCCCCAGAGCGCGCCGGCGGAAGCCGGCGTACCGGCGCAGCGCCAGAGCGCGCCGGCGGAAGCCGGCGTACCGGCGCAGCGCCAGAGCGCGCCGGCGGAAGCCGGCGTACCGGCGCAGCCGGCTCCGCTGGCCGCGCGCCGGCCGGACCCCGCCTTGGCCGAGCCGCAGCGCCCCATTGGCGAGACGCCGGTGGCGTTCAGCGGGGTCATCAACAACGAGACCATGCGCCAGAGCGGGCGCTTGTCCCTCGTCATCCGCCGGCGGCAGGGGATGGCTGACGCCGTGACGTCGCGGTTCCACGCCTCGGCCGGCCTGATCGGCGATGGCGAGCTCGAGGGGCATCTGACGGAGGATGGCCGGCTTACCGCGTCCGGCCAGCTTATGATGGGCCAGAACCCGTTCATGTGCGAGTTGAGCGGCATCGTCAGCGGCGGCCGGCTGGTGGGCACGGCAACCTTCCGGCGCACCGGCTGGGGCAGCGCCGCGCACAGCAACTTCGTGCTGACCCGGCCTTGAGCGGGGCTTGAGGAGGCGCGGGCTCTTCGCTGCGCTGCTGGCCGGCGCCTTGCTCGTCGTGCAGCCGGCCGCCGCCGAGGTCTGCCGTTTTGCCGGCACCACGAGCTACGCCGGGCAGATTGCGGTGGTGACGGAGGCGAGCCTGGCCGGTGGCCTGCTGACCCTCGACGTGACGGCATCGCTGACCGCCTCCACGCCATGGTTCTCTGATCTGCAGTATCGGACGCAGGAGATCAGCATTTGGCGCGGCGGCGTGTTGCAGAGCCTCGCGGTCAACACGCGCTATGGCCTGGACGGCACCATCAAGCGGCAGCAATGGGACGTTTACACGCTCCGCGCCGGGCGCCTGGAGGCGCGCCGAGTGCAGGCGAAGACGCTGCCCGACTTCCAGCGGCGGCATCCCGCCTTCGCCCGCCATTGGGCGCCCGCCGCATTCGGCCTGCCCTGGCTGCAGGATTACGGCGCGGCGGCGCCGGAGCGCCGGCCCGACCTCGATTTGGCGTCCATGCCGGCGGGTCTCCGTCCGCCGCTGGCGTTCGCCTTCTACTGGAGCCGGTTCCTGGCGCAGGGCGGCCAGGCCGTGCCGGTGTTCCTGCCGGGCTTCAAGCGGGATGCACGCGCCGATGTCCCGGTCGGCGCGGCCATGGCGGGCGAGGGATGGCAGCGCTGGCCGGTGGCGCTCCGCCACCCCGGCCTGGGCGCCGCGCCTTCGACCGCGGCCGCGTGGGTGTCCAACGACGGCCGCCTGCTGCAACTCGCCTTCGATGTGCAGGGGCGGCCGGGCGCGGCGCGGGGTTTGATCCGCGCGCAGGGGTGCCAGGGGTTCCCGGTCCGCGACGATTAGACCTCACGGGCTGCTAGGGCCCGGCCTCAGTACTTTGCAATCAGCCCGAGCCCGGCGAACATCAGCAGCGCGCCGGCAATCCGCCCCCAGCCAACCGCATGCTGCTTGAAGCCGACCAGGCCGAAATGGTCGAGCAACAGCGACATGACCACCGCCGCCGTGACCGTCAGCGCCATGAACACGGCCGATCCCAGCGCCTCCGCCGTGAACATCTGCGCCATGACGAAGGTCGCGCCGAGCACGCCCCCGCACCAGGCCCACCAAGGCGCCCCGGCGATCTGCTCCCATCGCGGGGCAGCCAGCCGGCCCGATACCGTCCCGACCAGCACGAAGCTCAAGGCGCTCACGCCCAAGATCGCGAGCCCCGCGGCGAACGGGCCCAGCGCCTTGCCCAGCGCGGCGTTGCAGCCGGCCTGGACCGCGTTCAGCAGCCCGGCCGCTGCCGCGAACACGAAGTTCATCCCACTGCTCCCCGACGCGTTCGCGTTCTAAAGCGGGGCGGCAGCCCGGGTTTCGCCTTCGCAAATGCAGCACCGATTTTGGTTGCGGGTTTTTGGTATACGATATACCTGCTGCTCGCATCGGAACGATAGTCGCCGCAAAGGCGAGGTCCCAGGGGAGACGTATGACGGCCGCTTTGCCATCGCTGAAGCTTGGCCCGCTGGACATGAGCGCTGGTCTCCGCCGTTTGGCAACCGACGCCATCAAGCGGGCCATCACCGAAATGGACATCTACGGCCACCCCGGCGATATCCGGCTCGATGAACGCCAGTTGAGCCAGGACCTGGGCGTCAGCCGCACGCCGATCCGCGAGGCGCTGGGATTTCTCGAGCAGGAGGGCTTCGTCCGCTCCGTCCCCCGCCGGGGCGTGTTCGTCGTGCGAAAGAGCAAGGCCGAGATTATCGATATGATCCTGGTCTGGGCGGCGGTCGAGAGCATGGCCGCCCGGCTTGCCGCGGCGCGGGGGACCATAGAGCAGCAGCAAGGTCTGCGTACCCTGTTCGCCGCCTTCGAAACCGATCCCTCGGCGAACCTGCCCGAATATTCCCAGGCCAACATGGAGTTCCATAAGGCCATCATCCGCATGGGCGGCTGCGTGCTGATGTCGGAGTTGACCGACACCTTGTTCCTCCACATGCGTGCGGTGCGCGCTGTGACCATGGGTTGGGACGACCGCGCGCAGCGCAGCCTTGCCGACCACCTGAACATCATCGCCGCCCTCGAGCAGCGCGATGCAGACTTGGCCGAACGCCTGGTGCGCGAGCACACCTTCGGCCTGGCCGCCCACATCGAAGCCCATGGCGGCCTGCTCGACGCCGCAGCCTGAACAAATCCGGAGAAAGAACAGAATGTCAGCCACAGCGCGGACCATCGACACCGAAGCGAGTGAAATCGACGCACCACAGGCGCTGACCGATGGCTTCCACCTCGTCATCGACGCGCTCAGGCTTAACGGCATCACCACCATCTATGGCGTGCCCGGCATCCCGATCACCGATCTCGGCCGCATGGCGCAGGCCGAAGGCATGCGCGTCATCTCGTTCCGGCACGAGCAGAATGCCGGCAACGCGGCGGCCATCGCCGGCTTCTTGACCAAGCAGCCCGGCATCTGCCTCACGGTATCGGCGCCGGGCTTCCTGAACGGCCTGGCCGCGCTCGCCAACGCCACGACCAACTGCTTCCCGATGATCCTGATTTCGGGCTCGTCCGAGCGCGAGATCGTCGACTTGCAGCAGGGCGACTATGAGGAGATGGACCAGCTCGCCATCGCCAAGCCCCTCTGCAAGGCGGCCTTCCGCGTGCTGCACGCCACCGATATCGGCATCGGCGTGGCGCGCGCGATCCGCGCCGCCGTGTCCGGCCGCCCGGGCGGCGTCTACCTCGACCTGCCGGCAAAGCTGTTCTCGCAGGTCATGGATGCAACCGCCGGCGCCAAGTCGCTCGTCAAGGTCATCGACCCCGCGCCGGCCCAGCTTCCCGCGCCTGCCGCCGTCAAGCGGGCGCTCGATGTGCTCAAGAGCGCCAAGCGCCCCCTGATCATCCTCGGCAAGGGTGCCGCCTATGCCCAGGCCGATGCGGAAATCCGCGCCCTGGTCGAGAAGAGCGGCATTCCCTACGTGCCGATGAGCATGGCCAAGGGTCTGCTGCCCGACACGCACCCGCAATCGGCCGGCGCCGCACGCTCGACGGCGCTGAAGCAGTCCGACGTCATCCTGCTGATCGGCGCCCGGCTCAACTGGCTGCTGTCGCATGGCAAGGGCAAAACCTGGGGCGAGCCGGGCACGCAGAAGTTCATCCAGATCGACATCGAGCCGCGCGAGATGGACAGCAACGTCGAGATCGCGGCTCCGCTGGTCGGCGACATCGGCTCCTGCGTCTCCGCGCTGCTGCAAGGCATGGACGGCACCTGGCAGGTCCCGCCGGCCGAGTGGACCGAGGCCATCAAGACGCGCAAGGACGCCAACATCGCCAAGATGGCGCCGAAGCTGATGAAGAACTCGTCGCCGATGGACTTCCACGGCGCGCTCGGTGCACTCCGCACCGTCATCAAGGAGCGGCCGGACGCCATTCTCGTCAACGAAGGCGCCAACACGCTCGACCTCGCGCGCGGCATCATCGACATGTACCAGCCCCGCAAGCGCCTCGACGTCGGCACCTGGGGCATCATGGGCATCGGCATGGGCTTCGCCATCGCGGCGGCGGTGGAGACCGGCAAGCCCGTGCTCGCCGTCGAGGGCGATAGCGCCTTCGGCTTCTCCGGCATGGAGGTGGAGACGATCTGCCGGTACAACCTGCCGGTCTGCATCGTCATTTTCAACAACAACGGCATTTATCGCGGAACCGACGTGAACCCCACCGGCGGCGCGGATGCCGCGACCACCGTCTTCGTCAAGGAGGCGCGGTACGACAAGATGATGGAGGCCTTCGGCGGCGTCGGCGTCAACGCCACCACCCCCGACGAGCTGAAACGCGCCGTGGACGCAGCGATGGACTCCGGCAAGCCCACCCTGATCAACGCGGTGATCGACCCTGCCGCGGGCAGCGAGAGCGGCAACATCGGCAGCCTCAACCCGCAAAGCGTACTGAAAAAGAAGTAATTCTGGCTCCAGCGAGCCCTCGAACAACAACGGAATGGAACAATGAAAGCTCTTGACGGCGTCAAGATCCTCGACTTCACCCACGTGCAGTCGGGCCCGACCTGCACGCAACTGCTGGCCTTCATGGGCGCCGACGTCATCAAGGTGGAGCGGCCGGGCGTGGGCGACATCACCCGCGGCCAGCTGCGCGACGTGCCGGACGTGGACAGCCTCTACTTCACGATGCTGAACCACAACAAGCGGTCGATCACCATCGACAGCAAGCATCCGCGCGGCACGGAGGTGCTGGAAGAACTGGTCCGCACCTGCGACGTGATGGTCGAGAACTTCGCCCCTGGCGCGCTCGACCGCATGGGCTTTACCTGGGAGCGCGTGCAGGCGCTGAACCCGCGCATGATCCTGGCCTCGGTGAAGGGCTTCGGCCCCGGCCCGTACGAGGACTGCAAGGTGTACGAGAACGTGGCGCAGTGCGCCGGCGGCTCGGCCAGCACGACCGGGTTCGACGATGGCCCGCCGCTGGTGACCGGCGCGCAGATCGGCGATAGCGGCACCGGGCTGCACTTGGCGCTCGGCATCGTGGCGGCGCTTTATCAGCGCAACACCTCCGGCCGCGGCCAGAAGGTGCTGGCCTCGATGCAGGACGGCGTGCTGAACCTGTGCCGGGTCAAGCTGCGCGACCAGCAGCGTCTGGCGCACGGGCCGCTCAAGGAGTTTCCGCAGTTCCCGGATGGTGAGTTCGGCGAGGCCGTACCGCGCGCCGGCAACGCTTCGGGCGGCGGCCAGCCCGGCTGGATCCTGAAGTGCAAGGGCTGGGAGACCGACCCCAACGCCTACATCTACTTCATCACCCAGGCTCCGGTGTGGGAAGCGATCTGCGACGTGATCGGCGAGCCCGGCTGGAAGACCGATCCCGGCTACGCCAAGCCGGGCGCCCGGCTGCCCAAGCTGAAGGCGATCTTTGCCCGCATCGAGCAGTGGACCATGACCAAGACCAAGTTCGAGGCGATGGACGAACTGAACGAGCACGACATCCCTTGCGGCCCCATCCTCTCGATGAAGGAGATCGCCGAGGACGAGTCGCTGCGGGCCACCGGCACCGTCGTCGAGGTCGATCACCCGACGCGGGGCAAGTACCTGACCGTAGGCAACCCGATCAAGATGTCGGACAGCGCCACGGAGGTCACCCGGTCGCCGCTGCTCGGCGAACACACCGACGAAATCCTGCGTGACGTGCTGCGCTTCGATGCAGAGCGGATCGCGTCAATCCAGGCTTCTGGCGCCCTCGGCGCGCCGGCTCCGCGCATGGCCGCGGAATAGGAGAGTAGCATGCTCGACACCACCCAGACCGCGCGCGACACCGTCCGCAAGATATTGGATGCGGTGCGCGCCGATGGCCGCGACAGCCTGACCGCCCCGGAAGGCAAGCTGGTCTGCGACGCTTACGGCATCTCGGTGCCGCAGGAAGGCGTCGCGACCTCGGCCGAGGAGGCCGTCAAGCTCGCCTCCACCATGGGATCGGCGGTGCTGAAGATCGTCTCGCCGGACATCCTGCACAAGACGGAGGCCGGCGGCGTGCTGGTCGGCCTGAAGACCGCCGACGAGGTCCGCCGCGGCTACGACACCATCCTGGCCAACGCCAAGAACTACAAGGCCGGCGCCAAGGTCCTCGGCGTGCAGGTGCAGCAGATGATTTCCGGCGGACAGGAGGTGATCGTCGGCGCCGTCACCGACGACAGCTTCGGCAAGCTGGTGGCCTTCGGCCTCGGCGGGGTGCTGGTCGAGGTTCTGAAGGACATCACCTTCCGCCTGGCGCCGGCCAGCAACGACGACGCGCTTTCGATGATGGACGGCCTGCAGGCGGCCGAGATGCTCAAAGGCGTGCGCGGCAGCGAGCCGGTCAACCGCGAAGCGCTGAGCACGCTCATCGTGCGGGTGTCCGAGTTGGTGAGCGACTTCCCGGAAATCTCCGAGATGGACCTCAACCCGGTGTTCGCCTCCGCCAAGGGCGCCATCGCCGCGGACGTGCGGATCGTGGTGGATTTCGCCCCCAAGGAGCAGCGCCACCGCCCGGCGCACGACGACATCGTGACCGCGATGAATCGCATCATGCGCCCGGACTCGATCGCCGTGATCGGCGCCTCGGCCGAGGACGGCAAAATCGGCAACTCGGTGATGAGGAACCTCATCACCGGCGGCTACCAAGGCAACATCTACCCGATCCACCCGAAGGCCACCGAAATCCTGGGCCACAAGGCCTACAAGTCGGTGAAGGACGTGCCGGGCGTGATCGACGTCGCGGTGTTCGCCATCCCGGCCAAGTTCGTGGCCGCGGCGCTGATCGAGTGCGGCGCCAAGGCCATCCCGGGCGCGGTGCTGATCCCCTCCGGCTTCGCCGAGACCGGCAACGAGGCAGGCCAGCTCGAAATCCAGCAGATCGGCCGGAAGTACAACATCCGGCTGATGGGCCCGAACATCTACGGGTTCTACTACACGCCGAAAAACCTCTGTGCCACGTTCTGCACCGCCTATGACGTGCGCGGCCATGCCGCGCTGTCGTCGCAGTCGGGCGGCATCGGCATGGCGATCATCGGCTTCAGCCGCTCGGCCAAGATGGGCGTCTCGGCGATCGTGGGGCTCGGCAACAAGTCCGACATCGACGAGGACGACCTGCTGACCTTCTTCGAGCAGGACGACGAGACCCACATCATCGCCCAGCATTGCGAGGACCTCAAGGACGGCCGCGCGTTCGCCGAAGTGGCGTCGCGGGTGTCCAAGAAGAAGCCGATCGTGATGCTGAAGGCGGGCCGCACCTCGGCCGGCGCCAAGGCCGCGAGCAGCCACACCGGCGCGCTGGCCGGCAACGACAAGATCTACGAGGACGTGCTGGCGCAGTGCGGCGTCATCCGCGCCCGCAGCCTGCGGGACATGCTGGAGTTCACCCGCGGCATCCCGGTGATGCCGACGCCGAAGGGCGAGAACGTGCTCATCATCACCGGCGCCGGCGGTTCGGGCGTGCTGCTGTCCGACGCCTGCGTCGACAACGGCCTGAACCTGATGGCGATGCCGGACGACCTCAACGCGGCGTTCATGAAGTTCATCCCGCCGTTCGGCGCGGCCGGCAACCCGGTCGACATCACCGGTGGCGAGCCGCCGATGACCTACGCCAACACGGTGCGGCTGGGCCTGTCGGACGACCGCATCCATGCGCTGATCCTCGGCTACTGGCACACGATCGTGACGCCGCCGATGGTGTTCGCCAAGCTGATGGTCGAGACGGTCAACGACATGAAAGCCAAGGGCATCAGCAAGCCGATTGTGGCCTCGCTGGCTGGCGACGTTCAGGTCGAAGAGGCGGCCGAATACCTGTACGCCCATGGCATTCCCGCCTACGCCTACTCCACCGAGATCCCGGTCGCGGTGCTGGGCGCTAAATACAAGTGGGCGCGTGGCGCGGGGTTGATCAAGTGAACATCCACGAATACCAGGCCAAGGAGCTGCTGCGCGGCTACGGCGTCGCCGTGCTGGAAGGCCATGTCGCCTGGACGCCCGAGGAGGCGGAGCAGGCGGCGGGCAAGCTGCCCGGCCCCGTCTATGTGGTGAAGTCGCAAATCCATGCCGGCGGCCGCGGCGCCGGCAAGTTCGAGGGAGACCCGGCCGGCAAGGGCGGCGTCCGCCTCGCCAAGTCGCCCGCCGAGGCCCGCGAGGGGGCGGAGGCGATGATCGGCAACACGCTGATCACCAAGCAGACCGGCGAGGCCGGCCGCCGGGTCAGCCGCGTGTATGTCGAGGCCGGCTGCGACATCAAGCGGGAGCTCTACCTCTCCTTGCTGGTGGACCGCGAAACGGGCCAGGTCACCATCATCGCCAGCACCGAGGGCGGGATGGAGATCGAGCACGTCGCCGAGACGCAGCCCGAGCGCATCGTGCGGGTCGCGGTCGACCCCGCATCGGGCATCTCCGGCTTCCATACCCGCAAGCTGGCGTTCGCGCTGAAGCTCGAGGGCAAGCAGCTCGGCGTGTTCAGCAAGTTCGTCATGGCGATGTACAAGGCCTTCACGGACCTCGACTGCGCCGTGATCGAGATCAATCCGCTGGTGGTGACCGGGGCGGGCGAGGTGGTGGCCCTGGATGCCAAGGTCAGCTTCGACGACAACGCGCTGTATCGGCACCCGGAGCTGGAGAAGCTGCGGGACGAGGCGGAGGAGGACCCCAAGGAGCTGGAGGCCGCCAAGTACAGCCTCAACTACATCGCGCTCGACGGCACCATCGGCTGCATGGTGAACGGCGCCGGGCTGGCCATGGCCACGATGGACATCATCAAGCTGTATGGCGGCAGCCCGGCCAACTTCCTCGACGTGGGTGGCGGCGCCACCAAGGAGCGGGTGACGGCGGCGTTCAAGATCATCCTCTCCGACCCGAACGTCGAAGGCATCCTGGTCAACATCTTCGGCGGCATCATGCGCTGCGACGTCATTGCCGAAGGCGTGGTGGCCGCGGCGCGCGAGGTCAGCCTTGGCGTGCCGCTGGTGGTGCGCCTGGAGGGCACCAACGTCGATCTCGGCAAGGAGATCCTGGCCAAGTCCGGCCTGCCGATCGTCAGTGCCGACAACCTGGCCGACGCCGCCGAGAAGGTGGTCCGCGCCGTGAAGGAAGCCGCATAATGTCCGTTCTCGTGGACGCGAACACACGCGTCATCACTCAGGGCTTCACCGGCGCCCAGGGCACGTTCCATTCGGAACAGGCGATCGCCTACGGCACCAAGGTCATGGGCGGGGTCACGCCCGGCAAGGGCGGCACCAAGCACCTCGACCTGCCGGTGTTCGACACGGTGTCGGAGGCCGTGCACGTGACCGGGGCCAACGCGACCGCGATCTACGTGCCGCCGCCCTTCGCCGCGGACGCGATCCTGGAGGCGATCGACGCCGCCATCCCCCTGGTGATCTGCATCACCGAGGGCATCCCGGTGCTGGACATGGTGCGGGTCAAGCGCGCGCTCTCGGGCAGCAAGTCCCGCCTGATCGGGCCGAACTGCCCGGGCGTGATCACGCCCGAGGCTTGCAAGATCGGCATCATGCCCGGCCACATCCACCGCCGCGGCAGCGTCGGCATCGTCAGCCGCAGCGGTACGCTGACCTACGAGGCCGTTGCCCAGACAACGGCGGCCGGACTGGGCCAGACCACCTGCGTCGGCATCGGCGGCGACCCGGTCAAGGGCACCGACTTCATCGAGGTACTCGAGCTGTTCCTGGCCGACGACGAGACCGAGAGCATCATCATGATCGGCGAGATCGGCGGCAACAGCGAGACCGAGGCGTCCGAGTTCATCGCCCGCAGCGGGACCAAGAAGCCCGTGGTGGGCTTCATCGCGGGCGCCACTGCCCCGCCGGGCCGCCGCATGGGCCATGCCGGCGCGGTGATCAGCGGCGGCAAGGACACCGCCGAAGCGAAGTTCGACGCGATGCGCAAGGCCGGCATCCACGTCGCCGAGAGCCCGGCGGCGTTGGGCAGCACCATGGTACGCGCACTCAAAGGCTGAACCGGCCGCAGACACGCAGAAGCGTGCAAGGCAATTTTGGGAGGGAACATGTCAGCAAGTTTGACCGCCGGCCGGCCGGCAACCAACAGGTGGACGCAACTGCTGTTTGGCGTGATCTGCATGATGCTGATCGCCAACCTGCAATATGGCTGGACGCTGTTCGTCCAGCCGATCCGACAGGCGCATGGCTGGAGCGTCGCGGAAATCCAATGGGCGTTCAGCATTTTCATCGCGCTGGAGACCTGGCTGACGCCGGCGGGCGGCTGGATCGTCGATAGCCTGGGCGCCAATCGCGGGCCCAAGTTCACCATCGCCATCGGCGGCATCATGGTCGCGATCGGCTGGACGCTGAACGCCTACGCGGAATCCCTGACCTTGCTGTATCTCGGCGCGGCGGTCTCGGGCGTGGGCGCCGGGTTCATCTACGCCACCTGCGTCGGCAGCGCGGTGAAGTGGTTCCCCGACCGCCGCGGCCTGGCCGTGGGCTGCACCGCCGCCGGGTTCGGCGCAGGTGCGGCCGTGACCATCATCCCGATCAAGATGATGATCGAGAGCAGCGGCTACGCGCAAACCTTCTTGGTGTTCGGCATCGCGCAGGGCCTGCTGTTGTTCGCCATGGCCTGGATGCTGCGCTACCCCGAGCCCGGCGAGGTCCCGGCGGTGCCCTCCAAGAACATCCAGCAGTCCAGCCGGAGCTTCACGCCGCGGGAAGTGCTGGGCAGCCCGGTGTTCTGGCTGCTGTATGTGATGTTCGTGATGGTGTCATCGAGCGGCCTGATGGCGACGGCGCAGCTGGCCCTCATCGCGGCCGACTTCGGGATCGACAAGACGATCCTGCTGGGCGGCGCCTCGGTGCTGGCGGTGGCGCTGGTGGTGGACAACGTCGCCAACGGCGCCGCCAGGCCGTTTTTCGGCTGGGTGTCGGACCAGATCGGCCGCGAGAACACGATGATCATCGCGTTCACGTTGGGCGGGGCGTCCTACCTGCTGCTGGGCTCAGTGGGCTACCAGCCTTGGCTGTTCGTGCTGTTCGCCGCCCTGATCTTCTTCACCTGGGGCGAGATTTTCAGCTTGTTCCCATCCACCTGCACGGACGCGTTCGGGCCGAAATACGCGACCACCAACACTGCGCTGCTCTACACCGCCAAGGGCACCTCCGCCTTGCTGGTGCCGTTCTCCAACGTGATCAAGACGGCGTCGGGCAGCTGGTACACGGTGTTCCTGGTGGCGGCGATCATGAACTTCGTCGTCGTTGGCCTGGCCATGTTCGTCCTGCGGCCGCTGCGCCGGTCTCAGGACACCGCGTCGGATGCCATGGTGGCACGCGCCAAGGTCCTGCAGTAGGCCAAGGTCCCTGCAGTAAGCGGGCCTACCTCGCCCGGCGGCGGCCAGACTTCCGCTTCTCCGGGTCCCAACCGCCGCCGCCGGGGCCGAGTGGCTCCGGCGTGCGGTCTTTCTTTGCACGCCCGCCGAAGGCCAGCGGGCTGGCAGGCGGGGGCGGCAGGCCGAGGTCGAGCGCCTCCAGGCGCTTGATCTCGTCCCGCAGCCGGGCGGCGGTTTCGAACTCCAGGTCGGCCGCCGCGGCCCGCATGCGCTTTTCAAGCTCGGCGATGCCTGTCTTGAGGTCCTTGCCGACCAGGTCGGTCACGCCCGCGTCCTTGACCGGGGCGACGGTCACGTAGTCCTGCTCGTATACCGAGCGCAGCGCCTCGCCGATGTGGCTGCGCACGCTGACCGGGGTGATGCCGTGCGCCTCGTTCCAGGCGCGCTGCTTGTTGCGGCGGCGCTCGGTCTCCTCGATGGCAAAGCACAGGCTGCGCGTCATCACGTCGGCATAGAGCACGACGCGCCCATCCACGTTGCGGGCGGCGCGGCCGATGGTCTGCACCAGGCTGGTCTGGCTGCGCAGGAAGCCCTCCTTGTCCGCATCGAGGATGGCAACCAGCGCGCATTCCGGGATGTCGAGCCCCTCCCGCAGCAGGTTGATGCCGACCAGCACGTCGAACACGCCCAGCCGGAGGTCGCGGATGATCTCGATGCGCTCGAGCGTGTCCACGTCGGAATGGAGGTAGCGGACCTTGATGCCGTTCTCGGTCATGTACTCGGTCAGGTCCTCGGCCATGCGCTTGGTCAGCGTGGTGACGAGGATGCGGCTGCCCCCGCCGATGACGAGGCGGCACTCGGCCAGCAGGTCGTCCACCTGCCGCTCGACGGGGCGGACCTCGGTTACGGGATCGATCAGGCCGGTGGGGCGGATCACCTGTTCGGCGAAGGCGCCGCCGGTGCGCTCCATCTCCCAGGGGCCGGGTGTCGCCGAGACGAACATGGTTTGCGGCCGGAAGGTGTCCCACTCCTCGAACCGCAGCGGGCGGTTGTCGAGGCAGCTCGGCAGGCGGAAGCCGAATTCGGAGAGGATGCCCTTGCGGACCGCGTCGCCGCGCGACATGCCGCCGATCTGCGGCACGGTGACGTGGCTCTCGTCCACGATCAGCATCGCGTTTTCCGGCAGATACTCGAACAGGGTGGGCGGCGGCTCGCCGGCTTTGCGGCCCGACAGGTAGCGGGAGTAGTTCTCGATCGATTTGCAGCTGCCGGTGGTCTCGATCATCTCGATATCGAAGGTGGTCCGCTGCTGGATGCGCTCGGCCTCCAGCAGCCGGCCCTCGGCGGTGAACTGCGCCAGGCGCTGCTGCAGCTCAACCTTGATGTCCCGGATCGCCTGGGTCAGCGTGGGCTTCGGCGTCACGTAATGGCTGTTGGCGTAGATGCTGATCTCGTCCAGCGTGCCGGTGATCTCGCCGGTCAGCGGATCGAACTCGCGCAGGGATTCGATCTCGTCGCCAAACAGCGCGATCCGCCAGGCGCGGTCTTCGAGATGGCTGGGGAAGATGTCGACGACCTCGCCGCGGAGGCGGAAGGTGCCGCGCTGGAAGGCGGCGTCGTTGCGGCGATATTGCAGCTCCACCAAAGCGCGGGCCAGCGTGTCGCGGTCGATCCGGCCGCCGCTCTCCAGCTTGACGATCATGCGGCCGTAGGTTTCGACCGAGCCGATGCCGTAGATGCAGGAGACGGACGCCACGATCACGACATCGCCCCGCTCCAGCAAGGCGCGGGTGGCGCTGTGCCGCATGCGCTCGATGGCCTCGTTGATCTGGCTGTCTTTCTCGATATAGGTATCGGTGCGGGGCACGTAGGCCTCGGGCTGGTAATAGTCGTAGTAGCTGACGAAATACTCGACGGCGTTGTCGGGAAAGAAGCCCTTCATCTCGCCGTAGAGCTGGGCGGCGAGGGTCTTGTTCGGCGCCAGGATCAAGGTGGGGCGCTGGGCGGCCTCGATCACCTTGGCCATGCTGAAGGTCTTGCCCGACCCGGTGACGCCCAGCAGCACCTGATCGCGCTCGCCTCCGCTGACGCCGGCTGTGAGTTCGCGAATGGCCGTGGGCTGGTCGCCGGCCGGCTCATAGTCGGACTTCACGCGCAGGGGGCGCTGCATCGGCTTGGCCGCTTGCTTCTGCGGCACGAAGGTGACGGGCGGCGCTTCGGCCAGCTTGCGGGCAAGGGTGGAGGACATGGGAGGGAGATGGCGTGCCACCGCCCCGGCGTCTAGTCTTGCGGGATCGGCAACGCGTTCCGCGGCCGGGCTTCAGGCACAAGCATCTGCCATGGTCTCAGTGGGCGGCGCGGCGACGCAATCGCGACCGGTTAGCTTGGCCGCATACAAGGCCTGGTCGGCGGCATCCGCCAGGAACTGCAAGCCCAGCCCATCGCGGCCGGGAACGACGGCAGCCACCCCGGCGCTCCCCGTCACCCGTCCGAACGGCGAGGCCGTAAGCGTCGCTGGCCGCCTGGTCAGCCGCCCGTCCATGAGGCTGCGCTCACGCCGCGCGTCATCACGTCGTCGCTGCGCGTCACCGGCGCCACGGAGCCCGCGCCCGCCTCCCGCATCAATTGCATGACTTGCTCGGCCTGCTCCGCCGACCGGGTCCGGACGGCCAGCACGAGCGTACCCTCGGCACCGCGCTGGTTGCGGTTGTCCACGCTGGCCTGGTCGGCCAACTGGCCGGCGGCATTGGCGGCAGCGGCGGTGCCCACGCCGATCGCGGCCGCCGCGAGCGCTGCGACGCCCGCGGCCCCGCCGGTCGCGATCGTGGCACCGGCCACCGCGGCGGCGCCGGCGTAGCCCGCCATGCTGGTGCCCATCGTCCGCAGCTGGGTTTTGTCGATGTCGTCGGTCGGGTTCTCCGCGCCTTCGTTCGGCGTGGTATGGGTGCCGGCCGGCTGCTCTTCGGGCAGGCTGAAGTCGGCGCGGTCGTAGCCCGCCAGCGTCAGCCGGGACAGCGCCTCCTGCATGGCCGCATCGTTCGGAAAGTGCCCTTGCACCTCCTGGACGGACTCGTTCAGCGCCGGACCCGGCTTGGCGCCCTCTGTCGTCTCACCCATCGCAACCTCCTTGCCGTACTGCGCCTCGTCAACGCGCCCAGCGGAAGGCTGTTCCCGGGCCTAACCGCGCTCGATCTTCTGATGACGCGCCCGGGTCGCGCGTTCCACCGCCGCTGCCACCAGCGGGTCCAGCCGCAGCTCCGCCATTACCAGCTCGAGCATCCGCAACACCGGCTGGGAGGCGGCGCGGTCGGCCGCGACCACTTCGCACGCCAGCGCATAGGCCGTCTCGCGCAGCCGGGGCTCCAGCGCCTCGCGGATCATCTGCCCCGCATGCGAGAGGCCGTCATCCTCCTCCAGCAGCGACACTGCCGCCTCCATCGCGCCTTCGAGCCGCTCGCTGCTGAACTCCTGGAACGCGGGCAGCGTCTGCACCAGCCCGGCCATCACGCCGATTTCGCGGTCCGTGATGCCCCCGTCCGACGCGGCGATCAGCACCATCGTGCATACCAGGGCCTCCTGCGGGTCCAATCCCGTCCGGGCCAGCATGGGCGTGGCTTTCTTCTTCGACATGGCCGGACCCTACCCGACCCCGCGCAAAGGGCAAGCTACCCTTGCGGGAGCGGCACGGCGCCAAGGAACTGCCGCGTCTCCGCCACGGCCTCCGCCAGCCCGACCCGGCGCACGTCGACCCCCGCCGGAAAGGCCGAGAGCAGCCGCGAGGGCGTCCGCCGGTCCAGCAGCACGAACACGCCGCGGTCCGTCCCCGACCGCACCAGGCGGCCGAACGCCTGGCGCAGGCGAAGGCGGGCCTTGCTGTCGTCGTAGCCCTTGGGGTCGCCGCCGGAGAGATGGATGCGGCGCTCGCGGTGCAGGATGTCCGGCCGCGGCCAGGGCACGCGCTCGAACACCACCAGGCGCAGGGCGCGGCCGGGCACGTCGACGCCGTCCCGCATGGCGTCGGTGCCGAGCAGGCAACTGTCCAGTTCGGTGCGGAACACGTCGACCAGGGTGGCGTTGTCCATCGCATCGACATGCTGCGCCAGCAGGGGGATGCCGGCGGCTTCCAGCTCCGGCGCGATCCGCTCATGCACCGCTTGCAAGCGGCGGATGGCGGTGAACAGGCCCAGTCCGCCGCCGCCGGCCGCCATGAACAGCGCGCGGTAGGCCCCGGCGAGGGCGCCGATTTCGCCGGGCCCCACGTCGGTTACCACGAAGGCGCGCGTCTGCGCCGCATAGTCGAACGGGCTCGCGACCGAGACGCGCAGCGCGGGGGAGGGGAGGTGGGCCGCGCCCACCCGCGCCTCGGCCGAGGCCCAGGCGAGTTCGGCGTCGCCCTCGCCGGTGTCGCGCAGCGTGGCCGAGGTTATCAGCAGGCCGTGCGCCGGGGCGGCGAGGACCGTGGCGAAGGGCACGGTGGGGTCGAGCCAGTGACGATGCAGGCCGACGTCCCGGTCCGCGCCGCCGCGGCGGTCGAGCCGCAGGGTGTGGATGTGCTGCGGGCGGGTGCCCGGTTCCGGCGGCGGGGCGGCCACGGCCAGCAGCATGGCCTGCCAGGCCTCGAGCCGGCCGATGGCCCGGCGCTGCACGGAACGCCGGGCCGCCTCGATCCGCTGCCGCTGCGCGGGCTCGAGGTCTTCGGCGTCGTCCTCCAAGACGGCGCCGAGCCGCTCCAACAAGGTCTTCAGTGGGTCCACCACCCGCGCCAAGGCCCGCCGGAGCGCCGCCGCCGCGTCGGCCAGCCCGGGCGCCACCGGATAGAGGTCGCATTCGCTGTCGGCGTAACCGGCCGGGTCCAAGTCGTTGGCCAGCCGGGCCAGCACCTGCGACCGGGCCAGCCGCAGGAAGGCCTCGGAGGGCGAGAGCGCGCCCGGCTCGGCGTCGACCAGGCGGGACGACCAGCCCAGCCCGGGGAGGGCGCGCGCCGCCTGCAACGCGGCCTCCAGCGGCGCCTCCAGCGCGGGCCGCCCCGCCACCAGGTCGTCCAGCCGCCGCTTCAGGCCGCGCGCGCGGGAACGGCCGCCCTCCGCGCCGAGCAGCCAGCGGCGCAGCTCCGCGCCCTCCCCGCCGGACAGCTCGGCCGAGAACGCGCCGTCGGCGGCGTCGAACACATGGTGGCCCTCGTCGAACACGTAGCGGCTGGGCACCTGGTTGTCGTCGAGGCCACCCCAGGCCGCCTGCGCCATCACCAGCGCATGGTTGGCCACCACCAGCTCCGCCGTGCGCGCCCTGCGGATGGTGTGCTCCACAAAGCAGCGGCTGTAATGCGGGCAGGCGCCGTGGATGCACTCGCCCCGCCGGTCGGCGATCGCCGGCAGCAGCGAGGGGCCGAACAGCTCGGGGAACCAGCCCGGCAGGTCGCCGCCGGCGATGTCCCCGTCGGCCGTCGCCAGCGCCCAGCGGGCGACGAGGCCGACCGCGACCACGCCGCCGCCGAGCGGCGCGTTCACCTGGTCCTGCAGGTTCAGCAGGCAGAGGTAGTTCTCCCGCCCCTTGCGGATCACCACGCGGCGCCGTCGCTCGGCCGGGTCGGGGAACAGCCGGGCCAGCTCGGCGTCGATCTGGCGCTGCAGGTGGCGGGTGAAGGTGCTCACCCAAACGCCGCCGCCGTTCCGCTCGGCCCAGAGGCTGGCGGGGGCGACGTAGCCCAGGGTCTTGCCCGTGCCGGTGCCCGCCTCGGCCAGCACCACCATCGGGTCGCCGCGCGCCTCCCGCGGCAGGAAGGCGCTGGCCGCCGCGCTGGCGTAATCGGCCTGGCCCGGCCGCTGCTCGGCCTGCGGACCCAGCATGCGGGCGAGCCGGGTGCGCGCCTCGGACGGCGCCACCGGCAGGGAACCGGGCGGCGGCGGCGGCGCCTGCTCCTCCCATTCCGGCAGCCGCAGCCAGACCCGCAGCCCATCCTGCGACGGCCGCGCCGCGGGCTGGCCGAGTGCGGCCAGCACCAGCCGCGCCCAGGGCCAGCCGGCCCGGCCCAGCAGCGCCGCCAGCCCCGCCGCATCCTTGTTCAGCGACAGCCTCGCCGCGCCAGCCAAGCGGCGCAGCAAGGTCTCGGCAATGTCGGGCAGCAGAGCCGCCGCGTCCTCGATCGAGGCCGGGGGCGGCAAGCCGAGTGCCAGCGCCAGGCCGCGCGGCGTTGGCGGCGCGGGGTGGGCCGGGAGCACGAAGGCGAACAGCTCCAGCAGGTCCAGGCAGGGCCGGGCGCGCAACCCGAGCCGTCGCAGCGTGGCGGGCGCGTGCACCAGCAGCGGCGGAACCTCGCCCTGCAAGCGGGCCGCCGCCGCCGCGGGCTGAAGCAGGAGCAGCTCGCCATCGCCGGTCAGGATCGCGGCCCGGCCGTGCCCCGCCACCACGGCGGCGGCTTCGGGGACCAGAAAGGGAGTGTGCCGCTGCATGGACGGCGTTATGTATGGCAGCCGCGCCACGCCGGGCAATGGCGCGCACGGGCCTGCACGAAATGCTTACGATTTATCCATAATTCACGCACTATGATTGACCCGGCCAAACCCCGTTTCTAGCTTGAGCTTATGCCCGATACAGTTTGCAATCTTGATGGCCCACCGCTCCCCAAGGCATGGCCGTTCGACGAGGCTGCCCGGCTGGCGGCGCGAATGGCGGCCAGCGGCAAGGACGTCGCCTTGTTCGAGACGGGGTACGGCCCCTCCGGCCTGCCGCACATCGGCACCTTCGGCGAGGTCGCGCGCACTACATGGGTGCGCCATGCCTATACGAAGCTGACCGGCCGGCCCGCCCGGCTGCTGGCGTTCAGCGACGACATGGATGGTCTGCGCAAGGTGCCGGACAACGTGCCGAACCGCGAGATGCTGGCCGGCTACCTGGGCCAGCCGCTCACCCGCGTGCCCGACCCCTTCGGCACGCATGATAGCTTCGGCGCGCACAACAACGCCCGCCTGCGCGCCTTCCTGGATGGCTTCGGCTTCGAATACGAGTTCGCGTCCAGCACCGAGTATTACGCCAGCGGCTGGTTCGATACCGCGCTGATCCGCACCGCCGAGCGTCACGACGAGATCGTCCGCACCATCCTGCCGACGCTCGGGCCGGAGCGGCGGGCGACCTACTCGCCCTTCCTGCCGCTGCATCCCCGCACCGGCCGGGTCATGCAGGTCCGCATCGACAGGGTGGACGCCGCCGCCGGCACCATTGCCTGGCAGGACCCCGACACCGGCGAGCGGTTCGAGACCGCGGTGACCGGCGGCGCCTGCAAGCTGCAATGGAAGGCCGATTGGGCCATGCGCTGGCACGCGCTGGGCGTGGACTACGAGATGTCCGGCAAGGACCTGATCGACAGCGTGCGCCTCTCGGGCCGGGTCTGCACCGTGCTGGGCAGCCCGCCGCCGGTCGGCTTCACCTACGAGCTGTTCCTCGACGAGCACAGCCAGAAAATCAGCAAGAGCAAGGGCAACGGCCTCTCGGTGGAGCAGTGGCTGCGCTACGCCCCGCCCGAGAGCCTGGCGCAGTTCATGTACAACTCCCCGCAGCGGGCCAAGCGCCTGTTCTTCGACATGATCCCGCGCGCCGTGGACGAGTATCTCGCCAACGCCGCCAAGTTGCCGGGCCAGGACGAGGCGGCCCGGCTGGTGAACCCAGCCTGGCACATCCAGCACGGCAGCAACGTGGATTTCGCCAGCCCGGTGCCGTTCAGCATGCTGCTGAACCTCGCCAGCGTGGTGAACGCCGACACGCCCTCCATGCTGTGGGGCTTCCTGCGCCGCTACAGCCCCGAGGCCGCCCCCGGCGCCAGCCCGTTCTTCGACAGCCTGGTGGACCACGCCATCGCCTACTACCAGGATTTCGTCCGCCCGGCGAAGCACTACCGGCCGCCGGCGCCGTTCGAGCAGGTGGCGCTCGACGACTTGGCGGACGTGCTGCGCCGCCTGCCTTCGGGCGCCGATGCCGAAACCATACAGGACGCGGTGTACGAGGTGGGCAAGCGGCACCCCTTCCCCGATCTGCGGGCCTGGTTCGGCTGTTTGTACCAGGTGCTGCTGGGCCAGGCGGAGGGACCGCGTTTCGGCGGCTTCGTCGCATTGTACGGCGTGGCGGAGACCGTGGCCCTGATCGAGGACAAGCGTGCCATCGCCGCGGACGCCGCTTGATGGGGGCACTGAGGCGGGTCGTGCGCCACCTGCCCGCCGTCCTCGGCCTCGTACTGCTGGTGGGCGCGATCTATGTGGTGTGGAAGGAGTTCCGCCACCTCAGGGTTGCCGACATCAGCGCGGCGCTGAACGCCATCCCGACCCGGGCGCTGGCGGTCTCCTTCATATGGACCATCCTCTCCTATGGCGTGCTGACCTTCTACGACCGGCTGGGCACTATGTATGCCGGACACAAGGTCAGCTACGGCCGGGTCTCGTTCGCGTCGTTCTGCGCCTACTCCCTCTCGCACAACCTTGGTTTCGCGGCGGTGTCCGGCGCGGCCGTGCGCTACCGGCTCTATGCGCATTGGGGGCTGACGCCGTTCCAGATCGCCAAGGTGGTCGCGTTCTGCAGCCTGACCTTCACGCTCGGCGGCATGGTGCTGGGCGGCATCATCCTGTTCTTCGAGCCGGACGCCATCCCGTTCTTCGGCAAGCTGGTGCCGGCCTGGGGCATGTACGCCATCGGCGTCGCGCTGTGGGGCATCGTCGCCGCCTACGTCGGCCTGTCGCGCTTCGTCGGCACGGTCCGGCTGTTCGGCACCGACATCGGCCTGCCCGGCTGGCGCATGGCGTTCGTGCAGGTGGCGCTCGCCACCGTCGATGTCGGGGTCACGGCCGCCATCTTCTACCAGCTGCTGCCCGAGGTGCCGGGCCTGACCTATATCCGCTTCCTCGGCGTCTATGTGGCGTCCTACACCGCCGGCCTGGCCGCCAACCTGCCCGGCGGCATCGGCGTGTTCGACACCGCCATGCTGCTCGGCCTCGAGCCCTACTTGCAACCGCCGCAGATCCTCGGCGCCATCGTCGTGTTCCGGCTCTACTACTACATCATTCCCTTGTTCTTGGCCGGCACGCTGTTCGCCGGCAACGAGATACTGCTGCGGGGCGGCGCCCTGGTCCGCAGCCCCGCGCTCACCCGCAAGACGCAATCGCTCTCCCGCTGGAGCGAGCCCAGCTTTGCGGTGGTGACCTCGACCAGCGCCGTGGCGCTCTGCGGCGCGCTGCTGCTGGCCATCGGCGTGCTCGACCAGCGGCCGGATTTCTCCTGGATCGACGCGGATTACGCCTCGGCCGCCGCCGACGCCGGGCAGTTCATCCCGTCGCTGATCGGCGCCGCGCTGATCGTGCTCGCTATTGGGCTGTCGCAGCGGGTGACCCTGGCCTGGGGCGCCACGCTGGTGCTGCTGATGCTGGCGGCCGGGTTCACGCTGGCCCAGGGCAGCGTGATCTGGGTGCCGGCGGTGCTGATCCTGGCGATCCTGTTCGTGCTGCCGTTCCGCGACTCCTACTATCGCCACGCACGGCTGCTCAGCGGCCCCTTGCAGGCCGGGTCTGCCCTGCCGCTGCTCGCGCTCGTGGCCTGCGTGCTGACCCTCGCCGCCTTCGAGCCGCGGCTGCGTGGCCTGTCGGACAACAGCCTGCTCGACGTGGTGCTGTCGCCCGACCTGCCAAACGGCATGCGGGTGTCGGTGGCGCTGCTGGTGGCCTTGGCCCTCGTGGCCCTGTGGCGGCTGATCCGCCCCGGCCGCGTCGCCTCGATGCCTTGGGCGGGCCAGGGCCGGCTGCGCTATGCGTCGCTCGGCGCCCTGCCGCCGGCAATGGCGGACGGCCTCGTTTTGGGCGAAAATGGCCGCGCCGGCATCCCATTCCGCCGCATCGGCCGGGTGATGCTCGGCCTCGGCGACCCAGTCGGCTCCGTGTCGGACCGCGTCTCGGCGATCTGGAACCTGCGCGACCTGGCGCAGCAGGAAGGGCTGGATCCGGCCGTCTACCGCGCCGGGCCCGGCCTGCTGAAGGTCTATGGCGACCTCGGCCTGACCGCCCTGCCGCTCGGCCTAGACGGCCTGCCGCTGCCGGAACAGGAGGGCGACACGCCGCTGGTCAGCCACTATCTCTGCTGCGTCGCGGAACGTGACCTCTCGCTGCTGCTGCCGCTGCTGCCGAGCCTGGTCGAATTGAAGTTGCAGGCGGCGGCGGACTAAGCCTGGATTCAGCGCCGGGACGGCTGCGCCGGCGCCCCCCGATGGGGGGCCGCGATGAGCCTACCCACGACCGGACCGGGCGCCACCTGCCAGCCGAAGCCGGTCGAAATCGGTTTGGGGGTGGCGAAGGCGCCAAAGGCGAAGTTCACTGGCGGGATCGCGCCATATTGCATGCCCGTCGGCGGCCATGTCGCATAGGGGCCGGCGGTGCGGCCGGGGCCCGCCCCCATCGGCGCCAACACCCGGCCGAACACCAGCCGCTGATAGGCCTCCCCGCGATCCGGTACGGCTGAGTGGTACAGCGCCGTGGCAAGGTTCCAGTCCCGTGTCTGCGCGTGAAGGCCGGAGAGGAAGCGGACGGCATAGCGGGCATTGGCTGCAGGGTCGAACGCCTCGTCCAGCCCGGCGAACGCCTTGGGATGATGCATCAGGTTCACCTGCATGCAGCCGACGTCGATGCTGCGCACCCCGCGCGCTTGCAGCGCCTGCACCACGGAGACGACCTGTGCCTTGCTGTCGAAGAACGACCCGGTGCCTTCGACATTGATCGTCCAGGGCCACGGGCGCACCCGGCCGGTGGCCGCGTCCAGCCGCCCGCTCTCCACCCGCGCGATGGCCGGCACCAGCTTGTCCGGCACCCGTGCCGGCGGCTTCGTCGCCGCGGCGATGGCGTCGTCGCACTCGGCGAAGGGGCTCGGCGCCGGTTGCGCCAAAGCCGTCGTCGCGGTGAGGGCGAGCAGGAAGGCGAATGTTCGCATCACAGGTTCAGGCGGCGATCAGCCCACCGAGGCGGGCCAGCGCGGCCAGGTGCGCGTCGGTGTCGCCAAACCCACGTTCGATCATCGTCATCCGCTTGAAATGGTGTCCTACGGCGTATTCCATGGTGACGCCGATGCCGCCGTGCAACTGGATCGCCTCCTGGCCGATGTGCTTGCCGCTGCGGCCGATCTGCACCTTGGCGGCGTGCATCGCCCGCCGCCGCTCGGCGGCGTCGGTCTCGGAGGCCATCATGGTCGCATAGAGGGACATGCTGCGCGCCTGTTCCAGCGAGACATACATGTCGACGGCACGGTGCTGCAGGGCCTGGTTCTCGCCGATCGCCCGGCCGAACTGCTTGCGGGTTTTCATATAGTCCACCGTCATGTCGTGCATCGCCTGCATGACGCCCACGGCTTCGGCGCAGAGTGCGGCCAGCACCTCGTCCTGCACGCGTTCCAGGATCGGCAAGGCTTCAGCCGGGTCGCCGATCGCCTCGGCGGCGGCGCCATCCAGCACGACTTCGGCGGCCCGCAACCCGTCTTGCGTCGGATACCCCCGGCGCGAGACGCCGGCCGCCTCGGCTTGCACCAGGAAAAGGCCGATGCCGTGCCGGTCCCGATGCGCGCCGGAGGTGCGCGCGGTCACGATCAGCGTGTCGGCGACGTCTCCGTGCAGGACCAAGCTCTTCGTCCCGTCTAGGCGCCAGCCGGCCCCATCCGGCTTGGCTTGCGTGGCAACGTCGTTCAGACTGTAGCGGGATTGGCGTTCGATTTGCGCGTAGGCCAACACGCGCTCGCCCGCGGCGACCTCGGGCACCAGACGGGCGAGCTGCTCGGGCGACGCCGCATAGCGCAGCAGGCTGCCGCACATCACAACCGTGGCGAGATACGGCTCCACCACCAGGGCGCGCCCGAAAGCTTCCATCACGATCGCGGTTTCCACCGGGCCGCCGCCGAAGCCGCCATCCGCCTCCGCGAATGGCAGCCCCAGCAGCCCGATTTCGGCAAGCTGCGCCCACATGGCACGGCTCCACCCGTCCGGCTCCTTGCGGAAACCCCGCCGGGCCTCGAACCCGTAACGATCCTGGATCAGGCGGTCGACGCTGTCCCGCAGCAACCGCTGCTCGTCGCTAAGGTCGAAGTCCATGGTGATCCCCGAGGATGCCGTTTGCTGATGAGGCGGTCAGAGCCGTCCTGCTTCCCGATCCCCGGTCGTCGCTACAGTCCCTGCTTGACCTCGGTCGCGGTGCGGGTCACGGCGCGGCCAGCCGCGCTGACATCCTGCCCGGCGCCGGCGGTCGTGTTGCAAGCGGCCAGCATCGGCGCGAGCGTCGCCAGCGCAAGGGCAACGACCAGGGCGCGGGTGGTATGACGGTTCTGCATCGAAGCCTCCTTGGCGTGCATGATGGCACGCGCTCCTTAACATTTAGCGAACACTCTGGTTGCAGCCATGCCGGGGCAGTCTTATGTTGCATTGCAGCATGGCCGTGGCCATCTTAAGGTTTAGACCGAGAGAGATGCCCGTGTTCGACCTGCTTCCGCCCGACCTCTCCCTGTCAGATCGCCTGGCGCTCAGCCTCTTCCTCATCGCGTGGCTCGGCTATGGGCAGCTGATCCACTCGCGCCTGGCCGCGCCCAACATCACGTCGCGCATGAACCGCATCCGCGTGTCGTGGATGCATGCCATGCTGGGCCGCGACAACCGCATCACCGACGCCTCGCTGCTGGGCAACACCATGCATAGCGGCACGTTCTTCGCCTCCACGAGCATGATCGCGCTGGCCGCCCTGCTCGGGCTGCTCGGCCGGCTCGACGTCGCCTACGGCGTTGTCGAATCGCTGAGCTTCACTGCCAAGACCTCACGCCATCTCGTCGAGTTCAAGATCCTGTTGCTGCTGGTGGTGTTCGGCCATACCTTTCTCAAGCTCACCTGGGCCTTGCGGCAGCTCAACTACTGCATCGCCCTGATCGGCGGCGCTCCGCTGAAGCCCGGCGCCGGGCAGCGCGACGTGCTGGCCGAGCGCATCGCCGCCGTGCTCTCGCTGGCCATCAGCAGCTTCAACGCGGGCATCCGCGGCTACTACTTCGCGCTGGCCGGCCTGGCCTGGTTTCTGGGGGGCGGCGCCTTCCTGCTCGTCACCGCGGGGATCCTGGCGATGCTGCTCTGGCGCCAGTTCGCCTCAGCCACCTCGGAGGCGATCCGCATGAGCGAGCAGGAGTTCGACCAACTGCCGGCTCAGACGCATAGGAACCCGCCATCGACGGGCAATATCGCCCCGGTGACGTAGCTCGCGGCGGACGAGGCCAGGAACAGCACGGGGCCGACCAGTTCCCCTGCCTCGCCGACCCGGCCCATGGCACATGGCCGAGGAAGCGGGCGAGGCGTGCCGGGTCGGCGCGGGTGTCGGCGCTCATCGGTCACCGCGTGCGACGCCCTTTCACCCGCTAGCCATGTGGTAGCCGGGCCATGTGGTGGGCGGCGATGTAGCCGAAGGTCATGGCGGGCCCGAGCGTGATGCCGCCGCCGGGGTAGTTGCCGCCCATGATGCTGGCCAGGTCGTTGCCCGCCGCATAGAGGCCCTCGATCGGCTGCCCCGCCTGGTCCAGCACGCGCGCATGCCGGTCCCCGCGCAGGCCGGCGAAGGTGCCGAGGTCGCCCGGCACCACCCGCACCGCGTAGAACGGCCCGCGCGCGAGCGGGGCGACGCACGGGTTGGGCGTGACCGCTGGATCGCCGAGCGAGCGGTTGTAGGCGGTCGTGCCCCGCCCGAACTGCGGATCCTCGCCCCGTGCCGCCGGGCCGTTGTACTCGGCCACGGTGCGCTCCAGGCCCGCCTTGTCGACGCCGGTTGCCGCAGCCAGGTCCGCCAGGGTGCGCCCGCGCTTGAGATAGCCGGAGCGCAGATAGGGGCGGAGCGGCAGCGGGAAGGGCTTGGCGAAGCCCAGGCCGTAGCGCCGCAGCGCCGCGTGGTCGCAAATGAACCAGCCCGCGTGCTCCCGCCCCGGCGTGGCCGCGACCAGCGCCTGGATGAAGTCGTGGTAGGAGTCGGCCTCGTTGACGAACCGCTTGCCGTCGCTAGTGACGGCAATAACGCCGGGCTTCGAGCGGTCCACGAAGTGCGGGAAGGTGCCGGTGCTGCCATCCGGCATCGGCACCAGGGAGACGGGCACCCAGGCGGCGGCGTTCGGGTAACGGTCTTCCACCACGGCGCCGGCCGCCTCGGCCAGCCGCAGCCCGTCGCCCGTGTTGCCGGGCGGCGCCGGCGACCAATGCTCCCGCCCCGAGGGCGCGTGCCGGAACATCGCCGCCCGCCGGGCTACGTCGTGCGGGAAGCCGCCGGCCGCAAGCACCACGCCGCGCCGGGCCAGCACCGCCGTGCGCACGCCGTCCCGCATCACCACCGCGCCGGTCACGCGGCCGTCCCCGGTCAACAGCTCGGTCACGGGCGAGGAGGTCCAGAGCGGGACCCCCAGGTCGAACGCGCTCTTGGCCAGCCGGCCCACCAGCGCGTTGCCGTTGGTCAGCCGCATCGCCCGGCCGTGCCGCACCAGGTCGCGCATGTGCCGGGCCAGCAATCCCGCCACCACCGCGGCCGAACGGGCGGACCGGGTCACGTTGAAGAAGTGCTGCAGCTCCTTGCCGGTGCCGATCATCATGCCCAGGAAGGTGATCTCGCGCAGCGGCGGCCGCAGCCGGTCCTTTTCGGCGCCGAGCGCCCGGGCGTCGAAGGGCGCGGCGCAAATGGAGCGCCCGCCATCGACGCCGCCCGGTGCCAGCGGGTGGTAGTCGGCGAAGGTCGGGCCGAGCACGAAGCGGACCTCGGTCTCACGCTCGAAGAAGTCCACCATCTTCGGCCCTTGATCCAGGAAGGCGTCCACCCGATCCCCGTCGAAGTGATTGCCGGCCTCGTGCTGCAAGTAGCGGCGGGCGGCCTCGGGCGAGTCCTGCACGCCTTCGCGCACTGCCACCGGGCTGCACGGGATCCAGAGCCAGCCGCCGGAGCGGGCGGTGGTGCCGCCGTAGTGCGCCGCTTTCTCGACCAGCAGCACCGTCAAGCCGAGCTTGGCTGCGGTGACGGCCGCCGAGAGGCCGCCCGCGCCGGTGCCGACGACCAGCACGTCGCAATCCCAATCCGCCATGTTCTCCGGGGTCCCCGATGGATTGCCAAAGCTAGGCGGCCCCTCCTAGGCTCGCAACAACGACAAAACGGGGGAACGCCATGCTGGATCGCCGGACCTTGCTGCGTGCTGCGCCCGCCCTCGCGCTGCCCCTGGCGCTGCCCGTGGCGGCGCGGGCGCAAACGGGCGGGCCGATCCGCATCGGCGTGCTGACGGATATGAGCAGCTGGGGGCGGGACAATGGCGGGCCCGGCGCCGTCTATGCCGTGAACGCGGCCGTCAAGGAAGCGGGCGGCATGGCGGCGGGCCGGCCGGTCGAGGTGCTGGTCGGCGACCACAAGATGCTGCCCGACGTCGGCATGGGGATCGCCCGGCAGTGGTTCGACCAGGGCGTGGACGCCATCACCGACCTCGAAAACTCGGCCGTGGGCCTCGCCGTCTCGGCCCTGGCCGCAAGCCGCGACCGCATCGCGCTGATCTCTGGCTCCGGCTCCAGCGACATCACCAACGCGCGCTGCAACAACCGCACGGTGGCCTTCACCTACGACACCTATTCGATCGCCAAGGTGACGGCGAGCGCCTTGGCCCGGCAGGGGGCCAAGACCTGGTTCTTCATCGGCGCCGACTACGCCTTCGGCAAGCAGCTGATCGCCGACGCCACGCTGTTCATCGAGGCGGGCGGCGGCCGGGCGCTGGGCCAGGCGCTGCATCCGCCGGGCACGACCGACTACTCGGCGCTGCTGCTGCAGGCGCAAAACAGCAAGGCGGACGTGATCGCGCTGGCCAATACCGGCACGGACTGCACCAACGCGCTAAAGCAGGCGCAGGAGTTCGGCATCACGCGCCAGGGCCAGAAGCTGGTGACGCTGGCGATGTTCGACACGGACGTGGTGGCGGCCGGGCTGGCGGTCGCGCAGAACACGCTGATGGTGACCAGCGCCTGGGGCAACATGTCGCCGGAGGCGCGGGCCTGGACCGAGGGGTACTTCGCCGCCACCGGCCTGATGCCGACCATGCTGCAATTGGGCGACTACGGCGTGGTCAAGCACTATCTGAAGGCGGTCGAGGCGGCCGGCACCGCCGACGCCGGCGCCGTGATGGCCAAAATGCAGGCGCTGCCGATCGCCGACATCTTCTGCCGCCGCGGCACGCTGCGCGCGGACGGGCGGGTGATGCGGGAGATGTACCTCATGCGGGTGAAGACGCCGGCGCAGGCCAAGTTGCCGTTCGACTACCTGGAGCTGATGGAGACCGTGGCGGCCGAGGATGCGTTCCGGCCGGTGAAAGAGTCCGCTTGTCCGTTGATCAAGGCCTAGCAGCCTGTCGGCCGGCAAGCCGCAGCACGACATCCAGCAGCACCTGCGCCCCGGCGGCGAGGTGTTCCGGGCTGGTGTACTCGGCCGGGTTGTGGGTGATCCCGCCCTGGCTGGGCACGAACAGCATGGCGCTCGGGCAGAGCGGCGCGATCAGCACGGAATCGTGCCCGGCGGAGGCGACCATGTCCCGCACCGGCATCTGCCGGGCCTCGGCCGCCGTGCGGATCATGGCCCCGAGCCCGGGGTCGAAGCGCACGGGGCCGAACGTCGCGTAGGGATCGACGGCCACAAGTACGCCGCGCCGGGCGGCGATGGCCTCGACCGCGCCCAGCAGTTCGGCCTCCATGGCGGCGGCGCGGGCCGGGTCCTCGTGGCGGACGTCGAGGTGCAGCCGGGTGATGCTGGGGACGGCACCGCGGACGTTGGGGGCGTTCTGCAGCCACGCGGCGGAGCTGCGGCCACCGGGCTCGCCCGCGAGGCCCACGCGCTCGGCGGCCAGGATCATCTCGGCGGCGGCGGCCAGGCTGTCCCGCCGGCGGTCCATGGTGGTGGGGCCGACATGGCTCGGCTCACCGGTGACGACAAGCTGAAAATAGCGGGCCTGCACGGTGCCGGTGACCACGCCGATCGTGGCGCCAGCGGCCTCCATCACCGGCCCCTGCTCGATATGCGGCTCGAGCCAGGCAGCCCAGTCGCGCGGGCCGGGCGGCGCGAGCCCGATCTGGAACGTCTCCGCCAGCGCCTCGGCGACGGTCTCGCCCGCGTCGTCGGCGGTGAGCAGGGCCTGCTCCAAGGGGAGCGTCCCGGCATGGACGCGGCTGCCCATCATGGCCGGCGGGAAGCGGCTGCCTTCCTCGTTGGTCCAGACCACCAATTCGAGCGGGGCAGCCGTCTGCACCGCCGCATCGTGCAGCGAACGCAGCACCTCCAGCCCGGCCAGCACGCCGAACACGCCGTCGAAGCGGCCGCCGGTGGGCACGGTGTCGAGATGGCTGCCGAAGGCGATGGCGGGACGGGCCTGGGTGCCGGCCCGGCGCAGGAACAGGTTGCCGATGCCGTCCCGGTGCAGCGCCAGGGCGAGCGGCGCGCACCAGTGCAGCAACAGGGTGCGGGCCGCGGCGTCGGCCGCGGAAAGGGCGGGCCGGTCGCTGCCGCCTGCGGCCGTCGCGCCGATCGCGGCCATCTCCATATGCGTCTGCCAGAGGCGGGCGGGGTCGATCGCGGGCGTCATCGGTCGGGCACCGGATGGTGGCAGGCGTAGCCGGCGGCTTGCGTGAGGGTGGGCGTCCAGGGTGGGTATTGCACGCGGCATACCTCGGTTGCGCGCTCGCAGCGCGGATGGAAATGGCAGCCCGGCGGCGGATTGGCGGCTGACGGGATTTCGCCCACTACGCGCGGCAGCACGCCGCGGCGGGTGGGGTCGGGGATGGGCGAGGCATCCCGCAGCACGCGGGTATAGGGATGGCGCGGGCGGCTGAACACCGCGGCCACCGGCCCCTGCTCCACGATGCGGCCGAGATACATGACGGCGACCCTGGCGCAGAACCAGCGCACCACCGCCAGGTCGTGGCTGACGAACACGAAGGCGAGGCCCCGCGCCTGCTGCAACGCCTTCAGCAGGACGAGCACCTGCGCCTGCACGGACACATCGAGGGCGGAGACCGGCTCGTCCGCCACCACCAGCTCGGGCTGCAGCGCCAGGGCGCGGGCGATGCCGATGCGCTGGCGCTGGCCGCCGGAGAACTCGTGTGGGTAGCGGGAGATGGCGGCGCCGGGCAGGCCGACCTCCTCGAGCAGCGCGCTCGCGGCCTTCAAGGCGGCCGCGCCCCGATGCAGGCCGTGCACGCGCAGGGGCTCGGCCAGGGTTTGACCGATGGTGCGGGCGGGGTTGAGCGAGGAATACGGGTCCTGGAACACGATCTGCATGCGCCGCCGCAGCGCGATCAGCCCGGCGCCGCGCGCCGCCCGCACGTCGATGCCGCCGAACCGCACGGCGCCGGCGTCGGGCTCGATCAGGCGCAGCAGCGCCCGCGCCGCCGTGCTCTTGCCGCAGCCGCTCTCGCCCACGAGGCCGAACGCCTCGCCCGCCGCCACCCCGAAGCTGACGCCGTCCACGGCGCGCACCGTTGTGGTGACCGGGCGCGGGAAGCCTTTGGTCTGGGTGAAATGCTTGGCCAGCCCCTCCACTTCGAGGATCATTGGGTGAGCTTCGGGTCGGTCGCGTCGCGCAGGCCGTCGCCGACCATGTTGAGGCCGAGCACCAGCATCAGGATAGCCAGGCCGGGGAACACCGAAAGCCACGGGGCGTCGAGGATGTTCTCGAACCCGTCCCGCATCATGCCGCCCCAAGTGGCGGTGGGCGGGGCGACACCCAGGCCGATGAAGCTCAGGCTGGCCTCGGTGCGCACCGCGGTCGCCATCCAGAGGCTGCCCATGACCAGCACCTCGCTCACGATGTTGGGCAGGATGTGCACGAACAGCACGCGGGCGTGGCTGAAGCCGAGCGCGCGGCCGGCCTCGACATAGGCGCGCTCCTTGAGGCTCAGCACCGGGGCGCGGGCGATGCGGGCAAAGGGCGCGATGGCGGTGAGCGCGATGGCGAAGACGAGGTTGACCAGGTCGGGGCCGAGCAGGGCCACGACGATCAGGCCGAGGATGAGGCTTGGGAAGCTCAGCAGCACGTCCATCGCCTGCATGACGATCAGGTCGGTGCGGCCGCCGACATAGCCGCTGACCATGCCGATGGCGCCGCCGACCAGGATGGCGGCCGCGATGGAGGACACGGCGACGATGAGCGAGATGCGGGCGCCCCACAGGATGCGGGACAGGACGTCGCGGCCGTAGGCGTCGGTGCCGAACGGGAAGTCGCCGTTGGGCGGGCTGAGGCGCTCGATGATGTTCTGGTCGATGGGGTCGTAGGGCGCGATCCAGGGGGCGAAAAGGGCGCCCACAACGATCAGCAGGCAGAGCAGCGCGCCGACGCTGGCGATGGGATAGCGCGTGAAGAGCATCAAGCGCGCTTCACTGGCTGCGTTGCAAACGTGAAGCGCATCAAGCGCGCTTCACTCTGGGATCGATAAACCCGTAAGTCAGGTCCGTCGCCAGGTTCACCAGCACGATCAGGAAGCAGTAGATCACCATCAGCCCCTGCAGCATCGTGTAGTCGCGCTGGTTCAGCGCGCCGACGATGATCTTGCCCAGGCCGGGCCGGTTGAACACGATCTCGGTCAGCACCGAGTTGCCGATCAGGATGCCGACATAGAGCCCCACCACCGTCACCACCGGCAGCGCCGCGTTGCGCAGCCCGTGCCGCCACACGATGCTGCGGGCCGGCACGCCCTTGGCGCGCGCGGTCCGCATGTAGTCCTCGCCCAGCACCTGCAGCATGGCGCTGCGGGTGACGCGGGTGATGTAGGCGGCCATGACCAGGCCGAGGGTGATGGCCGGCAGCACCAGCTTGGTCAGCCGGTCGATGGGGTCCGCGAGGTTGGCATTGCCGATGACCGGGAAGATGCGCCAGTGCAGCGCGAATACCAGCAGCAGGAAGATGCCGGAGACGAACACGGGAAAGCTGAGCCCGACGAGGGACAGCAGCCGGGCGGCGACGTCGATCCAGCGGTTGCGGTGCCGGGCCGCGGCGACCCCTGCCGGCACGCCGACCACGATGCCGACCACCATGGCCGCCAGCGTGAGGTCGATCGTGTGCGGCAGCACGCTGGCGACGTCGGCGAGGATGGGCCGCCCGGTCACCATGCTGCGGCCGAAGTCGCCCATCAGCGAGTGGCCGAGGAAGTCGGCATACTGCGTCAACAGCGGCCGGTCGAGGCCGAGCGTGGTGCGCAGCGCCGCCACCGCGTCGGGGGTGGCACGATCGCCCAGGATCGCGATGGCCGGGTCCCCGGGCACGACGCGGACCAGGAGGAAGACGAGGGTGAGCACCGCGATCAGGGTGGGGATCGCGGCCAGCAGGCGGCGGGCTACATAGAAGATCACGCGGGAGGAGCGATCATGGTGCCATCGAAGCCCCGTGTTACCTTTGTAAGGTGGTCACCCGTGCAAGGTGACAGGCTCCGGCGCGCGGTTCCAGCCCGCGAACCGTCCCAGCCGGAACGGCGCCATGTCGAAAGCGGGCGCGTCGCCGTGCACCAGCGCGGCCACGATGCGTCCGGTGACCGGCCCTAAGCCGAAGCCGTGGCCGGAGAAGCCCATGGCCACCACCAGCCCGTCCGCCCCCGGCACACGGTCGAGCACCGGCAAGGCATCGGGCGTAAGGTCGATCAGCCCGGCCCACACTGCCTCGATCGGCGCCGAGCAAAAGGCCGGCACCGCCGCGCCGAACCGCGCCGCGATCTCGCCGAGCGAGGCTGCATCCGGATGCACCGCCGGCCGGTCGCCCCGCTCCATGCGCCCGTGCCAGGGCCGGAGGCCGCCGGTGGCGCGAAAGCGCCCATCCGCCTCCTGCCGGCCGGCGCAGTCGGCGTTGGCCACGCCGACGACCTGATCCAGCACCGCCGGCAGCGGCACGGAACGCATGGCGGCCACCATCTGCACGTCGAGCGGCACGGCGGCACCCAGCCGCTCGAGCAGGGCGTTGCCGAACAGCCCGGCCGCCAACACCACATGCGCGGCCGGGATGCGCCCCCGATCGGTCCGCACGCCCACGACCCGGCCGGCCTCGACCTCGATCGCCAGCGCCTGCTCGCCGAACCGCGTGTTCGCGCCGGCACGGATGGCGGCATCCACGAAGGCCTGCACGGCCCGGTGGGGATCGGCATGGCCGTCGCTGGCGCAGTAGCAGGCCGCCAGCACGTCCCGGCTCACCGCCGGCGCCACGTCCTGCACCGCCCCGCCCCGCAACAGCACCACATCCAGCCCGGCCGCGGATTGCTCCGCCACCAGCCGCTCGATCACCGGGACCTCGTCCGCGGTCCGCGCCAGGCGCACGTTGCCCTTCCGGCGATAGCGCATGTCGGCGTCGAGCCGCTCGTGCAGCGTGCCCCAAAGCGTCACCGCCGCCCGGGCCAGCGGCAGCTCGGCCGGATGCCGGCCGGATTGGCGGACGCCGGCGAGGGTCCAACCGGAGGCCATCGCCGCCGGGCCATAGCGGTCCAGCAAGGTGACCGACAGCCCGGCGGTCGCCAACTCGTACGCCGTCGCGGCGCCGCTGATCCCGGCGCCGATGACGACCGCGTCGGGCACTACTTCCGGAACCCGGTCGCCTCGGTGATCAGCGGGCCCAGCGACAGGCTGCCATCCAGCTTGTAGCCGTAATCCAGGTCCTCGTGGTGCGCGAACACCAGCAGGGTCTCGAACATCGGCACGGCGCAGACATGGGCGATGATGCGCTTCTGCGCCTCCTGCCAGAGCGCCACCTGCTTGGCCGGGTCGGGCTCGGTGCGGGCGGCGTCGATCTGCTGGTCGGCGACGTCGCAATGGCTGAAGTTGGTGACCGCGGTGGGCGTCTTCACCGTGCTGCGGCTGTGGAAGAACTGCGTCAGGGTGACGTCCGCGATCGGGAAGCGGGCGGCGGAATAGTAGACCAGCGGGCTGAGGTCCTGCCGGATTTGGGCGTGATAGGTCGCGTGCTCGACCACCTGGATATCGAGGTTGATGCCCGCGCGCTTCAACTGCGCCTGGAACACCTGCATTGCCGTCAGCATCTCCGGCAGGGCGGACTGGATCACCTTGACCGTCAGCCCGTTCGGGTGACCGGCCTCGGCCAGCAGCGCCTTCGCCTTGGCGATGTCGGAACCCATGAGGCCGTTTTCCGCGGTGAAGCCGAGATAGCCGCGCGGCACCACGCTTTGCGCCTCCCGGCTCACGTCCTGGCCGCGCCAGCGCACCAGCTCCGGCCGGTTGACGGCCAGCGCCACGGCCTGGCGCACGCGGATATCGTCGAAAGGTTTGGTGGTGACGTTGAGGTGCAGCTGCGCCTCCTCGGCGGGCTCGAAGATGTCGACCACGGTCTTGGGCGTCTGCCGCGTGCGGTTCACCCAGGTCTGGTCGGCGCGGCCGTAATTCAGGTCGAGCTCGCCGTTCTGGAATGCCAGGTCGCGCGAGGCGTCCGACGGGATGAAGCGGTAGCTGATCCTCTGCAGCTTCGGCTTGCCGCGGAAATAGGCCTCGTTGGCCACCAGCTCCAGTGACTGGTTCGGCGTCAGCCCGGCGAAGACGAACGGCCCGGTGCCGATCGGCGCCCGCGCGAACCCGTCGCCCAGCTTCTCCACCGCCTTGCGGCTGACGATGAAGCCCTGGCTGTAGTTCACCAGGGTGCCGAGCAGGCTGGGCACCACCTCCTTGAGGGTGATCTTGACCGTGTAGGGGTCGGTCGCCTCCATGCTCTCGACCGCCCGCAACTCGGACGCGAAGGCGGAGGTTTTGGGATCGCCCGCCTTCTTGAGGCTGAAGATCACGTCCTCGGCGGTCAGCTCGCCGTAGCCGCCATGGAATTGCACGCCGTGGCGCAGGTGGAAAGTCCAGGTCTTCTTGTCGGCGCTGGTCTCCCAGCGCTCTGCCAGGTCGCCCTCGATCCGGGCCGGGTCCACGCTGCCGGGCGGGAAGCGGACGAGCGCGTTGAACATCCAGGCAACCGGGATGCGGTCGATGGTGCTGACGGCGAAGTGCGGATCGAGTCGGCCGGAATCCTGTGCTGCGATGCCCACGTTCAGCGTGGTCTTTTGGGCCGAGGCGGGCAGGCTGGCGAGCAGCGATGCGGCCAGCAGGGCAGCGCGGAACATGGGCGTTCTCCTCAAGGGTGCGCGATCCCTACTCCAGTGCCGTCAGTTGTGTCGAACGGGAATCGCCCTACCATCGGGCCGCAAAGGGAGGGCGCGTTGAACCAATCCGACTACCTCGTCGTCGGCGGCGGCACCGCCGGGTGCATCATGGCGGCGCGCCTCTCCGAAGACCCCTCCGTGCGCGTCATCCTGCTCGAGGCCGGGCCGGAGGACCGCGATCCCTGGATCCACATCCCCGCCGGCTATGCCCGCCTGTTCGCCAGCGGCAAGTACGACTGGAAGTTCGCCACCGAGCCCGAGGCCGGGCTGGGCGGGCGCAGCGTCGCCTGGCCGCGCGGCCGGGTGCTGGGCGGGTCCGGCAGCATCAACGGGCTCGTCTTCCTGCGCGGCTCGCCGCACGACTACGACCGCTGGGCGCAGGCGGGCGCCCGCGGCTGGTCGCACGAGGACGTGCTGCCGGTGTTCCGCCGCATCGAGGACTGGACCGGAGAACCCGGCCCCACCCGCGGCACCGGCGGCCCCATCACCGTCAGCGAGCCGCGCACGCTCTCCCCAGGCGCCGCCGCCTTCATCGAAGCCGCCGCCGCCGCCGGCATCCCCCGCCACCGCGACATCAACGCCGCCTCCATCGAGGGCGTGGCGCCCATCCAGATGAACGTCCGCCGCGGCCGGCGCATGAGCACGGCCCAGGCCTACCTCCGCCCGGCCCGCCGACGCCCCAACCTGCGCGTCGTCACCGGCGTCACCGCCTCGCGATTGCTGATCGAAGGCGGCCGCGCCACCGGCTGCATCGCCCAGCGCGAGCGCGGCGCAGCCGAGACGTTCACCGCCCTGCGCGAAGTGGTCGTCTGCACCGGCGCCATCGGCACGCCCAAGCTGCTGATGCTGTCGGGCATCGGCGACGGCGCGGCCCTGCAGGCGCTCGGCCTGCCCGTGCTGGTGGACCGCCCCGCGGTGGGCCAGAACCTGCAGGACCACTTCATCGTGCGGTTCGCCTTCCGCACCCGCCCGGCCGGCACCATGAACGAGCGGACGGCGACCCGGCTGCGCATGGCCGCCATGGCGCTCGGCTACGCGCTGCGGCGCACCGGGCCGATGGCGGTCGGCGCCACCGAGGCCACCTTGTTCGCCCGCCTCACCCCCGGCGCCGAGGAGGCCGAGGTGCAGTTCCAGTTCATCAACTTCAGCCTCTCGCCCGGTGGCGGCTACGTGCTGCCCAAGCACCCCGGCTTCATGTTCAACTTCGGCCAATGCCGCCCCGACAGCCGCGGCAGCCTCACGCTGCGCAGCGCCGATCCGGACGCCAAGCCCGTCATCCGCGCCAACTACCTGTCCGCCCCCGCCGACCAGCATTTGATGCTGGAGGCGTCCCGGCTCGCCCGCCGGCTCGGCCGCACCGCGCCGTTCTCCGACCTGGTGCTTGAGGAAATGCAGCCCGAGCCCGGCGTGGTCAGCGACGACGCCATGCTGGACTACATTCGCGCCACGGGAACGACCGTGTACCACCCCTGCGGTACCTGCCGCATGGGCGGGGATGACGGCGCCGTGGTGGACCCGTTGCTGCGGGTGCGCGGCGTGGCCGGGCTGCGGATCGCCGACGCTTCCATCATGCCCCTGGTGCCAACCTCGAACATCCAACCGGCGGTGATGATGGTGGCCGAGCGCGCGGCGGCGTTCATCAGGACCCCCGGAACGTAAGCGGACCCACCGTTCCACGACCGTAGCCAATCCGCGAAGCCGCGAACATCCGCAACCCTAAGCTGAACATATCGGGGGCAGCCTCATTCAAACCGATGACGTGACCCGGTCCGCCTATGCCATCGACGCGGCCTGGTGCGACTTGACCGGCGTCTTCCTGCAGGGCTGGGTGCATTTGCATGGGTGCCCGGTGCTCGCCGGGCAACTCCGCAGCGGCGCGTGCACGACGCCGCTCGAGTTCACGCAGCGCCCCGACGTGCTGGTCGCGTACCCGGACGTTCCGGCCGGCCAGGCCTGCGGCTTTGCCGCCTACCTCGCCTGCCCACCGTTCCGGCCCGTCACCATCCGCCTGCAAACGGCGGCGGGCCAGGTCGAAGTGGACGTGCAGGCGGGGCTGGAGGCAGGGCCGCAAGCCGGGGCGGCGTTCCGCCGGGAGGCGCCGTTGGAGCGGTTCATCGCCGACATGAAGGCCATGCGGGGCACGGTGCTCGAGATCGGCGCCCGCGTGGTGGGCGCCTATTCCTCGTTGCACGCGGAGCGGTTCGCGCCGGAATGCCGGTTCATCGGCGCAGACATCCATCCCGCCCCCGGGGTGGACCTCGTGGTGGACGCGCATGCGCTGGCGCGCGCGGTCGCGCCCGGCAGCCTGGACGGCGTGTTCTCGCTGGCCGTCATGGAGCACCTGGCGGCACCCTGGGTCGTCGCCGCCGAGATCAACCGGGCGCTGCGGATCGGCGGGCTGACCCTGCATCTGCTGCCGCAAGCCTACCCCGCCCATGAGCAGCCGAACGACTTCTGGCGCATGTCCGATGACGGGCTCCGCGTGCTGTTCGGCCCGGCAACCGGCTTCGAGGTGCTGGATGCCGGCATGTCGGCCCCCGTGCAGATCGTGCCGCCGCCCCAGTTCCGATTCGGCGCCTTCCTGCAGTTCCCGCTGGTCCACGCTTATGCGGCCGCGTTCATCCTGGCGCGGAAGGTGGCCGACCTGCCCGAGGGCGCGGTGCGCTGGCCCATGCCGGACATGGAGGCGCGCAGCCGGGCCTACCCGGCGCACGGCGCCGCTAACCCTGCCCCGCGAAGTGGCACGCGGCGAAGTGGCCCGGCCGGTGCTCCACCGGCAGCGGCTCGACGGCGGCGCAAACCGCCTGCGCCAGCGGGCAGCGGGTCCTGAACCGGCAGCCGCTCGGCGGGTCGATGCTGCTGGCCGCCTCGCCCTGCAGCACCATGCGGCGCCGGGCGCGCTCGGCTGCCGCGTCCGGCTCGGGGATCGCCGAGATCAGGTAGCGCGTATAGGGGTGCAGCGGGGCGGCGAACAGCGCTGCGGCCGGCGCGACCTCGGCCACCTTGCCGAGATGCAGCACCACGACGCGGTCGCAGATATGCCGCACCACGGCCAGGTCGTGCGCGATGAACATGTAGGCCAGGCCGAACTGCGCCTGCAGGTCCATCATCAGGTTGATGATCTGCGCCTGGATGTTGACGTCGAGCGCCGAGATCGGCTCGTCGGCGACGATGAAGTCCGGCTGCGTCGCCAGCGCGCGGGCGATCGCGACCCGCTGCCGCTGTCCGCCGGAGAACTCGTGCGGGTAGCGGTCCGCCGCACCCGCGCCCAGCCCCACGGTGCCCAGCAGCTCGCGCACCCGCGCCCGGGTGGCCGGGCCGTCGCCGGTGATGCCGTGGAAGCGGAGCGGCTCGCCCAGGGTCTCGCCCACCGTCATGCGCGGGTTTAGGCTGGCATAGGGGTCTTGGAACACCATCTGCAGCCGCCGGCGCAGCGGGCGGATTTCCGCCTGCGTGGCCCGCTCGATCGGCGTGCCGTCGAACAGGATCTGGCCGGCGTCCGGCCGGTAGAGCCGCATCAGGGTGCGCCCGAGCGTGCTCTTGCCGCAGCCGCTTTCCCCCACGACGCCGACGACCTCGCCGCGGTGGATGTCGAGGTCGATGCCGTCCACGGCATGCACCACCCGCTTCGGGCCGAACAGGCCGCCGGCGACCGGGAAATGCTTGACCAGGCCGCGCGCCTGCAGCAGCGCGCGGGCGCCCTCCGGTCGGGCGTCGGGTGCTGCGCGCGGGATCGGGACCGTCGTGGGCTTCGGGAAATGCGCGCCCGCTTCTGCCACCCAGCAGCGCGAGGCGCGGCCGGGTCCCATGGGGAACAGCGGCGGGTGCTCGGCGCATTTCTCGACGCGGAACGGGCAGCGCGGCGCGAAGCGGCAGCCCGGCGGCTGGCTGAGCGGGTCGGGCGGCATGCCCTCGATCGTCGTCAGCCGCCCGCCCGCCGTGGTGCCCAGCCGCGGCACCGCGTTCATCAGCGCCCAGGTGTAGGGATGCCGCGGGTCGGCCAGCACCTGCTCGGTCGGCCCCTCCTCCACCACCTCGCCCGCATACATCACCAGCACCCGCGCACAAACCCCGGCGATGACGCCGAGGTCGTGGCTGATCAGCACGATGGCGGTGCCGAAATCCCGGTTCAGCGCGCGCATGAGGTCGAGGATTTGCGCCTGGATGGTCACGTCGAGCGCCGTGGTCGGCTCGTCGGCCAGCAGCAGCGCGGGCTCGTTGCTCATGCCCATCGCCAGCACCACCCGCTGGCGCATGCCGCCGCTGAACTGGTGCGGGAAGCTGCGGGCGGCGCGCTCCGGCGCCTGGATGCCCATGCGGCCCAGCAGCGACACGGCCCGGCGCCTGGCATCGGCGGCGCCGCGCCCATGCACCTCCATCGCCTCCGACATCTGGCGCGCGATGCGCAGCACGGGGTTCAGCGAGGTCATCGGGTCCTGGAACACCATGGCGACGTCGCCGCCCCGCATGGCGCGGAGCGCGGCCGGCCGCATGGCCAGCACGTCCTGGCCACGGAACAGGATCTCGCCCTGCGCCACATAGCCCGGCGCTTCGAGCAGCCGCATGACGCTCAGCGCGGTCATGCTCTTGCCCGAGCCGCTTTCGCCGACGATGCCGAGGGTCTCGCCGGGCATGACCGCGAAGCTGACGCCATCCACGGCGCGGACCGTGCCGCCGCTGGTCGGGAAATGCGTGGCGAGGTCCCGCACCTCCAGCACCGGAGCCGTCACGCCGAACCTCTCGTTCAACGTTCCCTCGATTTCGGGTCGAGCCAGTCGCGCACACCGTCGCCGAGGAAGTTGAAGCCCAGCACGATCGTCAGGATCGCCAGGCCCGGGAAGGCCGCGACCCACCATTGCGCGACCAGCTGCCGCCCATCGGCCACCATCGAACCCCACTCGGCGGTGGGCGGCACCACGCCCAGGCCCAGGAACGACAGCCCGGCGAAGGTGATGATCGCGTTGCCCACATCGAGCGTCACCAGCACGATCAGCGGCCCCACGGCGTTCGGGATGATATGCCGGCCCAGGATGCGGCCGGACCCGTAGCCCGCCACCATCGCCGCCTCCACATACTCGCGCGAGCGCTGCTGCAGCACCAGGCTGCGCGCCAGCCGGGCGAACTTCGGCCACCACACCACCAGCATGGCCAGGATGGTGTTGGTGGTGCCGATGCCGAGTGCCGCCGCGATGGCCAACGCCAGGATGATCGGCGGAAAGCACAGCACGAGGTCGGTGAAGCGCATGATCGCGTCCTCGACCCGACCGCCCGCATAGGCCGCTGCACCGCCCACTAGGGTGCCGAGCGCCGCGCCCACCATGACCACGACGATGCCGGTGAACAGCGAGATGCGGCTGCCGTAGATCAGCCGGGACAGCACGTCGCGGCCGAGTTCGTCGGTCCCCAGCCAATGCGCACCGCTGGGCCGCAGCAGCCGGGCCGTGACGTCGACGTCGGTGGGCGAGTACGGCGCCACCAGCGGGGCGGCGACGGCCAGCAGCAGCCAGAGCAGCACGATCGCGCTGCCGAGGATCGCCAGCCCATAGCGCCGCTGCCAGCGCAGCGCGCGGGCGGCAAGGGTGGGGGCGAAGCGACCGGCGGCGGCGCTCACCGCCTCACCCGGGGGTCGAGCATGGCGTAGCTGACGTCGATCAGCAGGTTGATGACGAGGTAGACCAGCGCGACCACGAGCGTGATCCCCATGATGGCCGGGAAGTCGAGCGTAGCGGCGCTGGAGAAGGTGTAGCGTCCCAGCCCAGGCCATGAGAACACGGTTTCCGTCATCACCGCCCCGGTCAGCAGGTTGGCGTAGGCCAGGCCGCCCAGGGTGACGATCGGGATCAGCGCATTGGGCAGCACGTGGCCGACCACCAGCGCCCGCTCGCGCAGGCCTTTGGCGCGGGCCATGCGCACGTAGTCCTGGCGCAGGTTCTCCAGCATGCTGGCCCGGGTGGTGCGGGTGATCAGTCCGAGCGTGGCCGCGGCCAGCACGATGCTGGGCAGCACCAGGTGCGCCGCCGCGTCGCGGAACGCGTCCCAGTCGCCGATGCGGGCCGTGTCCCACAGCAGGAAGCCGGTGCCGTCCGCCGGCGGCAGGCTGATCGGGTCCATGCGGCCCGGCCCCGGCGCCCATTCCAGCGCACCGTAGAACACCGCCAGCATGATGAAGGCGAGCCAGAACGTGGGCGAGGCCACGCCCAGCAAGGAGACCAGGCGCGCGAGGTGGTCCACCCAGCTATCCCGCTTCACCGCCGCCACGATGCCCAGCGGGATACCCACCAGCAAGGCCAGCACGAAGCTGATGGTCGCCAGTTCCAGGGTGGCGGGCGCGAAGTCGCGGATGTCGTCGAGCACGGGGCGGCGGGAGGCGATGGAAATGCCGAGGTCGCCCTGGGCGAGGCCGCGCAGGAAGACGAAGTATCGTTCCCATAAGGGCAGGTCGAGGCCGTACTTGGCCCGCCAGACGGCGACGACGGCCGGGTCGGAGGCGGCGATGTCGCCGAGTTGCGCCAGCACGGGGTCGCCCGGCACGGTGTTGGCGATCAAGAAGATGACCAGGGTCGCCAGCACGGCCATGACCGCCACGGTCGCCAGGCGCGAGACGAAGAAGCGCAGCATCGGACCCTCCCGTGACGGCCTGTTGCAGACTGCGTAGCATGGCGCGGGGAGAATGCGATGGACAGACGGCAGGCGGCTGGTGCTTGCTCCGCGCAAGAAACCAACAAGGGGACCGAGACGATGCCGATTCAACCGATCACCCGCCGTGGCCTGAGCCAGGTCCTGCTGGGAGGCGCCGGCGCGCTGGCGCTGCCGCGCCTCGCCCGGGCGCAGAGCCGCAAGGGCGTGCTGGTGATCGGGCTCGACATCAGCGACACCGTCACCCTCGACCCCGCCCGGCAGAACAACTACTCGCCGCCGCTGACGCTCGAGGCCGTGTACGACACGCTGGTCACGATGGCGCCGGGCAAGTACGAGACGCTGCAACCCCAGCTCGCCACGCAATGGGCGCGCACGCCGGACGGCAAGGGCTGGCGCTTCACCTTGCGCGACGGCGTGAAGTTCAGCAGCGGCAACGCAGTCAGCGCCGAGGACTGGAAGTTCACCTTCGACCGCATCCTGGCCCTGAAGGACCAGACCGCCCAATACATCAGCAATGTCGCCGGCACCGCCGTCCCCGGCCCCGGCCAGTTCGACCTCATCCTGAAGGAGCCGAACGAGCCCGTGCTGACCATCATCGCCGCACCCGGCTTCTCGGTGCTGGAGAAGGCGGCGGTGGAGGCGCATGGCGGCCTGGCCCGCGCCGGCGCCGACACCGAGGACAAGGCGAGCGCCTGGCTCAACGGCGTCTCCGCCGGCACCGGCGCCTACATGATGACCGCCTGGGCGCGCAACCAGCAGATCCAGCTGGTCGCCAACCCGCATAGCTGGCGGGGCACGCCGCACTTCCAGCGCATCGTCATCCGCCACATCCCGGACAGCGCGGCGCAACTGCTGGCGGTGCAGCGCGGCGACGTGGACGTCGCCTTCAACCTGATCCCCGAGCAGATCGCGACACTCAGGGGCGACGCGAAGGTGCGGGTGGAGGGCTTGACCAGCCTCGATTTCGTCTACATGGCGCTGACCCAAAACCCGGAGCTGAACAAGGCTTTGGCCGTCAAGGAAGCGCGGCAGGCGATCGGCTACGCGATCGACTACGACGGCATCGTCACCAACATGCTGGGCGGCCAAGCGACCCGGCCGGCGAGCTTTCTGCCGATCGGCGTCCGCGGCTCCACCGAAGCGGTCGCCAAGGAGCTCGGCTTCCGCCAGGACCTCGATCGCGCCAAGATGCTGCTGCAGAAGGCCGGGCTGGCCGAAGGCTTTGAATACGAGGTCAGCTACGGCAACGCCGCCATCGCCGGCATCTCGTACCAGACGCTCGCGCAGAAAATTCAGTCGGACCTGGCCCGCGTGGGCATCAAGGTGAAGCTGGCGCCGATGGACCAGGTGAACCTCCGCACCCAGTATATCGGGGGCAAGAGCACGTCGGTCATCACCTTCTGGAACCCGCCCGCGGTCGAGAACAAACTATGGGCGGCGGCGACCGTCGAACGGGTGGCCAAGCGCGTGGGCTGGACGCCCTCGCCGGACCTGGTGAAGCTCGTCAACCAAGCGGCTTCCGAGCAGGACGCCGACAAGCAGGCCAAGCTGTGGATCGACTACCAGCGCGCCATGGTGGACCAGGCGCATTACATCCTGCTGTTCCAGCCGACGTATCAGGTGGCGGTCAGCAACGGCATCAAGGCTTTCCCGCTGACCGCGGCCGGCTGGATGGCGGACCTGAACGGGGCGACGCCCGCTTGATTCTGCTGACGCACACCGACGCGGCGCGCGCACTCTATTATGGTGCGCGCGCCGAAGCCGGCTTGCGGGCGCTCGGCCCGGTGCGGTTGAACCCGGCCGGGCCGCTCGAGGGCCGCGCCCTGATCGAAGCGGCGCGCGACATTCGGGTGATCGTGGCCGATCGCGCGGTGCCGGCGCCGGCCGGGCTGTTCGAGGCGCTGCCGGCGTTGGTGGCGTTCGTGCGGGGTGCGGTGGACATCCGCACCGTGGATGTGGCGGCGGCCTCGGCGGCGGGCGTGCTGGTCACCCAGGCCTCGCCGGGCTTCGTGGCCGCGGTGTGCGAACTGGTGCTCGGGCTCATGGTGGACCTGTCGCGCGGCGTGTCGGATGCGGCTTCGGCCTATCGGGCGGGGCGGCAGCCCGGGGTGCGGACGGGACGGCAGATCGCCGGCGCCACGGTGGGCGTGATCGGCTACGGCAGCATCGGCCGGCGGCTGGCCCGGCTGCTGCGGGCGATGGATGCCCGCGTTCTGGTGGCCGACCCCCATGTCCAGGTGGCGGACGGGCCGGAGCAGGTCGCGTTGCCGGTGCTGTTGGCGCAGTCCGATTTCGTGGTCTGCCTCGCCGTGGCCGTGCCGGAGACGGCGAACTTGCTGAACGCCGAGACGCTGGCGGCAATGAAGCCGGGCGCCTTTTTGATCAACGCCGCCCGCGGCGAACTGCTGGACGAGGCGGCGCTGGTGGCGGCGCTGGCGCGTGGCCACCTGGCCGGCGCGGCGCTCGATGTCGGCCGGGCGCCGGACCAGATGCCCTCGCCGGCGCTGGCCGCGCGCCCGGACGTGATCGCGACGCCGCATATCGGCGGGCTGACCCAGGAGGCGGCCGAGCACCAGGCGATGGAGACGGTGCGGCAGGTGGAGGCGATCCTGCGCGGGGTGGCGCCCGTGGGCGCCGTCAACGCCAGCCATGCCCGGCGGCTCGGCCCTGCCGCCTTGGGTGCTACGAAGGTTCCACAGAGGAGAGGCGAAGAATGCAGCTGACGGGCATGGCGGCGCTGGTGACCGGCGGGGCCTCGGGGCTGGGGGCGGCTGTGGCCGAAGCCCTGGCCGGGGCGGGGGCGCTGGTGGCGGTGCTGGACCTCAACCCCGAGGCGGCGCGCGGGGTGGCGGACCGGATCGGCGGCCTGGCGGTGGCGTGCGACGTGGGCGACGCCGCGTCGGGCGAACAGGCGGTCGCCGCCGCGCGGGCGGCGCATGGGCCGGCGCGCATCCTGGTGAGTTGCGCCGGCGTCGCCACGGCCGGGCGGATCGTCGGCCGCGAGGGCGCGATCCCGCTCGAAGGCTTCGAGCGGGTGATCCGCGTGAACCTGATCGGCACCTTCAACATGCTGCGCCTGGCCGCGGCGGACATGGTTGGGCTCGATCCGCTCGAGGATGGCGAGCGCGGCCTCGTTGTGAACACGGCCTCGATCGCCGCCTATGAGGGCCAAGTGGGGCAGGCGGCCTACGCCTCCTCCAAGGGCGGCGTCGCGAGCCTCACCTTGCCCGCGGCGCGTGAACTGGCGCGGTTCGGGGTGCGGGTCCTGACCATCGCGCCGGGCCTGTTCGGCACGCCGATGATGCAGGGCTTGCCGGAGGAGGTGCAGCAGAGCCTCGGCGCCTCGGTGCCGTTCCCGCCGCGGCTGGGGCTGCCGGCCGAGTTCGCCGCCCTGGTGCTGCATATCGCCGCCAACCGGATGCTGAACGGTGCGACCATCCGCCTGGACGGCGCGCTTCGCATGGCGCCGCGCTGACCCAGAGGCGGGCCCCAAGGCGGCGGACCCCAGGCGGCGGACCATTCCGGCACTGGAAGCGATGGCGCAGGCGGTGCAGCATGGGGGGCAGGAGGGCACCATGCTGCAAACTGTCGACGATATCCGCCGGCCGCCGCCCGGGATCATGCTGCAATTCCTGGCCTGGGTGAACGCGCGGCCGCGCACCTATGCCGAGGCGATGGAGGCCTGGCGCACCTCCTGCCCGCGCCTCTCCGTCTGGGAGGACGCCACCGCCGACGGCCTGGTGCAGCTCGAGCCATGCCGGGGCACCCAGGGGCAGAGCGCGGTGGTGCTGACCGTGCGCGGCGCGGCGCTGCTCGCCAGCCCATGAGCTGGTCCGCCAAGCAATACACGCAGTTCGAGGACGAACGGACCCGGCCGGTGCGCGACCTGCTGGCCGCCGTGCCGCAAGGCGGGACCGGCCCGGTGGTCGACCTCGGCTGCGGCCCGGGCAACTCCACCGAACTCCTCGTTCAGCGCTGCCCGGGCGTTGCGGCCACGGGGTTGGACAGCTCGCCCGAGATGATCGAGGCCGCGCGCAAGCGATTGCCAGATATACGATTCGAGCTGGCCGACATTGCGGCTTGGGACGCGCCGGGGCCGTTCGGGGCGATCCTGGCCAATGCGGTGCTGCACTGGCTGCCGGACCACGGGCTGCTGCTGCCGCGCCTGGCGAGCCGGCTGGCACCCGGCGGCAGCCTGGCGGTGCAGATGCCGGACAACCTGGAGGAGCCCGCGCAGGTGCTGATGCGGGAGGTCGCCGCGGCCGGGCCGTGGCGGGACAAGCTGGCCCAGGCCGCCGGCAAGCGGACGCAGATAGGCCGGCCAGACTGGTATTACGGCATGCTGCGGCAGCATTGCAGCCGGGTGGAGGTGTGGCGCACCACCTATTTCCATGTGCTCCCGGGCGGGGCCGATGCCGTGGTGGAGTGGTTCAAGGGCAGCGGATTGCGGCCCTTCCTCGCGCCGCTGGATGCCAGCGAGCAGGCGGCCTTCCTGGGCCGCTATCGCGAGGGCGTCGCCGCCGCCTATCCGGCGCTGGCGGGGGGCGAGGTGCTGCTGGCGTTCCCGCGCCTGTTCCTGGTGGGAACGCGCTGACCGTACCGCTCAGGCATGGGGTGGCGACGTCGTGGGAGCCGCTCGATCGGTGCTGCGCGCCAGATGCGGCCCGAGCCGGCCGGCAAGCCAGAGCCCGGCCATGCGGAAATCGCTGACCAGCGACCAGAGCGGGTGGCCGAACGTCTCCGGCCGGTTGCCCTCGATGCCGAGATGCGCGGCCCAGGCGAAGCCGTAGCCGACCAGGGGCGCGGCGAGCAGCCAGCGCCAGTCAAGCCGCAGCAGGGCCATCGCCAGGCAGGTCAGCGCGAGCAGGCTGCCGCAATAGTGCAGCAGCCGGGTCGAGGGCTGGGCGTGCGCGCGAAGGTAGCGGAGCCAGAACTGGTCGTAGGTCATCGGTTCCTCAGTTCCCTGGCAGGTCCGCCGCCTCTGGGAAGAAGAACTCCTGCCAGTTGGCCGGCCGGGTCTTCAGCACCTTGATGTCGGCCATGTGGCTGGCCACGCGCATCATGCCGAACGGTGCGTTGGAGAAGCTCGTCCTGGGGTCGCCGATCTGCTTGAGCAGCGCATCCACCGAGATCTTCTCGCCGGTCGCCTTTAGATACAGCTCGCACGCCTCGCGCGGATTGGCGGCGATGTAGTCCGCGGCGGCCTTGGCCGCGGCCATGAAGGCCTTGATAACGCCCGGGTTCGCGTCGTGGAACTTGGTATGCGCGAAATACACCGCGTTGCTGTATGGCCCGCCGAGGATCGCGTCCGACGTGGTCACCACATGCAGGCCCGGCGCCTCGGCTTCCGCGGCCTGGTAGGGCGCTCCCGAGAAATGCCCGGTCAGCCCGCCGCCGCCGCCCGCCGTCAACGCCGCCTGCGCGTCCGGGTGGCCGAGGGTCACGGTCATGCTGTCGAAGTGGTCGAACTGCGCGTCGCCGAACAGCTTGCGGGCGGCGATCTGCAGCACGATCGCCTGGCTGCTGATCTTGACGGTCGGGACCGCGATCTTGTCGGTGGGCTTGAGGTCCTCGAGGGTCTTGACCGCCGGGTCGTTGCTGATCAGCCACATCGGCGTGGCCGACGAGCCGGCGAGCCCCTTCACCTGGCCGCGCGTGCGGTCCCAGAGCAGCAGCATGTTGCTGGCGCCCGTGGTCACGATGTCCACGTTGCCGGAGAGCAGCGCGTCGGTGGCGGCGCCGCCACCACCGAAGGTGATCCAGCGGGCCTGCAGGCCCGGCACGCCCAGCCGGGCCGCCTCGCGCTCCACCAGCTTCTGCTGCTCCATCACGATGGGGCCGAGGTAGATGATGCCCGGCTGCTTGGTGATGCGGACCTCGGTGACCTCGGCGCGGGCCAGACCGGGCAACAGCAGGGCAGCGCAGGCCGCCAGCAGTCGGATGGGGAGCATGGGACGGAGCCTCCGGGGGTTTTCGCCAGATTATCCCAGCGTCGCGCCGGTTGACAGGCAGGGCATGGACAGCGGGGGCGGTTTCCCGGAAAGATCGTGGCAACGAACGCCGGGAGCGAAATGGCCGACCCAACGGAGCCCTTGCTGCCAACTGAGTCCTTGCTGCCAGCCGAGCCTTTGCTGGACGTGCGCGGTGTCACGCTGCAATACCGAACGTCCGAGCGCATCGTGACCGCGACGCACCGGGTCAGCTTCGCCGTCTACCCCGGCGACCGCTTCGTGCTGCTCGGCCCCTCGGGCTGCGGCAAGTCCTCGTTGCTGAAGGCGGTCGCGGGCTACCTCGACCCGGTGGAGGGCGAGTTCCACCTGCGCGGCCGCCGCATCCGCGAGCCCGGGCCGGACCGGATGATGGTGTTCCAAGAGTTCGACCAGTTGCTGCCGTGGAAGAGCGTCACTGACAACATCATGTTCCCGATGCAGGCCACCAAGCGGCTGCCCAAGGCCGAGGCCCGCGAACGCGCACGCTACTACATCGACAAAGTCGGCCTTGGCCAGTTCGCCGACGCCTACCCGCACACGCTTTCGGGCGGCATGAAGCAGCGCGTCGCCATCGCGCGCGGCATGGCGATGGAACCCGAAATCCTGCTGATGGACGAGCCCTTCGCCGCGCTCGACGCGCTCACCCGCCGCACCATGCAGGACGAGCTGCTGCGCCTTTGGGACGACACGCATTTCACCGTCCTGTTCGTCACCCACAGCATCAACGAGGCCATCAAGGTGGGCAACCGCATCCTGCTGCTCTCCCCGCATCCCGGCCAGGTCCGCGCCGAGCTGGACAGCCTGCCGCGGGAGAACCCCGATCCGGCGGCGCTGCTCGGCCTCGAGCGCCACATCCACGACATGCTGTTCGCATGAGCGGCGCGCTGATCTCGCCGCCCGCGCGGCCGAACGTCGAGCACCAGGTGGTCGCGTTCACCGACACCAGCGCCATCGAACGGCCGATCCCGGCCTGGGAGCGGGTGTGGAACCGCACCTTGATCCGCAAGGTCGTCCTCATCCTGGCGCTGGCCGCCATCTGGCAGCTGTATGCGAGCCTGCTCGACAACGACCTGCTGTTCCCGACCTTCTCGGAGACGATGAACGCCTTCATCGCCAACGTGCGCAACGGCGTGCTGCCGAACCGCGCCTGGACCTCGGTGAAGGTGCTGCTGATCGGGTACGCGATCGGGGTGAGCCTGGCCATGATCCTCTCGGTCGCCGCCATCAATACGCGGATCGGCAACGACTTGCTGGAGACGCTGACCAGCATGTTCAACCCGCTGCCGGCCATCGCCCTGCTGCCGCTGGCGCTGCTGTGGTTCGGCCTGGGCAACGGCAGCCTGGTGTTCGTGCTGATCCATTCCGTGTTGTGGGTGGTGGCGCTGAACACGCATGCCGGGTTCCTCGGCGTGTCGTCCACGCTCCGCATGGTCGGGCGCAATTACGGGCTGCGCGGCTTCCGCTACGTGCACGCCATCCTGATCCCGGCGGCCTTCCCCAGCATCCTGACCGGGCTCAAGGTCGGCTGGGCCTTCGCCTGGCGCACCTTGATCGCGGCCGAACTGGTGTTCGGCGTCTCCTCGGGCGCGGGAGGGCTGGGCTGGTTCATCTTCGAAAACAAGAACCAGCTGGAAATCCCGGCCGTGTTCGCAGGCCTGCTCAGCGTCATCCTGATCGGGCTGGCGGTGGAGAACCTGGTGTTCCGCTGGATCGAGGCGCGCACGGTCCGCCGCTGGGGCATGCAGCATTAAGCCAGCCTGATACAAGACCAGCCTGGCACAAGACCAGCCTGGCACAAGATAAGGACACCGCATGCGGCTGATGAGCTTCGCCCGCCCCGACGGCACCGCCGCCTGGGGCATCGTCGACGGCGACGACGTCGTGGACTGCGCCGACATCGCCGCCAGCCTGCGCATGGCGCTGCGGGCCGGGACCGTGCCGGCCGCCCCGCCTGACGCGGACCGGTTCCCGCTCGCGGCAATCACTTTCCTGCCGCCCATCCCGGACCCCGAGAAGATCATCTGCATCGGTCTGAACTACCTGACCCACATCCAGGAGGGCGGGCGGGACGTGCCGAAGCAGCCCACCATCTTCACCCGCTGGGCCAACAGCCAGGTGGGCCACCTGCAGCCCATCGTGCGCCCGAAGCAGTCGGAGACGCTCGATTTCGAGGGCGAGATGGCGGTGGTCATCGGCCGCCAGGCCAGGCACCTGCCGCGCCCGGACGCGATCGGCGTGGTGGCGGGCTACAGCTGCTACAACGACGGCTCCGTCCGCGAGTGGCAGCGCCACACCAGCCAGTTCACGCCCGGCAAGAACTTCCCGAACACCGGCGGCTTCGGCCCCTGGATCGTGACGCCGGACGAAGCGGGCGACATCGCGCACGCCAGCCTGGTCACCCGCGTGAACGGCGCCGAGATGCAGCGGGCGACGCTCGACGACCTCGTGTTCGACGTGCCCGGCCTGATCGAATACTGCTCGGCCTTCACCATGCTGGAACCGGGCGACGTCATCATCACCGGCACCACCGGGGGCGTGGGCGCCTACCGCAAGCCGCCGCTCTGGCTCAAGCCCGGCGACACGGTGGAGGTCGAGGTCAGCGGCGTCGGCGTGCTCCGCAACGGGGTCGTGCAGGAGCGCTGAGCGCCGCTCGACCGCAGCGCGGACGTGTTCAGCCGGGACCCGGCCAGGCAGTCAGGTGCCCCAGTCAGGCGCCCCAGTCAGGCGCCCCATTTCCGGGCTGCGTAGCCGAGCAGCGCGTCGCGGTCCCCATCCGAGAACAGGCCGCTGAACAAGGCGATCTCATGCAGCACGCCGCCGCCGCAGTCGAACACGCCGCCCTTGAAGCCGAGCCCGATGCCGAACGTGTCCCAGCTCGCGGGCGAGGTGTCGGGGTGGGTGGCGGCCGCCTCGGGCTGCCCCGCGGCCAGTAGGCGCAGGATGCCGGTGCTGGCCTCGTAACGCCCGACGACGATCAGGAACCGCCCGAACCAGTCGACCGGAACGCGCGCCGCGGCCGCCACCGTGCTGTTGCCGAACCGCAACAGGTCCGGCTGCAGGTTGCCGTTGAGAGAGAAGGTCAGCCCGGACCAGTTGGCGACGTTGCCGGTACGGGCCACCGACCAGACCGGCCCGAATTGGCGGGAGTGCATGACCGTCAACACGGTGCAGTCGCCCGACAGCAGCGGGCCCATCGCGGCCGGGCCGGTGGTCCGCAGGCTGGTGCCGAGGTTGTTGTTGATGCTCATGTAGTCGAGCGCCACCCCCGGCAGGCCGTGGCGTGCGTTCATGATCAGGTAAGGCGCGTATCGCGGGTCGGGGTTCGTCTGCCGCGTGGTGTTGCCCGGCGTGCCGAGCGCATCGGCCCAGAAGCGGACCGGCCTGAGGTTGGCGGGCGCGACGGTCCCGGCCGCGTCTTGCCGGATCGTGCCGACATTGCTGGCGTCGAACAGGGCCACGGCCCGGCTGCGCACGGATGCCGGCAGGGCATCGCGGGCCGCGACGCTGTTAAAGCTGGCCGCGGCGCTGTTAAAGCTGGCCGCGGCGGCCGGGTCGGCGCTGCCGGCGCGGCGCACCGCCAACCGATGACGGCCGATCGGGGGGGCGACGAGCTGTCCGGACCAGCTCGCGTCGTTCCGGATCACCGGACTGGCGAGGGCGGCGTAGGCGCCGTTGTCCAGGGATGCCTCGACCCCGGCGGGCGGCAACCCGGTCCCGGCGCCGTGCAGCGGGATCAGCGCACCCGCCGCGGTATCGGCGGGCGCGGCGACCGAGAGGGTCGGCGGCGGCGGCACGGGGGCTGCGACGAGGATCGTGCCCACGAACATCTGCAACTCGCGTCCGTAGGGAATGCCGTCGCGGTCCACGACGTTGTCGCGGATCGACGGGACGCCGGCCGTCTCGATCAGGCTGGTGTCGAGGTCGATGCCGTAGGTCAGCTCGAAGCTGGCGCTGTCGGGCGGCAGGGCGGCCAGCGTGAGGCGGATGATGGTCGCGTTGACCAGGGTCAGCGGCTTGGCCGGATCGAGCGCCACCTTGGTGGACCGCGGGTTCCCGCCCGGCGCATAGACGTTGAACGTCTTGGCAAGGTCGATGCCGGTCGCCACGCTCTCGACCTGCGCCGTCGGGTTGAGGGTGCGCTGCAGGTATCCGACTAGCGCCGTTCCGCCATCCTGCACCACGGCCAAGGTGATGTCCCGCGATCCGCGGGCGCGGGTCGCGGTCCCGGCCAGGCGGGGGCCGCGCTTCTGGTCGAACCCGCCATTGGCGGTCCCGAGCGCGCTCATGAACAGCCGGTAGAAGCTGCGCGCCACGTGGGTGCGGCTGGTCATGTCCAGGTGGCCGCTATAGCCGTAGCCGGCGTCGAACCAGCGGTTCAACACCACGTTCGGGCGGTCGCGCTCCAGGTCCTGGCAGGCGATCTGCACCTGGAGGCGCGAGCGGTCGTCGTCGATCCCGGCCCAGAGCGCGCCGAGGTTGGTGATCAAGGTCACGAAAGGGCGCTTGCTTTGCGCGCTGAGGGCGTCGAGGACTTCGGCAAGGCCGCGATAGTAGATGTCGCGGCCGATCTGCCGGACGGCGTCCGTCCCGCCATGGTTCCAGATGAAGGCGTCGAACTTCACGTCGCAGTGCGCCAGCACGTTCATCAGGGCGGCATAGTATTGCGAGCTGCTCGTGGGGCTGTAGGCGGCGATCTCGGCGCCGTTGGCCGCATGGCCGGTCAAGGCGGCGACGACGCCCAGCTGGGCCGAAACCAGCCGCAGGTATTCGGCCGCGAATGTCGTCACGTAGGGGCTCTCGCCGTAGTTGCCCGGCTTCTCCCACCGGTCCAGCCCCACCGCCGCCATCGGCCGCCCCGCCATCGCCGGCGAGAAGACGACGCCGGCCTCCGAGATGCGGACGGCGGCCGAGATCGAGGGCGCGTTGGCGCCCTCGTAGGGATACTGGATAAGCATGCCGACGGCGTGCGAGTGCCCGGCCACCACCGTGATCGAACCCACGCCGAACGGCGTCGGGATCCGTACCGCGCCGGCCATGTCAGGCGAAAGGCCGAGGTCCACATAGTAGAAGCGCGGACCCGCCGGCAGGGTCAGCGTGACCTGGTTCGGCCCGGCCGCAAGCGCCCGGCCCGGAACGGCGATCGCGGGCTGGATCGGCGTGCCGGTGCCGGGCGCGGCCGACCCGTCGGCGGCGTCGTGCAGCCGCAGCCACAGGCCGCTTGCCGCGCGGCGAGCGGTGACGGTGATCGGAACGGCGCCCCAGCCGCGGTTGTAGGCGGTGGCGAACCCGGCCGGGTTGCCGACGGCCGTGTCGCGCTGGAAGACGCGGTGGTCGTCGATCGGGGCGACCGCCAGGGCGGCCCCGGCGCCGGTATTGGTCCCGGTTTGGCCGCCGGCTCTCGACGCCGGCAGGCCCGCCATCGTGGCGACGGAGCCGGCGACCAGGCGGCGGCGGCGGATGCGGGTCTCGTCAGTCAACGCGCAAATCCCGAGGCACCTGGCCGGCCCCAGCGAGCCGGCCTATCATGGACGGGTTCGACAGACCTTGAGGCCCGTCGCCCCGCAGGATCCTGAGTCGCTCGATCATCAAACCTTCGATCATCAAACCTTCGGGCAACGCGCATCATGTCGCTCCATAGCTGGCGTTTGACGGCCTGTCTTGGGGGGGGGTGGCCGGCTTGCAGCTGGCCCGGGTCAGGGCGGTGGCGTGGCGGAATGCGGCGTCCGCTCAGACCTCCATCTCGACGCAGACCGGCACGTGGTCCGACCCGCGCTCCCAGTCACGCGCCTCGGTCAGCACCTGCAGGCGGCGCAGGCCGGGCACCAGGTCCGGCGTCACCCACACGTGGTCCAGCCGTCGGCCGCGATTGGCCACCCGCCAGTCCTGATTGCGGTACGACCACCACGTATAGAGCTTCTGGTCCGCCGGCACGAAGTGGCGCATCGCGTCGCTGAACCCGGCGCGCAACCAGGCCTCCAGGTGCGCCACCTCGACCGGCGTGTGGCTGACCACGCGGAGCAGCTGCCGGTGGCTCCAGACATCCTGTTCCAGCGGCGCGATATTGAGGTCCCCCACCAGCACGCAGCGCTCGAGGCGCCGGGCGGCGAACCAGTTGGTGGCCTCGGCCACGAAGGCGAGCTTGTGGGCGAATTTCGGGTTGACCTGCGTATCCGGCACGTCGCCGCCGGCCGGCACATAGAAGTCGTGCAGCTCGACCGGGCCGCCGGGGGTGGCGAGCGTCGCGGCCGCGTGCCGGCAGTCGCCTTTGGCGCACCATTCGGGGGCCAGATCGTGCGCCTCGAGCGGCACGCGCGAAAGGATGGCGACGCCGTTGTAGCCTTTCATGCCGCGGCGGACGACGTAGGGATAGCCGAGGTCGCCCGGCGCCCCGTCGGGGAATAGCGCGTCCGGCACCTTGGTCTCCTGCAGGCAGATAACGTCGGGGTCGAGCGCCTCCCGCAGCCGCTCCAGCAGCGGCAGGCGGAGGCGGAGCGAGTTGATGTTCCAGGTGGCGACGCGCAGCCGGGTCATGGCGCAAGCTGGCATCCCCCGGCCGATTCGGCTAGGTTCCCGGCCAAATCGGGAGGGTCCTCCATGTTCCGCAGAAGCCTGCTTGTTGCCGTGTCGTTGCTCGCTGCCCCCGCCGCCTTCGCGCAGCCGTCCGGCACCATCCAGGTCGGCGCCGTCGAGATCCTGAGCGGGCCGAGCGCCGCCTACGGCACCGCCATCCGCGCCGGGCTGGAGCTGGCGCTCGACGAGATCAACCAGAAGGGCATCCTGGGCGGGCGCAAGATCCAGCTGACCGTCGAGGACAGCGCCGGCAACAAGGACCAGGCGATCAACGCCGCCCGCAAGCTGGTGGGCCGGGACAAGGTGGTGACGGTGATCGGCCCGACCCTGTCCAACGAGATGTTCGCCGTGGGCCCCGTGGTCAACGAGCGCAAGATCCCCATCGTCGGCACCAGCACCACGGCCGCTGGCATCACCGACATCGGGCCGTACGTGTTCCGCACCAGCCTGCCGGAAAGCGACGTGATCCCGGTCACCCTGGCGCGGGCCAAGGCGCGAGGCGTCAAGAGCATCGCGCTGATGTATGCCAACGACGACGCGTTCAGCAAATCCGGCTTCGATACCATGAAGGCCGCCGCCGAGAAGGCCGGCCTGACCATCGTCGCCATCGAGAGCTTCGCCGGCAAGGACACCGATTTCAGCGCGCAGCTGACCAAGATCAAGGCGCTGCGGCCGGACGCGATCGGCATCTCCGCGCTGGTCGAGCCCGTCTCCGGCGTGCTGCTGCAGGCGCGGCAGTTGGGCTTCGGCAAGGAAACCCTGTTCGTCGGCGGCAACGGCAGCAATTCGCCGAAGCTGGGCGAGATCGCCGGGGTCGCCTCCGACGGCCTGCTCGTCGGCAGCCCCTGGTTCATCGGCAAGGACGACGCGACCAACAAGGCCTTCGTTGCGGCCTTCCGGGCGAAGTACAACAAGGACCCCGACCAGTTCGCCGCCCAGGCCTATGACTGCATGCACATCGTGGCCGACGCGATCACCCGCGCGGGCGCCGCCGAGCCGGAGAAGATCAAGGACGCGCTGCAAGCCACCAAGTACAGCGGCGTCATGGGGCCCTTCACCTTTACCGGCGGCCGCGACCCGGCCAGCACCGAGGGCGTGGTCGTGCTCGCCATGCAGGGCGGCAAGTTCGTCGTGGCGCCGAAGTAGCATGCGCCGCCGCGCCTTTTTGGCTACGGCCGCGTCGGCGCTGGGCGCCGCCAACGGATCGGCGCTGGGCGCCGCCAACGGATCGGCGCTGGCCGCGCCCAGCGTGGCGCAGCCGGCCAAGCTGCTGCGCTTCATCCCGGAAGGCGACGTGGCGGTGGTGGACCCGGTCTGGACCACCGCCACCGTCACCCGCAACCACGGCTACATGGTGTTCGATACGCTGTATGGGCAAGCGGCCGACTACAGCCTTCAGCCGCAGATGCTGGCCGGCCATACGGTCGAGAACGACGGCCGGCTTTGGCGGCTGACCTTGCGGGACGGGCTGCGGTTCCACGACGGCGAGCCAGTCCGCGCACAGGACGTGGTACCCAGCATCCGCCGCTTCGCCGCGCGCGACGCCTTCGCCCGCGCGCTGATGGAGGCGACGGACGAGCTGTCGGCCGCGTCCGACCGCGTCGTGCAGTTCCGGCTCAAGAAGCCCTTCCCGCTGCTGCCGGCGGCCCTGGGCAAGACCGGCACCAGCATGCCCTGCATCATGCCGGAGCGCCTCGCCCGCACCGACGCGAACACGCAGGTGACCGACATGGTCGGCAGCGGCCCCTATCGCTTCAAGACCGACGAGCGGGTGCCCGGCGCCCTCGTCGCCTATGAGCGCTTCGCCGGCTACGTGCCGCGGCCGGACGGGTCGGCGACGTTTACCGCCGGGCCGAAGCTGGCCCATTTCGACCGGGTGGAGTGGCGCGTGGTCCCCGACGCCTCGACGGCGGCCAACGCGCTGGGATCGGGCGAGGTGGACTGGTGGCAGAACCCGACCCCCGACCTGCAAGCGCTGCTGCGCTCAAAGCCCGGCATCCGCACCGAGGTGCTGGACCCCGGCGGCGCGCTGGGCTGCCTGCGATTCAACCACCTGTTCCCGCCGTTCGACAACCCGGCGATCCGCCGGGCCATGCTGGGCGCCATCGACCAGAGCGAAGTGATGACCGCCGTCGCCGGCGACGATCGCGCCTTGTGGAAGGACCACGTGGGCGTGTTCAGCCCCGGCACCCCGATGGCGACCACCGAGGGCACCGACGCCGTGGTCGGCAAGCGCGACTTCGCCCAGGTGCGCGAGGCGTTGCAGCGGGCGGGCTACCGGAACGAGCGCGTGGTCATGCTGGACCCCACGGACTACCCCTCGACGCACGCGATGGCGCTGGTGGCGGCGGACGCGTTCCAGAAATGCGGGCTGAATGTCGACCTGGTCTCGACCGATTGGGGCACCCTGGTGCAGCGCCGCAGCAGCCGCAAGCCGCCGGCCGAGGGCGGCTGGAACGTGTTCTTCACCTACCTGAACGGCACCAACAACTTCGACCCGGCGAGCCAGCTCGGCCTGCGCGGCAACGGCGACCAGGCCTGGTTCGGCTGGCCCCGGGCGCCGCGCCTAGAGGAGCTGCGCGCCGCCTGGTTCGACGCGCCGGACCTGCCGGGCCAGCAGCGCATCTGCGCCGAGATCCAGCGCACTTTTTTCCAGGACCCGACCTACCTGCCGCTTGGCGCCTATTACGAGGCCACCGCCTACCGGCGCCTGACCGGGGTGCGGACCGGGTTCGTGCAGTTCTACGACGTCCGGCCCGCCTGACCTGCGGCCCGAGGCACGCTGAGCGGCCTCCGAGCGCCGGAGGTCTAGCGTCGGCCCGGGCGGCGGGGCGGCGCGCTCGCCGCCTTGCACGGCGTGTTCGTGCCGACCGTGTTCGCCTATGCCACGGCGTCCCGAACGCCGGGGTGGCCCTCCTGGTGCTGTTCCCGGCCGGTTTCGTCCGCGAGAAGAGCGCCGGATCGACCGACCGCTATGCCCTGCTCCGGGCGTGCTGACCCGGCCGGGCGTCAGCGATCGCGCATTGGCTGGACGCGCGGGCCCTTTTTCCATATAGGCGCGCGATGTTCGCCCAGCAGCTCGTCAACGGCGTCCTGCTCGGCGCCACCTATGCCCTGTTCGCCCTCGGCTTCACCCTCATGTTCGGCGTGCTGCGGGTGATCAACCTAACGTACGGGTTCTATTTCTCCGTCGGCGCCCTGGTCGCGCTGTGGCTGGCGCGCAGCTTCGGCTGGCCGATCGCCGCCGCCCTGCCGGCCGCGGCGTTGGCCGCGGGGGTGATCGCCGTTGTACTGGACTGGCTGCTGCTGACACGGCTGCGCCGCATCCAGGCGCCCGAACTCGCCTCCCTCATGGTCACGCTCGGCGGCGTGCTGGCGCTGTACTCCGCGCTGACCAGCTGGCTCGGCCCCGACATCCGCCGGCTGCCGCCCGGGACCATCTCCGGCGAGGCGTTCCACCTCGGCGACGTGCGCGTCACCGCGGCGCAGCTGCTGATCCTGGCGGCCACCACCGTGCTGGTGGCCGGGCTCGTGGCCCTGATGCGCGGCACCCGGCTCGGCCTGGCCATCCGCGCCATGGCCGAAAAGCCGGACGCCGCACAGCTGATGGGCATCGACACCGGGCGCGCGGCGGCCACGGTCTCGTTCCTGTCCGGCTGCCTGGCCGGCGCGGGCGGCGTGCTGATCGGGCTGAACTTCAATGCCATTCACCCCTACATGGGCGAGACCATGATGTTGCGCGGCTTCGTGGTGATCATCGTGGGCGGGCTGGGCGACATCCGCGGCGCGCTGATTGCCGGGCTGGCGCTGGGCGTGATCGAGGTGATGACGGCGGGTTACGTGTCTTCCGGCCTGAAGGAGGCCGTGGCGTTCCTGATCCTGGTGGCGGTGCTCTGGACCCGGCCCTCCGGCCTGTTCGGCCGCGCCGTGATCCGTCGCGCCTAAGTGTTGGCGCAGCGCGCACGTTTGGGGCCGCGCTGATGCCCCCCTGGCTCGACGACTTCCTCTGGACCTACCAGAACCTGGTGCATGCGCTGGGGATCAACGGCTTGCTGGCCTTGTCCATGTATGTCGTGCTGGCGGTCGGGCAGCTTTCGCTGGGGCAGGCGGCCTTCATGGGGCTGGGCGCCTACTCGTCGGCCCTGCTGACCCTCAAGCTCAAGCTGCCGTTCCTGCTCGTGCTGCCGCTCTCCGCCGTCGTGCCGGCGGCCTTCGCGCTGGCCATCGGCGTCCCCACCTTGCGGCTGTCCGGCGTGTATCTGGCCATCGCCACCATCGGGCTGGGCGAGGTGCTGCGCGCCGTTTACCTCAACCTGGATTACCTGGGCGGCGCGCTGGGCCTGTCGGGCATCCCCGAGCGGGCCGAGACCTGGATGATCTATGGGCTGCTGGCGCTGGCGGTGCTGGCGCTGTGGCTGGTGGGGCGGAGCCGCATCGGCCGGGCCATGGAGGCGATGCGCGAAGACGAGACGGCCGCCGCCGTGATCGGCGTGCCGGTGCGGCGCTACAAGATGGGCGCGCTGCTGACCTCGGCGGTGCTGGCCGGGCTCGCCGGCTGCCTGTCCGCGCATGTCAGCAGTTTCATCGGCCCCAACGAGTATGGCTTCGAGCCTGCGGTGACCATTCTCTCGTTCGTGCTGCTGGGCGGCATCGGCACCCCGGTCGCGCCCGTGCTGGGCGCCTGGGTGCTGACCCTGCTGCCCGAGCTGCTGCGCGGGTTCAGCGACCTGCGCCTGGTGCTGAACGGCGTCATCATCGTGCTGGCGGTGCTGTTCCTGCCCAATGGCCTGCTCGGCGTGCGCATGCGGCGGCGCGCGGCGTGAGTCCGCTGTTGACCCTCGAGGGCCTGACCCGGCGCTTCGCCGGGCTGGTCGCGGTGGACGGCGTGGACATGCAGGTAGCGCCGGGCGGCGTTCATGCGGTGATCGGCCCCAACGGCGCGGGCAAGACGACCTTGTTCAACCTCATCTCCGGCCTGGTGGAGCCCAGCGCCGGTCGGATCGGCCTCGCCGGTCAGGACATGACCGCCTTCGCCCCGGAGCGCCGCGCCGCCCTTGGGCTCGGCCGCACCTTTCAGAACATCCGCGTGTTCGCCGCCATGACGGTGCTGGAGAACGTGCTGACCGGGCTGCACACCCGCACCGCGGCCGGGCTGCCCGGGGTGCTGCTGCGGCTGCCGCGCTTCCGGGCGGAGGAGCGCCGGGCGGTGGAGCGCGCGCGGGCGGCGCTGGGGCTCGTCGGCCTGGCCGACAAGGCCGACCGTCGCGCCAGCGCGCTGTCCTACGGCGACCAGCGGCGGCTCGAGATCGCCCGCGCCATGGCGCCCGAGCCCCGCCTGCTGATGCTCGACGAGCCCGCCGCCGGCATGAACCCGGCGGAGACCGAGGCGCTCGCGGTCCTGGTCCGCCGCCTGCGCGACGTGGGCGCCACCGTGCTGCTGGTGGAACACGACATGGGCTTCGTGATGGACATCTCCGACCGCGTGACGGTGCTGAACTTCGGCCGGCTGATCTTCGAGGGGCCGCCCGCCGCGGCGCGGCAGGACAGGACGGTGATCGAGGCCTATCTCGGCCCCAAGGTCGCGGCCCGCTTGGCAGCAGGCGCCCGGGCTGGCGTGCGCGGGGCCGGCGTGCGCGGGGCCGGGTGAGCAGGCTCGAGATCGAGGACCTGGCCGTCTGCTACGGCCGCACCGACGCGGTGAAGGGCGTCAGCCTCGTCGTGCCGGAAGGGCAGGTGGTGTGCTTGATCGGCGCGAACGGGGCCGGCAAGACCACCATCATGCGCGCCATCTCGGGCCTGGTGCGCCCGCGCACGGGACGGGTGCGCTTCGGCGGGCAGGACATTGCCGGCCGGGCAGCGCACCGCATCGCGGCGGCCGGGCTGCGCCAGGTGCCGGAGGGGCGGCAGTGCTTCGCCGAGCTGACGGTGGCGGAGAATCTCGCGCTGGGCGCCTATCTCGTCCCCGACCGCGCCGAGATCGCCCGCCGGCACGACGCGGCGCTCGCCCGCTTTCCCCGGCTGCGCGAGCGGCTGGGCCAGTTCGCCGGCTCGCTGTCGGGCGGCGAGCAGCAGATGCTGGCGATCGGCCGGGCGCTGATGGGCGCGCCCAAGCTGCTGCTGCTCGACGAGCCGAGCATGGGGCTGGCGCCGCTCTTCGTGGAGGAGATCTTTGCCATCATCGCCAGCCTGAAGGCGGAAGGCACCACGATCCTGCTGGTGGAGCAGAACGCCTCGGCGGCACTGGACGTGGCCGACCATGCCTATGTGCTGGAAACCGGCCGCATCGTGCTGTCGGGCCCGGCGGCCGAGGTGGCGACCGACCCGGGCGTGGCCGCGGCCTACCTGGGCGGCTGAAACGGCACTTGTGCCTGGCCGCGCTTACCCCTAGGTGCGGTGGAGTAACGAGGAGCAGGGAACATGGGCTACAGGGTCGCGGTTGTCGGTGCCACGGGTGCGGTCGGACGCGAGATCATCAAGACCCTGCACGAGCGCCAGTTTCCCATCACCGAGATCGCCGCCGTCGCCTCCGCCCGGTCCGCCGGGCAGGAGATCAGCTTCGGCGAAAAGCAAATACTCAAGGTCAAGAACCTCGACACCTTCGACTTCAAGGGCTGGGACATCGGCCTGTTCAGCCCGGGTGGGGAGATTTCCGCCGTGCACGCGCCGCGGGCTGCCGCCGCCGGGTGCCTCGTGATCGACAACACCAGCCACTTCCGCATGGAGCACGACGTGCCGCTCGTCGTGCCGGAGGTCAATCCCGAGGCGCTGAACCGCATCCGCCGCGGCATCATCGCCAACCCGAACTGCTCGACCATCCAGATGGTCGTGGCGCTCAAGCCGCTGCACGACCGCTTCCGCGTCAAGCGCGTGGTCGTCGCCACCTACCAGTCCGTTTCCGGCGCGGGCAAGGAGGGCATGGACGAGCTGTGGTCGCAGTCCCGCGCCATGTACGTGAACGACCCAGTAACGGCGCAGCAGTTCACCAAGCAGATCGCCTTCAACTGCATCCCGCACATCGACAGCTTCATGGAGGACGGTTCCACCAAGGAGGAGTGGAAGATGGCGGTGGAGACGCGGAAAATCCTCGGGGCCGACATCCTGGTGGCGGCCACCTGTGTCCGCGTGCCGGTGTTCATCGGCCACAGCGAGGCCGTCAACGTGGAGTTCCATGAGCCGGTGACCCCCGCCGAGGCGCGGGCCATCCTGCGCGACGCGCCGGGCGTCGTCGTGCAGGACACGCGCGACGACGGCGGCTACACCACGCCGATCGACTGCGTGGGCGAGGACGCGACCTACGTCAGCCGCATCCGCAAGGACCCGACGGTAGCACACGGCCTGCAGTTCTGGTGCGTGTCCGACAACCTTCGCAAGGGCGCCGCGCTGAACGCCGTCCAGATCGCCGAGGCCGTGGTGGCGCAAAAGCTGCTGCTCAAGCAGGCGGCCTGACACGAGCAAGCGGCCTGGCACGGGGAGCCTCACTTCCCCGTCAGGCGGCGAACCAATCCGGGGCTGAGCCGCTCATTCCGCACGCCAGCAACGGACGGAGGCAGCCATCCCCGAGATTACACCTGAGTCGGACAGGGCTGCCGCGCGCGTCGCGTCGGCGGAGACGATCCCGGTCTATGCCGAAACCGCCCAGGTGACCAAGCAGGTCGTTGAGACCGGCAAGGCCGTCGTCCAGAAAACGGTGTCGGAACGGGACGAGGTGGTGGACGCCTTGCTCGCCCGGCACGATGTGTCGGTCGAACGCGTGCCGATCGGGCGCGTGGTGGGCGAAGTGCCGCCAGCCCGGCAGGACGGCGACACCTGGATTCTGCCGATCATGGAGGAAGTCCTCGTGGTGGAGAAACGGCTCGTCCTCAAGGAGGAGCTGCACATCCGCACGGAGACCCGTCACGAGGCGGTCCAGGAGACCGTCCGCCTGCGGACCGAGCATGTCGCCATCGATCAGACGGCAAACCAAACCTAGAAGTCAGCGGAGATCCCCAATGAGTGGAACTTACACGAATACCGACGGTCGATCCGACAGCCTGAACGCCGGCGCCGCCCACGATACCGGCCTGTACGACCCGGCGCGCCACGACAACCAGATCGTGGGCCTCTACGAAACCAACGCCCAGGCCGCTGCGGCGCGCGACGCTCTGCTCGCGGCCGGCATCGCCAGCAGCGCCATCCAGCTCGTCGACCGCTCCAACACGGGGCAGGGCACCGTTGAGCACGGCGGCACCGACGAAGGCTTCTGGGGTGCGGTGAAGAGCCTGTTCGCGCCCGAGGAGGATGTGACGGCCTACCACCATGCCGTCGACCGCGGCCACGCCATGGTCGTCGTGACGCCGAGCCAGGGCGTCGATCGCAGCCGGGTCATCGAGGTGCTCGAGGGCACCAACCCGATCGACTTCGACGCCAAGCTCGAGGAGTGGCGCCAGGCCGGTTACGACTATTCGTCCCGGCCTGGCGCCGCCGCCGCCGCTGGAATGGGCGCGGCGAGCCTCGGCATGGCCACGCCGGCAGCGGTTCCGGCCACAAGCGGCACGGCCGGCATGGCAAAGGGATCGGTCGCGACCAACACCGGCACCCGCGCACCCAAGACCACCGGCGCCGTGCCCAGCACCGGGATGGACAACACCGACACCATCAAGGTGGTCGAGGAGCGCCTTCGCGTCGGCAAGCGTGAGGTCGCCGCCGGCGCCGTACGTATCCGTAGCTACGTCGTCGAGCGGCCCGTGGAAGAGCAGGTCCGCCTGCACCAGGAGCGCGTCAGCATCGAGCGCCACCCGGTCGATCGTCCCGTCGTGCCGGGCGACGTTGGCGCATTCCAGGAGCGCACCATCGAGGCGCGCGCAACCGCCGAGGAGGCTGTCGTGAGCAAGGAGGCGCGTGTCGTCGAGGAAGTTGGCATCCGCAAGGAAGCGTCGGACCGGACCGAGACGGTGCGCGACACCGTGCGCCGGACCGAGGTGGAGGTTGAGGACACGACCGGGAAGGCTTCCCCGGGCACCACGTCCAAGGGCAGCACGTCCAAGGGCAGCACGTCCACCGGCACCACCTCCACCGGCACCATGTCCACGGGCGGCAAAACGCCGAACGCGACTCCGGGTGCCACGACCAGCGGCATGAACGCACCGCGCAAGTAGGCTTCGGGCCTGTGCAGGGGGGAGGCAGCGGCCTCCCCCTTTTGCGTTTGGGAGGTGCCGATGCGTTGGATGGCCTTGATGGCCCTGGTATCAAGCCTGGCCGCAAGCCTGGCCGGATGTTCGGATCCCCTGCCGGTGTCCGCCTTCCAGGCGACCCCGCCGGCCATCGACCCCGTGCGGTTCTTCACCGGCCATGTCCGCTCCTGGGGCGTGGTCGAGGACCGGTCGGGCCAGCCGACCAGCATCGTCACCACCGACTGCCTGGGCGAGGCGGACGGAGCGGCCGGGCTGCGCATGACGCAGCGCCTGCAGATCGGCGGCGATGCGCCGGTCACGCGCGAGTGGCGCATGCGGCGGACCGCGCCGGGCCGGTTCGAGGCGACCGCGAACGATGCGGTGGGGACGGCGATGGGGGAGGCGTCGGGCAATGCCTTCCACTGGCGCTGGACCCTGGCGCTGCAGCCGGGGAACCCGCTGAAGGACGTCGACATGGACCAATGGTGGTACCTGCTGGATGACGGCTCCATGCTGAACCGCACGACGATCCGCAAGCTGGGCGTGATCGCGGCCGAGGTGACGGAACATTTCGCCCGGGCAAGCTGATGCGGGCGCCGGCGAGCGCGCCTGAACCCGGGCGCGGCTGGTGCGTCTTGAACACGGCAGCGGGAGTAGGCGAGGATGCGTGACGTGATCAGGTCCATCGGCCAGGCCTTGCGGCCGGTCCGCCCCGGCATCAAGGCGCTGACCAGCAGCCGGTTCGAGGGCTTCCTTGGCGAAGCGCTGAAGGTCAGCAGCCCCGCTTTCACAGAGGGCGGCCCCATGCCGGCGCGCTACACCCAGGATGGCATCGAGCTGTTCCCAGAAATCGCCTGGGAGGGCCTGCCGCCGCAGACGCAGGCGGTGGTGCTGCTGGTGGAGGATGCGGATATCCCGTTCGTGCGCCCGGTGACGCACTTGATCGTGCATTCCATTCCGCCGGGCCTGGGCGGGCTCGGGGAAGGCGAGGTTCCGCTGCGGCAGCCCGGCGTGGCGCCGCGGGGCTGGGCTTGCGGGCGCAACTTCCTGGGCCGGCCGGGCTGGACCGCGCCCGCGCCGCCGCCGGGCCATGGACCCCACCGCTATGCGTTCCAGGTATTCGCGTTGAATGCCCGGCCGCGGTTCCGCTACCCACCGGGCCGCGCCGGGCTGCTGCGCCGCATCCGGCCGCACATCATCGCGCAGGGCCGGCTGATCGGGACCTACGAGCGGCGCTAGGGCTTAAGAGCGGCCAGGATCGCCGAGAGCGTCACGATCGAGAGAACCGTGGAGAGGACCACCGTTCCGGCGCTGGCGGTGGCGAGATTGCCGGTCTGGCGGGCGAGGAAGAACGCGTTGGCGCCGGTTGGCATCCCTGCGGTCAGCACGGCGACCGCCGTCGGCAGCGGCGGCAGGCCGGTGAGCCCCGCGGCGGCCCAGACCAG
>JAABUK010000472.1_pt1 | contig 83985 bp, 67 predicted proteins | sample 5559141 | NCBI WGS metagenome assembly JAABUK01 (sample SAMN10711869, study PRJNA513367) | rock metagenome | isolation source: Antarctica rocks | place: Antarctica: Victoria Land, Pudding Butte nord | collected 2016-01-03
GATTTGAGTGAGGTCGGAGCCGGTAGAGGAGGAATGGGTGCGGCCAAGGGCACGTTTCATTTTTGCTCGGAAAGGCATTGTGATAGTGTTTGCGAGGAAAGAGGTGAATTGTGGGCTTCAAGGGACTTGAGTTACTCGTACGAGTGTGCCAGACTTGATGGAAAACTGGGATCGCCCAGGCAAAGCACGTCCTTGTGGAAAACGGTTCTTGGATCGGGGTTGCTACCCAGTGATTGGCACTCGGGTAGTATATGCCGCCGTGATGACCTTATTGCCCTCGACAGCACTCCACTGGGGTCACCGGGTGTCCCCTGTGCTCACAAGCTTAGCGGAGGTCACAGCGGCGGCGGCGGCAGATGTTCGGAATTCGCGGATGAAGATGCGGGGACAAGGTTCGGCGGAGAATGGGGTAACAGTGAATAGACATTGTTAGATAGTAAGCTGGCCGCCACGCCGCCACGCCGCCAACTCCCAGACGTGGTAGACGGGCCGAGAGTACGGAGTACCCGTACGCTCGAATGTTTGGACCGTTACTCCGAGCCTCAGCAAGGATCTCGGCATGTCGGGATCTTCGAAGCCATCCGCAGTCTTACTTGCGCGCTTTGCCTTGCATCAGCTCCTTCCGTCGCAATGGGATTGTGATATTGCATGCTTGGCAAATGCAGGGCAGGGCGGGTACATCAAATCAGACTCTATTTGACTGGCCGTTGTGGTCGAAGGTCGATAAGTGGTCTGGTGGTGGCGGCTTGGCAACTTCAGATACTTACCTGACCTTATCATAATGGTAATTTGGATCGTCCATAGCGGGCAGTGTACATATTACGAATTGCAAGAAGCTGTCAGACTTCTTCAGTCCATGCAAAGCATGTTGCACAGCAAGAAGGAATTCTCATGCGACTACAGTATAGTGCAATTCGCTCATGTATTGCGCTTTCAATTGCTCGGCTGAAACCTGCAGCCCGAGAACGAGATTACGAATAGGCCATTGATGAAATCCTGCAATGTGTAGCACTTTGGCACATGATGAATTGGCATCTGTACTGTAAGTGGCTTCTCTTTACTGTCGTTGAGGTGCATGTCCGTGAATTATATACACACATTGAATTATATACAAGAGGGAGGTCCACCACTGTGGCTTCTCTCACATCATGAACCGCTTTGTGCAGACATGACAGATTTGCTCAGTCAAATGGACGTTACGACCACCTTAATTATGATCTGTCAGATGAGATCCTTGATGCTCATCCGATTCGACGGATTTGGGGATGGTGCTAATGGCGGAAGCATGAGTGGAGGCCGCAATGACGACTCCCGAATGGCACGGTGCTGCTGCTTTTGTTGCTGCTCGTGGAACAGGTGATCCAAAATACTCAGAACGTTTTCCCATCCGTCCCAATCGGCCAGGTCTGTCTCGGAAGCATCTTTGTTGTCTCCACTCTGGCTAAGAGTCGGACTCTGAAAAGGTTTACCGAGGTGAACCTCTCCTTTGGCTTCTTTCCAGATCCATGAATTCTCGAAGCTGCCTTGGAGGTCAGCGGACACGTAAGCAATCATCTCCTCATCCGTATCCAGTGGGGCTCCATAGTTCATTTTTGCGGCCATTTCCTTGAGAAAGAACTCCAAGTAGCGGCCACAGGCGACATTGATAGGGCGTGAGGCTCTTAGGGTTGCGCTTGCACGTGCACACCATATTGCATTTGAATAGTCGAGCCTAAAGGTCAAAAATAATGTGCAACGCCAAATATGGGTGCAGAAGAAAGCGCTCACTGCCGAGACCATGCGCTTCTCCCATGTATCGTTTTGCTCAGTGATTTTCGATTGAGATCCAGGAGGTGTTTCCTGCATGGCCCGGCGGAGTAGCTTCGCTGTGTCTGCAGCGGCAGAAGCACAACGATCCAATGCCGCGGATCTATCCCGAGCTTTGGAATTAGGGGTCAGGTTGTGGCGGTGGAGCATGAGACGAGCGTTCTGCAAGTACATGATTGGTGGCAGCTCTACTGGGTCCACATAGTCATTCAGCCGGATTTGTTGGTACACCGGGAAACCTTGCATGCACCCTTTAAAATGCGAATCGTACGCTTCTATCGCCGAATCGACGAGAAAGCGACTTTTCAGAACCCTCAGAAGTCTGGCAATCCCACCAATGACCTGGATGGTCGGCAAAAGGGGCGAGGTCGATTGCTCGGGTGTTGGCGAAATCCAGTTGTTACCCGCATGCATGTATTGGTCATCTACCGTAGAGGGCATGTCAACGTTGCAGTCTTCTTCCTTGATCAGGGCTGATCGTCCTAGTTCAAGGGATAGTAAGCTAGCCTAATCAGCCAGCGCTTGTAGAAGCATCGAAGGGGACATACCTATCACAGGTGTATACGCACCACCACACTCGTCGGCGCATCTCTTCTTCTATAGCAGACCATGTTCCGGCTTCACAGTGGAGTCCAATGTCAAAGGAAATCCGGACGGCAAACCCAATCCAATTCCAGCCTGCGGATTTGAGGTTTATCTCGACAAGGAAGATGGAACTCAAGAGTGCAACCCGGGCATGGTCAAGGGTCAGTTCTTCGGTCCACATGTCGATAAGAGATCTAGATGCCTCCAAGTATTGTCTGCCCTCATACCAAGAACGGTGAAGGGTCCCACATGCGAATACAGCGTACAGCAGCGCAAGCCATACTCGGGGGACACTTTCAAGGGTCTCGGTACGGTATATATCATCGTATTGTTCCTGGAATGAAGGCCAATGAATCATGGGGAGGGTGGGATGGAGTGTGAAGTGATATTGACGGATTAAAATGTCCGCCACGTCTTTCCGCGGAAGCGTAGGAAGGCGAACGGGGGATGCGATAGGAGATGGATTCCGTTGGTGTGGATAAGGTGGTTTGAATATCCCTCGACCATGTCTTTCCATATTGGATCCAATCCTAGTCAGGTCTACTGTGCCAGCGGTCCTCCGTCTTTTTGGCTGTCGTTGTTCGTAACCTGGAAAAGGATCCACCATGTGAAGGTGTACGGTCTCAAGACCAGGAAGATGTGAGAGGCTATGGTTTGGAAGATGGGAAGGCTCCGGACTAGGGAGATGCTTGGAGGAGCTCTCTTCCTGTCCGGTGTCCAACATTGACCGAAGATGGTTCACTTGCGACTTAGCTTGTGCCAGCTCCTTTTGGAGGTCCTGATTATGTCTATCACCGCATTGAAAGTTAGCATTGCGTGATTAGTTGGAAAGTTATCGAAACGCTGACCTAATGTTGGACATTCGTCGATTCGTTTCCTTCGTGAATTGGCATTTCACATTTCTGCTTGAGCATTCGGTGCAACTCGAGCTATCAGTAGCGTCGCACTATAGGATATCAGAGCCATGAGAGCGTTAGAAGTACATGCTACTGACCTTCACCTTGCGCTCTCTGCATGCGTCGCAACTTGGATCTTTTCTTCGTTGTCGATATGCCCGCTTCTGGCCTTGCATACCTGATATCTGAACATGTGAACCGATGTTCGGTACGCCAACAAAGGATCCATGGGAATGGGCAAATTCCGAGTACCCATCCGGAATGGTCCCCGGTGAGGTCATAGAAGGATGGTAGGAGTGAAGGTAACCTGTCGACCTTGGCGAAGACGTAGGTGGGAGTGAGATATGCGGCGATGGGACAGCGGCCGCCCCATTCGAAGGCCGGCTCTTCGGACCAAATTGAGACATGGCAATTTCTGGCGTCAATGGGCCTGGGAGAATGCCACTGGATAGCACCGAGGAAGTTTTAGAGGAGTTTGCCTTTGGATTCATCGGTGATGGCCTTGGAATCGGATCGAATACATGTTCTGTCATGTTGCCGGTCTCTCGCAGATATACAGCTGCAAGGATAAAGTCCAGATGCTTAAGAAAAATCATCGATCATTGTGCCAAAAGAACATACATGATGGAAGAAAAAGATAACGGTGGATCTCAAGAGGCCTTGGGGAAGTCTCCGTAGGGGCTGCTCCTTCAGGTTGGACAGCACGCGTGAAGACACCAAAGGCTATAAGTGTCCACCTGCCAGATCCGATGTCATGATTTCCAAGGTTTCAATGGGATCCTAGGCAACGCACCCACACTGGCGATCCGAACAAAGGACCACTGTTGAACGTCTTCCTCGGTTCGGTTGGAGATCCGTGGGGAATGGAAGCTTATCCTCCAAGACTCCAGTCAGTGACAGCTAGATATCGCTGTGGTTGAGGTTGGACCTGAATATAGATCTTCGCCACATCATTCATTGGCTCCCATAATGATGAACGACAATTATGCAGGGCCAACCCAAGCTGGGCCGAGCTTCATGCAGGCAGTCGAGGATAGCGTTCCCTATTTGTCGACATCGACTTTGGGCCGTCGGTTATCGGAACGTAATCTGGCTGACCACAGGCGCACAAAGCAGGCGAAGTCTGAGCGTTGGTAAGAAATGTCCGAGAGGAAGACGTCGTCCTGGCATACAAAGGTGAGTATCGGCCTGTTGCCGTGGACTTGGCCGGCCCGTGGATGCTGGAGGTCCCTAGCCAAGAGCCTGTCTGGTCATGATCACAATGATAGGAAGTAGGGGAATTGCGGAGGTCGGATGGGCAAGGTATCAATCGACGCATCTGTTGGAAAGTGATTGGGGAGGTCGGCAAGGCATGAAACGTGTATGCCCAAGATCTACAAGAGGTCCCAGCTTTGACGGACGTCAGATAGGGCCAATGGCATGCCGAGTCGAAGCCGAAATGTAGTTCCTCGTCTAGCATGACAGCTTAAAGGAAGAAGCAATAGATCGACACACGACATTTGCTCAACAAGCTAAAGTCCCCGCGGCTGCCATTCCTCATGAATTGACATGGAGAGGAGCTAAGCATGTTAGCTCAAAGGATATCTCCAAAGAGCAGTCCCTCGAAGATTGCTCCCTGATCCGGACCAGATGTTTGGGATGAGTGGACTTGAGAAGCAAGAGAAGCACGGCAATGGGCCAATGACAAGTCTGCCGAGATCGCGAGATCTGCCTCATTCCCGCAGCTTGGACATAAGTGGAACTACTTAGATGATGCTGTGCCTCAGTGATCTCCAGAGGTCAGGGGTGCGCTAGCGCTCGAAGCCGTCGGGTCTGCGCGAAGACGTCAAAAGCTTCGACTTCGAAGCTGGACTTGTGCAAGTCATACGTACCAAGTACGAAATATCGCCATGCACATCCACATCCTTGATGATGGACTGGTGACCATGCCTGTCGACAAGTCCGTATCTGCATCCGTCTGTCACCTATTTTTAAAGGGTCTGGACCTTTAGCTTGATATGCAAGGCACGTTCAAAGCCCGATACAAAACAGTCAAAGTCATGACTCCATCCGACAAGAATATGGACACACACTGTCGTCGTGCCAAAGGAACCGGCGTAGTGATTTTGAGGCTCTCGCCCGCGCGCTGCAGCATATTGACGGTCTGGAACTATGTAGATCTCAGTGAACTTTCGCCTAAGCAGTGGCTAGAACTTATAGCCGTGCTTGGACGATCACGGGAGGTTGGGTGTCGCTGTTGAAATAGACTAGCAAAAGGTGCTCGATATTTGGATGCCCAATTCAACACCCTACATACAACAACCGATGTTTCCAACACTGGAGTACTGGTACATGGGACACTTACAGACGCAAAGCCGTGGCTGGGGTGTGTGAGCCACGCCATGGGAGGCCTTCTTTCTGTGACCCTGCCGGGTTATATAAAAGCGCAAAACAGCCTGACTCTGTTGGCTGACAGTCGACCTGGGGACTGCTACATAGTACATCTCGTTGCTGGTCACGTTGCTCCTGATCGACCAGGCCGGCAGGATCGACATGGAGTGTAGTGGCAATGCCCGCATGCCGAAGATCTTGCGATTTCTGTTTTTAGCCACAAGTGCTATTGCAATACTCGGAAGCAATTCCAATCCAATCATTGGTCCGCTGGTCAACAAGGTCGCCACGGTACATCCCAATGAAGACCTCGGCTGTCGGCGGATCCTTTCGAGGTTTGAGGGCAGGTCTTGACCCGGTCGCGCACAGCAGAACATGTGCATGCAGTGGCTTTTCTCTTGTCCCCATTCAGAATGTCACTGCAACATCAGCCACACGCTTTCTATTCTAGCACTTGCTGAATCCATGTAAGACCGGCAACTTGCTGCTATCATAGTTTCGCAATTGAGGAGGTATGCATTCTATTGAAATAGGTCTTATCTCACCTATCAGACACGCTGATTGACATCCCTCCTCACGTGGTTGGTTAGAAGAGCTGGGCAAAGTCTGTTTCACGCTGCAGTTATCGGTGCAATTTATCGCGGCAAAGTCAGAAGAATCCTCAGCCCAGAGCTGTCAAAAAGGAGGGGCAGAGAGGGTCCAGTGACATGCCGAGTGGGACGACAGCCTCAGCCTCCATTCTCAGTGCAACTTCCAAACGGTACTCTTCCGATAACCTTGCCCATCATGTGCAAATCTGCTATACACCCATTTCTGGCGGCTCTCCCAAAATGCGAACACCACATCCATTTAGAAGGTTCTCTGTCGCCAGAACTTCTCTTCACTCTCGCTGAGCGTAACTCCGTTACCCTCCCTTCCTCAGACCCCGCCTTCATTTCCAGTACCACTCTTTTAGATCGCTACACACGTTTTTCCTCCCTCGATGACTTTCTCCACTACTACTTCATTGGCATGAGCTGCCTCATACACGAATCCGATTTTGAGCAGTTGGCATCCGAATACTTCGTGAAAGCCAAAAGTGATGGAGTGATACACGCCGAAGTGTTTTTCGATCCGGAGGCGCATACCGTGAGAGGTGTAGATTACCGGACCGTGGTCAGCGGGTTCACCAAGGCGTGTCGGCGCGCAGAACGAGAGTTGGGGATTAGCACAAAATTAATTCTGTGCTTATTGAGGCATCTGCCCGTCTCAGCGTCCGAGAAGATGTACGCGCAAGCGGAGGCTGATCTCCAAACTGGGCTATTGGCAGGGCTGGGACTAAGTTCGACAGAGAAGGGCAACCCGCCAGAGAAATGGAAGGATATTTATGCAAGCGCCAAGGCGAAAAGTATCCGGAGAACGGCACACGCAGGAGAAGAGGGGCCAGTGGATTATATCAGGAACGCAATGAGACATTTGGATGTGGAGAGAATCGACCACGGAATACGCTTGGCAGACGACCCAGACTTGATGCGTGAAGTCGCTGAGAGGCAGCTCTTGATCACGGTGTGTCCGCTTTCCAATGTGAGGTTGAGATGTGTCAAAGATGTCAAGGAACTTCCCATCAAAACATTCCTAGATGCCGGCGTCAACTTCTCTATCAACAGCGACGATCCAGCATACTTTGGTGGCTACATTCTCGATAATTACTGCGCGGTACAAGAAGCTTTCAACTTAACGGAGAAAGACTGGGAAGGCATTGCAAAAGCATCCGTAAGTGGGAGCTGGTGCACTGAATCTCGCAAGCAAGCAATGTTATCACAATTAGAGGAGACCATTTCTAGATTTGGTGCTAATTAAATCCTGAATACCCTCCATGTCACATGATACCTTTCTAAGGTTGTATCTCCGGTTCAAAAGAACGAAGCAGACGGCAACATATTGCCGAGCTTTTGGCTTTCCATGTAGCTGATCTGCTACCTACTTATCCCCTAACATCGTGGGAAAATCCACATGTATCCTAATGTGCAGTCTGGGATGGGTGGAATCTCTCATATTGAGCATCGGACAATGCGCGGGAACCGTCATCAATTCGAGGATGGCCAAGTCAGAGCTTGTCTGTCGAGGAGCTTGCCGCTACCGCAGAGCCATTGCAAAAAGCAGCATCCGCAAGGTAAAGTCCTCAATTATTATGCTACTGTCATCGAGCACAAAACCCGCAATGAGGGAGAAGCGGTGTCGTCTTCGTTCAACCACCAGATGAGAACCAGGAAGTGCCTACTCAGGGCATGGTGTTCTTGACCGTCGCGAGATCTTCCGACATGGGAATGGGGAAATTTGCGCGGGTCTCGATCTGATTGAACTATGTGGCAACGGGAAGTGGGTGCTGCTGCCACAGGGAAGCTAAGATTTCGTCATGGCGGCCGGTGAGACGAAATGTCGGGTTGTAGAATTCCAGCTACCATTTGGAATCATTGATCGTTCTCTTTCTTACAAGACCTGCCACTCGACTAATCTTCACTAACATGATCTTTCTATTACACCGTGATTCTTGAAGCTGCAAATGAGTGGAGCTGCGTCTCATGTTCATCCCTAGCTGGAGGTCTGCAGCTCCCTGTATCTGACCCTCAAAATACTTACCTTCTCGTGAGATCATTGGCTACTAAGGCGGCGACCCTTTGCACTTCATATCTCGGGTCTCGTCATCATACTTTTCCTTCTTCTTCTTGCTCCCGGAGCTGAGCCGTTTTAAAATGACCAGCCTCTGGATTGAGGTGGAAGAACATCAGACGAAGACACTATCGCCCATACAACACAGCGAGGCAGAGAAAAGCTTAGATGAAAAGCTTTTCCATTCGTGACTCAAGCGACTATACTCCTCTCTTTCGACAAGCTGTTGTAGAAAGCTCTCAGTTATGCAGAGACAGGGGAGAAATCTCTCATCGGCACGAGATACTACCTCTAGATAGGATCTTGCACACCTCCGAAACGGTGCAGGTATCCTTCGCGCTGGGAGGGCCGTCACAAATGCCTCTATGCTGCTAGTATTGCCTTTGAATACACTATATCTATGCCAGGCCAGCGACATTAAAACTGGCAGTTGTATGTCACGTACGGAGTAGTAGTAGTAGTAGTATTCATACACGGATCCAGCCCTATAAGGGCTATGCCGGGGTGTGTCTATGGAGCCCCCTAAAATGCCCTAGCGCTTAGGCTCATCTGCCCTACTTTCCGCCCTCCGAGCAAAGAAATACTAGCCGCTAGTACACCTTAGGGTAGGGCCCCTCTTAGCCCCTGGCCGTTCTAGTGTCCCATCCTTTGTTTACTCCGCTCCCATCCCTCCGCCTGTAGGAACCGTGGTATCCTACCACTATTCAGTGTAGTCCCCCAACGATGACGGCTATAAAACCACGTGTTATTGGCTAACACGTCCGTATTTCATATCGCCAGCGCTGTGTCCTACTCTTGAGTAGTGCCCTGCGTCATGATATAGCCCTCCATCAATAGCTTTCCCTTATTGACGGCTTTTGTTGGAGGGCCTTACTCATTTCGCCTGAGGGCCTCGGGGTGTAGACGAAGGACGTAGGAATCGTAAGAGGTTGGTGCTCGTCCATTCCGGGGTAGTGCATGTTGAAAAGACCTCTATAGAAAGGTAGGTTGTTCTAAATACCGCCAGTCTCCCCCTGGAGTCCTACATATGATGTTGGATATATATATTAGCCAGGTTCAAATGATGCGGCCTAATAGGGTATAGGCTTGAGATAGATGTGTCAGGGTATACGTAGCTAGTACGTAGACGTTATGGTGTCTGTGGAGTGGCCTATTAGGCCTTTATTTGTTTGTAGACGCGTCTGCAAGACCGGATCAACTAGAGTTGTTGATCACGCGTACAGTAAAGCACGGGCAATTGCGACAGACTGCTCAGCGGACTACCATGGATGTGTTTCAGACGCCCGAGGGCTGTTTATGATGCAAATGTAGGGGTGGCTTTCTTCCTCAAGTTGTTGTTTTTCTCACGTACGGAGTGAGCAGCTGAGTACTTTATAGATCTTGGCGCGCTTAGAGTGAAAGGAGACTGGAGCGGTCCGAGTCACAGGCTTCAGCGCACGAGGACCAGTAGAAAGCGTTGCTAAGGGCGCTTCAAGGGTTGCCCCTCGGCCCGATAGATAACGGAGCTTCCATCCTACAACCTTTCATCCTTGCCACCTTCTGGAGTAGTGATTACCAGCTCACATTGCCTGAGGAGATCAACCGATCAACCATCACCATCATGAAGGTCCTCGTATCGTCTCTCTTCATAGGAGGATGCGCAGCCTTCTCACCAGTCCAACAAGTCCTCCAGGCACCAAAGCACGTATCCGACTCGTGGACGAAACCCCTCCACAACCTCCAAGACTCCTTGAAGTCGCTCACAAAGGATGCTCGAGCTGTCTGGGATGAAGTGGCCATGCTCTACCCCGGAGCTATGGACCAAGCCAGCTTCTTCTCCTTGCCTAAGAAGCATAGCCGCCGACCTGACGCTCACTGGGACCATATCACCAAAGGTGCAGACATCCAGAGCGTCTGGGTCGAGAACGAGAACGGTGACCGAGAGAGGGAGATTGACGGAAAGCTGGAAGATTTCAACCTGAGGACAAAGAAGGTCGATCCCACATCTCTTGGGGTTGATCCCGGTGTTCAGCAGTACAGTGGATACCTGGATGATAACGATAACGACAAGCATCTGTTTTACTGTGAGTGCTGACTGTGTCGGTGAACTTCTTTGCAAACCTTGCTGACGGTACATATCAGGGTTCTTTGAATCCCGGAATGACCCCACCAATGATCCAGTCGTCCTCTGGCTCAATGGCGGACCTGGATGCAGCTCCTTGACTGGACTCTTCCTCGAGCTCGGTCCCGCGTCGATCGACGAGGAGCTGAACATAGTCCACAACCCATATTCGTGGAACTCGAATGCGTCTGTCATCTTCCTTGACCAGCCGGTCAATACGGGTTATTCGTACAGTGGAGGCTCCGTCAGCGACACTGTTGCTGCGGGCAAGGACGTCTACGCACTCCTAACTCTCTTCTTCAATCAATTTCCACAGTATGGCCATCAAGATTTCCACATTGCAGGAGAATCGTATGCTGGGCACTACATTCCTGTATTTACATCGGAGATCATGAGCCACAAGAAGAGGAACATCAATCTGAAATCCATATTGATTGGTAACGGCCTCACTGATGGCTTGACTCAGTACGAATACTACAGACCCATGGCTTGCGGTGATGGTGGCTGGCCAGCTGTTGTTGATGAGAGTCAATGTCAAGCGATGGATAATGCACTTCCTCGCTGCCAGTCACTCATTGAGAACTGCTACAATAGCGAGAGTGTTTGGTCGTGTGTGCCCGCAGCTATCTACTGCAACAATGCTATCATTGGTCCATACCAGAGGACTGGACAAAACCCTTATGATGTGCGTGTTCCATGCGCCGATGGCGGGTCACTGTGCTATAAGCAGCTTGGATGGATCAGCAAATGGCTCAACAAGCCCGAAGTCATGGAAGCCCTCGGCGCAGAGGTTGGTAGCTACGAAGGCTGCAATTTTGACGTCAATAGGAACTTTCTGTTCGCCGGCGACTGGATGATGCCGTTCCACCGCTTGGTGCCAGCTATCCTCGAGAAGATCCCTATGCTAGTCTATGCTGTATGTTCCAATACCCCCCTCTTCCCATCGTATTCAATCTTAGTTATTTCGTATTGACGTGCCTGTACAGGGTGACGCAGACTTCATCTGCAACTGGCTCGGTAACCACGCCTGGACCGAAGCCCTCGAGTGGCCCGGGCAGAAGGCTTACAACAAGGTGGAACTTGAAGACTTGAAGCTTGGCGGCGATGGCAAGAAGATCGGCCAGGTCAAGAGTGACGGCAATCTGACCTTCATGAGACTTCATGCAGGTGGTCACATGGTTCCCTTGGATCAGCCAGAGGCCAGTTTGGAGTTTTTCAACCGTTGGTTGGGCGGAGAGTGGATATAAATAGCATCATGGTTGGATAAGACGAGGTTTTAGGGCCAATGGTTGGAATGTCAGATCGGGTTTGGGGGCGCAACCGGATCACATTCCTGCATGCGTATTTGATGGATGGGTCTCGCAATTCAAATTCCGCGTTTCAAATACACCACTTCCGTCGGATTGTTGGCAAAAAACCTAAGTCGCTGTTCTTGTGAACGATTGCAATTATCTGTACATGACTAGCGTTGTAAGCTGAGAGCGTTGGGAGGCGAAAGGAACACAGCCCCCCAAACAGATATCTCTGCCGCGTTGGAACAGCTTTCCCAGAGGTCAAAGCTGCACTTCGTGACCCTCAGTCTGACACGGCGTTTGTTTTGCTATGCAGTCTGCCGTGTGAGAGAGCGAAAGTGGCCATCGCCGTCTTAAACGCTGGTGAAGCTTAGACTGTAGTAATCGATTGTAGTGTGCATGTCTCGGAGATCCCAACATGCTCTGCTGGATCTGTTCCATGACCCACATCGCGGGGGCTTTGACATATCCATAATGGGGATAGATCGGAACAACTACAGCATGCCCTCCCATGATCAAGACAGCAGCTAATTCATCAGCACAATTTCCGCCCCGCTTGCCGCCTTTATATCCTCATCGCTGCCATGCTCGCTAGACACTTAGCAAAGCATAGGAATCGCTCGCAGATCTCGTTGGAACCTTCTCAGGAAGAGCACGATAAACGAGCCTATGGTGAGCCTTCTCCTGGATTTCCTCCCCATTCCGCTCTGTCACCACACAGGGTAGAGGACGACGGACAGAGCTACGATTTACCACAAAGATCCCATGAATCAGCGCAGCCTACGGATCCTCATCCAGCACGAACACAGAGTACACGTGGTCTACGCGCTCCAAGCTCGATCAATACTAATCAACCCACAATCACGATCGTACCTCACCACAGCGCTTCTACTCCGACGTCTGCTATTGACGACAACCCAGACAGATACTACGACTCCGTATCGCCAGTGCACAAGACAGAGGCACCAAAGAAGAAGAGAGGCTTCTTTGGTCGTAGAAGTGCGCCCCAACAACTTGGGCGATCAATTTCCGTGAGGAGAAAAGAGGAACTACAACCTCCAGCTGAAAGAAAACGCGGCGCTGACAACAAGCGTTGGTCTACATCTAATCCATCCATCGCAGACGGAGAGGACGGGGAAGAATACGGCGAAGCTGATCTGCGTGCGGACAAGGACCCTTTACGCTCGCCTGCTTTCCCACCCCCTCTTACTCACGAAGAGTACGTTTACGGTCGATCACAACTACAGAATCAGAATCAAAACAACAGTAGTCGACACCCCTTGGATCGGCAAGGGTCGCAGCAATCATCGTGGGAGAAGACAGCCCATCAAGCGACCAAACATTCTCGCAGCGAATCCGCACAGCCAACACCTTCGTCTTATCATCCCTCACCATCCTCAGCAACCTCCACATCCAGCCATCCTTTCGCTCAGAAAGCTCCGCTCGAGACACTTCATCAGTATTACCACGAGAACAGCAGGCCTCCTAGTCAGCAATCGTTAGAACCGCCTGCGCCGCCACAGCATTTTCGGGCACCTGACTACACAAGCAAGCAAATACAGAACCCTCTTGCTCCCGCGGGATACACACAGGGTTCAATGGGTATACCACCAGGTCAGCAACCCCCACCGAACAGACGATCAAGCGAGTCGACCCAGCAGAGCCAGCAATCACAAGGTCGAGAAGGGGGTGTCTACCAACCGTATAACCAAGGGCCACAGCAAGGTCCAGTACCGCAACCTAACCCACCGCCCCCAGGATACTCCACTCAGCACGCCACTCAATTAGCTCCTCAAGGTCAAGCTTATCGAGGTGCAAGCCAGACCTCACCAATGGCACAGCAGGGACATAGAGAGCAGGACGCGAGGAGCTCGCCGCCTCCGAGCAGATCACGAGATGATCTATCGAGCCTGGATGTTGCTCAATTGCTCCAACGACACGATGAACTACGTATGGTCACATTTTCTTTTCACATTTTTTCATATGTTCTTTATGTACCAAGGCTAAAATACTGTACCCACAGAGGACAAGTACCGTAAGGTAAAAAAGTATTACTTCGACAAAGATGCCCAGGTTTTACAGCTCCAAAACACACTCGCCCATCAACGTCTCGCGCAATCCCGTACCTCCCTTGACGACAACGAGTACTCTAACCGCTTTCAACGGCTCGATGGCGCTATCAACAACCTCGCTTTCAACCTCCGCCGTGAATGGCGCACTGTTCCACTGTGGCTTGCCCCACATGTTAATCGCGACGCCGCCAATCAGCCAACAAAGGAAATGACCGCCGTGGGTCGCGCTTGCATCGCACGCTGGGTAGTTGATGAGGTTTTCGAACGTTACTTTCATCCTGCGCTTGATCCTGCACTTTCATCGCAATTGAAGGTCATAGAGAAAAATCTTCGTCGATTTGCTGCGCCCACTCCCTCGGAGGAGGAGAAAGATGCCCTCTTGGCCCGAATCTCGAACTGGCGTCTGTCTACTCTGGATGGGCTGCAGGAGATTCTTGCATCTTCTCAAGCGGCCGAAAACCGCACCTCGCTCACAGTGTCACTGACTGAGAAACTCACAGCTAGTCTGTCAATGATGCTGAAAGAGCCTGCACCCCCAGGTCTTGATAGTGGTGTACAGTCGATCATTGAGTTAGCTGTTGGCGTCGCGGCGAATTTGCCACTGGAAAGCCGAGATGTGTTTGTGGAGTACGTCATCCCTGGAACTCTAGTACAAGATGCCTGGATGAAGGTCGAGACTGGATTACCGCCTTTAGTCACACCTGGAGAAGGACCAAGCGAAGGCGAAGCTGCCAGTATCACTTCGAAGCAGACCGAGGAGACTGGATCTATAGAGAGTAAAGAGACAGGAGCCAGTGGCGGTACCGGTAGTGATGAGGCGACAAAGGAAGCGGCGATGCAACAGCAGCAACAAGCTGCACAAGGGAAGAAGAAAGGGATGTTTGGTGGCCTGATGGGTAGTTCGGGAACAAAGAAGGGTAGTGTCGGAGGCGGACCTGCATTACCAGGAAGCCAAGCTCAGCCGCAAGGGCAGGGCCAGCAGCAACAAACAACGCCCAAAGAGGACAGAGTACGCTTTTCGACTTTCATGGCGGTGGAAGTAAGAGGGAGAAGTGTCCTTATCAAGGCACCTGTCTATGTACGGGAATGATGATGGTGAAAGAGCTTTTCACGAGTGCACGACAATTGGTTTTTGGACAAGGGGATCGAGTAGTGGCGGCGGAAATTGGATTCATGAGCTCATTGATTGCATCGTCGTTGCAGAATACCCTTCTTGAACTTCAAAGAGGAGAAGACTACCTAAACTTGATATATCTTAGATCCCAATGGAAGATTGGCTCAGTCGTCAGAAGACCGCGAGAGGCGGTAGCATAGAGATCGGAACTTGTGAAGTCCGAGGATAACGTCCTTAGCCAACGTTCGCTTGCTTGCTTTACGACTGCAAAGATTGACTTTGTCCAGACCTTGGTACAAGCCTCCGAGCCAGTAATTGAGACATCAGATGAGATTCTTGCAAATCTTTGTGGCGGAGAGGTGTGGCGGTGCACAGATGTGGCTGAAACTCTGTAGCGCTACTGTATACGTTGCGTTCCCCCACTGTTCTCGTCCAGAACAAACAAGTTTCACGACAGGAAGATATGCGTCCACAACAGGAACACCGTCAGCCACACCTTCCCCCATGTCCATTGTAGACTATGTACATGAGAATACCAGAAAGGCGCAAAAGCGGTGAGTGACACGAAGAATAAGGCTTTCGTGGGAGCGGGGTGAGGTACCATGACAATACATTTCTGGTATAGGCAGCTTTGATATGGCAAGCTCAAATCGAAAGTCACCCCGTGCCATGGCCTTCAATGGGCTAGTAGATTACTGCATGCAGATTCGCCGTAGAACGCTAATGCGAAATTACGTCAAAGATCGCGTTAAGGCGGGATGGCTTCCAAGGTCTGCCTAAATAGAGCTTTCGAGGCGACTTCTTCACATATTATAAGTACACCTCTTGTTCCCTTCCCACACCCTCACTAGCAGATACTGAACTCATAATACACTACCTCTCTCCCGTACACATTCTCTCGTTGACTGCTCAACCTTTCAACTCTCTACTTTCATACCATCACCATCACTCTCACATCAAGCTCCCCCAATACCTCCACCCACGAGTAGCTTTTCTACACACCATTCTAGCCTTCTAAACACTCACAAACATGGAGAAATTGAAGAATATGATCAATCCTGGTAGCAAGAAGGATGACGAGGTCATGTATGGTAGCGGCCAGTCCGACGACCCTGTTCACTCTGGGTCTGGTCTCACTGGTGGTCAGTCTGGTCAAGGTAAGTCACGACACCATGTGCCACTAGCGGATTTTGACTGTCATTACAGGTAGCCACTTTGGCAGCAGCCGTACCGCTGGAAACGATCCTCTTTCATCGTCCAACAACCCTACGTCTGGCACTTCGGGGCTCGGTAGTAGCACTCGCGATGATCCTCTCTCCACATCTAGCAATCCTGCTGGTGTGAGTCAATATGATAAGACTGGTATGTCTGGGCTTGGAAGTAACTCTCGCAACGGTCCTCTGTCTACATCTAGCAACCCAACTGGCGCCAGTCAGTACGATACTGCCGATAGCACTGGACGTGGCACTCATGGCCTTAGTGAGCCCTACGCTTCACGTATGCCTGGCGGTTTTGACGACGATGCTGCGACCACTGCGTCTGTACGCTCGGGTGTACCAGGACAAACAACTCAGACGGGATCTGGCATGACAGGCACCAACGATCCAACCCTCACCAACAAGCCTCTTCCTCGCGAGCCAACTACCGCTGGTAGTGGCCTAGCGGGACTTGGCAACAATACTGCTGGAGGAAGTAGCTTGACTGGGAGTAGCTATCCAGATCGTAGCGTGGGAAAGTAAGTCACATAACGATTCGGTCACTAAAAGCAAATAGTAATCCTTTGTAGTTCTGGACTAGGTGATCAATCGACAGGATCAGCATCTCACCTAGGTCGTGATGCAGCACTCGGTGCTGGCGCTATCGGAGCTGGAACAGCCGCTCATCATCATCACGAGTCTGCTCAGCATGACAATTACGCACCCGAGTCAGGGCGCTCATTCCCTCTAGGAGGCAGCCCAAACACGGCAACCGGTTCAAACTACCCGTCGGGGCAGACTGGAACATACGGTGCCGTTGGCCAGAACACGTCCGGTCCTCATTCATCACACCTTGCCAATAAGGCCGATCCTCGTGTCGATAGCGATATGGACGGCTCCCGCGCTGCTGGAAATGTCGGCTACGGCTCTGGCACAAGTGCTAACCCACGTTCAGCCAATCAAGGCTCCTTAGGCCGTGGCGCTACTCTTGGCCTGGGGACCGGAGCTGCCGCTGGAGGACTTGCTTCAGGTGCGTCTGGATACGGCCCGGAAAGCTGGGAGCATGACCACAATAGGCACGGACATCAGTACGAAGGTGATCCATGTGCACATGGAGAGACGACGGCCGCTGGACCTCGTTTTGTGCCAGGCCCACATGCCACAAACGCCGCCAATCTCCTTGACCCTCACGTAGCTGGCGGTATAGGAGGCACCGAGTCCACAACAGGCCATCAAGGGCACCACGGCCTCGGTCATAAAAAGGAAGACCCAGTACTGGCAGGTGGTGCTACGGGTGCTGGGCTCGGGGCTCATAACGGTAACCGTGGCCACCATGGCAATACCACTGACTCCTCGACTGGTACGGGACTGGGTCCCTCTGATGGCCCGGCACCAACCACTGCTGGCCCTCATAAATCAGACATGTTGAACAAGTTAGACCCCCGCGTGGACTCCGATCTGTAGGGCATTTTTCTGATTCCTCTGCCCTGAATTGCGAGACAGTTTGGGGGGTTATGCCCCTTTTTAGCCATCTTAACTACCGCTTTTATTTCTGACTGGTCGTCACGGGAGTTAACACACTCCTGATAGTTGCTTCGTATATTGGGAACGGTCTCTTCTCTTAGGTCGCACTTTGCTCTTCGACGCTTCATGGCTTTGTTCAAGATTTTGACTAGGCAACGCTGACTTTGAGATACATACAGGTCGAAGCAACGAGGTAGCACTGACAACGGCCTCAGCTCTTCCAAAACAGGAATCTCTGACCCTTACTCATCGCAGACCCCAGGTTCTGAGCCCAATGTCTCTACCACAGGAACCGGTAGAGACCATCATTTAGGACATGATGCAGGTTTGGGCGCTGGTGCCGGTGGCCTAGCATATGAGGCAGAGCGTCACCATGGCAAGCCGTCCCAATCTTCAAGCGTCCCAGGACATACAACAGGTAGCACGTATGACAATCCTCGCGGCCCCACTGGGTACGACCAAGCCGGAAGCCAATTAGCGGGGTCTAGCCAACAACCATTAACCGGGCAAGATCATCATCTTGGTAGGGACGCAGCTTTGGGAGCAGGTGCCGGAGGACTAGCCTACGAAGCAGAGAAGCATCACCATAAGGACAAATCTAGATTGGGCTCAACACCCCAGGACCAGCTTGCAGGCTCAGGCCATCAATCTGGACGTGATCACCATCTTGGTCGTGATGCTGCTGTTGGCGGTGCCGCCCTTGGTGCAGGTGCTGCTGGTGTAGATGAGCACCAGAGACACCATGAAACCGGCCGTGTGGATCCTGTCACCAATGTTCGCGAGCATCAACACCCTGGTGCTTCGCTCGCAACTCACCCGTCTCCTGGTTACGGCAACGAGCGTGACCTCCAGCCGAATAGTGGTCACCACGGTCACCGCAAGGAGGAAGAAGCTCTTATTGGAGGAGCAGCGGCCGGTGGTCTCGCTCATCATGAGCACTCCAAGCGCGATGACAAAGCGCTCGAGAAGGAGCATTCAAAAGAGGTCAAGCAACACGACAAAGCGCTTGCTCATGAAGAGAAAGCCATCGAGAAAGACGAGAAGCACCACGAGAAGGAGCGTGCCAAACACATGGCAGCCATTGAAAAGGACCAGAAGAAGCATGAACATGAGTTGAAGAAGCATGAGCATGACGGCGAAAAGAAGCATGGAGGTCTTCTCGGGTTCCTCCACAAAGACAAGCATGATAAGCACGACAAGCATGACAGGCATATCGACCAGCCTCACGCTGGCGGACAGGTTGCACACGATCGTCAGGGCGCTGATGATGGTATGTCCACTGGCACTGGGCAAGGCTCCTATGATCAGCCACTTGAGGGAGGGTATGGATCGCAACCTGGCGTTCACGACTCATCTCTTGGTGGTAGTGGACCTTCTACCATTGGTAGTGGCACTACAACGCATGATGTCTACGGAACCCATGAAGGTCACAACAAATTGCACAAGGACCCGCCTGCTAAGATTCTTGAAGCACGCGGACAAGACTATCAGGGCCATAGTAATGTGAAATAGTGGAGTTGTATCACGTGTACTTAGCAGTTGATGTTATCATGCTCTTAATGAAGCCTATTTCGTAGCTCTCCAATGGAACGAGACATGACATGGAGGGAATGTGCCACAAATGACGGTCTGTGATTTGCCCTCCCTCGAGAGGAAACAAAGGTAGTCCTGTCCGTAGTGGTCCAATCACAGATCACCGGCCGGATAGATAGCCTGATCTAGATTATTCAATTCGATGGGTCCACGCTACGGGGAGAGCATAAGCTTTGCATAAGTAAGCAGTAAAGTTAAAGCATCTGCGTTCCTGCCAAGTAATAACTGGGATGTGACGTGGTGGAGGCCAGCTGAGACCGTACATTTCCACATGCCTGCATTCTCTACACCCGTCCACGCTTCGTCGAGGTTTGCTTTACAATACGTCCACAGAACGAGATATACCAAGTGTCCCTCGGTTCCATCCCGACTCACATCGAACCACCGCAAGCATGGTCCATCTCGCCTCCGTCCCCAATGATAAAGCGGCCAATGCCCCGCCCATCAAAGGCATGGAGAAGCTCAACGTGCAGCCCAACGATGATGAAGACGAAGCCACAGCATCCGTGTATGGCAGCCGCTTTGCAGCGGAGAGTCTGCCGAAGCATGAGATGCCTGAGAGGGAGATGCCGAAAGAGATGGCGTATCGTATGATAAAAGATGATTTGAGCTTGGATGGCAATCCCATGCTCAACCTGGCGAGTTTCGTTACCACCTATATGGTATGTGTGGGGATACCCTCAAGACATGAGACTTTTCGGGGCCGTAGGACCAACTACTGATTGACGCGATTGCTGTCGCTGTAGGAGGAAGAGGTCGAGAAGCTCATGGCTGAAGCTCTACCCAAGAACTTCATCGATTACGAGGAGTATCCCCAGACTGCAGAGATCCAGAATCGTTGTGTTAGCATGATTGCGAGGTTGTTCAACGCTCCTACTGAGCACGACGACGAGAATTCTATGGGTACAAGCACTGTAGGGTCTTCTGAGGCTATCGTACGTACATCGTTCTCCTCGACGAGACACTTTCAACTTGCTTAATCTTTCCATAGATGCTTGGTACCCTCGCTATGAAGAAGCGCTGGCAAAACAAGCGAAAAGCAGCCGGCAAGGACTACTCCAAGCCCAACATCGTCATGAACTCGGCTGTGCAAGTCTGTTGGGAGAAAGCAGCACGCTACTTTGAAGTGGAAGAACGCTATAGTTTCTGTACCAAAGATCGTTACGTGATCGACCCTGAGGAGGCAGTCAATTTGGTCGATGAGAATACAATTGGTATCTGTGCTATCATCGGCACGACATACACTGGAGAATACGAGGACGTCAAGGCTATCAATGACCTTTTAGTCAAGAAGAACATCGATTGCCCTATCCATGTTGATGCTGCTAGCGGAGGTTTCGTGGCACCTTTTGTCGTGCCTGAACTGGAGTGGGATTTTCGCCTGGAGAAGGTCATCTCGATTAACGTCTCTGGGCATAAGTATGGCCTAGTAAGTCTAAGCTTTCCTGAACGCCGTGTTAGATCCTTACTGAAAGGCCAGGTCTATCCAGGTGTCGGCTGGATCATCTGGCGTTCGCCTGAATACCTCCCAAAAGAACTTGTCTTCAACATCAACTATCTCGGTGCCGACCAAGCCTCTTTCACCCTCAACTTCTCTAAGGGCGCTTCCCAAGTCATTGGCCAGTACTACCAGATGATTCGGCTCGGAAAACACGGCTACCGATCTATTATGATGAATCTTACCCGTACAGCGGACTACCTCGCTGCCAGCCTTGAACAGCTTGGGTTCCTTATCATGAGCAAGAAGAGTGGCAAGGGTCTGCCGCTTGTGGCTTTCCGTCTCGACCCAAAAGACAAGCATCACTATGATGAGTTTGCTATTGCACATCATCTGCGCGAGAGAGGCTGGGTCGTACCGGCTTACACTATGGCACCTCACAGCGAAAAGCTCAAGTTGATGCGCGTCGTTGTGCGAGAGGATTTCTCACGTGCAAGATGTGACACACTCATCGCCGATATCAAGCTCTCCTTGGACTCGTTGAAGGACATGGACAAGGAGACAGTCCATAAGCATGTGAAGCATGTCCAAAAGCATAGTACAGCGAGTGGGAAGAGCATTCATAACCACGATAAGTATAAGAACGAGAAACATTCTCTGCAGGGCCAGACTGGGAAGACACACGCTGTCTGCTAGAAGCCTCTCCAGGTAGTCCAACGCCGTTACGCTAACAAGCACGATTCCATGTAGCACAAATGAACGACAGAACATGAGGTACGAGCATATGAGCTAACGTAATACGATGCAAATTGTATTATTGAAAGACGTTTCCAATTGGCATACGCAACAGATAACTACCATTGCGGAAAATAAAATATTGCCATTATCGATAGTCTACTTCCACCTCTCAATTTGGCATTCACTTTGTGCTCTGGCGAATTGAACTGAGACCCGTGGGCGATAGATCATTCGATCGTTTAGGCACCCAGAGTATTGCACGGTTTCAACTTATTGTACTGGAAGCATTGCCGTAATTTTCCACGCGAACGATCTGCCAAATCCGTGAACTCAGATAATTTGCGAAGTAAGTCTTCCATGTCCCAACTGGTCTTCAAGTCTATCGATGGCCCTTAACTCTCCGAACACGGCAGAAGCATGAGAAATGTTTATCTCCCAGCTAGCCAGACTTCTGAACAACGGACTCTTTTGCAACGATGGCTGCGTCTCCAGTCTAGTATCATACGGCATGGCGACTGGCGACCACTCTGAGGAGAACGCTGAAAGCTTACCCAACGGACATCCTCTCGGCGCCCAGTATATCCACACAAGAGAGACAGAAGGACGAGACCTTGGCATTCACTTTTTGAGCGGTCCGAATCAAGATGGCATTGTTTCTCCCCAATCTCGTTCTGTCTCAGTTCCGTCTTTGTTTCCAAGATTTGCAGAAGCTTTCTCCGAAACAAAAGCATTGAAGCTTCATTCAGTCCACCATTCAGTCTAGCCCAATTTCTAGATTGTTTCTTCCTTTGGCCGCGTGATGAATGCCAATGTTCGAACAAAGCGACTGAAACAAAGCCGTCTATGTAGCGATGCTACCTAACCAGGGCTTTCCCACTCTCATCCACGATGCGAAAGACTGCTTCTCCCAAGTCTTTTGAACTTACTCGAACCGCGCCACTAATTGACCATCGAGCGCTTTAACACATCGTATGGGGTCAGCGTCCCTTCCTCGGCTCCAGTTCGTTTCAAAGCATGAATTGTCACCTAACGCCGGTTGTGCGATCTGTCTGGACGAGGTGCCCGAATTCGCTGTCAGACTGATTTGCGGTCATGCCATTGGCGTAAATTGTATTAATCAATGGCTCACTGCAAGCAAACACGATCTTTGTCCAAGGTGCAACTATCCGCTCCTAGAGAAGGATGACGATGAGTCAGTCGATTCTGCTTTCGGTCCGGGATCAAGATCGCCTTCTGTCACTCGTGTCGACGCTCGATCGACCGCTTTCCGTCAGCTTGATGCAGATCGTATAGTTCTATCCGGCCGACCTTCCGGTGCTCCCATGCGCCCGGCTCTCAATGCTCCCCAGGGTTCAGGCCATGTCTATTTGCCATACCGTCCGCCCCACTATACACCTCCCAGCTCGAATTCCAATCAAGCGCCCTCTCAATCACCTCGACATGCGCTACCAGGTCCAAGCTACAGCCAGCCACCATACCAGCCTTCACTTACCCTGGAGACCCCAAATGACGTGGCTCGTGCCACTAACAAGACCCCAAACATTCCATTCATCCCTAGTGAATATGGTCTACCTCCACCCACCGTTCGTCCCTCTTTGGCTACTTTATCCTGTGCATCTCGCAACAACGGAATCAACTTACCGATATCTCTATTAACAGGCCCGGGGAGGAGCATTCACACGATGAATCAATCCGACCTCTTTACGACTTCGACAGACTATGGCCAAGCCAACTTAGTAGCCAGTTCTGAAGCGGCTCGGCCAGCCTACACGCCCAGTAATTATGTACCATATCGTCCAGGAAGCTACTCTTCTGTGGAGTCTTCAGATGTTTGATTCGATTCATAGGTCTTGCTTCTCTGCGAGGTGTACAGCAGTAATTATGGATAATGTAGCTACCAGAGGAGGTCTATATAGAAGACAGTATGATTAGATATGTAGGTATATGAATAACAATGTAATTAAATGAGATAAATATAATGGTAAATTGAGGATTCACGCACTAAGCAAGTATGCATGTGACCGATGGGAGAATACCGCTGATATTACTGGAATGGCATTTGATGAAGGGAAATTCATGGATTTGATCTTGGAAGTAGAGGGCACATTGTTGTAGGAATGGGATCTAAACGCTGAGGGAGGGTGCTCCGTAAATACAAAGCCATTTGTCGGAGCATAAAAGGACTGTAAGACCTAATCAACAGCTGCCTCATTGTGCCAATTTTATTCGCTTGCGTGGGTGATGAGGCTTTGAAAAGTTATGATGCGTAATGATCTTCTCAACATTCAATTTCCGTATGGCAACACCTGGTAGACACTCATACGTAGTTGGTACTAGGCGCTAGTGTCTTTCTCCAGAAGCATCAATTCACCAAGAAGAATCGAGCTGCAACTGATTGGTACCATTTGGCTTCGTCCAGCTCTAAATAAGAGCCAAAAATCCAATCGCGGGTTAATGAGATGTCAACATTTGCGCGCACCTGCTCAGTGTCCTGCCACCATTCTCCCGCTGACTGACCACCACGACTGCATCAACACTTTCGTCATCAATACCTTCCGTCAAGCGAAGAAAGTCTTCGCTCAGGCCTCCTTGTCACCATCCCTCTGCAGAAGCTGAAGACAATGGCAGGCAATCCATTTCTTCGTGGTCTTGCCAAAAAAGCCAACATCGAGCTAACCAACAGAGGCTGCGTAATATGTCTTCGCACTTGTGACACGATGCCGTCGGAGGATGAAGCCAACGGAGACGCTGTTTACGATGCCGGTTGCGAGCAGATCACAGGCTCTGACGGTATGGAGGAGTGTTTGAGATCAGAGAAAAGCACACAGCGCCATTTGCAGGTACCCACTTGATGAGTTCGTGTCAAGTTTGATTATAGGGATGTAATACTAGGTATTGGTACCAATCCCATGTGATTGTTAGGCAGGCAGCAGGAAAAGCGAATCGCGATGGTACTTTCCCAAGCTCGTATTTGGATGATGCATGTCTGTAGATATTCGACGGTGATGGGACTCCCATTTTGCGCCTTCCACTATTAGTCTGACCTGCTTTAATCGTCATTCATGGCTTGTGTTGAAGTAAAGAGGGGTTTCGGGACTCAGGGCACAAGTACAGAATACCTGCTCGGAAAAAGGAGAACGTGTCCCAAAGGTCGAGCCGATGTGGGACAAGGCTGTAGACAGACTAGGTGATAGCGCTTCAAAGAGGGTATATGTCTTTTGGGATTACCCTTAGTCTTTGTCCTTCGAGGCTTTGACAGCTGTTCGCCTGTTCCTTGCTGTGAATCTTTTGATCTTTTAAGTTTACGAGGCGTGGGCAAACTTTGGCTTGATGTGAGGCCCTTGTGGAAGTGCTCATGCATGCCACGACATATCGAAACTCTACTGCTCTGGCTGTCCTAATCCAGGAGACGCAGCGAATTTGCAATCGGGCCGTACTGGGGGCTGACAGCGGCACAACGACCTGAGGATTGTGAGACGCAGACCACCGTTTCACCGATGACTTGAGCAAAAGCTCGTGCGCTTGAAAGGTACCGTAGTAGTAAATACTTCCACACATCCACCAAAATCAAGTAGAGGAGGGCCTGGTCGAGAACTGCGGTGGCTGCACGCCCACGATATCGCCATTCGAGACCCACGCCCGGAAGGCGAGCACTGCAGCCACAAGAGTCCCGAAGAAGCAAGGACCTCCCACCATGACCCCCCGAGACCCTTAATTGGGGACCTTACTCGGCTCGGCTCTGACTAAGGGGTGCGCTTAAACATCACCTTGCGGTGACCTTAGTACCTTGAAGTACTAGTACTGCCCTCTTTCCGCTGACTGCGCTCCATTTCGAACACCTATCTCCCTCGAGGGGGCTCTCTTCTTTTCTTCAACCCCCTCTGGAACGACACATCGCTACCTTTTGGGAAAGACATCGCATCTACGCATCGCCATGTCTGCTTATCTCAAGGAGGCTCTCCAGTCTCTCCAGTCATCATCTTCCTACATGCGACTCCCCAGCACAGACGGAATCCAGAGCCGAACGGGCAGTCTACACGCTCGAAACCCCAAGGCCCTACTCATCTTCCTCATAATCGTCTTCTTCCTGTTTTGGAGAAACATCATAACGGATGTCTGCTCGCATCTCATACATCGCATTCCCTCGGCACCCATCGAGTCCAATCCCATCAAGAACAATACCCTAGGGGTACGCCTAATTCCATTCTTTGTCTCGTTGTGCTGGACTGATTTCGAGGATAGTATCAAGAAGTCTTTGTGCTCTCGCTACCTGAACGAGGCGATAGAAGAGTTCCACTCCTGGCTGCCGCCAATGCTACGAATCTCACATTGACCGTTCTCGATGCTGTAAGAGATAGGCAGATTCCACAGTCTGACTGGCCTGAGGTACTTCCCCACGTCCCACTGGTACGCAACCACCGACTAAGCTAATTGGCTGCAGGGGTGGGGAACCAACGGCTGGGTGCCGAAAGAAGGGGAACTTGGTTGCTTGATGTCCCATGTTCGAACATGGAGGAAGATCATACATGAGAACATCACGTCCGCATTAGTCATGGAAAGCGACGTTGATTGGGACATGCGAATCAAGGAGTCAATGGTCGGACTCGGCGAGGGCGTGAAAGCTATCGTCGACTGGCCCTTCGACCAGCCCAAAATGGCCAAGGATCCCAAACATCCTCGCGATTTCGAGAAAGAGACAGCGCCAACTAGCCCATACGGAGACAAATGGGATCTCGTCTGGCTTGGACATTGCGGCTCCTCGGCGGACGGCAACGGTCGCATCTTTTCCTGGAACGACACCTCTGCACCTGACGAGGAACATGCCTGGTCATTCGCCGAGAGGCCCGGCGAAGGCCATCGACCACCAGGCTCACGCATTGTCTTTCAAATGCGTAAGACGGTTTGCACTACTGCCTACGCTATAAGCAACCAAGGAGCCCACAAGCTCGAGAAGCACTTTAGGGAAGCCAACTCGCCAATCGATTTGAAGATCTGGGACAACTGCGAGCACGATCCTAACCTGTCCTGCCTCGGAGTCTGGCCGCAAATCATCAGTATGGCCGAGTCAAAGACAAACATCAAGCATACGGAAGGTGGGCAGGCCTTTGGTCACGAGGTCACAGAAGAGAAGGTTGTTGCAGGGAACGGTATTCAGATTTCTGCCCGTGTCAACGCAAAGCAAGGGGTCGCGGACCAAGGACCGGAGCATTGGGTATCAGAATGGACCGATGCGCCCAAGTTGGAGATACTACAGGAGCATGACGATGGCCAACAGGAAGAAGAACAGCAGCAACAGCAACGGTAGCTGAGTCTCACGCTGCACGATGTATTTGCGGAGTTTTAAAGGACATTATACCCCTGCTCTCATTCGACAATAGCTCTACATTTGTATATTTACCTGGCGTTGACAGGCCATGTTAGCAGGTCGAGCGCGCGAAAGCTCTCGGCGCCTACTACTGTTGTACTATCAATCTTATCGGACGATGTTCAGGGGCAAGGCGTTCCGCAGATTGGGGGAGCTATGGTACGCGGATATGGCTCACGAGATGGCCTTCCGCGAGTATTTATAGTTCAATATCGATTTCGAATTACATCGTGGTTTATCTCGCTTGAACTCGCATATCCTCTAGCTAGGTCCAATGTTCAGGAATCGATCCATCAGTTTCTTCTGACCGCGCCTTCGACCATCTGAACGAAAGCTGATCATTGTTGCATCATCTCTGCTCCCTGGAGGGTCGGCCTTGGCATGGCAAAGCATCGGGATGGTTCCGCCAACTTCCAGAAGCGGCTCGCTGCTTCTCCCACTTTCGGACAGCAGCAAACCCTCGAATTGATTTATGATTGACGACTTGATGAACTGACTTCGAACATAAGTACAACCCACGGACAATCATACGCACATAGAAAAACCTTGCAAAGACATTCAGGGCAGCCCGCATACAAACACAGTTTCCACCCAGATCCATCTCACAAGCAACAGCTGTCTGGGATCCACGCCCTTCACAATACATTTAACTCCAAGGGCCTACACAGAGCGTGATGGCTTCAGGCATGCAGTTCACCGATAAAGGGCAGAAGGCCCTCGCCGATGCCCATGAGCTTGCACAGCAATATTCTCACTCACAAATCCTACCCCTCCACCTCGCAGTCTCCCTCCTTGACCCACCAGTAGACGAATCAAAAGACCAGCAGCAAGCTATGAATGCGTCACATACTTCTGGCAATGCACCACTTTTTCGGCAAGTGGTGGACCGGGCTCACGGCGATCCTCAACAACTCGATCGAGCAATGAAGAAAGCTCTGGTCAGGTTACCGAGTCAGGATCCACCGCCAGAACATGTCTCCCTATCGCCTCAATTCTCGAAAGTCTTACGGGCCGCGAACGAGCTACAAAAGACCCAGAAGGACAGCTACATTGCCGTTGACCATCTAATCCAAGCACTATCACAAGATCCGTCAATTCAGCGATGTCTTGCAGATTCAAACATACCCAATACGAAGCTCATTGACAGCGCCATACAACAGATTAGAGGTACAAAGCGCGTGGACTCGAAGACTGCCGACTCGGAGCAAGAGAACGAGAACCTGAAGAAATTCACTATTGACATGACTGCTATGGCAAGAGAGGGAAAGATTGATCCAGTCATTGGTCGAGAAGAGGAGATTCGAAGAGTCGTTCGAATTTTGTCACGCAGAACGAAGAACAACCCAGTCCTCATTGGAGAGCCTGGTGTAGGAAAAACTACCGTTGTCGAAGGTCTTGCCTCAAGGATTGTCAATGCGGATGTGCCAGCCAATCTAGCAGCATGCAAGCTCCTATCGCTTGATGTTGGGTCTCTGGTGGCTGGGAGCAAATACCGTGGAGAATTCGAGGAGCGAATGAAGGGCGTGCTCAAAGAGATCGAGGACTCGAAGGAGATGATTGTTCTCTTTGTTGACGAAATGCATCTACTCATGGGCGCGGGCTCGAGCGGAGAGGGAGGAATGGACGCTGCCAATTTGCTAAAACCTATGCTTGCCAGAGGTCAATTGCATTGTATTGGCGCCACAACGCTTGCGGAATACCGGAAGTACATTGAGAAGGACCAAGCGTTTGAGAGGAGATTCCAGCAGGTTCTGGTCAAAGAGCCATCGATAGCTGAGACTGTTTCGATCCTGCGTGGCTTGAAGGAAAAGTACGAGGTCCATCACGGTGTCAACATCTTGGACGGGGCTATCGTCGCAGCAGCTACACTTGCAGCACGTTATCTTACTGCGCGGCGACTTCCCGACTCTGCGGTCGACCTAATTGACGAAGCAGCTGCGGCTGTCCGAGTCACTCGCGAGTCTCAACCAGAAGCCCTCGACAACATGGAACGTAAATTACGGCAACTACAGATCGAGATTCACGCTTTGGACCGTGAGACGGACGAATCCGCTCGCTCTCGCCTCGCACAAGCGCAACAAGAAGCCGCCAATGTCGAGGAAGATCTTAAGCCGATGCGTGAGAAGTACGAGAGCGAAAAGCAGCGGAGCAGAGACATTCAGGAGGCGAAGATCAAGTACGATCAATTGAAGGTCAAGCAAGAGGAAGCCGAGCGAAACAAGGATCTGCAAACAGCCTCAGACCTCCTGTACTACGCAATGCCTGATACCAAAGCCCGCATCGAGCAGCTCGAAGCCGATCGCGCTCGTTCGGACGCTGAAGCCTACGCACGTGGTGGTTCTGATGCTCAGGAAGCCATGCTCACAGATGCTGTTGGCCCTGACCAAATCAACGATATTGTTGCTCGCTGGACCGGCATTCCTGTCACCCGATTACGCACATCAGAGAAGGATAAGCTTTTACTGATGGAAAAGCACCTTAGTAAAGTCGTCGTTGGCCAAAAAGAAGCTGTCACCAGCGTCTCCAATGCAATCCGTCTGCAGCGCTCCGGCCTCAGCAATCCCAACCAACCACCATCCTTCCTTTTCTGCGGTCCTTCAGGCACAGGTAAAACTTTACTCACCAAAGCTTTGGCTGAGTTTCTTTTCGACGATGCTAAATCCATGATTCGCTTTGACATGTCTGAGTACCAGGAGAGACATTCTCTTTCTCGAATGATCGGCGCACCACCGGGCTACGTGGGTCATGATGCTGGTGGTCAACTCACAGAATCCTTGCGTCGGAGACCTTTCTCGATCCTCCTCTTTGACGAGGTCGAAAAGGCTGCAAAAGAAGTCTTGACGGTGTTGCTTCAGCTCATGGATGACGGTCGCATCACAGATGGCCAAGGCAGAGTCGTGGATGCGCGCAACTGTATTGTTGTCATGACATCCAATCTTGGAGCTGAGTTTCTCGCTCGTCAGAATGCTCCAGATGGCAAAATCGATGCCACGACCCGCGAGATGGTGATGAATGCTCTGCGAAACTACTTCTTACCCGAGTTTCTGAACAGAATATCGAGCATTGTCATATTCAACCGACTATCGAGAAAAGAGATTAGGAAGATTGTGGACGTACGTCTCGACGAGATACAAAAACGTCTGGCATCAAACGACCGCAAAGTGAAGATATTCTGTAGCGACGACGTCAAGGATTATCTTGGCTCTGCTGGCTACTCACCTGCCTACGGCGCTCGTCCATTGGCACGACTAATTGAAAAAGAGGTGTTGAACAGACTGGCTGTACTGATCCTGAGGGGAGGCATACAGGACGGCGAAGTTGCACGCGTGGTGTTGGAAGATGGACGAGTCACTGTGTTGCCAAACCATGGGGATAGTGACGATGAGGATGTAGATGCGATGGTTGATGAGGACGAGGCTGAGGACGATGCCGTCGGCTTGCTCGAGGATGGCGCGGGCGATATGGATCTTTATGAGTGAATGAAAGACGACGGTAGAAGGAAAGACTCGCAGGGTTGTGAATGAGTTCGTCCAGCTTGCATATAGCAACACCATGACATCATGAAAGTATTTTCCGCATCGATACTCGTCATACGAGAATCTTAGAGATCCTACGACAGTATCTAACGTTATATAGTGAATAAGAACACATGAAGTTTAGGTCACAAAGTCTTCGCTGCTTACTTGTCATTGCGCACCGCCTTACCAGGATCCGAATCCAATGACGAGAGTCGAGAATTCCATTCTCGGTGCCAAGTGTAAACATTTTCTTATGTACTTGCTCTCTCCAACCATCCAAGCTACATCATGGCTATCGATGTGTTAAAAAGGTTTTATAAAAAAAAAAGATTAAAGAGAACGAAACAATTAATTTCCCATCCATTTTTCCGTATGGCTCTATCAATCATTGCTATGATCCTCTTAGCTTGCGCTCAAGGATGGGTCTGGCGTGCAGGATGGTGATGAAACGATCATTGTTCACCGATCTGGTTCTCTTGCTGAAAGGAGCAGAATAGGGTTGGCAAATGCTGCTGCTATCATTTCCAACTCTTGGTCTTTGTTCTCGCTGGTGTTTGTTGGCAGCTCCTGGGAGCTGGAAAGGCGCGACTTAATGGGAAAGGAAACGATCCGAGATGTACGGGGAGATGTTTAGGGAAGCAGCGTTATAGATAGCCTCATATTATTCCAAGGCGATCTTCTGATGAGTGTCACAGAGGATTCTGTGTTGGGGGGTTTCAATTTCAGCTGCCAAATTCCTAGTGGCTGACGGATATTTGAAGAGCAATATGGAAGACGCTGGTATCCCGATGAGATGTCTGCTATAACTTCGTCCCCCTATGAATCGACGGTCGTCCTTCTTCGAGGCGATTAGTTTTTCTATATTCACAAGCTTGTGGCGGTGCAAAATGATGGTATCTCTCCAAGTACTGAGTAAGAACGCTTCGCTTCGCTAAAAGATAAAGAGGACAGCAGTATCCGCTATCGACATCTGCAGAACCTGTGTACACACCTCCATACCCTGTTCTCAATATACCATGGTACCTCGACCATGCGCTCCTTCAATCTTCGATCATCTCTCCAACAATCTCCTCAGCTGCTTCTGTCCAGGAAGAAGGCTGGTCTTGCTCTTTCTCTTCCTCTTGGCTTTGTTCTGGTTCTGGACTTGGAGTTGTTGCCCATAGGATTGAGCTCGCTGAGGTTGTGGGTACAGGATTCAATGATGAAGGGTTTGGGAATGGTTCAGTGACCCGGCTTATAAATTCTGGGGTGGCGTGGCTGCGGTTTCTGCCATGATGCTGCGTCTGCATCGCGCCGCGTGTTTTGTTGCTGGAGAAGGAGCCCATCGAAAGCACCAACACGAGCATGCTGAGGAAGAAGATGGCGACATTTCTTCGGTCCTGGGCAGCATGACGAATGTATTCCCGGAACAAATCCCAAAGCGGTATATCTTCCTTTGAAAGCTGCTCACGTTTCCTCAATGGCGCTGGCGTCTCTGCTACGGCAGGTCTCGCATCCGCAAATCCATCCACAAAGGCCTGTGCATCACCGCCATAAATCTCTCTCAACCTCTCATCATCCAGCCCTCCCACCCCCTCCTCCCTCGCTTCCCTTTTGGCTCTCTCCTCCTCTTCCTTCCTCAATTCCAGCTCCCTCTTCATATCCTCCTCCATCCACGGTAGGATCTCCACATCCACTCTCTCCATTTCTCTCCACGCCGCACTCCATGCTCCAGCTCGCATCAAGCCGTTCGCTGCGAAGAGCTTGATATCCCACCTCTTACTGCCTGTACCTGTACTGCCATACTTACCATCGCGTATACGGCGTCCACAGTCGAGGCAGATGTCCAAGTCGTTGGCGTCAGTGTCCAGATCATCATTGTCCGAGTCCGTAGCTGCATCGGCTTCTTCCTCGGGCGATAGATGGAAGTGACCACATTTGAGTATGCGAGGGATTTTGAGTTCTAGAGACTCGAGTAAGCGTTCTTCGAGCAGATCGTAGTCTTCTTTTGGATGCGGAATCAGAACTCCGCGCTCGAGTACGGTGTCTGTCGCTTTTTCTTGCAACATCTTCCAGTTCTCCAATATCGACGGAGGGAGTACATTTTCCATCACCTCCTGTGAATAGACCAAAGGTATTGGGAGGAGGGTTACGTGCAGCAACACGAGAGGGTATTCCTTCTTCAATTTCTTTGTTGGGCTAAGTTTTGAGGGCGACCCCATAGCGCTGCGGTGGGAGCGAGCGGAGCGTGGTGTACATTGCCGCGAAGGTGTATAGAGCTTTTGTCGATGCTGCGATGAGGGCGAGGCTAGGTGTGGTGGTGTCGTTTCCATCTGCATGGCGCGGACTGAGGAGGGATTGCGAAAGGCAGAGCGGGTCTTGAGGGGTGTGAATGGTGATGGTTTTCGGTATTCGGGTTCGTAGTGGCATTCGAGCACGGATATGTCATCTTCAGAGCCGGATGAAGTGCGTGGGGAGCTGCCGCGGGAGGGGTGGTCGAAATCGGTCTCATCAGGACTGCTTGAGTGATGGGCCGAGCTGGAGAGCGAAGCTTCGTCGTCACCCGTATTGTGGTCAGTACTGTGTGAAGCTCCGTGATGAGGTTTTGGCGATGAGGCCAGGGGGCTGTCTATGTCTCCGACAGGCTGGTGGTTGTGGTAGTCCTGAAAGTCTTCCACTGATGTCGACCCCATCCCCAATGCGCAGTCTTACGAGACACTGGGTGATCAATTACCTACGACTCTGTAAACTGCAATGTGAACTCAAGTATTAGCAGCGCGAGTAAAGGTGGAGCTGGTATCTGAATAGAGTTTGATTTTGCTGTTTGTTTTTCGCAGACCTCGGCCATAGCAACGGCGCTAACCACATTTGTGTTAGCCAATGATTGGGAAAATGTTGTATTCTAATTGTCTATAATCAGCAGTTGTATTACATGAAAGAAAGCAATGCTGCTGGAAACAAGAGCATCAGAATCCAAGGCTTCTGCACTGTTCTTTAGCCGTCGCTCAGTAGGGCGTGATGCAACGGAGCTAACCCCTGAGACCAATGTTTTTTCCACACAAACTCGTGTACCTCTATTTTGCAATCTCAACACCGCCCGTCGCACCTAGAACCTTCTTGATATCACCGTAAATGGCGAATTGGCCCGCTGTAAGAGTTCCCACCATGAAGAGTCTAGCGCCGATACCTGTATAACTGCCGCGTAGTCCGAGCTCCTTTGCGATCTTGATCAGACGGCTTGTAGTGCCCTCTCCTGGCAGACCCTTGGTCTTGTTGATTTTACTGAGCATGGTGTCTGCAGGTTGTGAGACCAGGGCCGCGGCGAAACCTGCCATGAGACCGCATCCAAGGTTGATGATGGTTTGCATTCCGCCAGAAGTCTGTGTTTTATCGACGCGCTTGTATACAGCTTCGACGCACTTTTCGTAGACCACGAACTTGGCCATTGTATAAGGAACCCTGGATCAGATCAGACTATGGTCGCAAAACGCACGGGATTGAATCATGGACGTACTGTTTGAACAAGATGGGTCCGAATCCAGAGTAAAATGCACCAATGCCCTCCTGCTTGGCAATCTTCCCGAGCCCTCCGATCAAACCGCTCGCAAAATCCGGCTGAGAGACAAGACGAATGCGGGTGGCTTCTAATGGGCAGAGCGCGATATCTGCGAAAAATTCTGCCAGTGCGGACGAAGCCAAGTAGACAGCTGTTCGGTTGTTCGATGCTGTTTCGTAGCCAAGGTAGTTGATGGACTGCTGCTTGAAGAGTTCGTATCCCCCGAATTTGAAGGCGCCCTGTAGGAAGTATCCAGCTGCAGTAGGACCGAAACCAGTCAGTAGAGCGCCAGCACCTTCTTTTGCAATGACTTGGCGGAAGCCGCCGATCATGCCCTTGTTGTAAGTGACCGGGTCAAGCTGTATCCGTGTTTTCACCCTGTAAGCGACAGTCATCAGCATTGGAAACTTATGCTTGGGCGTGCGCATACACATCGACGGGCGTAAGGCCTCCGTGGGTTACCGAACAGCAGACTGCACCAGCAAGAGCGAATCTCGAATACAGCGCTATACCGCTGAGCTTCTCTGGGGTGTTTGCAGCAGTCTTCTGTATGGCGCCATCAAGCTTTGTCGAGCCTGTCGACGATGCCGGTGGTGATGCCATCGTGATTTCGTAGGGGAGAAGAGTCGTAAAGTAGTAAGCTTAGGCTAAGTATGGCTGTTCGAAGGGAAATGGCGATACAATTGAGGGACAAATTTAATCAAGAATCCGGAACAATCACTAGCTTGCCAAGAGCCCGGAATTAAAGCTCAAAACGCACTCTCAAGGCTATGATGCTCACCGTATGTGCACTTATAGTATGACGCCAGCCAGTGAAACATGCTCGAAAGAAGAGCCGCGGAACCTCCAGAAGATAAGAGCGGCGACTCTAGCATCTGGCATAGTTGATGCCAACGTTCTGCCAGACTGTGCGAGGGATGACAGAAAGACAAAGTGGACCGTGGCAAGGCATCTGCTTTTCGCGTCTACCTTGACTTGATTGTAGCTACTACGTACTCTACAGCAAATCGTTGCCTTTACTTCTGCAAAGCACTTCCGATCAAAATCCGACGCGAAGAAGTAAGGGAATCATTGTGTTTGATTCTATCGGCGGTCCCACCTTGATTAAGATCAGAATAGCGCGTGCGTGGTCGTAAGGTGCCAGACGAAGTGCCATCGGATGTGTGGCCACCCTGGACTACTGTTGTGTGAGCGCTCCGACAGTAAGCCTGCAGACGGATGTCAGAGGTCACTTTTCATCCTTCCGGGAAGACGCAAGGATTTCAGCATTGCAAAGGTTATCTGCTTCCCAACACGATCTGATCCCAGAAACTCACTTGGGGGCAAGGCCTTGGATCAGCTGTTCCGTGGGATGTGGGTCATATTAACTCTTCTCGCATTGGTGTTGCTGCTTCATCGACGACTTAATGAGTCCTTCCACTTTGAAATGACGATACTCGCCCTGCCAACTGCTTATTGAACCTCTCCAGCGAGTCCCTTCCGAATACAGTCCGCCTCGTAAGGTCTTTGTGTTAAGTGCTCGAAATCGCATTTGCCAGGCGGTCTGCTCCCAATCGCAGAGCCGTGATTTTCTCGTCGTTGGCTTTGGCTTTGGCCTATGCGTCCTTTGCTTCTGTGTGTATTGTCATTCATAGCTGATCCTTACTGGGCAAAGGCTGGTGTTACAACATAGCATTTGGTCACTTCTAGGCTACGCCAATGTTCTTCGACAATTTGCCCAAACCAATTCCAAATTGTGCCACAGCGGCCAGGAAACTGTTCCGTCAACCACTATCCTGAATCGCGCCCATGGTAAGATCTCCTGTCAAGGGGGAAGCAGTTCGCTACGTGGCGGCTGTCGAGCTGTTGGGGCTGAATTGGGAAATTTGATGAGGTCGGAGCTCGAGGTATGGGGGCTTTCGAGCGTGGAGCCTAGCAGAATCAAACAGCATTCAGGGGCGTCGAGCGCATCTTTCCGCCGTACTTCCCGGCTGTAGTCCCTTCACCTCGATAATCAGCCCACTGGAGACAGTGAGTATATGCTGCTTCCCAAGGCTTGCTGAAACTGAGTCAACATACTACTTAACCCCAGTCCCCTTGAGAAGCAGTCGCATTGATAGGCTAGGATTTGCCGATAACGGCCACACTAGGCTTGCTAATCTGAAGACTGACTGCTTTGTAGGAGCTGGACTTGGTTGCTTCAGCGGACGCAGACGCTTTAGAGCGTGTCTTTCGTTTGATATTTTACGAAGACATGTGTAGTATTTCTGTGACATCTTCGCCAAGGTTGAGGCAACTGTACAAATCGCAGTTTTCCTTCTGCCTTGGGAAACGGCGTACTCTAGCATGCCATCACGGGAAAGAAAGCTGGCGCGTCACGAGGCTGCACTTGGCATCACTGTCTTTCCCCCCAGGCCTGACCGAACACTGAACGGCGACTTTGCGCACTTTGGTACACGAGCAGGGTCCCGGTATGGCTCCAGGCAGAATTCGAGCTAGCCTCCCAAAGATCTGCTTCTCAGCCAACCTGTTCCGAGTTCCCTTATGTGATACAGCAAATCCAATACTCGCTGGGGGACTAACGAGCAACTAGACTGTCACCAATCTCGAAGAATTCCCTCACCAAGATCAGCATACGGCCGAAAGAGCTCAAAAAAGATATTTCACGAGATATGTCCATCTTACACTCAGTCAGACATTGGTTTTTTAGAATTCTTGATAGCCGCTATCCGAATCCAATCATAGGGAAAGCGCCAACATGTCTCACTCAAGGTTGATTTGGAGAGAAGCGGTCGACAAGCCCACCACTGAAGTCGTGCATCATTTTGCCGCCACATATCTGGGGTGACATTGCAAACCCCGATCACGTCAATACGAAAGTAGCATGCCCAACCGACAAGTATCCTATGATATTTCCGACCGTGGGGAGGGCGATTATCAATCTTCCGATGTGTCCGAGTCGTGGAGAAGCGATATCTTATCCTGGAAACGGTCCTGTCATCAGAAAAGCCGCACGTACTACGTGGTGGCTAAGACTGACTTTGGTATCAAGGATCTTGACACGAGTCAGGCTGCAAAAGGCCAGCTACCGCTCCTTAAAGCTACATCCTGGCAGGGCAGTTGACGTCAAACCCTCTTTCAGGTCCTTGTTCCCTTGCGTTGGTGCTTCTTGCACCATCACTACGGCAAACTTCGACGAGTTGGTTGGCACGGAAGTCCTATGTTGTAGTTCTACGATCTTACGAAGATTCCAACCCAGTTGCCAAATAGACAAGACGCTAGCTGTAATTGCGTAATGTCGCCAGTGCCCCCACAAACATGGGGAAATTCGATGAGCCTCTACCTTTCCCTCGCTGCCTACCGATTACCTACCAGTCTAACGGCGAAGTAGAAATAGTGCCACAGCTTCTACACCAGGATTCAGTTGTGTCGAATTATTGTCCTTGAGACGTGAAGAAAGGTACTTCCAACCCGGACAGGCAACTGAACCATTGAGACTATGAGATGTCGTTCAAACAAGAATATATAAAAATAGCAAATCATCATGTCGCGCAAGGGTGTGCAGTATCAAATTAAAATAGCATGGACTAACGCTTGTTTGAAACTGCTAACAAGCTTTGGTCATCCTGGAGCGGGCTGCATGGCCTGAAACAACGATCTTGACCGGGTGGAGTCCATAATGCTTGCCGAAATCACCAAAGCTATGATGCCGGAGGATAGATCAAAACATTCGAAATGGTTGGAGAGGCAAAGCAAATTGGTTTCCATCCGCGACCGGGGCTTCCCAGCTTGAGCATCTCACCAGCGTGCATGTGCATTATCTTATCTACTGACCTGATAATGGTAGAGCCCGGGAAGCCTGCGATGTCTTGCATAATCGGCCCATCGACGATGAGGCTCATTGATTGGCAAATCTTGCAGCGCTTCTGGTACGAAGTGGCGAATGAACGGAGGTCATAAGGTCAGCCTGCCTTGGCTTATTCAAGCAATGTGAAGGCCTGAGGAGATTAGGATCCAGTCAATCTCGCGTCCCCTCCCACCAGGCTTCTCATGCGTACCACAGTCAAAAGATATGAGAACAGACTAAGAGATCATCATGGATTATAGCTGTCACTATCAGAAAGCTTGCACCTCCGCGATGAAACTGCCTGGTCGAGACTTCACTCATCTCAAATTTGGCGCTTCTCCCAACATGCTTCAATACGCAAGGTTCGGCGATTTTGCCAACAGATAGTACCAAGCCATGGCAATGAAAGAGCAGGATGATTGTGCTAAGAGACTAAAATCCCACACTGTGTGGGTGCAACAGTAGTCTATGTGCGCATGCAGAAAGCTCTGGTGATGCATCAGGCCTTAGATGCGAAGAGGTAGGATAATACTGAAGTCCTGTCAATGGTGGAATCTGTAGAGTGTTGTTCAAACATGTGAGTCCCTTGATCGTTCTACAGGGCACCAGGGATCCAACATCCAGTCATAATCATGGGTCTCGTGGAATGTTCTTGGGGCCTTCCGCAGGATTTGGATCGCGCGGCACTATAATAGTTCGTCTTTTCTTACCCAAACGAGCTAGCTGGGAACCTTGGGTCTCAATAACGCTAACCAGGAGGTTAGAAGCGACAAAACAGAGATCCAATGGGAGGAGTCGGGCTAGGGGGAGGCCAAGCTTCTCACCAGAAAAGAAGAGTGCCACTGCACAACCACTCGACGGTCGTCCCAAGGTCGGTCCAAGGGCGCGGCTTTCCTGTTTCAGGTTGTGGTATTCTTAGTTGGGAACAATTCTGCAACGGATTTCACAGTAGTGGCTCAAGCAGCCTCACGCTCTCCGTGACACACCACTTAGAGTTTTGCATTCGCATCGAGAAACGCAAGTGCAGACCCTGCTAATGCATGAAATGTGCGAAACGCATATGAGGGAATACTCGAGGAAACGTTTCAGCTATTTCCGGCACGCAGATGAACTCTATGCTCGGATTTGCACACGTAACGCCAGGATAGGACCTTCCGTTCTGGTGTTGGAGGCGATGTGGGTATGTTTCGAAGCAGATGAGATGAGGGTGGGAGATGTTCGCCGTAAGCGCGCTTCACCGATCGTTCTTCGTGTCTTCCATGATGCCAGTCTACTCCTTTCCGGAAATTCACTAGAAGGTCTCTAGAAGGATGGCGATCCAACCCTGACTAGGTCATACTTGAAGATGAACTAATGACTAGACGACAGCAGCAAAGGAAAGGCGGGGATGCAGTTCTAGGGCCGAGATGATCTCAACGCTTGCCCTAATGGATGGTCAACCGAGCTGCCGATCAGGATTTGGGGCCCTGTCAAGCGGGGAACAGGGTCTGGCCTTAGCTGCATCACTAGCGCTAGCGCGTCATGGCCAGCCTTAAGCCATTGAAGATCACATCCACATCTTCCCATATCCCGGCGACTCTGAAGCAGCCACTCCTAATCCGAGGTGTGGATATCGCCAAAACTCAACATGGCGTTCCCCGTTTTTGATCCTGACAGGAGGTGCATCGCGGAAAGAACCCTGCAACCAATATTCCACGCTAGCTCTCGAGCAATTACTACCTGTGTCCAACTATTGCTCCTTCTCCTAACCCCACATCTCTTGTGCTCCTTCACCTCTCGGAGCCACAAATATCCTTCTCAACCCCGCAAAACCTGCTAGATACTTTCTCTATCTTCCTGCGCCTATATCTTCCCCGTCTATTCCATTTTCGTCTTAGAAACTCAAGCCCTGTGTATCAAGTCAAGCAAGCTATTAACGTTGCCTTTGTTCAGTAACTGATCAGCCAGTCTGTCTTAAAGGCCCGCCTCCCTGTCACATTTGTTTTCTTTTAATACCATACTCTATTCTTGTGGTTTCCGCCACCGTACTGCTCTTTCATGTTTGACTGCTCTCCCTCCATGATGTTGCTCTACCACAGACCAGTACCTGCTAAGATTCCCAAGAGGCGTTCAAGGGCCGGTAAGCACTTATGCACCTCGCCACAGCCTTCCTATAGAAAGGCCCGCTACGAGACCTTTGAGACATTGTTGCTGACTGCTGATGTTGTTGGTCCTATATAGGATGTGTACACTGGTAAGACAACCGTCATTGCTCTACAAAACATCTTTCATATACTGACCATGGTTCAGCAAAGAGAAGAAGAAGAAGTGCAATGAAGAGCGCCCACACTGTGATCGATGTCTCGAGCGAGGCTTGAGGTGTGAATATGAGCCTGTAAAGCCCCGGAAGAGGAGAAGGACCGTCTCTAACCCCGAACATATGGGGATGAGGCCTCCAACAACTGCTCCGGGACAACACTATGGTTTCCATGATCGCCTTCAAGCCCTTCGTCATGACTCCAGTTCTGCTTCGTCAATCCTCTCGGGATCACCCACACCACCACTTCCGGCCATTGCTGAGAACTGGGAAGTTCATAGCGCGGACTCTGTCTTCAGTGACTCTGCCTCGAGTTGTGGAAGCGATGCTTTTGGAGACATGGGCTCCCCACTACCTCCTTTTACAACGCTCGACCACTATTCCCGAAATTCCCCAGGCCTCGATGACGTAAAACATATCCAAATGGACTCACTCGAAAACTTCTCCAGGGATCCTCCCCAGTATGATCCAGACATTGTCACGACGAGAGAGATGTTCACCGCGCCACCCTCAGCTTTGTCAAGGAGTAGCTCATATCCAGACCCCACTAGTGCATTCCTTTCGCCCCAATCAGGTGGTTCTCCGTACGACTTCACTCCTAGTATTCACGCACAATCTCCCAGCTTGCCCCCATATTCCGAATACACCAGCCGAGAATCACGCCGAGGTCTTTTAGATCACTTTTGCAACGTCTTGAGTCACTTGATAGTTTTCAAAGAAGACTCGGGCAACCCTTTTAGACAATTAGTATTACCTATGGCGAGAAAGAGTCCGCCTTTATTGAATGCGATCTACGCCATCTCAAGTGCTCACCTTGAACATCGCGGATTGCACGTGGAAGAACGAGCGCTGGATCTGCATTCAAAGGCTCTGCAAGGGCTCGCAGGTCTCATTGCGCATAAAGATGAAGGAAATCGTGACGAGGTATTGGCTGTAATCATCCTTTTGTTATATTACGAGGTGCGTTTTGAGCATTGTTTACATATTATTAGACATTCACTAACATCATACCAGATCGTACGAAGCGGCTCTTCAACTGTTCTGAACAGCCACTTGAGAGGAGCACTCTCAATCATGCGGGAACGAAGGACGAAGCGTGGTCCAACCAGTGCATTCCTCGAAAGAGCGTTCCGGTACTTTGATGTAGCTTCAGCGCTCTCGTTTGGCTCGTCTCCTATGTCCGGCACAATCTTGGTACCCACAGCTCAAGATTTCGTCTCTGTGCATGACCGTTCGCCCATGGCCTCGGTGGACACACTCTTTGGCCTGATCGCTGACCTGTGGCCCATCATCCACCGACTAGCTAGTCTAGTGGATGTCAAGCGAAACCTCGATAAGGAAGAGCGGCAAAGTCCCGGCCATGACAAGGCTAACAACATGCGAGCCGACTTCGAGACGAACACCACCAGCATCGAACTCGCTCTACAGCAATGGATCCCCAAGCTTCCTCCTTCAGTCGTTACGACCGAGAATCCGGCCGATGACTCTCGCTTACAGTCCATCTTGAACAATGCCGAGGCACACAAGCAAGCCTGCTTCGTGTTTCTCTATCGCATGATCCTCGGTTATCCCCGCTCTGATCCCAAAGTGCGGACACCCTGCAAACAGACCCTGCAGGCATGTCTACGCGTTGTCATCTTCTCCGGCCCTATGGCAACTCTAGTCTGGCCACTTTTCACTGCAGCATGCGAGGCTGTGGAAGATGTGGACAGGAATGTTGCGAGGACCGTCTTTCGCCACCTTGAGACTCGCCAAGGCATGAACAACATTGTCACAGCCTGGGAAGTGTGCGAGAAAGTGTGGCAGCGAAGTGATGCTGGACAAGGCGACGTCGACTGGAGAGAAGTCGCACAGGCCGAGTCGAAAGAGGTTTTATTTGGCTGAGCGCAAATTTTCGCATCCCGTCTCTTTTGTATGTTTCAATCTTGGGGCGCTAGATACCACACGGCGCTTCCATCATCTTCTTGTCAGTCGCTTTCATCTGTATCAACAAAGACCACCATAGACTTTGAGCGATTTATGTTTCTCTCGCACGATCACGACTATAGACTCGGCATGTTCACTACGGCAAAAGGCGTGCTGTATTCCTGGGCATCGAGATAGATGTTGTATCAATAGCATGTCATGTCGATATGACACAACAGACTTCATTCGCAAGCAATGCTTCAGATGCACCTACAACTAGACAGCAATCGCAACCGTAGCTTCTCCGCCTCAGTCACCCAAAACAGTCAGCGGCTCGTCTACGCTAAATCGCCAGGAATTCCCACTTCCTATCGTGTCTCGGCGTGGCTTCCGAAAACGGCACCTCGCTCCAACTATTGAAGGTAAGCCACCAACGTACACAACGCCACATTCCTAAGGTCTAGACTAGACCAGCACCGTTATCAGCGTGCAGCTGACCTGCAAAAACCAAGGGACCGAAGATCCATCAAATCTTGGTACAACGTCGTCGTCTGGCAAGATTGGCCGGTACCATGCCGTTCAAGGAAACCCGCATGGAGCTAACCCCTAGTGGCAGCTTGCTAGAAGCCGAGAGTGAGCTTCTAGCGCGTCTCTCCCATGATGTCGATCGCCAACCCCGGTCTTCTAAAGCATACGCTAGAAGGTGTCGATCTGGGCGCTAGAAGGACGGTAGAAGGATCATGGAAGGGTGCAAGATCAGGGAGATTGCGTCAGGGGGTGATCGGCGGTGGGAAAAGGTCCCTGAGTTTTGCAGTTGGGAAGATGCAGAAATCTCACACCATCTCAGTAACCCGCTTCAGATGATGAGATCGACGGTTTTGAGATGGAGCTGGTGCGGCGAGATGCCGCGATCAGCGATACACTACTGTATGGTGTTTGCAATATGACTCGACATGGGGCCTACTGTTCACGATGGGGATTCATGCCGTACTTCCTGCATAGGGGTCTCGGGCCGGAGAGTACGATGGGATGTCCTCTGTGCCTTTCGGGGCGGCGACGGTGGAGCTGAACGTCGATCTATGCTTCTTCCATCCGCAGGATGCATGCAGGCTGCAGAGCACGACCGCTGCAGTCGCAATCCGGGGTTACCGTGTGGGTTCGATAGTTTGACAGCTGCGTTTGTTGTCGTTGCCTACGTTCCAACCTGCCGTTTGTCTTCTGGATCGAGGAAGGATAAGGTGATCTTCTCAATTTCTTCCTTTTGAATGTAGCAGCTTCCCACCGCCATTTCTCCTTTCGATTCCTGGAGATGGGAGTGCCCCGTCTCGGAGGCCGAGCTGAGTTGGCCAACGAGCCACCGGAACGATGATCTCAATGTTTTGACCGTGTCGAATACCTCGATGAAGGAGTTGGAGGTCGGGAGAGACCGCCCGAAGCGTACTGGAAGCCATAGTGAAAGCGGAAATGATTTGCAAACTGGCGCGCAATTACAGTCACCACCATGACCCCCTTAGGGTAAGAAGACGAGCAAGAGCCAGCGTCGATCGTAAGCATGATGGCTCGGAGAAGACACGCAGAATTGAAGGAAGAGCTTGCTGCTGGCTTTGCGGTGCCTCACTATCGCTTCGACTACATTAGCACCTGGATCCCTTAAGGCGCCAAATGATTTGCAGTCTACCTGGTACTTCATGAAATGTCACCTACACCTAGTACCACCCAGTGGCGTGTGGTTTGCAATAACCTTCGTTCATGTCTGTGGCTAATGTACACCTGACTCCGCGCAATAGCAGAATAGTTGACTCGCTAAGACCCTCCACAGCCTCGAGTCCTAGAACATGCTTTTCAATCTTGTCTCAACGATATGGACCAACCACACTCTATTCAATCTTCTTCCACTCCTGCATCCTACCTTGGTTGGAGAGCAGAGTGTCCACTCATTTGGGTGTTCCCACGCTCTCATGAGCCGAAGGATGCCCGTCCGAGAAGTCGACAATGAAATTCTGCGTCCAGATCTTGTTTTTGTGTCGACTTCTGTGTCGCATTCGTACCGTACCTTACCATCTATATCCCACAGCTCATGGTAACTCAATAGCTCGAGGCCTGACTTCTCGGCCAGTACGCGATGCGGTATCTGGCAAGCTGCCATGTGTCCTGGGCTGAGTATTTCAAGGTTCGGGCTGCAAGTAATTCGGACAGCAAGAGTCTGTAGGTGTGGGTATCTGACGGGAGAGGTAATTTGGCGGTGAGAAACTAAGAGGCACTGACCTTGAGTGAAGTGATCAGGACCCACGTACAAAGTTCGTCAGGTCATCTCATCATCAATTGGCTACATCCAGCTTCCCCCTTACAGATGTCTAGGATCTCTACATTGCTCTTGAGAACGTTAAATCCAATCCACCTCCTATTTTTTGAGTTCTCTTGCTTGATATGGCTCGGATACCCTACCTAAGTCGACTTGCTCTCATTTTGGCTTCACTGTGCGTCAATTGAAAATTGTCAGCTTAGCAAAATCTACACTTTGAAATCGCACGAGGCCCAGGAGGGATATCGGCTTCACCACGCTTCCAGATGGATTTCCAATCCATTCTTTTCTACCTCATGCTATTTTTCAATAGCATACAAGCCGAACTCTAACTTCTCAAATGTGGCTTTCTGCACGGATTCCTCTTCGAACGACTGAACTCCTCCGTGTGCCTCTCGTAACATCTGTACATTTCGGAGACTCGTGGAACCCATCAAAATAGCAACAAAAAGGTGAGATACTTGATTTCAAGGCTCACTGTCGAAAAGCGAGCCGAGGCACGATATTTGAATTTATAGCTACATTTGAACCGGGTTGAATTGTGCCTTAGCATCTTGGTAAGGTTAATTTATCCCCTTGTAGTACACTCATTGGCGCTACTGCATACATTGATCAAAGATTCATGAGGAACTTGTATACAAAAAGCTCACAAGGGTGACACTATGACTCCATCGATCAATGCGCTCGACCTACGATCTGGCTATTGGTAGTTCCTTTACAGCAGTACTTACTCATGAAGAGCCGAATCCTTTGCATAATTTACGACCTTTTTATGTTTTCATAGAGGACACTCCAGAATCAGGATGCACCACGCACGACGGACTATATCACGAGGAGTATACTTAGGGTAATCCCATTGCGACCTCTGCGTCCTCCTCGCCAAGTACAGCTTCCCCATACGTTGTATTGACGGATACCCGGGCGGACCCAGCAGATATGAATGGGTCACTCAAGTTGCTTTTGGAAGCCAATCAGGTGCTTGATCAGAATCCACATTCTGGGCACCCGTCTGACGTCCGTTGGAGGCGTAATTCCTGACCGTCGGATCAATCAATATGCACAATTGCGAGACACTGGTGATTGGTGTCGTGCTGCTTTCGTGATTATAACCATCTGAGGCGTCAACCGTGCTAAATAAGATGTGTCCTTTGCAGCTGTTGAAGGTGCGGCTTGTGGCCCTAATTGCGAGGGTTCTTCATGCTGACTGCCTCTTGGCAGATTGTGTCGTTGACTGTGTTGCGATTCGGGTTCACGGTTACGGGGGCAGTCTTACTATCCTTGCGCTCAGCGGTGGAGATTGTATCGTTGTTGGCGTAGGTAGGCTAAATTGGGGTGAAGTCGATTGCTGTTGTGCCTGGGATATCGGTTGACTGGATATTGTTGTTGCCTGTAGAGAAGGGTGCTCCTTTTGAGGTGGCGTGTTTTGCGAGGAAGTCGAGAAGCGTAGTCAGAAATGGCATCTTGGGAACCAGACTGAAAGAAGATGCTTTCTCATTGATTAGGTCTTCACGTACAAATAACTAATAGATATGTCGTATGAGTTTTGGACACATGTACGAATTTACCGTTAGGAAGCAGATGTCCTTCATCTCGTCATGACGGCTTTAACTAACGCGTGGCTTGTGCTCGGGGTGCGCAGCCAGGTTTCACTGATGTGTTTTTGCTTGGAACATGTTGAGACATCACGGCAAGCGTGGCGGGAATACGTTTGTTGCGCTCATTTGCCCATCTGCCTATTCAGAACGTACGAGAAGTCAAAACCCTATGTGAAAATATTCAATTATGACTGTTGGACTGATCAATTTCAGCTTCTTTGAACGTCACCAGATTCTGAGTCCCACAATGTTTGGCTTTTAGCAGTTGTTATACTGGATCTGTGCTGGTGGTTAAGGGCCTCATTTTCACTCTAATTCATTCCTCTAAGAGGAATGATATGATGTTCGCACTGCTTCCAGCGTCACAGATTTTCAATATGAAATTAAGGGCGATAGCCACGAGCGTGAAGAATAAAGTCTAGTGTGATAATATCTAGCTACTATGTGAGGAAGCTGTAGTTGTCCTTCGCTCATGACGACTTGTATCGAGACACGTGAACCCACCAATGCGTCTCATTTGACCTATGTCGGTAGGCTAGATGCATTCTGCACCAGACCGTGACCGGATTTCCATGGTACTCCATAACCCAGGTACAAGATCGCAACTTTTGAGAAAACGCCTACGCAAGTGAAATGCTCCCATGGTCTGATCTCTAACTTCTACTTCTTCACTTCCTTCACTTCCTTCACTTGTAAAGCCTGTTCTGCTTGTTGAAAACCCTCACTTACTTTTGCTTGTTTTCGTATCTTCTGCGTTTTCCGTTCCTCCTGCTTTCCTCTGCTTCCTCTGCTCGTTCCTCCACTTCTTCTGCTTCTTCGGCTTCTTCGGCTTCTTCTGCTTCTTCAATCACTTCACTTCACTTCATTCTACTTCTTCATTTGAGTTATATTTTCGCTTCGTTTGTTTGCATCCACTTCCCTGTTCTCGCTGTCTCCTCTTGCCGTTTCGATAAGTCCTGATTGTCTTCACCGGATTGTATTGGTCGTGAAGCCGATCTCGCTCGACTTCTCCGGGAGACACTCTCAGCAGTGAGCGGTTCTGGTGATCTCCAGGGCGCCAGCCGGTATGATTGTTTTCAAGGAGAGGGTGGGGTTGGTACGTATGTCTGAAAAGCTCGATGCTTCAACCTAATCTTATTGGTCGAAAGCCTCCTTACTCCAAAACATCCGACAATCACCAGCCGACTTAATTATCAGATTGAGAAGCAATTCTTTTCACCAAATTTATTGGCTGGTCTTGACTTCCGACGATCAAGTGCTCGAGACACGATCCATCGACAAGGTTAGCACAGGGTTGTTGGCCAATCTTCACTTCCGACGATCAAGTGTCCCAAGACACAACCAGTCGACAAAGTTACCAGATCGAGGAGGAGTTCTCTTCACCAATTTGCTTGGCCGATCTTGACTTCCGGCAATCAAGTGCTCAAGACACAATCCATCGACAAAGTTAGCAAACGGGGAGAGCACTCCTCCACCCCAGTTCTGTTGGCCGATCCTCACTTCCGACGATCAAGCGTCTTGGAATATGACACGATCCATCGACAAAGTCGAGATACACTTCCAATGATGCTGTAGTGGCACTTCTGCGAATGCACCATGAAAACGCTTCCGTCGGGTCCTTGGCTTTCTTAGCTTCGTCCTCTCCGAAAGGAGAATCGACCTTTGTTCCTTCACCTTCGTGACCTTGTTCTACATAGCAAGTCCTGTCTTCTTCTTGGCTGCTTTCTGCCCCTCTATCAGCATTTTCTCAGCTTCTCTTTGCTCGTAAATGTATTGAAAGCGGTCCTACGTCCATTCGCTTAGGCTCACCCTTCCAAGCTGACCGTTCCAAGCTCCAAGTATCGTGATGTCGCCCCATTCGAGATTGCTGGCAGGCATAGCAGGTTGAGCGACTGGATACTAGATACCGGTGTGCGACGAACGTACGATATGCTTGCCGGAATACAGTCTTTGTTGCAGGCAGGAGCGGATAACAACAAGTGAGGAGGGACTGTCACCTGCTGCGATAGCGGCAATGAAGATACGCTGAAAAGAGCTGCCGGCGATTCATGACTCCCTGGAAAGTGGATCAGCAAAGGTGGCGCGGGCCAACACCAAAGCCTGGATGTGGAAGGGCAGGTTGGATGCACGGAGCGACAGTCAGCCGACTAAGAATACCATCATCTTATGCGTCCGACATTTCAGAATCTTCCTCTGGGTCCAACATCTCTGCATCTTCATCGGGGCCCGATAATTCAGCGTCTTCCTCCGGATCTGACATTGATGTGTCATAATAGTCATAGTATGCTCTTTCCGAGTTCTCAGTTCTCGTAAGAAGTCCAGAGGAGAAGGCTGGCGCGGCACTGGAAGCGTGAGACTTGTACAGCGAATCCCACCACTCTTTTATCTTGGCCTCCCCGGCAGCAATATGCAGAGAAAGCTTTTCCGTTGTAGGTACTTCTCTTGCGAAATCCGCCTGCAGTGAGAGTTCCTGCTCAAGTGCCGCGTTTGCGACGGCCTCGTTAATCGGCAGCTCCTCGATTATAGGTACTTCGTTGGCCTCATCAGCTTGGAGTGCAAGCTCCTGCTGAAGTGCCGCACGGACAATAGCATCATTCATTAGACGTACACCCTCAGACTTTTTTCCATGGGGGCTATGACGCTTATGAATTCCCGTCAACCGATATGGTGACCACCTCGTACGGCCCCCATACTGAGGACCTGGACTCCTCAAATTCCTGGAGTCGCATCGATCTCGAAATGCTCGAAGCGGACGCAATCCTGTTCGATAAGAGTAGCCATCTCCTAATCCATCCACATCTTGCTGGCTGGGCGAAGTTACTGTAGATGAGATTTCCGGTTGGCTATCAGTGAATGCTGGATTTCTGGCCGTTTCTCCCGCAGACTCGCTCTCGCTCTCGCTCTTGCCAGGTGCATTAATTGCCTCTCCGCTGCGTTGGTCGCGGACTACACCGGCTTGGTGCTCAGGAGCCGACTCCACCACTTTCCAGTCGCTGGAAGGGAGCAAGTCCGCAGCGAGCTTCACATGAGTGGCCGAACACAATTTCGCCTTTATCGAGGGACTAGTTGCAATCTGTCCTGTCCTTCGAATTGTTTGTTTCTCCCCTTGCCTCTTCTCGTGCTTACTTGGCGATTTTTGCACCCTGTGTGATTCGGCAGCCATAGCAATCAGCCTACTGGAAGTTCTCTTTGCTGGACTGTTGATCATATCTGAAGAATTGGCGATAGCGTTTGATGCAGCGAGACCCAAGTCGCATGAGAGTTGTTGTGCAAGATTACCCAGTTTTCTAATCTGTTCATCATCATCTGCCTTGGTGGACAGGTCCTTGGATCTGTGGAGAAAAGGACCACGCGAATAATAACGATCGCTAAGCCCATATTCCTCCTCCCACCATTCTTCAAAGGTTTGAATTTCTGTCACGATTGGCTCCGCAAAGGTAACTTTCCTAGGTTCATGATCAGGATTGTCGCCTTTTCGCAGGCTGCTGTCCCATCCGTCTTCAGCGGGTAAAGATTTCCATTCTTTCGCGTCGAGAATCTCATGAGGTACGCCGCATTTACAAGGAAGGCTGCGGATAGTGGAACGGTAATCTCTTGGTCTACTGGTGACTGTTCGATAGCTGCAGTAAGGGTGCTGACCTCTGGGAATTTGGACCCGTGCCTCGCGCTTCCGCGTCTTCTTCTCTCTCTTATCTCGTTGTCCCTTTCTTCGGTTTTCGAATATTAGGCTAATGTCACTGGAATCCATATTCTTGTATCGATCATCGCACTGCTTCCTGGTATCCTCGTTATTCTCTGCACGAACAATATTCACATCTTCAGAATTAGAACTCATGCGTGGCTCCTTCCTGTTCTCTAGCTGTGCACCATACTCTTTCTGGCTCTCAGCTTTCTCTGTGGAGTCTCCGTCGAGGAAGACTTCGGGTGCTGGAGTATTCGACTGTTGATTTGCTCCAATAGACGGTCGAGAAACCACCTGGACTCCTTTTTGATATTTGAGATCAACCTCGAGTGTGACCGGAGATGAGAGTGTGGCTGCCGAGTGTGTGGTATCTCGAGTTGCAATAGACAGGCTGGTATTGTCGACAGGCTTGGGGGATGCCTGTGCGACGTTACCGAATTTCGAATCTAGTAGAAGACTATCTCCTGCTTGAATTGAGTTCGAATTTCCTCTTTGCTCAAAAGTATCACGATCCGCAACGGCTTCGGCACGTCTATGGCCCGTATTGTGGGCATGACGAGTATGATTCAGCGAAGTCTCCGTTGATGGCTGAACCTCCTCTTGTGGAGAGCCAGTGGCCTTTGGATGTGTGACGTCTAAGCCCATACGAAGTCCGGCCTTCGCTGTCCAAACGCCATTGGATTGTCCGGCAGGAGTGTGGATCACCGACGACGATATAGAGGACGACTTTCTGACGGCGAGCGCTGCAAATCTATACTTCTGTCCGATTGCAGAGGAAGCCGATGAAAAGGTCATATTTGGCTGCACAACAGTGCCTTCAATAGCAACTTTCGAATGCTCGTTCGCTGCCTGCATAGAATCATGCAAACATTAGCATCAAAAGAGGCATGAACAAGGAGGAAGATGACACACGTCATGGCTTTCATTGCTATCTACGTTAGAAGGCAATCGGAATCCCAAAGCCTGAACTGATGTCTGTATGTGGGCGTTGTCCTTCGGAATTTAGTACATCGCAAGACTGCAATTTTGGGTCTGCTACCTCTATTTGACTGTGAAGCAGGTTCCAAGCCTTGTCGTCGAAATTACGACGAGCCACCAGCGATGGCCCACGGAGCTTTCTCAGGAGTGCCAACATGATGTTGACGGACATCTGCAACAGTGGAGTGTGTTAGATATTTGCTCAAGCGGCCTGGAATATTGACGCAAGCTGTGTGAGGATGTAGACTCGAAGGTGCAGAATGCGGCAAGCTGTGTGAGTTTGGGACGGGACGCAATGAAGGAGGGTTATTGTGACTGTTGAGATCACAGAAGATGTTGAACGTGAAGGAAACGGTGTTGACATTGGCGACAAAGCGATTGACGAGTGGACACTCACTGGGAAACTACCTTCGGCAAATTATTTTTCGTGGTAGCAACAGATCACGAGCATGTGCAGAGAATATGCTAGGGATCAAAGCTGATTTAAGAGTGTTTGTTGAGAGAGGACTCGAAGTGTGAGTGTGATTATGGGCAGATGAAGAGGAGCTGCTAGCGGGCGCCAAGCCTCGCCTGAGCCTACATGCAGTGACGCAAGAGCAAAGAGAAGTGTTGACGGTGGAATTCAGCGCCCTGGATCTCTTGTGCACATCTACGACGCCAGGAGCAAGCAGAGCGCCGGCAATGGATCCAAGATTGCCATCGACATCTTCGAAGCGCGCAGCACTCCTCGCAACTTGCCATCCTCGCATTTGCCGCATTTCTGTTGCATCGAAGCTGCTGCGAGCCTTAAAGAATTAGATACCCATACTGAAGGACAAGCGCGACATAGTCTGCAGCTTTGCGGAAACCCCATATTCGAGAAAGTTGTCCAAGTCGTCAATTCCGACGAAGAAGCAAGACACGACACTGACACGTAAGATCTCGCGCATCAGCCAATAGGAATAAGAGGAACAGCCAGTTCGAGCGTTCTGATCAATTTCCAAGACTCAGCAAGATCTATTATAGCGACACAAAGCAACAGCAGTCTTCAGTATATTGGCAGAGAAAGGCCCGCTTCCCAACATGTAAACCTACCCCAATGTTGCTCTCAGAAGAGGTGAGTGAGGCTTCGGTAACAAATGGATCGTGTGCCATACTTGAAGGTGTCATTCATTTTGCTTCCATATGTACGCAGCAATCGAGGTAAGGGCAGGCTCTTGCTCTACTTGCTTTGCTCGCCACTCAAATGGGTTATTTTAAAGCAGAAGGAAATTTGCAGGATTTGAGTACCTTGATGCCTATCCATCTTAGCAGGTCTACTTTCGCTTAGCGGGGAGTAAGGTGTATATTTAGCTAGTAGGAAAATGCTACTCATCAAATGATCATGCGGTCTCAGGAGGATTGGGGAATATCAGAGGATGGTGGGCCTTCAAGTCAAGAGAAACATAACAATAAGGCCGAGCAAGAGCTGCGACTGGCGCGCATGTTCAGGCTGGAAGAGCGTCAAAGAAAGGAGCTGGCTGGATGTACTGGTGGGAAGCGTGGTTTTGATGAAATGAGATCGCGGTAGATATCACGGTAGACTTTTCTCCAACGTTGAATGGCTTAAATACTCAAATAATGTGTTCTCATGCAATTCCTTGGCATTGTAGACCCTCTTCGTGTCGTAGAATCCTGCCTTTGACCTGATGGAGCGGTAGGCTGGTCTGTTCAATCATGTCGCGATAGCATGTATTTAGTAATGTATCATGGTAGGAATCGAGCATCGAGAAGTGAACGATTCCGGATTCCCAGCCACTGAAGGGCCTAAAGGACACGCTCTCTTGAGTGTCTTCCCTTCTTTTGGCTCCTCTCTTTCATCGCCTCTTGCCACCCAATCGGCTTCGACACTCGAAGGTCGTCAGAGAGGATGGCATGCCCTGAGTCTGTTCGCGGCTAAAGCACGGAAGGTACTTTGTTTCTTACGAGCCAGAAGGCGCGCCCATTGTTCCTTCGAGATGTCGCCTCCCGAGATGGTCCACATGATAATCAATTACCTCGTAGAATGACAGAGCAGACGCTATGCACAGAACGCAGATTCATTCAAGTTGAATTCAAGGGCTAACGCTAATAGCTTCAAGGATGTATGATTCATGAAATTCCCTCTATCTGTAAATCCCGCTTGAAGTTCAGGCCCCCAAAAGCGGCACACCAAAGAGTGACTGTGACAATAAGACCAGTTGCCGGATGCTTGTAGAAGATTACATAACCTAATCAGCCTCAGCGTGTGTTGCCTCCAACGCAGGATGTAAAGATCGTGGAGACTTCCCAAGAAAGGAAAATCATGTACAGCTCGACTACATTGACATCGCCTGGATTGGGAAAGGCCCATATATAAAAACACTTACTTCCGTACAAGTTCTTCCTCTTCGTCCACTCTAGCATTCTGTTACCAAAGCTCTGTACCAGCTTCCAACCCAGAAACGCACTCGGAGCGTTGACGCCGTTCTGGACGATGGTGGACTCCATTTCGAATCGGAAAGCCTCGGTCTTCGCCTGGAACCATCCGGTTGCCGCGTTCGTGGTCGTGGACGCGTAACCCAGTATGTCTTCGTAGAACGATTGCAGTGCTTGTGCAACTCTCGGGTTCAAAGGATTATCATCTCTAGCGGCAAAGAATACGTGAGGCTCTATCTCCCAGCCTGGTGTTAGTGGGGCGAGAGTTTGCTTCAGAGCTTCGAGGTCATTGTCAGATGGAACCCCCCCACCACCTCGAGGACGGAGAGTGTGTGGACTCGGGGAGCGGACGCTGATCGTCGTCTCTCTAATTTTAGTACTGATGGTGTGCGGAATAGGGTTTAGATTTGGAGCTGCGTGGGTACCGGTAACGATGACCACTAGGATCAAAATGCTCTGAGCATAGGAATTCGAGAGGAGGGGCATTGTCGTCTGGCGACACAGCAGCTGTGATCCGCCTTAGATGTAGCGATGTACTGTCGGGTAGCGGGCAGCGGATCTTTAGCCTGCTAAGCCCTGGGACTGCATCTTTAAGTAGCTCTCAAGTTCTTCGATCCATCATGAGGACAGGCATCTCGTTTCGCCTTTTGGGATTTGGTGATATCGTGCGCAAAACAGCGAAACAAGTAACGGAACGTCCCAGCTGTCGCCTATTGGCAATGTGCTGGCCAAACATGGCTATGCTGGCGCTTCGAGAGCACAACAAAACAGGATGTTTGAGCCCCAAGCGGAATGATGAATGGACCTGGATTAGGTGGTAATTATCTTTCGGTTGTATGATCACCAACCTCGAGGACACGACAAGCATCAGCTTGTCGCCAAATACCTATTCTATGCCGGCAAGCAACTTGGTAAGGATTCTGGGCTAAAAGGCAAGTCACGTAGATAATAAGGGGAGGAAAATTGTCCATGTATCGACAGAGGTATTGCCGACTCATGATGTACGGTAGCTTTCTTTGAGTGGTCTGCACGGCAGGACCGCCAATAGGTCATGCTTCATGCTGTAATCCTCTATTTCCAACAAACAGCTTCTGCATCCAGATCAAGGTATCACCGTGAATTTGAACATCTGGGGGTTGAAGCAAAGCCTTGAGCATCGATGATTACCCATCCATCCTCATCGAGACAAGCTCATCTCTGGCGGACGAAAGGGGCTTGGCGTTGGCCCTCATCACCGAAGTGTCTTTGGCCTGTCAACGATAAGGATCGCGGGGAAAACACTCTACGGAGTACAAGGGGCAGCGATGGAGGCTTCAACGTCCATCTTGCCAGTCACTTTGGCTTGTACTCATATACAGTCGATCTTTCTCTATGGCAGAAAAGAATTGCGAGACGTATCAACTAGGAGATTGGCAGCTCCAGTGCGGCAGCACGCTTCCTGATGCCCATATTGCCTACAAAACATTCGGAGATCCAAAGTCCCCTGCGATAGTCTATCCGACGTGGTACTCAGGAGGTCTGCTCTCCTCAATATCCTGATAAAGCATCAACCTAACGCCCACACAGCGATATCAGACAATGTCTGGCTAATCGGAGAGGACAAGACATTGAACCCCAAAAAGGTAGGCCTTCCATGACGGTAGTGCACATCCTCAAATCATTCTAAAGCGCCTTTCAGTTCTTCATAATCATCCCCGCCCTCTTCGGTAACGGCCAATCCACCTCCCCGTCAAATACCAACTACAACAACCCCTTCCCCTTCATCTCCTTCTACGACAACGTCCGCGCCCAGCACAAACTCGTCGTCGAGCACTTCCGCATTCAACACCTCTATGCAGTCGTAGGATGGTCGATGGGCGCTGGCCAGACGTTCCAATGGATAACGCAATACCCCAACTTCATAGACCTAGCGGTTCCCTTTTGTGGCAGTGCGAGGACGAGTCTGCATAATCAGGTCTTCTTGGAGGGTGTGAAAAGCGCGTTGCTGGCTGCGAAGGGAATTGAAAGTAGGGGATGTAAGGAAGGTGGTGTGAAGGGGGAGGGGAAGGGAGAGAAGAGGGTATGGACTGAGCAGGAGCGACTGGTAGGATTGAAGGCATTTGGGAGGGGGTATGCCGGATGGTACGTGAATTATTGGATAGTGTAGTTGAGACTTGGTGGCTAATCGGCGTTGTGAATAGGGGCTTCAGCCAAGCGTTCTACCGCGAGAAACTCCACGAGAAGCATTTCGGTTTCAAAGATCTGGAGTCTTTCATGACAGGCTTTTGGGAGACTTGGTCTACTTCGAAAGGTGAATGGATACCATGAGCTCTGTGTGTCTGATATCTGACATCGTAGCAGACCCCGAGAATTTGCTTGCGATGTTGCAAACGTGGCAAAGCGGCGATTGCTCTCTACAAGAGCCTTACAATGGCGATTTCGAGAAGGCGATGGCGAGCATCAAGGCCAAGACTCTAGTGCTCCCATCGAAGACAGATCTGTACTTCCCGTAAGATCGGCCCCCGTCTTGTGGTTCAAGCGGGCCTTGCTGACGAAAATGCATGCAGACCAGAAGATTCAGAATACGAAGTAGCGAACATGAAGCCAGGAGTTGGCCAGTTGGAGATTTTCCCATCGATATGGGGTCATTGGGCTGGTGGTCCTGGTGACAGCAAGGAGGATTTGAAGTGGCTCGATGAGCATATGAGAGCGTTTTTCACCACACACGGAAAGTAGTATGGGTCAAGCAGATACTCTATATTCTCACAGGTTGTAATACGGGCTCTAATCCATAAATCATAAATGCTTCATCCCTCTTGCAACTACTGCCCCTCCAGCTTCGGTTTCGCCAATCCCTTCGTCTCCCCCTCTTTCTCCTTCTCAGCAAAATCCGGCCTCGGAAGCTCCACACCCTCCGCAGTCCTCCCATACATAATCCCGCCCAACCTACTTATCGGCCTCAATATAGCCGGATCGATGAGATTCCTCTCCTCATTAATCGCATCCTCTCTCACCCAAAACCTCACTCCCTCAACTATCGCCAACACACCCGTCTTCTTCCCCGGTGTAGCCCTGCTTTCAAACTCCTGTGTCGACATCAATTTGCCCTCGATGGAGAAGATAGCTTCTTTGACTCTACTAGATTTTACGTCGGTAGAGGGCGCGGGCGTGAGACCTGAGAGACTCCATTCGGAGATGCCATAGGGAGCGTTTATAGACGTGGCGTTGGCGGCTTCGAGGTAGTGTTCCGAGATGATGTTGATGGTGCATTCTTTCGTGGCTTCGAGGTTACGGAGGGTGTCTTTGGCGTTGGAGAAGCCGCCTGCGAAACCGATTATGAAGAGTGGTGGGTCATGGTTTATTACTTGGGTGTAGGAGAAGGGAGCGAGGTTTGTGGAGGAGCCTGGAGACATCCGGTGTTAGTATATGCTTTCGTCCATGCAGGAGTCAGGCTGGGTGATTGTACATACCGTCCTCGGAACGGGTTGACACGAAGCCAATGGGTCTTGGAATAATCCCACTGATCAGTAACTTGTAATTGAACACGGCCGGCCTACCATCCTCATACGGATCAATCTCCACATGCTTCTTCTCCAAACTCGCTCCGCCATCATTCGCACCCTGTCCCAATTTCCACCCAGGCTGTTTGGTCTTGGTGAAATGCCATTCGGTTTTCGGGTCCCAGTCTGGACGACTCGCTTCCACTTTGCTGAAGTCAGGGTGTGGATTACGCCCAACAGTCTTTTCTTGGTCGAAGCGCTGTTCGTGCCCTGAAGGATCTTCCTTCCGCTGCTCGGAGTCGCCAAAGTTCTCGGGCATGGTCGCGTAGGGTTGGATCGTGTGCGCAGAACGAAGTGGGTTTGGGAGGGTATGGGAAGCCAATGGGGATTGTCTCTTTATCGAGGGAATTATTGCGGTATTTGTAAGCCGAGGGAAAGCCGTTCACCCATTCTCGACGTCATCTTGGGCCATTGACATAGTGAAGCAAATCGTACTCTCGGCCATATCGTGTAGGAGAGAGCGACAAGATGCGTATAACACTGCATTGAATGCAATAATGACTTGTCAATATGAGTGGGTTGGCTTGCTGAGCAAATCTAGCGTCCCGAGACCACAAGTCTAGCCATGTTGAGCCGAACGTACAATCAAAATGCCTGGCTCCCTGGAAGCCGTGAGAAGGGATTCTCGGTTGTCCACCACGCTTGGCATGATCACTGTATGAGGGACAACGGTTGCTGAAGCCCGTAGGCCCCGATAAAGGACTTTGATTGATCTATATACACACTGCAAGCTATCTGCCACTGTATTGACGTACAAGCACCGACTATTTACCCCGAGGTCCCCCACTTCCTAGCCCTGATTTATGCAGCCTAGATGTGTCAGCAATCATACATTTATGAAGTAGTTGCAGTCGAGGTGTGGGTTGGAAAGGACCTTGCTTTGCATTCCTCCTTTTACGCAATAGAGCTGACAAGCTGTACCATTTTCGACCGATCTTCTTCAACGTTACGTCGAGTTATTGTCGTGTCAAGATAGTTCGCAATCGGAATCGATCTTTGAAGACCACCCACGAGATCAGTAGAGGGAGAGGCCCAAAATCAACAATTATCTCGTATACCCACGTTGGGAAGGTAATCTCGTCCACAAAGGATGGGCCCACGGACAAGGTAGTTGTGACTAGGTCTTGTATTCGGCGACCGTCCTAGATGTCGACCCGGGGAAAGTTTGAAGATTCGCACGTATCGTATGAAGTACCGCTTATTCAGATGCTGGAATTGTTCCATCAGGTTTCTGCCGTTTCATGCTATTCGCATTCTGAGGGACTCCCTACACCGACAGGTCGCTTGGTCAGCAAGACCCGATACCGCCATCGACAGAGTCCGTTAGTGTCATCAAAGTCCGAGAAGAAGCCCTATTGACGACTCAAGTGTTGTGAAGAGGGTAGAGACATTACCTCTATGTCGCTGGTTTCATGGGCCCTTTTTTTAGCGACGACTTTCTTCTTTGGTCTTGTAGGCTTTACTTCCCCAGGTCCGAACACATCATCGGGCAAGTCATAACTGACAGATAACATATCAGCACTCGATATAAAGAGCGACTGCATAGCAAAGGCTTCTGGTCTTACTTTCGAGTATGGACCACGAACAGCGAATTCAAGTCTGGATTGTAACTTGTCCAATCAAGACATTTATTCCTGAATTCTTTGGTCTGGTAGGAGATGTCAAGCCTCTTCGCATCTGCGGAGTATCAGTAACGTTCTGATGATGATAAGGAAACATACCCTGATTAATCTCAAGTCCAACATAATACGTAGTTGTGTAGATCGTCTGTTTCGCATTGCCATTGGTAGCAGGCTCACTATCACCATCCGGCATCGCCATCCCATCAGCGCCGCCTTGAGCAGCAGCAATCTGCTTAGCATCTTTGACATCATCCGTAGTCTCAGTCTTCACATCGGTAGCTTGATACTTAAGGTCGCCATTCAAGACAGCGTCAATCTCAGCTTCGTTTTTACAGTGGTGCACCCGCTCGAAACCCTTCGTGAAAGGTCTGGCCACTGCTATCGATTCCTGTGTTTCCAGGCTAGCTACGAGCACCCGTACTTTCGATTCTACGAGACCTGACCAGACTTGTTGTGCATCTCTGGTTCGGCTTGAGGCGATGATGCTGAGGTAGTATTTGTAGCCTTCGGTGAAAAAGGTGTGTTTAGTGAACAGATCTTTCCACTGCAGCTGGCCCAGGAAGATCTTGTCCGTGATGTCCCTGCCTCTCTTCAGCTCCCGGAGAATAATGGCCTTAGTCGACATTGTAATGTTGTGCGTTGCGCACATTGAAGGGTAGGCTGGAGTGATGATGGGCATAAGGTGATACTTATCTCCATTGTATATGGCAGGATTCCAAACTCGAGCATGAAGAGGACCATCTTCGATTTGTTTGAGGAGTATTGGCTGTGGCCAATTCCAAGTCCCAATGATGAAGAAGAACTTTGCAATTATGACAGATCCTGTTGCCTTGGGATACAACTGGCAGACCCTCGCGACCAGCATCGCCCAAGCTACGCCACCTGGGAACCCCATGACATTGGCGTAGATCGCTCGACGCTGGGCCCAGAGCTTAATGCCGCGCAGTGCTGTTCGAAATGTGATATGCTCTGGAACCAGCTCGAGTATTTCGTCCGTCACGCGTGTACCATTGAGAGATCGCAGATCCCTCTCCTCAAGGCCCCTCAGTATGCTTGTGTCCTTCAGAGTGAGGGTTGCCGGCACAGACGACAGCTCTAGGCGTGCAAAGATGAGATCAATGCTTATGCCAGAAAGCTCGAGTTTGATGATAGGTACAAAAGCGTCAGGTACTGGAGTCAGCTCCTGAATAGCTCCCGGAGGCGCGGCTCGTTTGAGAAAAGTGGGAATATGCTCGAAGAAGTCTTCTCGAGTGACATGTTTTGGTACGACTACGAGTGTGTCAATATCCGAGCCTGGTGATAGTAAGCGTGTGCACAAGCTCGCGGAGATTGGGATACCCCTGACCGGGTCCATAGACCCCAAGGCGGTAGCTTCCAAATGTGAAAATCTTGCCACCAGCTGAGGTGATCGCGGATTGGGGAAGATTTCTACTCTTGCTGACATGCTTGACGAACTCCACGACGACCTTCTGTATTAAAGTGAGGGTAGTCTTTCTAAATTTCAGGAGTCAGTCACATTGTATCCAGCCACATTAAGATCAGCGGAGGCCAATCGACATACCTCTTGGCAGTCGCCTCTACACCCTCGAAGTTGTTTTGCTTCTTCAAATCTGAAATGAGAGCATCATTGGCGGCAAGCTCAGCCGCAGTAGGGAAGCTCAGCGAGACCGGAGGAGTGGTACCCCATTGCTGGGCTTGAGCTGCTGCCATCTTGGAGATGGCGGAGCTTCAAATGAGCCTGCCGTGATGCAGTGAGAGTGGGAACAGAAGCGCCCGAGGGCGTGAATCGGGAAGGCGAGAGCCAGATTTTGAACATTGGGGGTCCTAGATTGCGACAGTGCAATACATAAAGAAATGCGCCTAGAGCTGTAATTGAAGAATAAAACACCCCGGTAAGCCCACCGCTGTCAAGTACACGCCAAAGCGGACGCCGTAATGTTGTCGTTGAATTTTGGAGTGACTTCTTGGATCAGATAGGTACGGAAGGTGATACGCTAGCTCTAATCAACGATAGTCTGGGTCTTGGCCATCAGCCCTACTCCCGTCCTATCCATACTTAGGCTAACTGATCTCAGACCCCTCGGATTCAATTTTTCTCACAAGCAAAAGCTGGATACGTTATGCTGTTGCCATATCCTGCCATGTTCTCAGTGTTTGTCACCATCAATACGACCGATAGTATATGAGCTTGCAATGGGAGATTTCGCCCTTCCGACTACTGTCTTTCTAACTTCTTCGGCAAGACCAATGATTTTCATTCAGTGGTTGGCCGGTAAGAGCAAGGCTGGGAGGAATCGCTCTTAGTCTTCGGGACAATGATAGGCTTATATTCTCTCAAGATTGCCTGGCTGGCCTACATGAAGCTCTGTCGTGCTCAATGTGCGTTGACCAGTCCAACCGGAATTACAATTCGGCATTTGCTAACGTGAAGCACAGGATTAGTGACGTGGCAAGCCTCTCCTCTGGGATGGCACCGGCATATAGCTAGCGATAAGTGACAGCCTAGCGCTGACAGGCGGGCCACTCGCATCAATGATAGGCGCGAATCATGCAATTTTCTAGCATCAATTCAGGTGAAAATGTCTTCTCAGCGTTCTTGTCATCGCAATCCATATGGCATCACGTGAAAGAATAGCACAAGCATAACTTCGTTTTCATTCTTCAGTACATATTTTTGGTCACAAAAACTTTGCTTTTGGGATCCGTCCATCAGGCCAACGTTAGTATGCGTCTCTCATCAAATACAATTACTATATTCCTCTTCACCCTCTTCACTCCCGTCGTATTCTCCACTCCGACCTCCGACCCTGGCCCAGCGCTCAGCAACGCCGCCACCTTCGCGGCAGACTGGGCTACTATACAGCAAACCCTCTACCTCTTCTCCATAGCCGTCGATACGAAGGAATACGCCCTTCTCAATGACGTCTTCATGCCTACCGCAACCGCAAACTTTTCAACCCCGAGCTCCCAGAATATCAGCGGCCTTCCAGCAATCACAGCTCTACTCTCGAAAGGACTGACAGGATTGACCAGTCAGCACAGCCTGACAACGCTCGCGGTAGAGTTTCAGAGTCCCACGCGAGCCAACTCCACGCAGTATTTGACTACGACTTTTTTTGGACTTGGCAATTTGACGGGACAGGTGTATGTGAATTATGGGAGTTACAAGGACAGATTGGAGTTGCAAAATGGAGGGAAATGGTTGGTCAGTCATAGAGATCTGGTGAATTTGGTGAGTGAATGAACTTCCTCCTACCTGGTGTTAACGATGTGTTCTCGTAAGCTTGGCTAATGGAGACCTCTAGGGCGCGACAGGGAATTCTGCTATCGTTGAGGTTCTCCGCCACTGAATTCTTGCCTTGTGAGGCGGCAGTATCCTTGTTGTGAACACAAGGTTTGAAAGTGAACATATCTGAATACAGCTAAACCTCTTTGGGTTCACTCATGAGTGCGCGCTAGCTCCATAGCTGAGTACAGCTAAACCTCTTTGGATTCCCTCATGAGTGTGCATTAGCTCTTTAAGAGCCTTGGCGACTAGGGACCACCGGTTACAGCTATGATCAGGACTGGCTGGTCTTAATTGTGTCTGAAGTCATACTGGTTCTGAAGGTTCCTACTATTCCCTGGCAGTCTACTTGTTGATTTCTTGCTGAAATCACTTTCGTATGCTTGCTCTATTCGACTCCCTTACAGCCACAACACATCGCGTTCAGGATTTGAAATCCCATGGCTTGCATCACCGTTCACATGAGATGAGTCATCCATCCACTCTTGTCTTTCCGGGAAGCCACATCGTAGGGAAATACGTTCTGAGATTTGTACAAGGTATGATGCCAGGGTCTGCGAAGGCGATGGGAATTCTGCGCCGCGAGAATGCAGTCGCCTTATTAGGAATAATGACTATCAGTGGACACGATCCCGCAGCGCTACAATTACCCCAATCCATCAATGACGCAAGGCTCAAGGATGCTACGGTCGATGTCTTTTCTGGTGAAAATACTCTAGTATTCCAAAGGCAATGTGCCCGTACTGTCAGATGTAGCAGCGGCTCTCCAATGCTGGCCATGGATTGCCACAACGAACGCTCTTTCAAGTTATTACAATATATCTCCGGGTCTTTCTCATTGGTCTAAGACATTGTTCTGTAATTGTCTTTGTCAAAGTTCGTTGATCCCGACGCCACAAAGAGACCTGGTTCAACGACAAAGCTGTCGTGGAAGAACAAAGCCTTACTCAGACATCGATAAATTTATAAAGGTGTTCCTCGGCCCCTCAATAATTCTTCCCAACCCTTCTCTCCAGTCATCCAGATACGCACAATCATCGAGCACTTCAGTCATGGGTGATTTCGTTCGCAAACAGCGCGCGATCCCTGTTAACGAGCTCTCCAAAGACGACACCGAATGTTTCTGTTGCAGTACGACCTACGGACAGCTTCAAGCCGAGGGCTTGATCGAATATGCCGTCATATTAGAATGTTCTCACATCCTTGGCTCGATTTGCTTGACGAAGTGGTTACAATATAGTAACACATGCCCCCACGTAAGTCATCTTTCCTTTCTTGGTTCTTTCCCCGTATCAACGTCGTTTGCGTGCCGAGAGGTTTGCTCGGCACCAAGCACTCCTAAGCTTTGTATCAAGGGTCGATTTTTGCGTTATGGAGAAGATGCTGACTGCGGAATCATATAGTGCAGAAAACAACTATTCCCACAAACGCATCAGACCCATGACAATGAGTTCGACCTTTTGGAAACGACGATCGGCGAAGTAGAGGATAGGCTCCTCGCAGATTTTGAGGAGCATCGGGTACCGACTGAAGACGAGGTTGATGAATTAGAAGCTAGCGGCCGTTCAGGAACGTGGAACCATGTATCCAACGACAACGAACAAGCAACACAGTCTTGGAGAGCTGCGGCCGTACGGCGGAGGTCAGACATGCACACTCGTAATCTCTACGATGATGAACGCATTAATCAGATCCAAACGGGTATTCTTAGAGACGACATCCTCCCAGCCTTAGAACCCTGGGAGCTCATAGGGGGTGCTATAGGCTGGCAATCAGACCGTGCGCTTTTCAGACATCTGCAAGCAGTTGGCGCATTCAGCGTTCCTGGCATGGAAAGTGATCGACGCACTCCACCAAATATTTCTGATGAGGCATTCTATGAGCAGCTTCGGAATAACGGTGTTCGTTACATCCGTGAACGACACGGATGGTTCAGGTATGGCAAACGAGTTTTCTTCGGCGGAGTGCAACCGGAACTAGCTTTCAATGAACTGGGATTTGATCGTCTGAGCGAGCAAGGTGCTTTTCGGACTATAGGGATTACTCGAAGCTTTCGAGACGTCGAAAACCTCTTCCCAGGTAAGGATACGCTGACTCCCACCGACTACGAGATCTTCGAGACGACAGGGGACGACAGAGCACACTTCCATGCGGATGAGCGGTGTTGGTATAATGACCAACACGAGCTACTCTACGGTGATTTACCGAGCGATCCATCCACACGTTCGCAGAGAATTTGGGAGGACCGACGCACTGGTAACTTGTCTGCGGAGGCCGGAGCGGATGGAGGTATTCTGGACTACGTCGACAATCTCTGGATCGCCTACGGTCGTTAAAGGTAGACTCGGAGTGCATGACAAGACCGAAAATGGCCTGGGGGACTTTGTTCTCTCGGTTAAAGTCGGCATCAAAATTACGGTGACGCTAGAAGCGTGAGATATGTTAGCAGCACGATCATTATCAATTTGCACACGAGTCATTGATCATCTCACAAGTGACCTATTGACCTAGTCCCGATCCATGTGATAGCAATCCTAAACCCAAGATCGAATCAACGAAAACATCATACCGTATCCCTCTTAATCAAAGCAAAAATTCGCTAGCAACCATTAGAATCCTCTACACCCTCATCAATATCAGCCTTGCTCAAAGTACCCCATGAGCTTGAGTATCGCTACCTCTACAGATTCGTCCGTGTTCCATATTCAGTCACGTGCATACTTGCTTGCTTGGTGTCATGATTGCATGGCTATTCTTTCATGTAGCTAACCGCAGTGGGGTTTGTATTGTAGACGTGCCCTGGTAGCTGGTTCAAGCTTGGGTTTTATTATTATTGTTATCTATCTTGTTAGGGATATTGTTTTGGTTATATATATATATATATATAGCGGATGTCCATATAATCCTAGGCGCACTGGAGGTCGTAAAAGTGAGGCTATGATTGACAAGCTGTGGCTATTGAGAAAGGGTTTGTTAAGTTGTCGGTAGGACTGTTTTGTCGAATGTCAAGGGATCGTTACATTATGTTCTGGTAAGTCACGTATAGTCCCATCTGTCAACATTTCCCTTCGATGACAAAGACATCTATTCTTTTGAGAACACATGACATTGTGTACCATAACATGTGTCAGTTGTTCGACTTTCTGTGGTTAACAGTGAGTAACACGTAGGAGGTTTCAACAATAATTACTTTTTGCATTTATTTTCCGCTCTAGATATTTCATACGAGTCTCGGTATGCTTTGATAGCACAACGTTTCGAACATCTCTAACATACATTACGACTATTCAGAGAAGCTTTGAAATTTAACATCAAGATGCCAGGGCACGACATTACCGGTCACGCGAGGATTACACACCAGTGGATGCAGCAGGAGCGTGGCGCTGGCTCCTCGAGGGAAACACAGCCAGGGACACAGATGCCAGCTGGCGACTCCATCGAAGCAGACATGTTAGTAGACATAGCGACTTTCATGGAAGCACCACCGGAGGAGTATCCTCCGTTCGACATTGAGAAGTTCCTACGCGAGCTCCCTGCTGTCGTACCTCGCAACGAGACTACCGAAGCAGACAATGTTTGTTTGATATGCTTTGTCAAGCACAGTCACGAAAGCCCAGAAACCTTTTCGACAGAGCATCCATGCCGCCTTCCATGTGGACATACCATTGGGCGCGCATGCATCGCCAAATGGCTCAAGCCCCATCCCGAGGGATCGAATGCCAACTCTTGCCCTTTTTGTCGGCGACCACTATTTCCGGCATGGCCAGCTATTCCTTCACCACCAGCAAGGAATGCTAATATACTTGCGGTGCCACGTCTAACGAACTTTAACGATCGGAGAGAGGCGCGTCGTAGAGCTAGGAGACCTCCGAATCGATTATTGGATCAAGAGTTACATGAGATTGAAGTGGGGATTGGAGCAAGGGTGCGTCGGATGGAGGAGCAAAGGGGTAATACCCTTAGGATGAGACAGCCGAGGGTTGTGAACCAGCAGACGAACACTCCTCCAACGAGACTCGTCGGGATCGTACAGCAGATGCAGGAGCGGGGCATTGACCTTCCTGGACCTGAACCACCAAGAAATGCGGTCCAGGAGCATGCTGACTGGGATGCGAGGTTCGAAGAGTTCAAGCGGCGAATGAAAGAACAGGGCATCGTCAATATGTCTGGAGCGGATCTGACCAGGAACGCAAGTCAGGAGGTAGATGGTCATGGAGTCCAAGCAATAGGTTCCCATGTTCGGACTGTCGAAGACGCTGGTTTCCACATCCTACCAGGGACGAGGCGGCTCCACACCACCCACGATCGTGAAGAGATTCTCGGGCGACGAGCTGCCAATAGAAGGCAGGTGGCCCTGAGAGAGCGCGACCAGTACAGATCGATCATCGCCCGAGGCGTACACCTGCCTCAACCCGAGAACCCAATGGATGAGCTGCTCGATTACCGTCAAGACCAAGCACTGTTCGGATGGCTCCAAGGGCATAACGCGTTCCAAGGCCTGGCTCTCAATGAGGCCTACCGCGTGGAGCGAGGTGGTCCTCGAGCCGGTCATACTCGCACGAATCGTGAGATCTATGACATGTTGCGAGACTGTGGTATCTTCTGGGAGTTGCAACATGACCGCAATGGGAGATGGCGGACTCGCGAACGTTTCCTCTTCGACGACGAGGAAGAGGATCTGTCGGATACGTTTCAAGAGCTACTTCTTGAGGGTGCACTTGCTGACCCGGGTATCCGACGTCTGGTTCCTGATAGGGACGACTATGGAATCTTTCGGAGAGTATTGGAGATGAGGACCACTTGGGATTCTGAACGGCGTCAGTGGCAACGTCGCTCTTCGCAGACGGGGATCCTAGTCGTGTTGGAATGAGGTTGAGGTCGTAAGGTATTGGCGTGTTCTTTGCATTCTTCCGACTCAGACCTCCAATAGTAATGAAAAGGTACCGCACATTTGCTTCGTAGTCGGACTTGATCAAATCGTGCCATTTGACCAGCTTGTCGTCATCAAACACGCCTGCTCTTCTGAACTTTTTCATGAGGATAGGGTAGGGTTCTCCACTATTCCAACTGGCGCATGCATACCACTTCAGTGACCGAGGTCGACTAGCAAAACCCCATCTTTGAAGGGTCTCAGCCTATTTGTTTGCCTCTCAGGCCTAGATTTAGCACTATCTGACCTTTGTTCAAGTCAGCCTAAGAAGAGTTGGGAAACCGTTGAAAGCCTCTGAGTCTCACCAGCGCAGTAGTACTCTTAGCCCCATCCGCCGTTATGGGATCTCAAAGGTAAACATTCCACACAATGATGTCCGGAACGACTCACTGAGATTTGGGGTGCGAGACGGAGCGAATGCAGGAGGATCGATCAGGTGCAGAGTCTATGGGAGAATCAGGAGGGCAGAGAGCGAAGATGACGGACTCGAAGGAGGGGGTCGATGGGTAAGGTGCTGTCATCGCTAGTCGAGCAACTGCGTCCATCACGGCCATTACTTTGTCACCTTTTCCCCAACGCCTGCGATTCTCGCATCAACGGGCACGATCTCAGTCTTGAACGATATTCCCCTATACACTCCTTTCCAAGGTTCCAACATATGAGTCCTGCTCTTCCTCATGCCTTCAGATCATTTGATGCCTTCGACCACAGACATAGCCGACTTGTTATGAACCAAGGGATCTATGGATTGTTCTTCTTCCGGCTGTTGAAAGTCTAGTTGTTCATTGGTCCGTTGTGCTTTGTCCTGTCGTACTTGGTCGTAGAGGTTAGAGACAAAGCTTATTTGGATCAGCGCAGCAGCGTCAGGAATGGACTTGGCGATGATGGACTCTTATCTGACCATTAGGTCTTTACATTAGTATCGGTTTCCTATTTCATGGGGAATGAACCATGAACCTACCGGATGGTACTTGCACAGGTGCCTTTGCCTAGGCAGAAGGGTGTATTCTACCAAACGCACGGACAGATCGTGGCATGATTGTCGGGTATGAAGCATGAGAGTGGAGACCGCCCGGGAGGGAGGTGTAGGAGTCGTGATAATGTCTGCTAAAGGTAGCTTGATGGCAGTCTAGTAGCTGACACATGTTTGTGTTACTCCTTCCATGCTAGCGCATGTCGAAGGATACAGAAGTTATTACCTGGCTCAGACCACGATGGCCCCGAATCGTCGTAGTCTTCTTGGTGCGCAAAGTTGTGTGTGATAGCGAAGGCGGATATCTCGTTTAAATTGAATGGCTATTCCGGGGTCCTGTAGGTTTGACTCTGAGGAAAGAGATAGTCGCTTGAACCTTGAATGTTTCACCTGCTATGATTGCTTCTGCGCAGTTGTTTATGGTGTTCAGTGGTGAGTTCGATAGGCTTCTCTGCGCGATAGATCTGGGCTCTCGTTTGTAGCCTTTCCATGGCGAAGGACTAATTTCCTCGATCAGCTCGCCCTCGTGTGGTAGAACATGACCTAGCGTGCAAACACCATCAACGAGCAGCCATGTGAATCTGTCAATAGCTTTTTTCTGTTTTGAACCTGGTCAGGAAGCTAGTGTCACTAGCTGCTTGGAAAACCCAAGCCGAAATCCAGGGTCAAGCGCCGAAGTATTGGCCATAACTTGGCACCCATGATGTTGTTGCAGTTTAGTTTACCATGAACCCCCCTTTTGAGTCAAACTAACAGGGCAGATGGTGTTCAGGTCACATCCAGTTCATCCGCTTGAATTACGCGTAGCGCAGGTAAGCACAGAATTTGTCCTTGGAACATATCGATAAGGGGCAAGTGACGGCAACAAGACTTTGATAGTGCTTTGAGGCAAGCTAATTGTTGTGCCGCTGAGCCATACTTCGCTTAAGCAGGCAGAGTCTCTGGACCGTGTCTAACTGAGCTTATCCAAAAGCTGGCTTCGGGAGGGAAACTCAACTGCCGTGGGAGGCATGCCGAGAAAGCTGATAAGCTGGGATGTCAACCAGTAAGCCATGGCTTCTGCATGGATTGGGCTAGGCAAAGCAGCCGTCGCGACCAGAACGAAACCCTGCATGAGGATTCTGTCTGTCAGTATGACTGACCCCGTGGAGACCGCCCGTATCACCGTGATGGATGGTCGGTACGGTCCGGTGGTTTGACAGGAATCTCGGTCATTGGGTAGTAGGCCGCAGATCTTTGACCGCCTAATGCCCTGTCACACAGTTGCCCAGCGAAGAATTTTGCTCAATGCGAACCGTGAGGAAACTGAGGCGGGCCTCACAACTCCACGTCTTGCTCTCGGATCACCCGATTAGGCCAAGAAGCCTGATCACAGGACAGGTGCTGCATGATTGAGACTGCAAGTTTCAAACCTGATTGGTGCTCTTCTGTGCTCTGAAGGTTTCGCTGTGGTATGCGCCAACGTGCAGTAGCTCCAACCACTATGGTCGTCGAATCACTGAACTTTACCAGTTCTCTGGGACTTCTGCAATGGGTACAGTTTTCTGTCCTGGCCATAGCTGATGATGCAACAGGAGGGGCAGTTCACCGATTTGTCGCGTTGATAAAGCTCCCTAAGCCCCCTGAATTGGTTATTGTCAACGCTTTGCAAACATCCATCAGTGACAAAGCCTCCCAGACTCCTAATAGTGTGACAGATCCACGATCCTTGGGCCCAACAGAGACTGCGCAACAGGTAGATTTGATCGGTCGTGAGGTGGTCTGAAGTGAGCTAACCTTTACAGTCGAGAAATTCCACCCACAATGTCTAGTCGCCAGACCGGGACCGTTAAATGGTTCAATGATGAGAAAGGATATGGGTTCATTACGCCAGAATTTGGCTCTGATGACCTCTTCGTCCACTTCCGCGCAATACAGGGCAACGGCTTCAAGAGCTTGAAGGAGGGTCAGAAGGTGACTTTCATAGCGGCTCAAGGACCGAAGGGTATGCAAGCGGAGGAGGTGGTTGCAGACGCAGAGGCTTAGAGAACGGTGATGACATTAATGTAGCGGCTGGGTGGTCTTCTCTGGCGTTTGGACAAATGTTGATGCTCGGAATGCCATACTGTCGGAGAAGGATCGTGGACATCGCCGAGACATGTCTACATCTTGAGGTCGAGGAATGTCTGGCATTAAAGACGTAAAGAATTAATGGCTTGCGTCTAATTGCGCTTGTGTATTTAAAGACTGCCTTGTTGATGTATGATAGGTTGACCAGACCGCAAAGCAGTGACAAATTCTCCATTCCTATCTGACTTCTGATTGGGAGATTAGTACCGTTGGGTCTCCTGAAAGTCTTTTGACGCTCCCTGCATCGAGAGCATCCATCTGCCAGGTCATCTCACGGTGTCAATTATAATATCGAACGCTCTGCAATACAGTGGTCTAGAATCGAAGAAACACCAAGTGGCGTCGAGGCAACGTGAGAGGGAAAAAGCAACCGGAGTATCATTCCTCTGATCTCTTTGCCAAGGTAATCTTGCTCATCGTGATCCCGTGCTGATCCACGTCAGGACGCTTGTACAAATTCTCGCCTACCATGAAGACCCCAGATACCCGTTGAGGGTGACATCTATAGGTGCCTGGCTCTGTAGCGGCGACAGAGCTCGGCCTGGTATGTGGGTCTACCCAGCCGGGGTTCGCTCATGTCCGCTACATCATAGCTCAATTTGTGGTCGGCAGTAGATACATGAATGCAGCTTTTGCTGGGTCATTGGGTGGTTCATTTGCAATAGCTTGGCGATTTCTCCGCCAAGAGCCTGGAGTCGATGCCAAGAATCGGCCCTATCGAGCTAGCGTTATCTTGGCATCCTGCCACCTTGCCGCCCCTGTCTGCGGACGAGGGGGAGGACTCCCTCTGTCCATTCCGATTAAAGACTACCACGTACTAACCTCGAGAAGCTGTGGGCATAGACGCGGTCAGATGTTGTGTTTCTCTTCATGGGGACCATCTGTCTATGGAGACATTGCGATGGCTGTATGAAGTATCCTCCTTGATGCGCAGACAGATTGATGGTGGGAAATCGCATTCCAGCCCTTTCAGTACCAATTATTCCAGGCTATCGACACTACTATGGATCGCATATGTGGCTCCAGTCGCCGCCCGGACCCGTATACTTCATTATTTCACTTAGAAGATCTCGCTAACGCCACAGGACTCCTCGCAGACACCGACCTAGGTGTGGAGCCTGACATTCTTCTAGACGACGCAAGTTCATGCGGAGAAGCCTCCAGTCTTGTAGTATCTAGCTCGGCTGCGCGCTGATGGCATATTGGAGAGCTCATCTCGGCCACGCAGTCATGAACCGCTCCAGAGGATACTTCTGCTGCAAATTTGTGGTCGTAATTGAACTTACCACTCTCTGGGGAATCTAGCTCAGAGGTAGGGCATAGATTGATATGCTCTTCCTCACCTTCCCCGTTAATTGTGACTGCTTCTAGCCCTCCTTGTCGCATGATTTTGTTTCGCCTTCGGTTCTCGCGATTTCTGAGGTCCGTGGCACGGCAGGCAATGACGAAGTACACGAAATGAATCATCCTGCCTGTAGCTTAGCACTTGCGCTGGGTTAAAAGGCAACGAAAAGAAGGATGTCACTTACGCCATCACAAAAGCGCTAGCGTACGCTGCTATGGCGATTCCAAATGTCCCACGAATGCCTGGGTCGCAACGCGTTTGCTGAGGCCAATTCGCGCAGTCTTCATTTCCTCCAATCTGTATATCAGTTGCAATTGTAAAGATTTGAGAGAGCGCCACGCCCATCCCGCAGCACGAAGCGATCGCTAGAAAAGCCACGAGTTCGAGGCCAACGTGCCAACCGGGACGGAGTCGGACACCATGTTGATTGTAGAGGAGGACTGATACGGTCCAGAACAGAGATGGCAATACCTTGTGTGGCCGTCAGTAGGTGGCTATTTGAGCTTGTCTAAATCAAACTGTAGACTTACGGAAGCCACAGCGAGTCCATCACCCCAGTCGGTCACATAATCCTGGTACTTCGCGCCACTGTGGTCGTAGATGCCAAGCGCAACAGCAAAACATGTTATAGAGATGAAAGCCAAGAGCAACAGCGCATAACGGAGGTCCAGGAACCGAACAAGATGTTTGGCTGCCATTAAGCTAGGTGTAACGACCGAGGTCGTGAACTGCAAGTTTGGAAATGCTTCGGCAACGGATAAGCATGAGTCTTCAGTCAAGGCTTTATGTCAGCTCCTTCATACACGCCTGAGGAAATATAAGATCATTCGAGACACACAGCCACACGCAAATTGATGATCTCAAATCTTTACCCCCATGAACTACGGCAGTACGGCAGACTAGCAAAACACAAGTTTGTCATAGGCGCATACGAAAATAGATTATGGTTCGAGAGAGACCCTCGGACCTTAAATGTTATCCCCATCAAGTGCGGCAGACCGCTGAAACACGGGGCGGCGCATATGTGCCAGACCCGCAGACCAGTAAATCGCCGCACCCACGCTTTCCCTAACCATAGGGCCTCGTTTCAGATACGGAAGGGACTACCAAAGAAGTTTCATGAGGTTGTGGAGTCAAAGTGGCTGTATGCCTGCCTGCCTTGGGGGGCGGAGCGTTCTTATGATCTTTCCTCGTTGAAGCCTAAGCAACAAAAGCTGCTGCGTAGATAAGCGCTTGCCGTCACAAATCCATCGCGAAGATTGATCAAGAACAGCTGACTATGCCGCGAATGTGCTTTATACGTATAATCGCGAGATTCCTCTGTGACAGGCGGAACAAGCGGAAGAAATTACAAATTGTATAGCAACACAACGAAGCTGGCGTCGATGTGAGAGGGATGTCCTGGCGACTTTGGCGCTCGTCTCGGCTAGGCTTTGGCAAACCCCCTGAAACGAGTGCCTTGCCAGGACATGGGATACTGAGTGTGGTACTCAGCTTGTTATTCATGATCTCCATCATCCCTTCAAAACCCCGTAATCATGGAGCTCATGTTAAGGAGTCTCAATCATTTCAAGGCCAGAGGTTGCATCATCAGAGACTCGAGTGGTTGACTACTCTTGCGCTTGCTCCTCCAGCTAACGGGCCATGGTTGATATCATCCGCAATTTTTTCAGCGAGCGCCTGCCCTGTAGACTGAGGTTGTCCTGGAGGCGAGAATGGGCAGACACTGGCGTCCACCACCCTCGATCCTTGTATACCGATCACTCTCGCACGAGTACTAAATACAGCGCTATGGATCGCCCTTCCTATACATAGCAACACTCCTTGGCAATCTCGGGAATGAAATGCAGGATCTCAGCATCTGTTGTGATATTTGGTCCAGATTGAAAGACGATCTTAGTCGTGGCTTCACTGCAATGAAGTGACTGTGGAAAATCGTGGAACTGCCAGGAAGATAGTCCTCATCAATGACGATGTTGTTTATCATCCTACAACTGGCCGACGTGCTTGAAGCTTGCATTGGCCTTATCGGTATCGGCCTGGAGTGTTAGCCAAACAGGAGTGATATCTGGGAGGTTGCTGATGATCTCTAGATCAGATTTGTATTTCCCAAGCAAGGGCTCCCCGGGTAGCCGGAAATACGCCAGATAATAGAATGACTTCTTTTCGTGCAGACAAAATCTATACCTATTCGTTTGGCGGTGACTAGCACACCGCTGGCAGCGGTTTGACTCCCAAACAGTAGTTCTCTAGTCCGATGAAGCTTTTGTTATAATTCCCTTGGTCCAGGAGACTTGTCTGGCACGAGTTACCGAATAAGTTTATGGATTAGTATCGCTATTAGTAGGCTTGATGTAATGTAGTCGGAAAGTGCTAGCAGCTTTACAGGACAAAAGGAGGTCTCATTGCTCTTGAAATATATAACATTTGATTAGGGAGACTGCTCGTATTGGGCAGGGATGATTTTGAGATACCCACACTCTATTGTATACCAGTAGACTACATAGTCTTAGATAAATTGCTGGTGCTGAAACCGAACATGGTAAAGGGAGTCCTGATCATTCTCTAAGCAAGTTGCATTCGAATCGCTGTCAGGCTAGCGTGATTAGGACAGATGACTAGCAGAGGCCATTCCAGTGCGTTGTAGACGACTGTCAGATCGAGATATCTAAAATACTATCGGTGAAGCGCTTTGTAAGATCGGGAGGAGAGAAGGTGACGCCTTTCTCGCGTTAGGGTAGCAGATCCTAGAAGGAAAATCCCGTGACTAATATGATGGACTCGTTTCTTTGAGCGAACTAGCTGTTGCTTTATGATAGGCTTGAGTATTGGCAGGTGGTTGTGGGGAATTTCCACAGAGTCTCGAGCGGCCGATGTGAGGTCAGCAATGTTGCCGAGGCATCTGGTAATTGATAAAGCTCTGACGCTTGATAGGTAAGAACGGGCTCGTAGCACCGCATGTATGACCAAAGTAGGTGGCATGGGTAAAAACACCACACATTGCTCTTTGGTAACACTGGATTCGTCAGTCGATGGCTCCATGCAGACAACAAACATCAAACTTGGTGGATCGCACATTGATGCCAAGCCGCTAATTACATAATCAGCCAACACCAACTAAGGGTCTTTCCCCCAAGGTTTGCTTTCGTCCGTATTCAATGATTTGGGCGTATGTGTCCAGAGCTCAGCCTTCAAGCAAGCAGCAAAGAGCCGGCCAAGGAAACTGTGACCTTTAGTGATGGGAGAGTGCTTGGTGTGGGAGAATATAGATTGGGAGACGTTAGAGTCCCGCGACTACTCACCAGCAATCAAGGATGCTCAGAATTAATAATTGAGGGTCAAAAAAGGACTGAAAATGGAGCCAAGTCCAGTATGAATATCAGTCCCGGTGCCGTTCTCATTCAGTTATATATTTTGTACGGCACGGACAGCGATAAGGCGAACGAAACCCGGCTTCGCGAATCGGCTCAACGCATTCTCTTGCAAGCCAGATGCAATTTATACTGGGACCGAGATCGTTTTACATCTACTTTACGGTCAATAGTCTCCCTACCTTCGTTCAATTACACGATGCAGCAAGTCATACTGCAATCAGATTCAGCAGAATTCAATTCGATACGTTGGCAAAGCAGGGCAGGTCCCATGAGGAAGCAGCCAAGGCATGCTTATCAACCCCCAACCCGACGACTTGTCTCGAGTCACGCAATTCGCTACAAGGGTTGTCGATGGATTGCGAGGACGATGGGTATTCCTCCAGCTTCGGCTTTGCCATTTACACAGGATGCCCGATGTACTCCGCTCCCGTTAAGACTATAGAGACCGATGTCTGGAAACTGGCAGAAGAACCTGGATTGCGCTATCGTTCGTCGTTGATACCTTGCTCTGGCCTTTATTGTCTAATCTAATGTCGGCAAACTGGTTCCCTTCATACTTCACTATTACTTACGATGCCAATGCCAATCATGACAAGTATGCTACCATCCTACTTTAGGCATGCAGTGGCGGTGCGTTTCGCTTTTTCCCACAACCACAAGGCGTTCCGCCTGGTGAAGCTCGGTCTCGCGTGGGAGGTACTTTGCCCTTTACCGCTTCACATCGGCCTAGTGGTCGTTGTCAGGACTTAAAGCGGTTCATTGTCCGTCCATTGAGCGCACTTCGAGGGTGTGCTGAAACGCTTGCCAGATACGGTCCACTGCTTGACTTGCTGACACCAAAGCAGACTAGGGTAACAGCGAATGAGTTGAATATACTGATGCTAATGGCGTACATTTGTAGATCATGCGTCACTGCTTAAGTTGACACTACAGCTAGATCTTGATTACAAGCACAGCCCCTCCATGAAGCCCAATGATGGTCAAGAGCTGGGTAGTACAGGGTCACGGTCTCGGCGCCTGGGAAGAGCCAAACAGCGACAGATATAGTATCGCTTTCTTTGTCGAGAATAGTATTCATGTCATGTCTGTTTTCCTGCTCTGCACTTAGGGACTAGCCTAATGTTTCACACTCAACAATATCATAGTCATGACACTTCATTCGTGAGACAATAAAAGGTATAACACTCCATCCCGGCTTTATGAAAACCGCTTCCGATATGCTAACAAGCCTAAGCTTGTACCACTAACGTTCGAACCTATTCAACGCATCCGCGCAACTGCTTCTTCCCCACGTACCACCGGCTTAGGAGATGATGGAACACATGACGAGTCAACACGCCTTATAGACTCGAAGTTAATTACCTAGGGCGATTGTACTCAATTCCACTTGCGGCATATCCAATCCGTTGAGATCCCATCAAGCTCATTTCACCATGGCCGAGCCAACCCCTAAGAAGCTACCTGCCTTAATACCTCAGAAGACAGCCCTACATTCTCCGCACATCGCAGATCCTCAGACTACCGCCAAAAAGAGGGCGTCGAGGAAGAGAAACCGAAAGATTGCATCATGTACCAACTGCCGTAGTCGAAAGGTTGGGTGCGACAAAGGCCACCCTTGCTCTCGTTGTAAGACTAAGGGCTTAGAATGTGTGTACATCGAGAATCCCGCCGACCTGGACAAGGCTCCCACCCGAGTTGTGAGGAAGAGGAATAGGAGAGTCAAAGTCTGCTTGAATTGTCGTCAGCGAAAGATTCCTTGCGACCAACGCAAACCGTGTCGCTCGTGTGAGGGTGGCAGTATATCTTGCACCTACCAGCCATCCTCCGAAGTCAATGTTTCTCAGCACGAGGAAGAGCAAACCTCCCCAGGTTCCGGTTCTAACGACAATGATCTTCAGCAAGGCGTCGAAGAGGAGACAGAACCGGCTGATCGAGATTTATCTTCAGCGTTGGTCTTCGGCCGTCAATCTGGAGAGGCCACTTACGGCCGCCAGGATGAGCAGTCCGGCGTGCCTGGTTACTCTGCAACGAGTTTCTACGGCCATGCAACAACACAGAATCAGGCGCCAGACCGTCATCAGTACACTCATGACTCTCTCTATCGGTTGCCTGAGCCAAGGCATCCTTATCAGCAGCGCACAGCATATCGTCAGCAAGGTGGAGAACCTCAAGTCCGTCATTCCGGTCGTAACGACCAAGGCGAAGGTTCCGTTCGTGGTACGCGTGGTGCAACTGCATATAGGAGTCAGCCGTACCTACCTCCATTGGGTGAAGGCTTCCACATCCCGCAACGGGCGCCATACAATTACAGCCCTCTACCGCCTAGTCCCTATGCAGCAGTCCTTCCCCAGCCTATCCGCAATCATCCCCAACCACTATATCCGCCTCGACAACTCCTTGTTGACCCTACCATCCAACATCAGAATCCTCCAAACATTGCATCCGGTCCGCGCGAAGTTTACCAGCAGCCCAAGCCTGACGTCAACAAGCTTGAGACTGAGACCAAAGATTCTAACTCCAACGAAGATCGACCACGATCTTTGAACAGTCCCAGTGTCGGAGCGATCAATGGACCTCCATTCCAGCCAAACGCGGTACCTTGGTATCGTCGACTCGGAGCAGGGTTGACGCTCAAGGAATTTTGATCATTCTTTTGACTGATCTGTGCATGCTGAGGATGCGTTTCGGATATTCTACGAAAGGCTAGGAGAGAGAGGTTACGACTGACATAGCGACTTGTCCATAGAGCGAGGCATGCGAAATAAAAACAATTCACCCGCGTCATAATACCTTTACTAGGACTCATGTCGAGAGCATGATCACTGACATATCCTGATATAGTCTATGCCCTGTTGTCGCATTGGATGTTTGGTTTCACAACATACCGAACATCTTCGCCTTTCCAAGAGACTCAGTCAATATCCGCAACAAGAATCCCTATATTGTTAGCCTGTCCTTACCTCAGCAGATCGATCGTTGATATGTTCATTAATTGGCTGACATGACCTCCCAAACCACTTCTTTATCTGCTAACATTTGGCAGTCCGCCATGCTGCCCTCTCCATCCTCCACTTCCTTTGATATAGATACATCGCTTGCCAATGAAAGGGATCCTGTACGCGACCAGTGGGTAGAAGCTTGATCCGTTCAGGAACATTCTTCCAGCCGGATTCGGGATGTTACTGTCAGCAGATACCATCCCGGCGTGGAAGAATTATAACAACACCAGGACTGAACACTGATACCATGAAGGTCATAACAGGACATCACCTCCCCCCGCATTCATAGCTTCCACTCCAGCCCTATTACTCTGGGATACCTCTCTGTCAGGGTGTTTCCATAGGTTATGGTCACGTGCATGATTGCTTGGTTTCATGATTGCTCGGTCCGTCTTTATCATGCCTGATTGCATTGTCATTTATTCATGTATCTAGCCATGTGACGTCCCCTACTAGCTAGACTATTCATGCTTTCCTATCATCGCTGCTGTGCGCCTCGCTGAGACTTAGTTCGAATTCAATTCGTTTTCTTGGGTCCGCCTGAATGCATGTCCGCTAATGAATTGACTCTACCGGCTATTGGGATCCTTTTCCGGCTTTTCTCTCGCTAGATTTGCATGGCGGACCTTATGAAACCTTTGTTAGATTACGTGGCCGATCGAAGAGCTACCGACCCAATCTCTCAGATGAGTGTTCTTGGAGGATTTCGCCCCAGAATGGCCTTCCACATCCTGTGGCATGAATTGCTTCGAGCTTGGTAGTGTAAGAACTACTCATTACTCCACCATCGAATAATGGTTGACATGTGCGTGAAGAACGATAAGGCTTGGGTATCGTTGGTCTTTGTTTGCAATGCGTTGTGTCAAGGCATGAAAACACTTCGGTCGACCGCTTTTCGTATACTATACATGGGCCGGAATGCTCCTCAATTACTGAGATGATGAAATCAGGCTATCTCGTCGCTCATGTTGCAGATATTTCGAGACTATCCGATACTCGGAAATATTCGCAAAGTCATGTCAGGATTTTGATAGACGTATCAACGTGCAGGAATGCATATGTATGTCCGAAATTCGATCTCAATCTATACGAGATGCTGGGGTTTGTCTAGTCTGCGGCTATCTATTAGATACTGTCGGATTTTGTGAATACATGATATTTGGGTCGTAGCCCCTTTTTGCATTTCTATAGTTCCATTATTTACGTGATAACCTAGTGTGCTTACTACAAGACACGATCAATATTCGCATTGGAAAGAGCTGGTGATACTGCGCGCCGAGACGATGCGAAGCCAGCCGTTATAAAAGAGCTTGTGTAGTGGTAAGCTAGTGGTTTTGTGGAAAGTTTTCTTAGCCCTCCCAACAATTATATCTCAATAGCTAACTTTAGACTCTTCTGAAGTAGATTACGAAACAATGCATCTGATCATGACGCCTATACGACGTCAATTCTCCTTGGTGGGATCGACTCTCCTGATTATGATCCTCGTACTATTTTTGATCGCTTCCCAATCGCAACGAGAAGGAAAAGTGGGCCCACAGCTACACCGTAAGGCTTGGAATGGCTGGGCTAGCGTAGAGAAGATTTTCGTATTGTATGGTGCCCCAATACACACCTCACAGCGACAGGATATTGACGTTTGCCAGTGGAGATTCCTGGTCTGACGCATGGTTCAACCTCACAGGACCGCAACCCGGACCAGGATCGCCGTTTGGAAATTCCAAACCATCGTACCCGGATGAGACAGCGGTGTATGGCGCATATTGGTTCATGTACCTCACGACTGAGTTCAATCAGAGTTTCATCGAGACGTACTGTTTCGCTCGGTCTGCCGATACGGTCAATGCGTCCATCACTCCTCACGGTTCGGACTTTGTACATGAGGTGCGAGCAGACTTCCTGCCGTTATATGGTGGATCGGGTTGGCATTCGACTTCCAGTCTTTTTGCTATGTTCTTCGGAGTCAATGATAGCCACATGGTAGCGGAGGAGTGGGAGGATGACATACCCATGCTCCTCGACAATATCTTTGCGACATATAACAACCTAGTCGAACAGGTAAGTTCAATGGGCTTTACATATTACAACTCAGCTAAGCAGACTCCAAGCTTTACCAAAACGGCGCTCGCAACTTCTTGTTCATCAACCTGCCGCCGATGGATCGAGCACCATCTGGTGAGGCATCCAAAAAGCCAGTGGTACAACAATGGAATATGCGTTTGCAAAAACTAGCAAACAACGTCAGCAACACATATAAGGAGATCTCTGTCTTTTATTTCGATCTTCACCATCTGTTCGAGCAGGTCCTCGACGACCCAACCTCTTTGCCACAGACAGCCCATATCAAGAACACCACAGACAATTGCGATGCATACGGGTACGCCATGAAAATGGATCTCTTCGAGCCGAGCTGTGGTATACCGCTCAACCAGTACCTGTGGGAGAATTCATTGCATCCAACGTACCCGATGCATCGAGCTATGGCTGCGCAGATAGCGAAGGCGCTAGGAGGTCCGGAGTCTGTCGAGACTGTGATATCTTCGACTGTAGCTCAAGCAGCTAGCCACGCTGTGTCGTAAGTCGCTCGAGAGCCATATGTGTTTTTAGCTTGAGGCCAGAGCATCCCTTCAATGGCTGATAGATGGAGTACGCCTATGTAATGAGTTTCATTTTGAGCGCAGCTGTGTTCTTACACTAATTTGCATTTCGACCAACGTGTAACATCAAACAAAGGGGATCTGGGAGGTCTTATAATTAAAGTTCATATGGCTTCGAGATGTTGAACTTGATCAGTGGTCATCCCTGATCAAAGACTCCACCAGCATAAAGATGCAGATCGTGTCCATTTGGGAGTGCAAAAGCCAATGCGATGGTCAAATGGACCTGCGGTGATGCTGACCACAAGCTACTCAGTCCATGATTAAGACTCGCCCATGTTTTCGTGTCAACCCGCTGTTCTACAGGGCTGGATTTGAACAGAACTCCAAGAACATTATCAATCCCGTTGTACAAAGTACAAGCAAAGAGGCACTTGATTGCATAGCCGCGCCGTAGATAAGAAATCACAATTTGACGCAATCGCAGAAAATTGCGAGGAAATAAGCAGTATTATCCCGAAAATTTTGACGTAAAAGAACGGTCATCACGACAAGGCAATTAGAGCATATCGCCTACCATCTTCAAACTTGACACGCGAGAGACATGTTTGGTCCGGAGGGTAATTGCTGTACCAAAGAAAGAGGTGTGCTCATTATCTTGAAACCCTCCCTGTTCGTATCTGCTGTCCCCTTATCATGAGAACCTGCAATAGTCCTGTTTGTGAGCCACTTGAGCTTTGCCTTTCTGAACCCCGGAAAATAGTAGGCCGCATCCTTACGATGAGGATCGGGAGGATAAAGCCTTAGTTATACAGATAAGTCTAGATAAATTTGGGACTCATAAGCCAGACTGATGGAGTAAGCTATGAGCATGGCTCGGACGGAGTAAGAGGTTGCGCAACAGGCGTTCCAGATCCCCTCAGGCAAATTGTCATGTCTTGGCTTGCTGTCAGCGAAGCTAGCCTAACTCAGGGGTAGCGCTAGCCAAAAAGAGACTGGCATAAGCTAAGGGATTCTTCCACATCGTGAAGCCAAGTCGTTTGACAATCAGCACGCTTGAGAGCTTACTATAGCTCGAACATCTGTTTCATTGTCATCTCCTACAGTCTTTGCGCCAAATGCAATATATTCAAACCGCTCGTGGTGACTCTGTTCTCGAACGTCCATGTTTGTCGTGTGCCAATCTTTCTGTCATCCGCTAGTCTAGCGGCATTGGTCTAGCCAGAAATATCAAGACATGGCAGGCTGGTTCATTTCAACCTGCACCACCTTCAGCGATCTACCTCCCCAAGAGAACCTCCCCTCTCCTCCCACAGCTGAAGATGAGCTTTGCATAGGACTTGAATACCGCTCTCAGGACTTTGATTAGATATCGTGAATTAACATGAAATCAAGATACGAGGCTAAGAAAGGTCATGTTGGATCATTGTCCAGACCCTGGTCAGTCTACATCGAGCCTTGGGAGATCAATATTGAATAGTCTAAGAAACATCGCAAACCCGTATTCTCTTTCTACTGTCATAAAGGAATGCGATGGCCTCACCAGATCTCGGCCCGCGCTCTCTTCAGTCTAACCGTATACTACAACATATCTCCCTTACTTCTCATTGTGTTATATAATCTCAAATCAGTACAGAAAACAGACCACAAATAGTCTGACAGTATAAGACATGTGATCATCTGACGAATCTTGTATGCATTCCACTTCTGTTCTGCTACTTTTCAGGCGGAAGAGAGCACAGCTCCGCTCATTAAAAGTGTCCCATCACCATGACCTCCAACGGCTATGAAATAATTATCTTCTCTCGAGCCAATATCCGCCAACCCTCCCTTCGGATGTTTGGTTTCCGCAACACATTTTCGGACTATCCTGGACGCAGTGGTTCCCACGTCCACCATCCGAAAAGTCTCGATGACTGTCTGGTCCACTGCTCTGATACAGATTATGCACTGTCCAAAAATCCATCTTTGGTTCTCTGGCCTCCTGAGGTCGATGTCCACAGAATCTGAGTAGCCAAATGTTCGCTCTGCCATGGGATCAGGGTAACTAAGGATGATGTGATCGATGACTATTCGGCAGTCTTCCGCCACAGTGGAGGTAAACTTCGGATCATGTGGATCGAAACATTCCACCGGGTAGGTTGGTGGCGCGTTCAAATTGGCCGCTGAAACATTCATGGGTGGCAGGACTCCGCTCGGTGTGCTTAGTGATCCTCGTGTTGCACCATTTTGGCTTAACACTGGAAGCGACAAAGCTCGCAGCTCCCCAGAAAGTCGTCTTCTCAACTTTGCTCGTCCAGATGGTGTGAGATTCGGACCATTGGGAGGGTGAGCTTCGTGGGCAACGCTGCTATCTGCTTGTCCCAGGGTATCTGATAGCCCAACATTCCATGCGCTTGCTAGGGTGCGTGCGGTGAAGCAAAGAATGACGACCTGAATCAGAGAACTTGACGGGAGCATGACGGCTTCTTCTATGACTCAATTACCATGTATGGTCGACGAGGGTTCTATGTATCAGTGCGAATGCAAGTCTCAGCAGTCCGAATATTTGAAAAGGGACATTTTTATATTTCTTCCCTGGCGATGTATTGGAACATCGCCAATATCAGCGGCTATGTTATAGTCGGATAATGGAGGTTGGAGCGCGTCGATGTCGTCCATCTCACTTTGACCATCACATCGTCATAGAGATTGAAAAGTATATCGACATACGAACAAGCGAGAGATTATCTCAAGGATACATAATGAACGGGGCAACATGGATTTCAGGGGCCAGGAACCAGCCAGGCTCGCCAGACTCAGGTGAAAAGAGGCATAGTGGGTTTCTCGAACCTAGCGACCAAAATTCTCGCCTTTTGACTCAGGGACTCGGGCAAGCTGGGTACACACTGTAGGTACTATGTAGAGCTGGAGATGCGGATGCTCAGGGGAGCTAGACCAAACCCAGTGCCAAGCCACACTTGACCACATCAAGATCACCGAGGATAAGCCGCAAGTCCGCGGTGCCCCACCTTCACACTTAGCCGGAGTTGCCGGACGAGCATCCGCGTTTCGACTTCTTTAGGTTGTGGCCAGCGGCCCAGCCCACGAAAGGCTTTTCACAATTGGTTGCATACGTAACATTCAGGGCCCAGCAGCTACTTCGGGCGTCATCCTGCATGATCACGAGCAGTGAACTGTGGGGTGGGGAACCACAGTTGTCACCTTGTGATTCGCTATCGTGGAGGATTGCAGGCAACAACGTTTCACTTGGACACTTGAAGCTACTCGCACTCTTCCCATTCGCTGCGACTGGTCGTCCGAGTGGCGAGATGTGGCTTGATGGACCCTGCACGTCACGGGCTCAAGCTGGTGACGTGCCTTAGTCGAGTGACGTACGGCCGGGTAACGTTCTTGCTTCCACGCCTGTAAACAAAACCCCACCAAGTCCTCTCCGCTTTCTCTTTCTCTCCACCATTCAACAACTCCAACTCAGCATACAACAAGCAATCAAGCAACACACAATTACAACTTTCACTACCACAAAAACTACCAGTACTCATCACAATGGACGCCGCAAAGTAGGCTTCACCCACCTTTACCCCTAATTCTTTTCCTTTTGCTGACCTGTATCTTAGGAACGCAGCCAACTCGGCCTCTGAGACCATCTCAAACACTGCCGGCTCAGCCTCCGAGTCCGCCCAGAGCACCATGGCCAGCGGCCAGAAGGAAGCCAACAAGGGTACGCTTCTCTCACAGCATGTCTAATGACTTCATAATTGACATGTCCGTTGCAGAAACCGCAAAGAGCGACAATGCATCCCTCGGCACCAAGGCATCGGCAGCAAAGGATGCCGCTGGCAACAAGGTGGATGAGACCAAGCACGACGCCAAGTCATAGATGTATCCCAGGTCATCGGCTCGAGGGTGGATGCTAGTTTGAGGACATAACTCAAGCTGCTAGTGTCGCTTTTGTTGCTTGACGGAACATCACGATACGATGGATGACATTCACGGTCACGGAACTTGAATGAAAAGCGGGATAGCATAGGCTTAGATACCAAGAACTCATTTCTTGCCTGCAATCCACTTCTCCCAGGTGTGCCTCATCGTGACCATTGCTGATGAGCAGCCATATTTAATCGCTGCCTCCCATCGCCTACCTACACATCATAATAGGAGCCTAAACACTCGCCGTGCATGATGCAGTCTGGACCATGTCGACTAGCAACCATGCACCAGCACGGTCACAGCCCCCAAGCCTAACCAACACCCCAACACACCATCCACAGCCACAAACCCACAGACACAGAAACATCCCTCACCATACACCTCCACGCCAACGTCGGAAACAAACCTACTCCATCCCAGAACCTACCTCATCCTCAGCCCCAGAGGAATCTACACCCAAAACCACTCCCCAACCCCTCCTTAGCCATCG